>JAAIGF010139690.1_pt1 | contig 50895 bp, 92 predicted proteins | sample 6487441 | NCBI WGS metagenome assembly JAAIGF01 (sample SAMN13974129, study PRJNA590717) | phyllosphere metagenome | biome: pepper field; feature: multiple bacterial spot infested pepper fields; material: pepper leaves; isolation source: leaves from pepper fields | host: Capsicum annuum ...
GTCCCCGAGACTCGGGCTTGCATATATGTCACACCACCCCCCCTATGTGTCATTTTTGTCACGCGACAGATTGTTGCGCGAGTCGACCGATTGACGCAATAAAATTACGTTATTTGGCATAACTATCGTCATATCCGGGGTCTTTCGCCCGATTTTTCCCGACCTCGCCAGAGCTTAAGCAAAATAACTTTTCACCACGAGAATATCGTTGACAGAATCAAAAAAACCCCGAATCACGAATGACCGGGGTTATTCCATAATAAGGGAAGTCTAGAACGGAAGCCAGCCAATCGGCGTTCCATATCCTTCCGTGAAGCAATCGTGACTCCAATCCCATCCAGCGAATTGCCATTGATCAATCCCGTTATGCTCGAATTGATTGAAGCCGATGGTCTTGTAAGACTCGCCATCATCATTGAAAGACGTGTGTGGCACGCTATCCGGCTTGACGAACAACACGATAGGCGTTCCGTCGCGTGGTGCGCTCGCCATGCCGTGCATCTTTGGTGGATTCTCAGCCGCGATCCTCATACACCAGTACCATCCAGCCAGCACGAGACAGACCATAAGCACCAATTCCATATTCAACCTCCTATTCCATAATTATGTTATAGCGCCGCTCACGACATAACCCAGTCGATAAGCATGATGAAAGGGTAGGCCCAAAACGGCAACGACATGCAGGCCAAGCCTATGACGCCTTCATACCATTTCATGACAGCCACCAGTCAACCAGCATCGGAACAAGGATTGCGAGACTGACCAGCGAAGAGCGCACGATTACATCAGACATGATAAAAACATCCAGACAAGAGCCATAACCAAAATTGTTTCTATAAACAAATCAACCACGATGGCACAACCACGCAATAAGACCGGACAGCACAACGATGAAAAGAACCTCAGCCATTAGAACACCACCACAACGTCTTGATGGTCTGTAGCCGCCTCCTCAATAGGATCATAGACGGTGATATTCCCCGCCATGGCAACCGTTACCTCATCCGTCCAGTCGCATACCTCATCCGCAACGAACACCTGAGCATCACTGGGCATCTTGCTCAAAGCCTCAATTAATTCACGCACCTTCATAACAGCACTCCTTCTTTTTTGAATAGCTAATCAATCATCACTACAGAGAATGGTTCTTGACCTTCCTTACATTGGTCTTTCGTCCTTTTGCTTTCCCTTACCGATATATCAAACTGCCATCCTCCTGAGTCGTCGGGAACGCAAACGTTAGCATCATCATCCATCGCGGACAGGATATCAATCAACTCGCGTACCTTCATTATTCACCTCCTGAGAATGCGGCGAGCAAACCGATGCACACCGCTGCCAATACCAGAGCCGTTAACAGACCCATAAAGAAATGCACGTCTGTCATGCTGTCACCCAAATAGCAAACACCACGAAAGCAAGGATTGCGCCGCAAATCAAAAGCTCTAAGTCAATCGTTGCGATGCTTACGTTTTCGTTCTCGCCGTCCATCCTACCACTCCTCACAATCGGGAACCTGCCGGAAGTAGTCAACGCCGTCAATCGTGCGCGTCTCCACTTTGAAGCCGCACTGAGCGCACGGCACTTTGCCATCTGGAGCGGCATCAACTCGCGTCCACGGCACGTAATCGAATTCATCTTCCTCCATCAATAACCCCTTCCCGGATTGTCGCAATAACCATCCCTGTCATAGTGTTTCGGTTCGTCGGCGCGCGCCTCTCGCTCCAGCTTTTGCGCCTCGTGCCAGTGCTTCCAATGCTCGACACGCTCACGGTATGCCGGATCATTCAAAATCCGTCTGTTGTGGTCGCTCAACATGAGAGCAAGGCTTTCCCTCATGTCATCCATGGAAACAACCCCTTGATTGCCACGGTAAATACGCGAGCCGCTCGACGGTTGCGAAGGCGGTTATAGCGGATATCGCGGACGTGAGGCCGCAAGTCATCAATCTGCCTTTGCTCGTAGCGGGAGTAAATCGGCCCAACGCGCTTGACGTGCAATATCGCCATGTATCGCACGAATTCTTCGTCTGTCATAGCTGCCCGCCTCATTAAATAGGAACTAGCCGGACGCGGAACGCTGGAAACCGTGGGTCTTTCGGCTTCAGGTGAAATATAGCGCCGTATCGGTACTGAGCACCCGTTGCCTCTTCAACAACCACGTCTCCATCAATCATTGCTCGCCTTACAGCGCCAAGCAAACTCATGTCATGAATCGTAATCATGCGCGAAGCTCTGCGACTGCCAGCCGTGACGCGAATCTTTCCAAGAAAAGACTCTCCATCAATGTGAATGCGGAATGTCTTTGGCTTGGAAACCCAAGGGTCATACGCTCCAATGACGCGGTACTTTCCGCCATCGTCTTGAGCGTATGGCCTTCCATCAAGGAAACGGATTGGAAACCTGAGGCCATCGAACGTAACGAATTCCATGTCACTTACTCCAATTGTGAAGCGCTCGAACCTGAAGCGCGACGATTGCGGCCATTGCTGCGATGAAAACGATAGTCATGTCTTTCGTCCTTCTGCTTGTACGCGGATGCTGCCGCGAATGATTGTTGCGCCAAGGCAAATATGTTGACTGCCCTTGGAACCCGGCTTTGTGCCGTAAACCTCGTTGATCCAATGAGGTCCGGTAATTGCATAATACTTTCCGCCAGCCATGGCAACTCGATAAGTCGGTCCATCGTCGCAAACGAAAAACAGTTTCAATACAGAAGCCATATTAGAACTCCTATTCCAATAACTGGCAACCAAAGGGAAAGAACGTCCACCGCGAAATCACGAAGGCTCATAGAATCACCAGTTGAACAAACACGTTGACCATCGAAAGAATGCCGATTGTCATGCAGATGGAAATGAAAACCGGCTCTGGAACGGCTTCAACGCATTCCGCAAGATAGCGATAGACGCGTCTCATAGGTCTACTCCAGACATGGCGCTAACCACCTTCAGGAGAACCCAAGTCAGACCGGCGACGGAAGACATGAGAACCGCAGCAAAGAAAAGACCAGAAATCAAAGCCTCGACAAACCCGCTCAGGCTGTAGGCCAAATCAATAGCTCCTTCACGGAAAGAGAAAGACTTGCGCGCCATCCATCTTTCCGCTGCCCGCCACTTGGAATCTCTCAGGCCATCGTTAAGGCTATGCTGCGATCCCCGCAATCCGTGGTTTTCACCCGGAACCCAGTGCTTCACAGGTCCGTACCAATCCGGGCTTTCAATCGTCACGACTCCCACGCTTTCGCAGTCGGGAACGGTCAAGATTTTAACCGGTGGCTTAACCCGCATCGGGCGGCAAGCGCGACCGACCATCTGAACGTAACGAATCCGGTCGGGATAGCCCACGCGAGAAATCGCCGTCTTTGTTTCACTTCTCTGCAACATGCTTTTAGCTCCTTTTGCTGCCCTGTTTTACCCCTAACGTATTACCAGAGGATTAACGGCACCTAGATACCAGAACCCGAAACGGCCTTCAATCGTCTTGTTCCGTGACTCCGCTTTCCACGTCTGGAATTCGGATTTCGACTCCTGTCCGCAGGCCCATAGCACGTCTGCCAAGCCTTGCGACCGTCATCTAACCGCAACCGTGGCGGCTTCTTCTTCTCTGCAACATGCTCTGACCAGTCAAGAGCAATGTGGCATTCGTCAACGATAAGTGCATCACCGCATCTATATGCACTGATAGGCCTATCCGCCTCGTACACCAGTTCCATCGTGCGCGGCCCCACCATGCGAGCCGCGTAAAGCATGACCGTCACTTCCCTCCCGTAATCGCAGCCGATAACCGCGATATCATCATCCTTTGCGGCTTCACCCGCTACATCATCCACACCAAGTCTTTCGCTCATCATCCAATCGCTAATCTTCTTCGCCTTGCTTCTCAGATGCTCTTCAATCAAATCGCCATAATCACCTTCACCATTCCACTCTTCATCATCGATAGCGACGAAGGAGGATTGCGCACCCCTCGTTTCGTCCGAAATCGGAAAATCAACCACCTTCACGCCTTCAGCTTCTAGTGCTTCTCTCATCGCCTTCACCACTTCTCGCTTGCTCATCTTCACACCTTCTCTTTTTCCATAAAGGCCACTGTCATTCCATAACGGCTGTAGCGTCCCGCTCCGTTATCTCTTGTGAATCGTGGTGCTTCTAACGCCTTAAGGCGCGTCACGGTTTCCCGCGCGCGCCTGTAGGCTATGCCGATAGAAGCTTGTTGAGATATCGCCGGGAACGCTTCGAAAGCTTCTTTTGCCCCTCGAAAACCTGAGACCAATGAAAGGCTCCTTGAACAGTTCCGTTCCAGTAAAGCCCGCGCATGAGTGCGTTTCGGTCTCCAGCCAGAACATCCAGAACCGCGCGGCGGTCAACGATAGGGCTATCACCGCAAGTCGAAAGCTTCTTAAATTTCGTCATGTCTTCACTCCTGTTTATGGGCTTCCTTGCCCGACCGCCTAAGAATGCACGCAAGGCCGTATTCTGTCAACAGCCTTGCGTTAGAAAATTGCTGCCCCTTACAGGAACAAAGCCGGGATGGCGTAACCAGCGCCGAAAACCAGAGCCAGAAGAACCGCACCCATTCCGTATTCCGCTGCCTTTCCGAAGAATTCGCCCGTCTTCAGCATCTTGTTATAGCGCGCCGCAAGGCTTTCGATTGCCGCGTTTGCACCCTTCAGTCGGCGGCGAGTCTTGCGCAAACGTTCGTCCCCGCGATTCTTGCAGTACGCTAGGCGTTGAACCGTCTTGAAAAGCTGCCGATTATCCTGCCTTAGGGTCTCGTTGTGAGACTCGTAGGATTTGACTGCACCTTCAAGCTCGTCAACCTCTTTCCATGCCAAAGACAGAGACTCACCCATCTTCCAGTTGTCGCGCATGATTCGGTCATTCTGCTTTCGCAGAGCGTCGTTAAGGTCTTTCCGCAGCGTCGAAAGGTTGTTGAGCCGAACCGTCTCAATGTCTTTGTTCCGCACCTCATATTCAAGGTCACGAATGCGAGCGTCCTTCAGTTTGACCTCATCGCGCGAGATATTGAAAGCGTCTTTTGCTGCCGCAAGCTCCGCGTCTTTGTCTGCGATTTGCTTCAGAAGGGCTTCCGCCGACTTCTCGAATTCATCGCGCGCCGCGTCAACGATCTTCTGAACCTCTGCCGTGTCGATTTCCAGCTTGAGGGTTTGAACGTCGCCGACATGCTCGCGAACGATAACTTGCCCGTCCTCGTGATTCGTTTGTTCGAATACAGCCCCTGATTCGAGCCAGTATTGACACGTATTCAAAAGCTCAACCCCGTTCTTCGCGATTGGGTTTGGTGCGTTCTTCGCCCAAAAATAGGGGCTCGCATCAATCATCGGACCGATAAGCGCGCCGTTGCGCATAACGTATGTCTTGCCCGCCTCAATCTTGAAACCGGGTGCGGCGACCTCGCGGACGATATTCGGTCCGTAATCGCTCCTGCCGTCATCGCGGAAAAGAGTCGTCGCATCGCCGTGCTTTTCGTTCTCAAAGGGAACTTCCCATGAATGAGACATTCCCTCACACCAAATCACCGCAGGACCGGCAACACGTCCATTTGCGTCCTCGTAATAGCTGCCCTCACGCATAACAACCGTCATATCTTCATCCTTTCCTTGGCTTGAGCGGGAATCCATCCGGCCCGTATTCAATGATCAAAACCCCTCGCTCCATCTTCTGCTTTGTGCTGTTGTGGCACGGAAAACAAAGCGGCTGGAGATTATCGTAATCGTGGAACAATTCAAGGTCTCCCTTGTGTTCCTTTATGTGGTCGGCAACGTCTGCCGGTATCTTCAGGCCTTTCCGCGCGCAAAAGCGACACCACGGCTCATCCTGCAAAAGCGTTGACCTTAGGCGATCCCAAGCCGCCGTTTTATACAGCTTGGAATACGCGTCCTTTCCTGTTTTACGCACGGCTCGAAAGCCATGTGATGAGTAGCGAAATCACAATTCCCACGAAGACGCCAATATGAAAAGCATCATCAGGCGTCATTTCGCCAGATTCCGCAGAGCCGCCATGACGACTTGATGAGCGCTCGCGGGCATTGCCCAAAACTCGACTTCCTTGCCGTCAATCGGAACCTTGATCAGCCGACCATGCGCCGCGATACGGATTGCATCGTAAGCCATGCTCTTCTTTGATACGCGCTTCTCTGCGCGGCGTGGACTCGATTTTGTCATTGTGCTGCCCTCCTTAGCTTCGAATCATTGTGATGAAGAATGCCGCTACTGCGACAACCGCGACGACACCGAAGACAAGAGCGCCCCAGTCCATAATCGTCCAGTCAATGCGATGGATTTCACCGCTGCAAATGTTGTGAATCTAACTGTATCCGAGATTCATCTTGTCGCGAAAGCAATTCGCCGACTCTACCGCTACTTTCATTGTTGGCCTCCTTAGCCGTGGTTGAAAACGAAAAAAGGGCTAGACAGGAGCAGCGAAATGCGCGCTCTGAGCGTTTAGCTCTTACTGTCTAGCCCTTGACCGGCTTGCTGCCCCTCCTTGGCGCTTCCGGTATCCGCTCGCGTGTGAAGCCACGGCGGATTAGAATTTGGAAGGGAAGGCAGGATTCGAACCCGCATCTTTTGCACTCTCGCGCTTGCTTTTCCTGTTAAGCTATTTCCCTATGATACAGAAGGCGTGGAACCGTGAAAGCCTCGCTCATTACGTTGTGGTGAAGATCGCTCCTTGCGTTCCCGCCTTCTGTGATTGTGTTATAGACCCGGAACGCTGCCCCGGTCAACAGCTATTTTCAAGAATTTTGCTTTTTCTTGATTTCCCTGTCTCGCGCCGTCTCTCCAAGAGTGAAATTGCGTCGATATTCCGCCAAGGCCTCTTCCGACACGCGCTTGCATTTCTCAGCCGTGGCGGACAGCCTCTTCAGCAAGTCATCACTGCTCGACATGGCGACTCACCTCAGGGAATGACTCGAAATGAACATCATCAACCATGCCTTGCTCATAGCGAAGAATGAAGATTGCCGCCTTAGCTGCCCTGTCCTTGTCGTCGGTCTTGATCGTCCAGACGCGGAAGCCGATAGCCTCAAGAGCTTCGTGACGCTCCTTTTGCTCCTTCGATAGATAGCCGCCGCCATTCTTGTTTTCGATAAGAACGACTCTCGAAACAGCGTCGGCGCATCGCGTGTAAATCCGCAAATCAGGTTCCCCGGCTTCCATTCCGCTTCGTTTCGCTTCAGCCGCCGCGACCGGTCCGCGCTTGCTCGCGTTCTGATCTCCAGCCAGAAGGAACGTTTCGCCATAGTCCGCAAGCTCCTTCAGTCGGGCGACCTGTTCAGCCTGCAAGTCAGCTTCCAGAGTGTGCGCGTCGTCAACCGTGGTCTTTACGCTGCCGTCGCTCAGCATCTTTTGCTTGATGACGACTCGCTTTCCGTCTCGCTTCACGGTTTGCGTCACGGTCCGACCCGGCGTCAAAACGACATCATCACCGCTACGACGCGGAACGTGCTTTTTTCTAAATTTTGGTGGCATTTCTCAATCTCCTTTTTCTCTCGTGTTAGGTTTTCGCACATCGCATATCCTACCTACCTGATATAACTTATTACTCTTCCCCTTTGAAGAGGGAAAGATAAATTATATTAGGAAGTTAGGGCATAGAATCAAAGTTTTTGACCGTAGTTTCAAAATTCAATGTGAACAAAAGTTAAAGTGCGTAAACAGCCCGTTTCGAGCGTTTAGAGACCGATAAAATCACACCAATTGTGGCAAAGCCTACATTGATTTCATTACAAAATTTGGATTAGCCGGGTAACAACTCAACCAAAAGTAGGTTTCCGCACTTTCTGGAAGTGCGCACTTCAAAGTGCGAAAGTGCGTTTGCACATTATCAAAGTGCGTAGCTCAAAGTGCGAAAGTGCGTAACGAAATAAATAGTCCAATGAAATCAAAGGCCGAAAATCAGTTATGCGCTTATCGAATGCCTCATTTCGTAGGTATGCAACGAAGGCTTTTTTGCATCGGAATCAAACACATAAGCCTTACTGAGAATGGTTCGCAACTAGAAAATAGGTAATTTGATACCGCGTTACGCACTTAATTGAGGCGAAACAGTGCAACTTCATGCCCTTTGTGGCAAACCAAAGCGAAGTGCGTATAACTATCGCCCATTTGACAAAATCACCACAACCCGGAATGCAACCTGAAATGTGGCAAAGGCCGCAACAGGTGCGGCCTAGCGTGTCGTTTCATGGCTTCTTCTGCATGGGCGGCGCAATCTTGATCGAACCGTTTTCGAAGATATAGGGTGCGTATGACGGTCTGTTCTCGCTGAAGACGCAATCGTCTCGCCGCATGATGTTTGGTGGATTGTCGCCGGAAACAAGCCCGCCGCTCGCATAAACGCGATCAACGAATGAGCCGCCAACGCTCTCGGCAATCTTGCGGCTCAACTCCGCAAAGCTCTTTGTTGCCTCCTCAGCGCGCTTCATTACCTCCTCGTAATTGCGCGTCAGACGTTCAATCTCAGCCCTCAGGCTAACCAGTTGAGCGGCCCGCCTCACGTCCGCCACGGTATGACGTTCAGCCGGACGGCTCTGCTTTGAAGCCTGCCATGCGCCGGAACCCGTCTTCGTCTTCATGTAATAGTCAATGCGAAGGGAGTGACCTCCTCTCGTACCCCAAGCCGAATTAAAAAGCTGAGGCTCCACAGTGGAAACCATAATGCTTCCGTCCGGCTGTCGGTATGCCCATTGGAATTGGTCGGAAAGGGCGTCCCATGGGATGATATCGGCATTACCGAGGTCATCCGGCTTGACGCGGTAATCCGTTGTCGCCCACCATGCCGGACACGCAATGTCACGCCAGCCGTCAACCGCAAGATATTGGACTTGCGCGCCGTTTTCGTGGGCCTCTTTGACCTTCATCATGTCTTCTCTCGTCATGTCTTTCCTCCGTAGTGGTCGGGCAGCGCTATGACTGCCCCATGGGGGTTATCGGTCCAGAAGGGCTTTCAGGAATTTGTAATCGGCTGAGTTTAGCTTTTCCTTTTGGAAATATCTGGCTTCCCAGTACTCTTGACCCTGAGGTGTGGTCTTCCATTGGAATGCACTGGCTAGAAATCCGGCCCCTTCCTTTATCACGCTCTTAAGCGCTTCACGGTCCATAATGTTGACTTCCGAAACATCGATATCGACAACCGGCTTTGACACCTTGGCGACGTATTCCGACGCCTCGCCGACTGCCCGCGCAACTTCAGCCAGACGACTCCGAAGCGCGCCGCTCTTGCGTTGCTCCTCACTCAGCGCCGCGTTGACCTTCTTGACTTGAGCGCGAGCCTTGCGCACCGTCTTGATAGTGTGAGCGTGGATGTTCTGGACGCGCTGGAGCTTGCCGGTCAGCCCTTCGATAACCGCGTTAAGGCGCGCGATCTCTTCAATGCCAGACAGAACGGCGTCGGCGCGTGGCGTCACACCGCGCTTGTCGGCGGAAGGATCGTATTCAGCAACGATATCGAGACCCGGAACGTTTGGAATGAATTGGCTTCCGTGGGTTCCGTCCCGATGATAGACCCTCTTTCCTTGCTTTTCGTCGCGTTCAACCTTTCCCGCAAACTTGAATGATCGCCCCTCGTATTCCGTAAGAGTGACCTTGCGACCGTCGCGAGTCACATAGGTTCCGCCTGAGGTGATTTTGAGCTTGGCGACAGGCTCGACATATTCCGCAACGATCTCGTGACCTTCTTCGCCTTCGCTCATGTCTGCAACCTTGCCGTTATCATGCCAGACCTGAGGCGTTCTCGGCGCGTATTTCTGCATGACGGTTGTGCTTTCACACGTCAGCCATTCCTTGATATTCTTCTCCTGAATCATCGGCCCGACAATAGAACCGTCTTTCGTGACGTATCGCTTGCCGACCTCGACAACCAGCGGAGCGACGTATTCAGCAACAAGAACATGAGGCTTGTCATAGTCCGTACCCATGCAAATCGTCCCATCTTCGTTCCAAGACTGTCTAATTTCGAAGAAAGGAGAAATCAAATTCTCCTTCTCTTCAACGAAAAGGTTTGCGTGGTGCTGATTCACCATAGGACCGGCCTTCTCGCCGCTCGCCGTGATATACGTCTTTCCAACTTCGATTTTCATGCTTCTTCTCCTTCTCTTGATACGAGTGATTCTGTCCAGTCCGAGTCGCCGGGGATGCACGATGAAAGAACCCGGTCAACCTGAATAGCAACGCCCATGTTGCCGTTTTTGTCGCAGTTCTTCCACTGATCCTCATCGCGCGTTGGCTTCAGCGTGAAGACGAAAATCTTCCCGTCTTCGTCGCGCGCCATGTACCTGAACTCCGGCTTTACCGCGCTCCAGTCGATGTAATCAGGCGTTGCGGGCTTCACTCGGTAATCCTGCGAAAACCAGTCGAATACAGGCCTATTGCAGTCAATCCATACGACTCCTCCGTGTGGCTTGTACTGAATAGCCTTCCCGCTGTCCGCCGCCTGCATGACCTCGATTTGTTCCTTCAAGCTCTTCACGTCTTAGTTCCTTTCGTCTTTGTGGATTTCGTTCAGGCGCTCAATGACGCTTTCGTAGGTCTCTCGCGTCATGACGACAACTTCAGCACGGGAAACCAAGTCCTTGCCGTTTCCGCACCATGATTGAGCGCTAACCTTTTCGTATTCTGTGATCCTGATAACGCCCTTGATTTCGTCGGCAATCATCCGGCAAGCCGTGTTTCGGTGGATTGCCTTGATATCCTCAATATGTCCCGCGTAAGCCTCACGATCAAAAGCGCCGATAACCGTCTCAGCGCGCGCTATCTTCGCGGACTTCATGAGACGCAAAGCCGCCTCAGCCTTTGTTGGGGATTTCTTTTCCTTGACCGGGCATAGCTCTACGGTCTCAGCGGGCGGGCAGCACTCAACGCGAACCGCCTCAACGTCTTCGATGTCGCGGCGAATGCCCGCAAGGCTGCGAAGAACGGCGTTGTCCTTGTCTCTTTGGCTTGCGTGCTGCGAAACCAAAACATATTCATGACCGCCGAAATGGTATGCGTCTTGATCTGTCGTCATGCGGACGACTATAAGTCCAAGCTTTTTTGCGCGAGCCTGAAGGTTTCCAAAATGAGGCTTTGTGTATGCCATTTGTCTCGTCTCCGTTGTGTGATTTTGTTTTATATAACAGGCGACAAATCGTCAACTAGATTGTGAAAATTATTTTGCAAGTAGGTCAAAAAAATACCCCCATCCGAAGACAGGGGTATTAAGTTAGTCTCGAATTCCAAAGAACCTAAGTGTTCCCGATACGAAATAAGCCGTGCTGGTGGCCGATACCGGGAACATCCTGATTCCGTCAAAGTCAGCAACCGGGAGAGTACAAGTGCCGTATATCGATGCAGGGCTGCCAGTGTTATACTGACCGACAGACTGGCAAAGCTCCCAGTTTCTACGGATATCAAGGGTAAAAGAAAACTCCCCTGAAGCAATGTAGTTGTTATTTACCGTTCCAACGCTTGTGTTTCCGCCAGAGCTACCAGTAATACCAGACCTATAGCCGGTAGTTTGCCAGATTCCACCCTGCCTGACCTGATAGTGCAGCCCGCCATCAGCCGTCTTCCTTAGCCTTGAGCCAACGACTCGGATGCTATCGAAGTCCTGAAAGCGCATATCAAGAAGCTCAACGAAGTGACCGACGACTCCTCCCGTAAAGGTGAAGCTTGCAAGCAATGGCGTGCTTGACTTCTGAATAAACAGGAAGTGAGTCTCAACGGAGTCCGTCCAAACCCGGATGCAGTCACCCGGATAAAGCACGATTTGCTTTCCGAATGGAGCGCGCACCGTAACGAATCCATTGCCCTCGACATTGTTTACCTCGCACCAGAATCCAGCACCAAGATTTGCCGGAGTGTCAAAGTCCATATTGAATTCGCCACTCGTGAATATGGTCTTTCCGCTGTCTTCTGAGGTCAGCACGCGGAGAGAGGAATTCCAAATCTCAACCGTCATCCTCGCAGCCGTTCCGTTCTGGCCTGCGACTCCCTGAATGCCTTGCGGACCCTGTTGACCATTTGCCCCGGCTTGACCTCGTGGACCCTCAGGGCCTTGCGGACCTACAGGGCCTTGCAATCCCGTCTCTCCGCGCTCTCCTTTGTCGCCCTTGTCGCCTTTAGGCCCTACATCACCGTCAGTTCCGTCCGTCCCGTTTGTGCCGTTCAATCCAGCCGCACCCGTAAGAAATGCCGGACCCCGGAAAACATCGCTTGAGTCCTTCACATAAAGGGCCGAACGTCCTTCCCCGGCGTTAAGCACTATTAGAGCCGTCGCCTCACCATCGTATGAATCAACATCATCAACGGTATTGACCACATCAGCGTTAACCGCATCCGCCGCCGCTCCGTCCTGAATTGAGGTAATTCGCCCCGTTGAATCAACCGTGACAACCGGGTTTGTGTAGCTGCCCGCCACCGCTGGAACGGTCTGCATCTGGATAGTGTTTCCGTCTAGCTCCAGACCTTGACCCGCCGTAAGCTCGTCAATTCCGCCCATAACCGCAACACTCGCCATCCAGCCCTTTGCGTATTTGGTGACGATATTAATTTTCTTTTCAGTCAAAAAAAAGCCCTCCGTTTCGTTAACAACGGAAGGCTTTTAGAATATTTTTCTCAACTTGGCAACCCTATGGTGGCCTAATACCTCGTCTTTACCGATCCGGCAAACTTCAGATATCCAGCCTCGCAGACCATGACATATTCAAGCCCCTTCCCCTGAAGGGTTAGCATGATGCCGGTGTATTCAACGACGACTCCCGGCTCTGCCTTTGCGTCGTTGTACATTCCAGCCAGTACATCGGTGCAGCCTTTTTCGGAAATTGTCACGTTATGCTGTAAGGGGTTCGCCTTTGCCTCAGTCGGCATTGACAAGAGCGTGAGCGCGGCTTGCGCGACGATAATAGCGGCTTTCATCATAGCTTGTACTCCACACCCTTTTCTTTCGTCATGGCCCACCCCATGCAGATAAACCAGAGGATTACGGTCCACCCAAGCGCCAGATTGACCATGATAATCATAGGAGCGTTGCGTTTTCTGCCCATGAGGGCGAAAATGCTTGGGGCGAAATAGACTAGAAGGATTTCCCAAATGTTATTCGGCATGATCAAGCTACCTTTGCTCTGTTGCGGACTTCGCGTCCGTATTGAACGTACTTTGCGAGATATTCAGCGCGGCGCTTTCCGCTTGGAATGCGAGACGCCCACGCTACAACCGTGCTTGCTCCCTTCCCGTAGAACCTGCCAACCCCACCGTTGGGACCGGCTTTGACATATTGCCCCGGCTGGAGCGCTGCGATCTGCTCATCTGTGAGAGACCAGATATCAAGGGTTTTCACGAAAATTGCCATTGTCAGTTTGCTCCAGTTACGTGCATCGTGGAAACATTGTGATCGTATTGCGTGCCATTCTTGCTGGCATAAGACGCCGCCACAGCCTCAGAATGATTATCGTAATCATCAACGAAAGCCCCAGTCATCCAATTGGTAAGACGATAAAACGTCCGTGGGTAGCTTGCCGGTATCATTCCTAGCGCGTCTCTCTGAAGCTTCATGTCTTTCCGTCTCCGTTTCGATGATTAAGTTTTACCGAAACGGAGAGTTTTTGTCAAGCGCCGTTGCGCATTATTTCGAATTATTCGCGATTTCTTTTTATGTCTTCCTCGCGAAGCTGCCGGATCGTTTTCCATCCGAATGCAAGGCTTAGAGATTCATCAACCGAATCTTCTTTCGAGGCGCGGCAATTTCCGGTAGAGGCAAGGGCAAAACCAACAGCAACGGGAAGAATTGATCCGTATTTCTTGCATAGCTTCTTTTCGTGAGCCTTTGGGTCTTTGGCCTCCAGAACCCGGAAGGCTGCGACGATCATTGATCGCCGTGCTAAAATGTCGTGTTCGTAATTCATGCTTCCAACTCCGCAAAAATCTCATCAAGGGAAAGGTTGTCAGTGAAAACGCCGTCGAATGGCTCGCCGGACATTAGGCAGGAAACGAAGCGACGGTTTGCGATCTCAGCCGCACGGTCAGCCTCTTGCGCCGTATCGAATTTGCCAATGCGCTCGACAAGCTCTCTCTCATTCCAGATTTCATAAGCGAACTTGCCTTCGTGGTTTTCGTCCTTGCCGCGTGTCCACATCAGATAGAAACTCCTGCAATCTTGCGAACTTCGTTGGAAATTGAAGAGTCAATCTTAAGGCTTCTCCAGTAAGCGCTTTTTGGGTCTCGCATTACGCGTGGCTCACCCATTGGGATATAAACTTCAACACGTCCAGAGTAGCTAACCCTGTATGTCTTTCCGTTGTGGCTTACTGTCTTCATTTCCATCAACTCCGTTTCGATGTTTAGACAATAAAAAACCGCGCCTGATTTGTCAAGCGCGGTTGTGCAATTATTTTAAAGACTCGTATCGAGTCCGGTCTCGCGAGTGAATAGAGCCTGAAGCTCTTCAGCGCCAACATTGTAAGATGTGCTGATAAGGCGGACGTTGACGCCGCGAATGGAATAGAACTTCAAATCATAAAGATCGTTTGCGTTAAGCTCTATGCGAACCTTATTCGCCTTGTTTTTGGCGAATCCTCTTGGCAGGCTGAATTGCAGCATTGAGTCGCCGTCGCGGACGAATTGCTTTGCTCCAGTCATTGCGATGAATTTGTTTCCGCCAAGCTGATCAAGGATAACCATTCTGAAAATCTCCGTTTCGATGATTTCCTTTTAGGGCGGCTATCCTGATTTGTAAAGCGCAAAAACGAAAAAAGCGCCCCAAAGGACGCTGATTTCTTCTTATGGAGTTTCAGGCTCCGGTTCCGGTTCCGGCTCAGGCTCCGGTTCTGGAGTTGGAGGAGCAACCTTTGTTGCCTTCCACGCAAAACCCGCTCCCGTCTCAAGCTCGACAACGCTAGTTGCGTCACTAGGGACGACTCCGCCCTTTGCGTAAGAAAAGGCCTTCATGAACCGCGTGAAAATCGTAATTTTCGCCATTACGCGGAGGCCTGCTGAGTCGCCAGACGGATAAGCTGAATCTGGCAATCCGCCTTGTTCGCAGCGTGGCGGGCAGCATCATCATGGCGACCGCGCTTCAGAGCCGAACGCTCCTTAATGTCATTCCAGCGAATGACCGCACGAAGCTTTTCAGCTACCCGCCCCGATGCTTCGCGAGCAACTTCAAAAACGCCATTGCCGTTACGGAATGTTTTCTTCATACCTATTCTCCTTTTCCTTGTTTTTGCTCCTCAAGCTCAATGCCTTCGCAGCCGTGTTTAATCGCTATTGCCTCAACAACAGACCTCAATTGACCAACGGTTTTGCCGTTCGCCTCAGCTATTCGGCTAGGCTTGTGTGAAGCCCACCAATCAACCTCTGCGAATAGCTCTTTTGCCGCAGAAATGCAACGATCCCTGCATGATGATTTAAGCTGACGTATGCTTAAGCCGGAATGCAGATGAGTTACGGCATACATAGAACCCATTTCGGTAACATGCGTATTCTCTGCAATTCCGAAAGGACCAACTATCGTCCCGCGTATTTCAAGCGAGTCTCCAGAGCCATCATCATTGAAAAGCTTTATGCGGTATGTTTCAAAATGGTATGTCGTCACTCGGAAACTCCTCTAGATCGTTATATTTCGGCGGAATGTACGACTCATACACCCTGTCGTCAACCACCTTCTTTTTCTTTTTGGCGCGCTTTCTTCGCGTCGGCTTTCCGCGTCCGTTTGCTTCATCCCTGCGCCGCGCGTTCTCCTTCATCGTCACCATTTCCAAATGCTCCAGATTGATGCAGAGCCGGTTGCGGCAAAGATGGTCAATGGTCTTTCGCCCCGGAATGTACCCGTTCTCGTTCGTCCACAAAACAAGGTGGACGGCGACGGTCTGACCATCAAGTGACATTCGGGGATATCCAGCGCCACGGCCTAGTTTTCCGCTATCAGGGCCTTGCCAGATATGGCAGGGGGTATTAATCCCCGCCACTCCGCAAACCTCGTCACAAACGAACGTGCGGGCCGCGATCTTGTCGCGTATCTTTTGCCGTCTATCTTCCATGGAAAATAGTTGGGTGGCGCTTGTGCTTTGAAAAGCGATACCACGCGCAATTGTCTTTGCCGCTCATCTTTGTGCCGGGAATCCAGATGAGGCGACCGATCGCAACGACATCGGTGCAATAGTCCTTCATTAGCCGCGAAGATTGCCCGGTCTGTTTCCAGTCCGCGTCAAAGAGCAACCAGACGTAAGGCGCAATGCTCACGAAATGGTCAATCATGGCGTGAAGAATCTTTCTATCCCAAGGCGGATTCGTGATGATGCAATCGGGATTGTTAAGCTCTTCGCGCGTGAGCTTCAGCGCATCCTTGCCCCACTCGATATCGTTGGCGTGAGTGCAAATCATCTGCTTTTCTGCAAGCTGGATGACGATATCACCAACGCCGCAAGCGGGCTCTGAATAGCGCGTAAACGGCTCAAGGAACGGCATCAGCGCACCGATTGCCCGTTTATCAATGGTGCGGTAGAAATCGCGCTCTACGCGCTTAAAATCGCTTCTCTTGCCCATGTCTATTCCTCCTTCTTTACGTCATAGGAATAGATGATTCCAGTGACGTGCCTTCCTTGCCGTTCCATTGAAGAAATCGACGCGATGTTATTGACGTGGGCAGCACCTTGGACGGATGAAACGCCTTCAATCTCAGCCTGCCTAACCACGCGCTTAAACATGGCCTTGTGAATACCCTTGCGGCGATATTCTGGAGCGACGTAAGCCGCCTCAATCCACAGGGCGTCAACGGCGCTGTAAGGGACATGCAGCATAAAGCCAATGCACTTATTGCCGTCCATTGCCGCCACAGTCCATGCATTCGGCGTGATATAGACGCTATTCGCACCCTGAGAAAAACCCTTCTCGATTATCTCGGACTTGTACGCATCGATAAGTGCGACGGCGGGGGAGTCCTGAAGGTCTGCGAAATACTCGACGGTAAATCCGCTCACTTCGACTCCTCCTTCTTCAGCCATTCATAGAATTCAGGCCATTCATCAAGATTGCCCTCCATCCACCCCTTTAGAAACTCGCGCTCCTGACCCATTGCGCTATAGCTTTCCGTTGCGAATTGCATGGCCTGCAACGCCGTGCCGTGATCTCCAAGCGGCCTTCCGGTGCGCGGATCAACGGGAGTCACACCCGGAAAAGGGCTGGACTTGTCTTGCGTGGCGTTCTTCGCTCGAATAGCGTCAACCTTAGTCCAAACACGCAAAAGCTCTTTCTCCGCGCAATCGTTAACGTCAAGGTCATGCGCCGTAGCCGCTCCGCATAGCGTCACCATGACACCGCCAAGCTCCTGCACCGGATCGCCAGCCGGACGCCCATAGACGTAATCGACAAGCTGCAAAACGTGTTCTTTCGGAATGCCGACGCTCTGCAAGAATTCAAGAGACTCCTCTGCGAATCGGTGCGCGCGCCGCGCCTTGCGCCGTGGATCACTCGACTCACCAAAGCACGTTTCAACCCATGCCGCGACTCGATCCTGATAGCTGCCCGCCATCAGTGCGCGCTCGATATCGGATTCATCCAACAGGTGGGCGTTTTCCCCGTCGATTGACAGGGAAACGTAATCCTTGGCGTCGAAGTCTATTTCAACGTTAAAGAGAGTCAAAGGTCGCCCCCACTACTTTTTGCATGTGGCTGTTAGCCTCGTCCATTGCAGCCGCGAAAGCCGAAAGGAAAATCTGCTCTTGCGTGCTGGAAAGGCCCTCCATGTATGGCGCAAGCGTTGCGAAATCCTTGGCGAACGTCTGTCCCTCCGCAACGATTCGCTCACGGAAGCGACCGACAACGCCAGCCATTTCCGTCATCAGCATAAGGAAGTTGTCGCCGGTATCTTTTGGCTTTTCCGTCTGAACAACGCCGTTCAGAACAAGCGCCGTCTCAGACTCGGATTCCTTGGCGTGAATCATGTTGATGGCTTCAGCTACGGACGTAGCGCCAGCCTTGATTTGGTCTGCGAATTGCTTGTTACGGCCCGGAAAGCCGCTGTCATCCTGAGGCAACGGAATGTCGCATCCGACGCCCATATTTCCGCAGCATGGATTTGCCTTGCAATGATCTGTCATATTCAAAACCCTCCTTAAATCGCGCTCTTGTAGACCATGCGGCCATCTTCGTGCGTCGTTACTGTGAATACGTGCTTGCCCTTGTGGAACCACGTAGCGACTTCGACGCCATCAACCGTGACGATTGAAGCAAGCATATCCTTGTGGGGATTGCGGACAACCGGGGCGTTATACCCCGGCTTTACGGCTTCATTCTTTGCGGTCTCGTTGTTTGCGTTCGTCAAGTCATTTCTCCTTCTTTGGTCTGACAATCACCTGAGGCTTTGCGCGCCCCGGAACGTTCTCCGTTGACTTCTCTAGTAGCCCCTCGCGTATCATTTTGTCAATCAGGCTTTTCAACATATTTCTGTCATCATCGATATTCTTGCCCATGACATCGGCAATCATTTCACCCACCCATGACGCGGCGCGAACATCATAGTTCCAAGTCTGGTTTGCACAATTGGTTAGGATCATGGCGCGTTCCTTGCCGGTCATCACCTCTTCAAGCCTCTTCTCCTGAGGTGGTTCCCAAGGCGTAGCTACACCGGTTGATTCGTGCGGCACGCGGTTACTCTTGGAGTTAAACAGGCTTTGCCCTTCCAGCTTTCGCCAGATGTCTTGAGCCTGCATCTTTCCGTAAGTCCGCTTCTCGTAGTTCATGACGAAATACGAATGACGGTCGTTAGGGTGAATGTCGAAGCGCTTTGCCTCCTCCTCGCTCATCTTGTTAAAGACGCGAATAGAGCGGGCAGCACTCGCCAGAGACGAAGCGCCGCGACCATCATCAGACGTTGCGCGCTTCTTATTCTCATCCACCTTCTTGATGTGGTGCACGATCTCGATTGCGCAATTCCCATGTTCCGCCACCTGATTCAAAATCTTGGCGACTCGGTCAATAGCGCCGTTGTCGTTTTCGTTTACGCCGTGTGCAGAAACGAAAGGATCGATAACCATAACGTCGATTTCGTTGCGTTCGATGTACTCAATCATCAAGCCCACGATTTCCTCATCAATTTCAGCCGGATCATTCTTCGTTGCCAGCGCGACTCGCAAGTCCTGCTCTCGCCCTGAGTCGACAAACAAACCCTGCTGGATGGTCGGCAAATCGAGCTTGTAGTAATTGATCACACCCCAAATCTTCTTGTCCAGTTCGTCGCGCGGGTCTTCAAGGTTGAACCACCAAACGCGATATTTTCGGCTTGGCTTGTATCCCAAGAGGTCTTTTCCCGTCACCAGAGACAGGATTTCAACCGCCGAATTTGTCGTCTTTCCGACGCCACCGGCTGCGAGAGTCAAGCCAACTTGTCGGCGAGTCAGATGAGGAGGCATGATTGCATCGCGCATTTCCAAATCTTCAGACGAATAGCTGTAGTCCCAAGGCGTAATCTTTAGGCGCGCTTCGTCCTCGTCATCCTCCTCAACCGCTGAAGAGTAGGAGTCGCGCTCGCTTTGGTCCCAGTCCGGCCTTGACGCTCGCTCTTTGGCCTTCTGCGCAATCTTGTTAAGACCCGAAACCGTAACGCTTCGTTCGTTTCCACGGTCGCGCTTCTTAAGCTCTGGAGCCGAACGCGGCTTGCTCATGCCGGAAGCGATTTGTCGCTTCAGGTCTCGAAGAACCTTGTTTGCGCCGTCTTTCTGGACAAGCCCGTTAGCTACGCACGCGTCATAAAGAGCCGCTTCGATCTCGGACGCCGAAATATTGCAATGCTCGACAAGACCGCCGCAGTTGAACGCCGCGCGGTTAGCTGCCGCACCTCTTCCGCCCTCTGTCTCCGCAGCCAAAACATCGGCTTCAGCTTCAAGGGTAGAAAGGCCGTAGGCGCGCGCCTGATCTCCGTTTGCATTGCTTCCCGCCCCGTCTGCCTTCTTTGGTGCATGGGTCTTGCCCACGACAAGGTCAAGCAACCATTTAGGCGCTTCAGCTACCGGCGCATCATTGTTTAGCCATTCGTAATAGCGACCGTCCTTCATTATCGAGCCGGGGGCGATGATATAACCGCCATCCCCGCGAACGTCGATACCGTGGCCTAGCTCGCCTTCCTTGCCGGTTCCAGAGCGATTTTTGACGCCATCAACGTGCTTGAAGAAATACTGATATCCGCCATTTGCGGTCTGCACTACCTTAGTCTCAGGCAAATCTCCATGAATCGCCTCCATTTCGTCCATCCAGATTCGCCCGTCCTTAGCGTGCCTATCGCTAGGCACGTCAACGTCAAGAATCCAGAAACCGGCGTCTTTGCCCGTTGGAATTCCGGGGATGGCGTCGGGGAATTTCGTCCACCAACGATTCACGATCTTTTCAGAGCGCGAAGCTCCGTTAAGGCCTGAGGTGATGAGGGGAGTCTTTTCCTTGTATTCGCGGAATCCGCCGTTGGCGTGATCCTCGTCTACCTCGTCAGCGTTCCGGCAAGGGAAGACTGAGCAACCGAAATCAACCCACCCTAGCGCCAGTTCGTGCATTTCTGATTTTTCTTGCATTACGACTCCTCTTTAATCAATTGCCTCAAACGCCTAACGCAACCCTGCCATGCAGCCTTGACGATCAGCCGCGCGTCTAGTTCGTCCATGTCTGCCAAGTCGGTAACCCCTATCTGATCAAGGTATTTCCCAACCTCATCAACTCCGCCGTTTAGCGCCTCAAGCTCCAGAATGTCAAGACGCGCGGCGGATGCTTGCGTAAGCTCTGGAATCAATTCTTTGCACTCCTCACATAACCACCTAAAATCACCTCTCCCCCACTTCTTTTGACCGACTCCAACACCAACGGCGTGACGCCCGCAACACCAGCAAACGGCGGGAATATCACCCTCCCCGCCGACTCCAGTAGGTTCAAACGGCATAGAGTGAAACGCCGTGATGAGCGCAATAGACCGTCTCCTCAGAGATTCGCCTGCTCCAGTAATCCACTCGCTCTTGAGCCGCCTTAGCCTCGCTAATTGCGCCCTGAAGGTTTCTGCTCGCGCGCTCGTAACTGCCTATGCACTGCTTTGAGAAATTCTTGAAATCCTCAGGCGGCAAGTCCCTTCCCGCTACAAATCCATCCATGTTTTCAATCCTTCCATAATAGGTTCGTCCGCTTCGACGCACTCTCTAGCTCGAAGAGTTGCGCAAATCAACCGCGTGATTTGTTCGCCTGTGAATTTCCATCGCAGCGCGTCGGCGGCATCGTGCATAGTCATCGATCCAGCGCCCTTTATCTTTGCCGCTCTGCAAGCATTCTGAAGCTCACCACGCCAAAGCATAGTCAATGCGTCATGCGGTAGACATAAGCGCTTCTTTGGTCTCCAGCTTGCCGCGCGCCATTCCTCGCCCACCTCGACATGCCCCGGCCTATCCTTGATAGGGTAAATCCAGCTTATTGCGCGACCGATTCCAGCCTTAGGCGGGTAAAAGCTACCATCAAACATTTCGTCAAGGAACTTTTCATGAAGCGCCACAAAAACATGATTTGAGACGCTATTCATTGCGCGTACCTGAGTCGGCAGCCTGTCAAGCTTGTCCTTTTTGCTCTTGATTTCAACCGCCATCAACTCGCGTTCGCCAACGGCTAGAACGTCGATACGGTTTCCGAAGCTTTCGACGTTGATTTCATGGATTATGCGACACCCCGGAATCAGTTGACGAAGGCGTTTTACCACCTCCGTCCTGATCTCGCCTTCCGCCTCACTTCTGTAGGCTGGCACCGGTCAAATCCTCAATCTTCCCCTTATGGATCGAAACGAAGCGCTCCGCCTCGCTTCTGTACCACGTCCAGCGCGGCAATCCGTTTGCTTCGATCTTGTCGGCGCAAGAGACCTTATTCCAGCAAAGCACGCGAGCCACAAGCTCAACCATCTTGTCGTGATCCTCAGTCATGCAAGCACCAATAAACCGGCTTCATCTTGCGTTCTGGACAACACGATATGAGGTCGGGTAGCCCCTTTTTCTTGCGGTCCTGCTTTTCCTGAGAAAGCCTTTCGTCGCTCCAGCTTGAACCGCAATTGACACACATAACGCCCGCTCGCTTCTCCTCCTGCTTTGAAGCGACGAAACCGGCAAGCTGAAGCATCGGCATGTCATCAAGATCGCCAGCCATGACGCGGGCAATAGCCGGTTTCATGTTTTCGTTATCTTCCTTGATGAATGCGTATTCAAGGAAGAGCTTTCTCGCCAGATTTACCAGCGTTTCGGGATACCGCTTAAGGCTGCGCGGACGGAACCTAGTTTCACTCATCTTCACCCCCTCCTTACACCCAAACAACTTTGGGCTTGCTGGAAACAATAGAAATGACCTCGCGGCCATCAACCTCGATTTCTTCAATGAAGAGCTTTTCGGCCTCTTCAGCTCTGCCCGCCCTCTTTAGTCCGGCGAAGTGTCCCAAGTCGTCACCACGCTTAGTCATGACGCTCAAAAGGTACAAATCACTCATCATAAGGGTTTGCCGCCGTCTGTAGCATGGCGCGAATTACGGCCTTCATCTTTTGATGTGTGGCGACTCGCATCTCTCGACTGGTATGCTCTTTCGGCCTCGACTCAAGGTGATATGCTGCCGCCTTGTAAGCCGCAAGGAAGATATCTCGAATAACCAGAATGTTGACTCCATCGCCGCGCCAATGCTCGATAAGCTCAAACATTTCGTCTTCCCGGTCGCCGTAATCCTCATCATCATCCGACTCTTGGCATTCGAAGTTTACGCCATTGATTTCGATTTGACTCAGAAAGGAATCCTTCTCTGTCTTGTGGCGGAATAGGGCGAAAGCACTTTCACCCACCACGACATCAATATCGTTCGCCTTCCTCTTGTCCACGAGGAAAGAACCCGTAATGAATGCACCACAAACGAATCCGCAAATCAGGTTTGCGGTCTGCTCATCCTTTGGCGTAATCAATTCACTTCCTCCTCAGCGCGCTTTTCCTGAAGTCGGTCCAAGCGCTCCCACTCCGCCATCAACAGCGCTCCAGCCTTTTCGATGTCTCGCTTACGGCCTTCGCCGTCAACCTCGCCGGAAGGCTTGAAGGAATCGAGTCCCCAAGGGTAAATCGAATTCAGCGTGTCTCGCGACTCAGTCGCCGCAAGAGCGTAGCAAGCCGCCGCCTCTGCAAGCTCTCCGCTTCTGTATCGGTCATCCTTTGCGGACGTGAATCCATGGTTAACAACCTGTCGCGCTCTAGCCAGCGTAAACGCGTCGATTGCCTTCTTTGTCCGCATTACATCATGAGTCATCGCGCTACCTTCTCCTCTACAACCTTGAACCCGCTTGGCGTCTTGCGTGTCGCGCTATGGTATTCCTTCGCCATGTCCAGCGCGAGCGCATAGAAACGCTCTGGATCATTGTTGAATGCCCAGTCAAGGCCATCCTCTCTCTTGCCCTCAAACTCTATGCGGCGAACCGTCCTAAGGCCTGTCCGCGTCGTGGCGTCCTTCTCCGCCTGTCTAGCGAAGCTTTCCGTCTCCTTGGCGCGCTCCAAAAGGGCTTCCGCTTCGTCGCGCGCCGCAAGGTTTCCACGGCTTAGGCGGATAGCCTCTTGCGCGCGCTCCAATTCGGCTTGAGCTTCTTCACGCTCCTTCTTCGCGATTTCATCCTTTCGCTTTTGCTCCGCGATTCGCCAGCCAGACAGAACCGAATCAAGCGAAGACTTAGCCTTGTCAACCTTGCCCTTGCTCTTCTGGATATACGGGTTGAATTCGTCTTGGATTTTCTTAACGGCATCATCGTGCGGCTTCTTCTCCTCGACTCGCATTTCCTCCGCCTTCTTTCCAAGGTCATGAATAGCGGTACGAATGGCCGTGACGGCGTCGTGTTGCTGTTGGTTTTCGATCTCGCTTCCGTCTGCCCAGTGCTTCGCCTCTTCATAAAGGGAATCGATTCCCTTGAAGATTTCAGCCTTTTCAGCCGCGTAAGCCTCCGGGTTGTCGCCGCTGTTGCTTCCCATTACGGCCATAGGGTTGTATTCAGTCATTCTCCTTCCTTTCGTTTGATAGGAACATGCTTGTTTTCTTGAATTCATCAACGCCGATTTCGTTGATTGCGGACTTGACTGCCCCATAAAGAGCAAGCCGCAAAAGCATGGCTTTCTTGTTCATTTCACTTCCCTTCCTTTGACGTTAAGGAGATTGCCCTTGCCTTGAGGTTGTCAACGCCGACTTCGTCAATCACCTCTTGCAGGATTTGATTGAGAATCGTGCTAACAACATAACTTGCGTAAGCCTCAGACAGACTTTTCATTGGCCTTCGCCTCCTCTTTCTTCATTTCATATTCCGCCTTCAGGAACTTCCATCGCGTTTCCGTGATGCGCTCGTAACCCTCTGGCGTCTCCCAGTCGTCGCAGTCGGTAGAAACGATGCTCCAGCTTTCCTCACCTCCGCGCTTCTCGTGTTCCTCGCTCGATTTGATCAGGGCTTCCGCCGCCACCTTCGCATCTGGAGCGTAGATGAAAATCGAACCCTCAGGATCAAACCAAAGCGCTTGAATAGGATAGAGCATCGGACCGATTGCCTGCCAGCCGTCGCCGCCGCCTTTGGTCTGATACGAAAGCGTTTCCTTGAAGCCGTGAGCCATCGCGATCTTTTCCGGGTTTGGCTTCAGCTTGGCTAGTTCAAAGTTTTTCGCCTCGAATTCCTTGATTGCCCGCCTTTGAGCCTCAGACCGTCCGCGACTCAAGACTACATGAGCGCCGTTCTTCTTCTCCTGATTCGAGAAAGCCGGATGAACCTTCCCATCAAACTTCGCGCCAGAGATACCACCGGCAATTCCAAGCCATACGCCTTCCGCTCCAATTTCCTTCTGTAGCGCGTTTACGGCCTCACGATAGGTAAACACCTTGTCTCGGTAATCATTCCACTCTGCGACCTTCTCAGGGGCTACAGGAACGAAATAACCCATCTTGTATTCACGCATATTGTCTCCTTTTTCTCAAAATGGGATTTCGTCATCAACTAGCGCTCTTGAGCGAGTCTTGCGTTTCCCGGTTGTCTTCACGAATAGACCAGCATTAGCATCAGCCTTCGAAGGATTCAAGGGCAGGGCTTGCATTACATCCCAGTAACCCTTTTTACCCGGCTTCACCTGAATTCTCGCAGTGCTTCCAAGCTCGTTTTGACGCTGAATCCATTCAACGCAATCCAAGGGTACGGGCAGCGACCCACCGTGGGAAGTCCAGAAAGCAGAAGCCTTCTTAGCCATCCATCCGGCATGTTCAACGCAAAGCCACTCCGTTATGTTGCTTCCTGTCTCGCAGTAGTAAAGCACCATAACCGTGTCTTTCTTGCCGTTCTTGCCACTGTTGAGCTTGAACGCGCGCCGCTTTACGTCTCTCCATTCCGCCTCAGCCGCCGCCATGATTGGCTTGTCAGCCGCGACCGCATCAATCTTGGGGCCTGAATCGAATTCGAACTTGTACCCGCAAACCTTGCACTCGCGAGCCGCCGCATGAAGCTTTTCGCCGCACCCCACGTTTCCGTCACGGTCCCGCTTATTGTCGTCGGTCGGGCATGTCTTCGACGGCGCTTCTCCGCCACCCTTTACGGCCTCCTCAACCGAAATCGAGTCAACCGGCCCATGGGTGTCAACCAGCCTCGCAAAGTCCAGCACTAAGCAGTTAGGCTTTGGGCCTTCCGCAATAGCTGCCCGCCTGTCTTCAGCCGTCCAACGTGGGTCATGCTCATTGAAGCCAGCGCGGTAAAGCGGTCTAGTTCCACGGCCTGCCATCTGAAGGTAAAGGGAAACCGACATCGTGAGGCGCAAGAAAGCGATTAGATCAACGCCCTTGTGATTGAAACCAGTCGTCAAAACGGCGTTGTTCGTAAGGGCCTGAATTTCGTAGTTCTTGTATGCCGCGAGAATGTCGCGCCGCTCACCCTTTGGCGTCTCATCCGTCACGGCCTCACAGGTGATTCCCCACGCCCGAACCTCGTCACGGCAATTGATTGCATGTTCCTTGCCAGAGCAAAAGAGCATCCATGACCGGCGATCCTGACCGCGACGAACTATTTCCGCAATAGCCTCTTGCGTGATCTCGTCAGCCGCCTTTTCCGCCTGCTTTCTGTTTACCTCTCCCTTGGCATCCTTGCGAATGCCTTTCGCGGAAATCTCTACAGACGTTCCCTTTGTCGTCAACGGCGTAAGATAGCCGTCGCGCACGCCGTCAGCAATCGAATAGGTATAAATCACCTTGTCGAATAGCCTGCCCTCGCCTTGATCGAGTCTGCCTGTCCCGAGTCGGTATGGCGTTGCGGTCAAACCGACTAGCTTCACTTCAGGGTTAACCGTGCGGCAATCCTTGAAAAACTCAGTGTACATTTTTCCGTCATCGGGCGGGATAAGATGGCACTCATCAATCAAGATGATGTCGAAAGGCTTGTGTCGCACCGCCCCGCTGCTTGCAAATAAGTCAACGTTGCAAAGGTGCTGAGTCTTATTCCATATCGTTTGAATTCCGCCAAAGAGGATTTGAGCGCTGTAGTCATATCGGTTCAATCCCGATGAAACAATGCCAGCGGGAGCCAGCGGCCACAGGCCCTTAAGCTCCTCGTAATTCTGCTCAATCAATTCCTTGACGTGGGTTATTACGCCGATTCTGAGGTCCGGCCATCCCTCCAGTAACTGGATGATGATTTCAGACATGACCATGGATTTACCCGCCCCCGTCGCGAGATCGATAAGCGGGTTTCCATCGTCTTTTTCCCAGTAATCAAAAAGCGCGTCAATCGCTTCGCTCTGGTAATATCGTAACGGCATTAGTCTACAAGAAACTCATTCATCAGTTGACGGCCATAGGTCACGCGTTGATGCATACACTGCCTCGTAACGCCGTGGTATTCAGCCTCCTCTTGCAGGGTGTCGCCCATCATGAATGAATCAAGGTCAAGACGCTCCGCGTAGTAAGCGATCTCTCCAGCGGCGACGAAGTGATGAGGTGTCGAAACATCCGCAACATTATCGGCGGAAGCCAAATCCATGAGCTTTTCGCCTCGCTCGCGTGATCTTGCTTCTCGGAATACTTCGTTAGCGATTTTGACGCCGTAAGCCTCTACAGCCTCTTTCGAGAATCCGCCCTTGAATTCAGGCAGTCGGGCAGCGGACAGGCGTAAAGCAACCTCTTGCGACAAGTCGTCAAAATCGTTTCGGCCCTTCTTCTTAAACGCCGCCTCAGCCTTGGCGCAAAAATCAATAACAAGACGATCAAAGCGCGCCTTTTCCTCTCTGTTCATTTTCATGGCAAATTCTCCTTACATTCGCTGCCCGCCCTCTTGCGAGCCTAAGAAAAAAGAGGAAGGCCGAAACCTCCCTCCTGTATTTCACGCCTTACTTGCGCCAAGGGTGGGAACCGCCGCCACGACGCGCACGGCCTTCACCACCTTCGTCACGACCGCCGCGCTCTTCGCGGCCTTCGTTAAAAGGGATGTCGTCATCATCTGCACCCCGCTCGTCACGGTCTGCACCACGGTCACGGCCACGGCCTTCGTCACGGTCACGGCTGCGACCACGATCATTGTCACGCTCTTCGCCACGACCACGGCTAGAGCCGCGCTCTTCGCGACCGCCACGCTCACCACGGGAGCCGCGCTCTTCACGACCACCGCGAGAACCGCGATCGTCACGGGTGCGACCGCCGCGACCTTCAGCCGGAGTCTGCTTTGCCGGGAACCACTCTTCTTGACGGTCAGACGGTCCAAGCTGCTCCTTATCAAGGAAGTCACGCTCATCTTCAGGGTAGACGTAACCCCAAACCTTGCCATAGCGCTTGTTCTGCTTGTCGGAACGCTTGCGGTCAAGGCCGTAGCGAACGATTGCGGTCTGTCCGATAGCATCGTCCGTGTCTTCGAATTCCTTGTCGGCGGGGAAATCGATTGCACGAAGGAACTTAGCGAAGTCCTGACGCGCCCAGTCTTCAGCCTCAGACTGCCAAGGGTTATCCGGGTCATCCACGCCCCAGTCAATGAAGATTTTCCGGCCCTTGAATTGTTCCGGCTCAATCACTTCAAAGACAGCGTCAAGCTTGTAGCCGCGTCGGTTGTCGTGATGGTCTTTAGGCGACAGTTCGTCAACTTCAATGCGATAGAAACCGTCTGGAAGCGCGCCGCCGCCTTCCTTCTGAGTCGTATCAACATCACCGTGACGCATACCGAGATTAATCTTTGCCATTCTTTACTTTCTCCTTTTCTTGCCTGTTGGCTTGGGGAAGTAGCTTTGAAGCTCCTCGAATCCCTTGCCCTTCTTATATTCCAGTTTGTCCGGCATAGAATACCGGTTTTTAGCGTCCCAAGCCGCTTCACCCGACAGATAAATCATCCGTCGCTTTCCTTCAGCATGGGAAACCTTTTTCCCGCGAGAAACCTCAGTTTCCTTGATGCTAACGCTATGATTCATGAATGCTACGATATCCGCAGCCTCACGGAACAAGGCGTTAGCCCGCTTGTGAATCTTGATTGTGTACCGGTTGTACGGTTCCGATGTCGGGCTTTGGAAAAGCTCGATAGTCGGATGCGCCAAGATGATGACGCCTATACCAGATTCCTTAAGCTCGACAAGCAAATCAAGAATTTCTTTCCAAAATTCGTCGGCGAAGAGGTAGCCCTTGCCAAATCCGAAATCTTCCATTCCTTTCTTGTTATGCTCAATGCATACTTCATCCCAAACCAAAGGCTCTATTCCGTCAAGGGCGTCAAGGATTACCCATTTAAAGTCATGGTCATCCTCTAGCAAATCCTCAAGCGCGTACTTTAGCTCTGGATAGTCGTTGATTCTCGCTTTTGGAATCTTCAAGCCAGAAGGCAGGTTTTCCCCGCGAGTGTGAAGATAAACCGCTCCCTCAGCCTCAGCCGCGAGAGTCGTTTTGCCGATACCGTCAACGCCGTACAACGTGATGATAGGAGGCGTGTTGTCCCCATCTTCGTCTAGGCGATCAAGGATGCTCACCAGTCAAAGACCTCTTTCGCCAGACGATAAATCAGGCGATAGTTTTTGAACAAATCCTTTCCGAAGCAAATAATCGCTTCACACACGGCGCTAAACGGCACAAGCACGCAAGCAACCAGAAGGAAAAGGATTGCGGCAATCTTCCGATAGATTGTCCTCATTCTCGATATTCTCCCGAAAAGTCAACATCACGGCCAACAGTGTGCACGTAATAATAGACGGTTAACATGAAAGCGACGAACATAGCCGCCGCAGCGAAAGCCGCAGGATAGTACCACGCAAGGCAGGCGACGGAAATAACGGAAGCCGTAACTCCTCCAGCCAGTGCACCCCGCTTCATCCAGAGCTTTTCCCAGTAGCGGGCGGGCCGCATAACTTCCGCGATCTTTTTACGGCGCTTTCCGTACATCGTTCCAGCGCCCCTCAATTGCGCTCAACCTTTTGGCTCTCGCTGAGGAATTCACGCTTGCCGTTATCGACGTGCTTCTTTTTGAAGCGGCGAGACTTCTTTTCAGACGACTTGTCAAAGTCGCGAATGCGAGTTGGCTTGTTCATAGGCTCAACGTTTGCGAATGTCATTTGTCTTTCCTTTGTGTTTGGCTTGATTGCCTGTTTCGCTTTTAGCCCGCAGGCCGTTATTTCGTCAAGAGAGATTTCAGAAGAAAATCAATATTTTCTTCAACCTGCTCCGGCGTCTCTGCGAAATGCTCGAAATCGTGCTTTACAGAGGCTTGATGAGCGTCCGAAGAAACCACCGGCTGACCCTCAAAATCAGGGCGATTCAAGCGCACGATGATGCCGCCGATCTCCTTCCAGTAGTCCGACTCATAGACCATGGAATCAACCGCGATATTCACGTCCTTGCCGTAGATTCGTTCAACGCGCTCAACCTCAGCCTTTAGCGTCCACTCGACTCCCATGTCGATTCCCATGAACTTTCCAAAGCGTTCAAGGAATTCGCGCGGGGCCACACCACCGGGCAGAGCGGGGCAAGGAACGTCTTTGAGATCGCCGTAAGCCATTCGTCGCCCCATGCGCTCATAAGGCCCATAGGCTAGAATATGATCAAGGTATGCCGCCGCAGCTTGCTTACCTCCAGTGAAGGCGTGAACCTGTTTAAAACCTTGCTTCTCCAGCCTTCGAACCGCCGTTGACTTGCCAACGTTGCGCCGCCCTGTGAATGCGATCCTGAATCCTCGATTCTCAATCATTGAAATTCCCCCGACAATTCGGCCAAAGATACGGAACTGAGCATCTTGTTGATATAAGTCCTGTCCGCGCCAAGGGTTTCAAGCTGGCTATCAAAGGCAATCATCGCGTCACTGATTGCCTTTACCTTCTTCGCCTTTTCGGGTGTCACAATTAGTTCAAAAATGTTTCCAGACTCCTCCGTTTTCACTTCCTCTTTTCTATTTTTGTTCTGTCCTGTCATCTGGCGCTAATTCTCCTTCTTAGTTTAGGTTTGGAGTTGGGATAGCCGCGACGACGCGCGACGATGGAATCAGGGCTGAGGTCTTGCCCTGAAATAGCAACATGCCGGAACCGACATCCTCAACCTTCGTAAACCCCTTGATGGTTACGCGAGTGTTTTGCGCGTCCCCCAAGATGATTGTGAGAGATTCGTAAAGGCTGCTAGACGTGCCGAAGACATAGGAAAGCTTACCCTCCATTAGCTGCCCGCCCTCTGCTTAAGCTCGTAGAACCGCCGCAAGAACTTGGCTCGCGCAACCTTTGGCGTATAGCACGCAATGGTAAAGCCAGCCGCTTCGACTCCGTTGTCCGTCCACTTATCAGGAGGAGGCAACATGATCTGAGCTTGCTCATCCAGCAACACGGCGTTGTCAGAATTCTTGACCGCCGCGAAGGCCTCGCGAGACACGCCAAAGGCCTCGCCAATTGCGTCCTGCAAGCGCTGCTCAATCTCAGAGTATCCAGCGACGTGTTTCTTCGCCGGTCGCACGATATCGGAAATGTAGGCCTCCGAAGCGTCATGAAGAAGTCCGGCCATAGCAAGACGCGGCTCAACATCGTAGCTCACGAGAATGCTATGCTCCGCCACGGAATAGAATTCCCGGCAGTGACCGCCGAACCGGCAGACGTTGGAAAGAGCGTGCGCGATGTCGTCAATGAATACCTCATCCGGCCTTGGATCAATAGGCCAAAACTTACGGCCTGAAGCCGTTTGCATCCAGTCACCTTGACGAATAATCATTGGAGCGGAATCCCCCTCTTGTTTGCGTTTCGAATTGTGGAAATAACGGCGGTGCTGAATTCCTTGCTTGCGATGGAAACCCGTTCAGAAAGGCGCGTAACCTCATCGCCGTATGCCCTTGTAAGCTCCATGGGAACCGCAGCCTCGCGCGGGAATTCGAATCCGCCATCGCCAGAGCCACCGCCGATGATGTTGAAAGAATTCATCCAAGGTTCGTCATCTTCCTCGCCCTTGATGCTGGTAACGCCGTGCGCCGTGAATTTCATTCCGGGAAGCTGGACGAACAACGACGACTTTTCCGCGTTGTAATCAAGCTCGCTGACCGACCGAAACAGGAATGTGATTCCCGCCGTTGTCTTGACTGTGTATTTCAATTTGATCTCCTATGCTATCATGTTTTCTTTGCTGATCGTTGCGCCGATGTAGACGCCACCTTGCTTGCACTCGTCCAGAAGCTTTTCGCGAGCTTCCAGAACGACAAACAAAGGAATTTCCATCGGTCTCTTAAGGGAAGACTGTCTATCCCTGTATGCAATCCAAGACTCGCCGATAAACTTGTGCCTCTTCGTTGCTCTGGACTGCTCGCGAACCTCTGTCAAGCAAAGGTGCGGCCATGTGTGGACCGTGAAAATCCACACCTTGCGAGAAAGTCCGTCATCTGAGGCGCGTTCGACTTCGATTTTCATGGCTTGTACTCCCTGATACGCTGTTGCAACTCGCGATATTTCCGCACGGCTTCCTGTGCATTCGGGTAGCCATGTTCCTCGCGAAGAGGGGAAAGAACCGCGATCCTCTCCGCGATGGCAACCTTCAGCAAAACGATTTCCTCGTGGGTGAATTCCATTGTCAGCCCTCCTTAGGCCATTCACAGGCATATGTTCCCATGCCAGTATGTCGGTCGCACTTAGCGCGGATGTCGTCGGGCAAGTCCTCAGCCTCGCAAGTGCCTTGCGCCACATCATAACGCGGATCGTCAGCGGATTGCTCGCACCACTGATAGACGCCATCGACGCCAGCGGCCTTTCGCACGTAACGCGCTTTAACCGCACCAATTCCCCGGAATGCCTCAGTGATCATTCTAGTTCTCCCTCTTCCAGACAAGGAATTTAACCGGCTCTTCCGCGTGGTGCGCGTTGTATGCGTCGGCGCTCTTGAAGCCGGTAACGATATAGAAGAATGGGTATCCCTCGAATTTAGCAACGCATATGCCGGACGAGTGAAGGAGTCGAATAACGCCATCGCCGTCATCAACAGCCGTAAGTTTCGTATTGATCATTTCAAGAATCTCCGTTTCGATGCACCACGAATAAAGCCAGCCTGATTATTTGTCAAGCTGGCTTTCTGGTTTATTTTGTGTTCTTGCGAATTTCAGCCATTGCATCAGCATGGCTCATGGCGCGCGGCTCGTGAAGCATAGCAAACTCCTTGCGGATTGCATTGTCGTATCCTTCACCGTGACCGCCAGCAAGGCAGCGCTCAAAATGGGCAGTCTGGTATTCAACGTCAGCCGCTCCGACCTTCAGGCAGGCTTCCAGAGCCTCTTCGTCCGTCATGCGCTTGAACGTTCCGCCAGCGGCGTAATAGCTCTTCCATCCGTTGACTTCCTTCACGGTGTATTCCAGCGAACCGATGCACGGCGCGAAGTGACGTCCAATTTCTTCGCCGGTTACTTCGTCGGTGAGAACCATCTGCTTGTTTCCGCAAGAGTAGACGATAGCATGGCGGTAGATTGCCGTTCCCTTGCGATCCCAAGAGGAGATAACCGTTACCTTTTCGCCCTTTTTGAAGTCCTTAGCCATTTTCGCGTTTCCTTTGTTGTCCGTGTTTCGATGATTAAGTTATAAAAAAACCCGCTCGATTCGTCAAGCGGGTTTGTGAAAATAATTCAAATTTCTTTCCTTGTCGCAACAAGCTGGATTGACTCCCCCGGCATGTATGCGCCCCTTATCGAGAAATCGTATTCGTCAAAGCCAAGCTCCTCTATTGTCGAAAAAATCGACTTAGTGAAAAGGTGGGGATTGCTTTCCGCCCACCCCTTGTTGTAGCCGACCTCAACCCGGCTTGCCTTGATTGCTGCCCGCCCTGTCATTCTTCGTCCTCGTCCTCGTCCTCGCACTCTTCCTCGTCACCCTGCGTTAGAGGCTCCCCATCTTCCGTCCACCACCCAAGGCGGACGCCTTTGGCGTGTTCCTCTTCGCGACGACGCCTTCTCTTCTCCACCTCATCAGGGCTATCGTACTTCTCAAGCTCTTTCCTTATTCGCTCCATATCCGCCTCAGTTGGTCCAAATGGGTCGTTAGGATCGAAGGTCATTCCGAAGCACTCCTGTGGCCTTTCTTCCATAGCCGTTCAGCCGTGGACGTTGCGATATACGGGCAATCATCGATAGCGATTCCGTATTCGGCGGCGCACCATCCTTGATTGACATAATCCTTGTTTCGGTTTGGCTTGCCGTCCGCGCGTGGTTGCAATGGTGCGTTGATGAATTTGAACGTCATGGCTATTCCTCAGATTGCAGTGATGGAAAACTCAAGAGACTTTTCAACGTCCTTGCCGCGCTTGTTGGTGTAAGCCCAACTAACGACAACCGTTTCGCAGTATGGAAGGACTACAGCCGTAAAGTCGCGCGTTGAAAGCTCTTCTTTTTCTTCGCGAAGGTAGCGAGACAGGCAAGCGCGAGCCGCCTTCTTCGCAAACGCTGGAGTGATCTTTAGAAGCTCTTCACCCGGCTTTGAACTTTCGATCTGCATTTTCTTCGTCTCCGTTTCGATGATTGGAGAATAAAAAAACCCCCGCCTTTTGTCAAGCGGGGGTTTGCAATTATTTTCAGTAGATGGACATATAATTGACCTTGGAGGAATTGACCAAATGAAAACCGCCGTCAGCCGTCTTCACTCGCAACCATTGACCGCCCACGTCAACCTCTTTCACGTCGCGCAAATTCAGGTCGCGCCCCTGCTCGAAAACAATCTTTCGCTTGTTCTCCAGAATGGTTTCGCTCGCGACGAAATCAGCCGTTTTGTCCTGTGGTGTAATCTTGCTCATACCTATCCTTTCAGCCGTCGATAACGGCAACGTTGACGCGCGAGACCTCCCCGAATTCGGGCGAATAGGTGATGGACACCATTGACCGACCGGACAGGAATCCGCTTGCGTAATGCCATGCGTCTTGAGGCGTCGGCGTTTGATGCGACTCGCAAATGCAACCCATTCCCTCAGATACATATTTGCTCTTGTGATGGATGTGGAACCCATGCACGTAACGGAAGCGCGTTGCTCCCCAGTCCTCAGCGCGACGATGCGCCATGATTTGCGGCATGTCTTGCAGCTTCACGGTATGGCCGTGCGTAGCTCCAAGCATCACCTTTCCGAACCGGAACCACCAGAAAACGGAAGGATCGATATCCACCACGACTCGCGGGTTATCTCGGAACCATGCAAGCAAGAAATACGCGACCGCTACGGATGCGTGTTCGTCATGATTACCGGGAAGGATGCGAACCGTTACATTCTCATGCTTGCGCAAAGCGCGCTCCGTTGCCTGCACCATCAACCGGCAGGCGGACATGAGAACCTTTTGATACCGACCATCGACTTGCAGAGCGTTGCCAGAGCGAGCCGTCTTGTTTTCGTTGCTATCGCTATGGATCAAGTCGCCACCGCCAAGGATGACGCCGTGACGGCTATTCGGGCTACGGTCCATCATGTCGGCGATTGCCTTGCTATGAACTTCTTCCGAAATGCGCAAATCCCAGTTCGTGCCTGTCTCGCGTCCCCACGAGAAAAGACCAACGTGCAAATCAGCGAACGGATACAGCGTTAGGCTGTCATCAATGCTGCCCGCCTCTCTCTCGATAACCGGGGCTGGTTTGATCGAGTCGAAAGCTCCAGAGGTGTAGGCCTCCATAAGCTCCGCCATGATATCCGCCGCGTTGCCTTCTTCGCGCGTCTTGATCCACTTCTGAATCGTCCGTCCATCAGCATCCACAAGAGCCGACACGCCCTTGATGTAATGACCCTCAGGGACTTCGAATTCACCGCCGATATCCGGTCGCTGCTTGATGTATTCCGCAACCACCTTGCCATCACGGATTTGAGCCGTGGTTTGCGCGATCCTGAAGCCCTCCAAGAGCGGTTCAGTGCCATTCATGCCCAACTCACTAGCTCGCTTCAAACGCGCACACACGGCGCTCTGTGCGAGCCCCATGGCCTCAGCGACCTTACGCTGACTGCCAAGCTCTTTGTATAACTCGGCAGTCTTCTTCAATTCATCATGCGAGACCTGCATTACAGGGAATTCTCTTCCTTGGCGTACTTCGCCGCGTCGGCGTTGACGATCCAAGATTTCAGGGCCGACTCGCTGACTTTCTTCGCTCGCTTGATGGCGGGCAGCGTAATGAGGACAACCGGGAAAAGCACCACGAAAGACGCGGCGGCGGTAATAATGAATACGCTTGCAATAGCGCCAAGGATCGCCGCCACAGAAACAAGAATTGCGAAAACTCCAGAATAGCCCGCTACAGTTTTAAGATAATGCATTTTTACTCCTTTACTTCGTTGTGGCTCTACGTGTCGTAGTCTTTGCCGCGTTTGATTGCTCGATTACCCGGTCTATCCGGGTATTCATATTGTCAACACTATTCGTCAAGCGTTCAACGCTATCAAGCACCGGGCGAATAGCGTTCGTAACGTCTTCCTTTGTCGTGTAAGTCCTCGCAACCTCAAGACGGAATTCGTGAAACTGCGACTCCGCTAACTTAACCTGCGCTTCATGCACCGCCATCCGGCTAGACATTCCGTCAAGCTTCTCGCGTATTGGCTTAGTCTCCTCAGCTACGTGATTTTTAAGCCACGCATATCCTTTCCAGACCATGGCGACCAGAGCGCAAAGCGCCATAAAGCCGCCATAGAATGCCGGTTCGATCCCCGTCATTTCGTCTTGCCGCAAAACTGGGAAAATTTCTCTTGTTCCCTGTCGATTTGACGCGCTGACTCGTCGGTTAGAACGTCATGGCGGGAAAGCTTAATCTCCCCCGCCACGTCGCAATATTCAGCCTTGCTAGTCGCGCAACCTGCCAGCAATACGCTCCCTAACGCGATCAATAGGCATTTTCGCCGCATCCTGTTCAATCTTCCTCGCTTTCCTCAGGCTTTCCGCAGCCTGCTTTTCTTGGCGGGCCTTAGCCGCCGTCTTTCCGTTGATCCCACCGGCGAAGAACGCGCCGACTACGATTGAGACGGCGAGCGCCGCCCCCATAATCCAAACCTTGATTTTGGCAAACATCAGCGCTTGAACACCAATTTGCCGGACATGTGACCGTAAAGGAAAAACGCACCGATTGCAAGCACTGCGATGGCAAAAGCTGCGCCCCACGGCGTAGTTATTGCGGCGACGATGCTTCCCAAGAGAGTTGCGCCCGTTGTTGCATAGGTGCCGATGGCGACGGCGCTCTTCGTGGCCGAAACGTCCTCAGTCTCTACGGCGGAAACGTCCTTCAGGTCTTCCTTGATGTCTTCGACGTTCTGGAATTTAGCTACCCGCACCTCTGCTTTCTGAAGCGCCGCAAGGATGGCGTCGTAGTGCATCGCGATCAATGAAGCCTTATCGGAACCGTTGACGATTGCGCGAGCCGCTACAGCGTTGAAAATACCATTCTTCAGGTAATCGGAAAGCTTCTTCCCGGTGAAAACGCCGTTAACCATTCCAGTCACAAGGATGTCAACCGCCTTGCCAAGCTTCATCGCTTCGTCTGGATTGTCGGCAATTCCAAAGATCATGTAATTTCGGAGTCCCGTGATCTGGACAAGACCACGCCCGATGTATCGCCAGCCGTCGCCAAACACCTTGTTTCCAAGGTTTCGAAGTCCCCAAGCGCCGCCGTAGATCAGGTTTGCAATGGCGCTCTGATTCGCCTTTTGCCCCGTCTTTCGTCCGTACTTGTCCGCGTCCGCAATAGAGATACGCTCACGGCTAAACTTCTTCTTCAGCGCCGACGCCGTGTAATTCAGGCTTTCCTTGCCGGGAGAGAACGAACCTCCAGTCTCGTGAAAAGCGGTCGCCAAGATATAGGCGATGAATTCGAGCGGCAGCTTCATTTTCTCGCACAAGTCAAGAATTAGAGAAATTGCCTTCACCTGCATCTGAGTCAACCGACCGCCAAACGGCGCGTTTCTCAGAAGGTCAAACAAATGTTTACGATCAAACATCAAAACTCCTTTCGTTTGTGTTGAGGGGCGACAATTAAGCCGCCCCATTGTGTTTGTCAACCCTAGATCGAAGACGCCCAAAACCAAAGGGAGTCAAGCTCCTCAGGCGATATTCCGGCTAAAATGCAAAGCTCATTCATGAGCGGATGGCTTCGCTCGAATGATGTGGCAAGCTCAACCTCAAGCGCTGCCCGCCCTCTCTCATCTTCCGGGTATGTTGAGAGGATTTTAGCCTTTAGGCTTTCCTTTGTAACTCCAACATCCCAAGCCGTAAGCCAGAATTGCCGGTGCGTCAGAGTGGGGAAGTCAACGTTTGACTTAACGAACGTTTCAACCCAACTAGGAACGCCGTCCACAATCTCTATCCTACGGTCTCCCAAACTTTCATATCCAGCCTCAGGCTCATTTGGTTCCCCTATATCTATTATTGAGTAGCAATCACCACTCAACCCACCCTTAGCGGGGCTTAACCTTGCGCCACCGGGAAGGTCTACCCATCCGCCTTCAATTGCCGTCCCAAATATGTAAGACTCACCATCTTTCCCGTCTTTAGCCATAACAACAAGCATTTTCACCTCCAAGAAATACCGCCAACAGCGCGGTTGTTTGAGTTTGTCACGGAAATACCTCCAGACGGCACATTTTCAACAAGACAGCCAGTGTGGATTAGACCCTGACCATCTGCGTTGTAGTATGTTCGCACTCCCGCACTCCATGAAGAACCATTTGAGTCACCGGCAGACAAACCTATTACAGAGCATCCATCTACAGTAGCAACGGAGAAAGACCTTGCCGCGCTTCCTCCTCCTCTGCCAAATCCAGCTGAAACCGGAGAAGGATTCAACCATCCGGTTATGCGATATACACCAACGTGTCTAGTAAGAACGGCTCCACCTCCAGCAAAGGTTAGAGAGCCAGTGGAGCCAGATGGAACAAGCGCATAGAATGAGGCTAGGTTTACCTGAATACCAAATTCCGCCCCTGCGCGAGTTGCAGTAACTCCAGCTATCGTCATTCCAGTTTGAACCTCACCTGCACCTCTTGTGTCAAGTATTGAACACATGACCATTATTATTCTATCAGAAGAAGGGTCTCCTAGATTTACGCTAGACTTGAATCCACTATCCGTAAGAGTTACTGATAGCTTTTTACTAGACGGAATAAAAGTAGGCGGGCAGAAAAACGCCGTCATTACTGCATTGCCTGCACTATCAGCAACGAACCACCCACCCCTATGGAGCAATGAAGTCGGAACTTATTTCCAACTGTTGTTGTAAACGAGTCACCAGAGACCTTTGTCCAGCCAGTGACGGTAATAGCCCCCGCCCCTGCAACGTTCTCAACATCAAGCAAGAAAGAGCCTGTATTAGCACCCGGCGCGAGAGTGTGCGCCCCTGCATTCTGGTAGTTCTGTAACGGTCTGTCACCCGGATCAAGCGTAAGAGTGCCAGACGATATGGAGCCAAGGCTCTTTGACGTTACTCGCGCCCCTCCCGTTATTACTTGATCTTCCACAGAAAGCTTTGCATTGTCTGAAAGCCTTGAGTCGTCTCCAGCCGCCACGGTTCCGGCAGTCGTTCCAACGTTGCGCGTAGCTGAATTCCCCAAAGAGCTTGAATTTGCCTTCTCGTCTAGCGCGGATTGAGTCGCCGCAGAGATTGGCTTATCCAAATCGGAAGTGTTGTCAACCTCACCTAGCCCAATATCATCTTTGTCAAGAGCAACATCGCCCGTCTTCCCCGCCACGCTAGTTACGGAGTTTGCTTGAGCGCCCGCCTCAATTCCAGCGAGCTTAGTGGACTCCGTGGTCGTGTAACCCTTGTATCCACTCGCATATGAAACGGCAAGCGTTCCAGAGTCGGTTATCGGGCTTCCAGAGACGGAAAATCCCTCAGGGACCGACATTGACACGCTTGTTACACTTCCCGCACCCGTTCCGTCCTGACCGCGCGGCAACCCAACATTGACAGCCGATGTTGATTCATCAATCGGCGTTACACTGAACGTCGCACCGGAACCCGGATCAAGAGTCGTAACCGTGCCAGCGACAAGGGTAGTGAAAGGCCCTGCCACACCCTGAGGGCCTTGCTCTCCATCGTCACCCTTTTCCCCTTGCACGCCTTGCGGCCCTCGCTCGCCGGTCGCTCCAGTTGCGCCAATTGGACCTGTATACCTTCCCGGCCCTGCCCAGTCGGCTGAAGCACTTGAGCGCTTCGTGTAGACCGCAGCAATACCCATGCCGATATCAGAGACAAGAACGGAGAAGCCCGGCACTTCTACATCGTACTGCGCTCGCTCCTCAATGGTATCGACTTGCGCGTCAAAACCACCTCCACCCCCTGCGATGATTTCCCCTTCCTCAACAAGAGTCGCCGTGTCCGCTCCGGTAAACTTGATGAATGTCCCGTCGCGCGGAGTCAGTCCAGCGATAGCGCTTAAGCTATCGCTATCAAGTCGCGCGATGTATTCGCTCAACCGGATGGCGTTGTTAACCGACTGTTGGCCGTCGCGAGTGTCGTAGGAAAGCCAGTATGAAGCGCCGGAAACCGTCGCACCCGGCCAATCGACATAAAGCAAAAGCTCCGTATCGCTAACCACGCGCTCAACCGGAATAACCGGACCTATCTCACCTTGAAGACCAAAGAATCCGGGTGCCACGTTCGCTAGAATCCAAGACGTTCCAACACCCGTAACCGTCCTGCCTCCGGCTGATACGGAAACCGTACCAGCCACATAAGAAGTTGTCATTTACTCTCCTTTCATCACCTTTTGAATACCGACCCAAGCAATGTCGTCCCTGAAAGAGACCCACCTCCAACACCAAACGTAAGATTTAGAACCGTCGATGACCTTCCATCGTTTGGTATGTAGTAGATGCCGAACTTTGGGCCGAATGATTCTCTGTACAACCCCGAACTTGGGCCGCTTGCAGATATATTTCCAAGCCTTATTTGCACAGGGCTTGAAGTTGTGTTGTCAGCCAACAAGTAACCACCGGCAACAACCTGAGAACCGGACGCCTGTAGTAGCCAATCAAAGTCGTACCTACAAACAAAAACCTCATCGTTTTCAGCGACTCCGTGATCAATTGTTATCGTTAGACTTGATCCACCTGTGGCAACCTCAATATTTGTAATCGCCCCCGGAATGATGTTGCTAGTACCAACCTGAAGATTATCAATCTGAGCCTGACTAATCTTCGCGTTGACGATGTACACCTCACCATCAATAACGGCAAACACTGGAGCGGAAACCGTTCCGTCAGAAATAGTCACCTGATTTGCCGCAAGGGCGATCCTTGATCTAAGCTGCCCGCCCACTGTGACGATATCGAGATAAAGACCTGTCTCCAGATATTCACCTTCGAATTCAGCACGAAGCAAAACAGCATATCTCGCGGTTACTCCATCCGGTGCGGCTATGGCCTCAAACCTAACCGCTCCATCTGCAAAACCTGCATCGATCTCAGCGCGAACCGCAGTGATTTGCGTTGCCAATGCCTCGTCACCATCAACGCGAGCCGTCGACTCTGTGGCGACCGCCGCGCTAACATCCGAAACGCTGGCTTGAACAAGCTGGATTGCCTGCGCAAGTGCTTGCGTTTGAGACGCACTCACCCTGTCAACACGCTGAATCTCCGCCTTGCTCTGTCCTATCTCAACAGAAAGCTTTTGTCTAGCCACCTGAGAGACAGCACCTTCCAATTGTTCAGCAAGCGAAAGATGCTCAAGCCTCTTCCACAAGTCGTCAATCTGGCTTCCTAGCGCGCGGAAAACCGCCCTAGACTCATCGCCAAGCGCTCCCAAGTCGATTTCGATATCAGAGTTACCCAACTTGACATCGTCCGTCCTCAGGCTAATCCACGCGCTCCATTCCGTGTCTCGCGAGTCATCGTCGGGAACAAACCGCCCTCTAGCCTCATAGACCGTATCCGGCAGTATGCCAGCGGAAATTATCGCTTCACCACGCGACGGCTGATCGCTTGAACCCTCCGTCACCAAATCTTCCTGACCAAGGATTCGGACCTCCCATTGCACGGCGCGAACGCCGATTAGAGCGTCCGGGTCTCTATCCCAAATCAGGCGAATGGCGGGTCGCCGCGCTCCGTCGTTTTGGTCTCGAATGATGTACGGTAGAGCATTCCAGTCAAGAATCGGTTGAGCCGGTGGAATGATAGGCCCTAGCGATCCAATAACAGGAGGTTGAAACTCCTCCGAACTATTCCAAGCGTAATCCGATGGCTCCCACTCCAGAATGTCAATGACGCACTCAAGCGAAGCGCGATCAACCACGCCCTTGATGATGAATAGCTTATTGACGTAACCGTTTCTCTCTGAGGTCCAGCGAAGAGTGTCACCCGGAACGCAATATCTCCAAAACTTAGGAGGTAGTGTCAGAGTGTGCCGTCTAGTCCTCATTGCCGACAGAAGAGCCGACTTCATGAGTCTCTGAACCTGCTCCGCATATGGCACAAAGGTGAATTCCACATTTGAAAGCAAGCGTCGGTTTCCGTCAAGGGCTTCAAGGTCGGGCCTGTATAGCGGCGGCGCTGCCTTCGCGGTCCAGTTCTCCAGCGGTTCCGGGTATGTGGCGCTAATTCCGTTGATAGAGTCAGCCAGACCGTAAAACGGCGTAAAGCGCTGCTCATCAGTCGAAATAATATCCGCGTCCGTAATGCTGAACAAAGGGGCTTCAGGCTCACCCACCCTGAGAGAGTAGATTCCTCCAGCCTCCGCGACTTCACCCTGACATGCAGTCAATAGCGTATCCATCGCCTCAGACAATTGAGCGCTAATCACGATTTCCCCGCCGCTTCGATATTGAGGCTCCATACCGCTCGCACCCGGAACCGGGAGTCTGCATTTGTTGATTGCCGTCAACCACGTTGCGTCAAGGCGGTTTGCTGCCATTCGCTGGAAGCCATAAACCCACTGACCACGGTAATAGATTCCGCGCATAAGGTTGTAAAGCTGCACCGCTGGCAAGTCGTCGCCGTCGCCTCCCCAAGTCTCAGGAAGATGGTAGCGCATAGGCCCTTCGCCTCCGTTGGTTGAGTCCTTCGTCGGATCATAGAGCTTCATTCCATCAACCACGAAAACGCAACGCGGAATACCTGAAAACATATTCTTTGTGGCTCTTGCCCTCACAATGGCATAAGCAACGCCATTGCCGACGCGGCTTTCACCCCAAGGACGATCAGCGCTTGAGTCAATTGTCATTAGCGCAGGGTCTGCCTCAGTCTGAGTCCCATCGTAAATCTTGATATACATATTCGGTCCATCTTTGACGAATTGAGGGATAGACTGACCATATATCGTTTCATTGTTCCTAGCCGGATCGAAGGTTATTTTTTCGCCGTCAACCCAAATCTCAGCTACACCCCGTATCGGCATGTCAGACAGGGCTATGACCTGAGTCAGCCAAGCGTTGGGAGCTTTCCCGTCTCTTCCCCAAGTGTTCAGCCACACAAGGGAGCCGCCCGTAGCTGCCCGCCCCATGATGAAGGAGCGCGAAACGTCACCCCCACCCTGAAGGCTTGTCGAAAGCGAGAACGTTTGAGCCTCAGGCCCTTTCGGTTTTCCCGCAAGAGCTTGCGCCGCCAATGACAGGCCGATACCAACAGCCGTCTTTAGGGCAAAAGCGCCGATAGCGCTAAGACCGCCGATCCATGTTGACACCGCCGTAAAGATTGCGGCAATGCCTGTGAAAATTGCCATTAGTGAGTCACCTCCTTCGTCATTATCATTTCAACCTCTTTGTAGCCCCTCGCCTTAAACCAGCGAACAACGCCAGCCATTCGCAGCGTTGCTTGAGCCGTTACGCGGATATGGGCAACCTTCATTTCTTTCTCTGCCCACTCCTCGAATTCATCCATGAGCTTGTCACCTACGCCCTCGCGCCTGTATTCCGGCTCAACCCATATTGCGCATTCCTCCGCGATCAGTTCCCCGCTTATGTGGTTTACGGAACAAAAACCGGCGACGAAACCGACTCGATTCCCAAACTTGTCAATCGCCACAATGACGATTCCCCGTTGGTTATCGCACAAGCCGGAAACGAACAAAGTCACCATGTTCTTGTCAAAGCCGATTTTTGATCCGGTTAGGCCGTGGAATTTTTCGCTCATTGAAACGACGCTTGGAATAGAAATTCTATCGTTTCTAAGTGTCTTAATTGCCGTCATGCCGCTACTGGTGCCTCCCCTCTGACTTGCCCCCACCAGATTTTCCACTCTGGAGTCGACGCCGAATCTCTATAGAAGGTGTCGTTTGGATCGATAACCCTCTGGCTTGTGTCACTCCTAGTTGCAGAATTTGCGCGCGTAACCTCCTGAGTGTGACTGGCGCACGTTAGGTTGTTCGATCCTTCCCCGTTCTCGGACGGCGTGACAACTTCGACGTTATCGACAAATCCGACAAATCGGGGGAAAGCAGCCTCAACCATTCTCCCCTCACCCGGAACAAACAAGCCCCGGAAGATTTGAACTACGGCCTGCCTTACGTCGAAACCACGAATAAGCTCTTCAGCGTTCGAAGCTAGAGGCGAAAGCTCAACGTTGACATTCTGGACGGTTAGGTTTGACACAAGCGGAATGTCACTGATCTTTACAAGGTTTCCAGCGCCGTAAAACTGCCGAGTCTCCTCAAGCCCCGTGTCTGGATTGATGACGTTGGCGTTTACATTGCCAACGTCACTCCATAGTGAGTCCGATATCGTTTCGTTGTTGCTACGCCGTCTCGCGTAGATCGTCATAAAGTCGCGCGGCTCGATTTGCCCCGCTTCCAACATTGCTTGCGTTTCATCAGATATTTGTCGCGGCACGCGGAATCTCCCATGCTGTAAATGTGTATGTTCCCCGACCTGTAGCCAAGTCGGTATCTTCCGTTAGGTCATCAGGGTTTATCGCCATATCGCAAAACGGCCTCAGGACGCCCACAGACGCGCCCACGGCTGTTTCCGGGTAAAGCCAAGGCCTAACCTCGATTTCGAGCCCTACGCCGTCCTCTCCTACCGTAGCGCCCCTAACCACTGAATAGAGGCGGGCAGCACCAATATTGATCATGTCGCCAACTGAGAAAACGTATCCCGGTGGAAACTGATCAACATCAATCCGCTTGTTGTCCTCGTAGATTCTAGCAAGGCGACCCGCCCCGCTGAATCCCTCAAACCATTGCCCCTTGCCGGGGTAGGCTATAGGCCGACACCTTGCCGGATCATAGCCTATGAACGTGAAGATACCGCCATCAACGGAATCGATCATAGCCCGAAATCTGGAAAGCTCATTCGCCGAAAGGCGTTTTGTTGCATATTCCGCGCGCCACAGCGGACGGCCTAGATTCTTTCGAATCGTCATACCACCCGCCACGCGCGAAACCTCTTGTCTGTATGAAAGCCTGAAAGAGCGCCGCCAAAAGACGCCGCTCTCTATCAGGTCAGCCGGAAAAGCTATAGCAGCCAATCAAACACCCCTTACGTTTGAAGCCCTCGCCTTTTGCACCGTGGCAATAACACGAGAACTAAGTTGATCTCTGTCGTTTTGAATCGCGCGCTCAAGTCTTGCGACCGCTTCCACGTCCGCACCTCTCGCGTCAATCCTTGGAGCATAGGTTATGCTGCCGATTCCTCCTCCGGTATTTCCACCAAATGAAGAAGGGGCAGACCTAGCCAACGAAGCGTTGACAAGTCCACCGGACGCATAGCCTCCAAAGGCTCTTTCTATATTCTTTACGCCGATCTTGTCAACCACACTCTTAGGAACGACATACTCACCCTTATGCACTATGCCAGCCGGTTCATACTGCCCGCCTTGCCCAGTGTAACCGCCTGAAGCGAAACCAAATAGGGAGCCAAAGAATCCGCCAAAACCGCCAAGCCCTCCCTTTGATGTCGGGTTAAAGAATTGCTGGAATGCGGAGTCGAGCAAAGAATTTGCAATCTTCTTCAGCGCTCCAGCGAATGCATCCGCCGCGCTCTTACCCTCGATAAGGTCATCAACAAGGCCACGCGTAACGTCCGACTGAAGCTGCAAGATTTCCGCCTGCCGCTCCCTGATTTTGTCTTGAGACTCGGCAAGCTTTTCAGCCTGAACGCCGGAAAGCGCGTAAGCGTCTGCCAGCTTCCTAATCTCCGCTTCAAGCTCTGGAGTCACCTGTCTTCCGGCCTTGATTGCCGCGTTCGTCAACTCCTGTTGAGCCGCCGCAAACTGAACCGCGTACCCGTAATCATTGACCAGAGGATTTAGCTTCCCCTGAACCTCTGTCTCCGTCTCTAGTGCTTCCGTCCTTTCCCTGATTCGCTCAACTTCCTTTTGGTAATCGTCAAGCTTCTCCTTTCTTGCCTTCTTCTCTTTTTCGTCTTGGACGCGATACTTTGCGTCGGTAATGTCAACCTTTTCGGGTGGCTTTACCGGAACGATTTTACCATTCTCGTCAACGTTTGGCAGCGTCGGATTTTTAACCCGGCTGTTAGCCGCGTCTCGCTTCTCAAGAATACTGGAAAGCCTCTGGTCTTCCTGATTTAGTTGATCAAGCTTCTTTTGCTGGATAGCAGCACCCTCACGGATGCTTTCGTTTGCGTCCGCCTGAAGCTCCGCGATCTCCCTTTCTAGGTTTGCGCGCTCGCGAGCGTTTGCCGCAAGCCTTGCCTGAATCTGGCTCGTTACGTTGCTGTTGGAAGCGCCTTCCGTTGGCCTTATCGTGATAGCCCCACCAAGGAAGCTCGCACCCTCAGGGATGCCAAGCGCGTTCAAAACCCCCGGCCCTACACTTCCCAAGCCGGAAAGCTTTCCGAACTCCTGTAGGAAGCCCGTAACCTTGTTTGTAGCCGTCTCCAGAGCCGTAATGACTTCGCCGATGGATTGCACAAACTGACCAGCGTTAAACGCCTGAATAGCGCTTGCAAGCTTGTCAATCTCGCCACCCAAGACATTGGCCGCGCCGCTCGACTTCTCAAACTGCCTTGCTGCATCAATCAAGATGGTCTGAAGGTTTTCGAACCTCTGCCCAAGGGTGAAGACGCTTCCTTGCACGCGATCTCGCAGGATGGAAGAACCCGCCTCGAAACCATCAAAAAGAGCCTTCGAAGAAAGCTGACCGTCAAGCATGATCTTTCGAAGCTTCGCAACAGAGCCCCCGGCCTGCTCAATGCCAGCCGCCGCCGCCTGAAGAATTACCGGTGCACCCTCTTGGATAGAGTTGAATTCCTCCGCCCTGACAATGCCGGAACCTAAAGCCTGTGAAAGCTGAAGAAGCGCGCCGGATGCCTCTTGCGCTGACTGCCCGCCCACACGCAAGGCAAGGGCAATATTCTTAGAGAACCCCTCGATTTGCGCACCGCTAACGCCAAGCTCGCCCTGAACAAGAGAAAGCCTACCGTAAAGTTGAACAAGCGACTCAATTGGAGCGCCATTTGCAAGCGCCGCGTCACGCAAAGAGCGGTAGGTTGACTCAAGCTCTTGTCCAGATCTTCCGGCAACCTTAAGCGCGTTGTCAATCTTGATGCCGGAGTCGATAAGCGTTTGCAATCCGCGCGCTCCGCCGATTACAGCAAAGGCGCGAGTTGCAGCGCCGCCAATGTCGGTAAATGACTTGGATGCTTGAGCCTGTAGCGACTTGAAGCGATTCTCCATCGCCCTAGCTCTTTGGTTTGTTACGCCATTCGCGCGATTAAGCGCCCTTTCATATCTCGTAATGTCAGCCGATAGCTGAACCACAAGCCGCTCAAGATCATTCGCCATCCTTATTCCTCCCCGTCAATTTTCCTCTGCTCTTCAAGCACCATGTCGTAAAGATCATCCTTCGTCTTCTCGCTCATGCCGCCATTCGCTTGCGAATGATGGTCAACGTAACCGGAGAATGAAGCGCTCTTTTGGTGTAGCGACATATTGTCAACCTCCTGAGGCGTGAAACCCATAATCGCCCCAAGCCCGTAATCATCGCGAGACTTAAGGAGCCCGTCGCCCTCGTCTTCGTCTTCCTTGCCTCGCGGCTTGGCGTCTTCTTCTGGAGCGCCGTGAAGCGCCACGACAAGCACGATTCGCGCAAGGTTTAGCCATGCGGTCGGAACGTCGCCCTGAACATACTTCTTCGCTAGGCGGAAAGCCTCGCGGGGAATCATTCCGCCTCCAATGAGTCCTAATCGGATGGTCTCGAAGATATCGGCCACGCCCCAGTCATCAGCAATGAATCTCCTGTATAGGGCAAAAGGTCCGACTCCCGTCTTCTCCTGAAGCTCTAAAAGCTGACCGTATGCCAAGCGAAAATCGTACTCACTATCACCGAAAAACTCTGTGACTCTTGCGTTTCTCAAATTCTATTCTCCTTAACGAAAAATGGGGTTAAGCCATCAGACTCAACCCCGATTGTTATCAGTCGCGGACGGTACGATCAGGGAAGAGCGCGCCCGTCAATTCGCCGTCGCTCTGCATTTCAACAGAAATCGAAATGCGGCCACCCTGCTCGCCAGAAATCGTAACGTTTGCAACGTGCATCAATCCCGTCCAGATGAAGGACGCCGTACCAGCAAGCATAAGCTCGATTTCCACAGGAACCGGGTCTGTGGAATTGAAAGCCGTCATCCAGTTTGGTAACGACTCTTCTGCCAGAACGCCTTCGCCAGAAACAGAGGCGGAAAGGCTGGAAACGTCGCGACCCACCCAAGCCGGATCATCCGGGTTATCGCAGTCTGGAATGTTTACCTCTTCAAGATTCTTCGAAAGAGCAAGGCTCTTTGAAGTGAATCCGCAAGGCGCAACAAATACTGTCGGCGTTGCGACGGATGCAATCTTGATGAGCATCTTGCCGAATCTTACGGTTGTAGGTTTAGCCATGTTTAAACAAGTCTCCTTTCTATGTTTTGTCCACTACGGACTCGAATGTTACCGGAACGTGCTTAGTCTTACCGTCGCTCGCGGTTATAACCCTCTTCCCTCTGAATTGAATACTGGAAAGAGTGTGGCCGTCTGACAGCGTTAAGTCTTCATTCATTCCGTCAATAACGGCCTTTACTTGAGCCGATATCTTTAGGCCTTCCATGGTGCTTTGAGCTTCGCCCGAACCCCACGAATAAATGTCGATTTGCCCGACAATATCGAAACTGTCGAAGCAATCCGCGCCGAATTGATCAGAAGTAAACAGGCCAAAGCGGATGTAAGGAGACGTTAGTTCCGAATTTGAAACCGGTGGAACGTCATAAATCCTATCGCCGACGAATGCAGCAAGCGAAGCGCTCGCCCTTAGCCTATTCAGTAATTCAAGCTTTAATGCAGCTATTTCATCCATAAGTCAACCTCTCGCAGCCTGTTTTCTTGCAGCCGCATTCGTCGCCCTGCTTATCCTTGAACGAATGCGCTTTCGTGACGCCCTGTAAGCCGGGAAGAAGAACGGTTGAGCCCTTGCCCCCGGATGACCTAAGCCGCCACCTGAAGCCAGAGAACGCCTACCCGCTACGGTTCCGCCTCCTCTGGCAACATTGTGTGGTGCTGCGCCGAACTCAACCCAACGCGCGTAGAAAGCTTCCCCGCCACCGGCATAAACCGTGATCCTGAGTCCATCCCCTTGCCGCCGTTTCGATCTCGCAAGCACTAGCGCGCCTTCAGGAGGTTCCCCCCACGTCCAGCCAATCGACTCGTAAAGAGTCATTTCATCAACCGGAACAAGACGCCTAGCAAAGTCAACTATTTCTTGCGCCCCTTGCTCCATGGCCTTCGATATCTCTTCCTTTACGGCGGCAGGAAGCGCGGCAAGCTTTTGCTGAAGCTTAGACAACCCCTTTATGGTCAATTCGGCTCACCATCGGTAATGACGACCTTGTAGAACCTGAAGTCTTCATCAGAGCGAGAAATAGAGGAGATATTAAAAGTGACGTTGCGGGCAGCATCAACGGCCCGCCAAGTCTTGTCTATCCCCGGCGAATTCTCGATATAGTGAATCCGAATTTCGCATTCGTATGATTGACGCCCTTGAACCGCACCGTTTTGCTCCGCCTCATTCCCTCGTAGAGGTCTGAGGTTTACGCCTATGTCAATGTCTTCGCCCCATCCTCCCGCCGTGGGGAACGAACCAAAGCCATCGTTACCCGGTAACGGCTTCTGAAACGTTAGCCGAGTCCGTCCTCTTCTTCGCACGCTTTACCTCCAATTCTGCCCCGCCGTTATCGACTATGGACTTTGCGACATGACGGGGAAGGTTGCGAACCTGCCCCGCCTCGAAATGCTCTGTATAGCGCACGGTTGAATACGAATAGTTCCGCAAGAACCTAACCCATGTCAAGCTATGATATTCCTTTTGACTCGGTTGATAAACATGGTGACGCTTCTAGGAAGCTCACCATTCGCCTGAGAGTAATCGGGAGTCTTTTCGCCCGTCCCGTCATAGATGAGCGGGATAAGCTTTAAGCAGCCCGCCCGCAGGCATTCAACCTTGATTGCGGAAAGACCTACAATCGTGCTGATCTGGCAATAATCCAGAATGACAGCGGAAGCCATTGTCACGGCCTCCGCTATATCCAAATCTTGAGAGTCATCGAAGACTCCCAAGACTACTTTTGCCTGTTCAAGAGTGCAAAGCTCTTCCATTACGTGAACGCCCGCAAGTCTTTGCCGTCAACACCGTTTCGGCCATCCTTGCCGGGAATGCCTCGCTCACCACGGATTGAACGTCCGGCCTGAGTCTGTTGCGTCCAGAACTGAGGATGAGAATCAGGGACGAGACCGACAACCTCAGTGTTGGCATGGAACGTGCTGCCGTTGTAAGACACAACGTCGCCAGCCTGATAGGTGCGATCCGAGTCATAAGCGCCACGGAAAAGCATTGCCGGGATGCTGAAGGAGAATGTTTTGACGTTCTCTCCCTTTCGGAACGATAGAACAAACGTTCTATTATCCTCAGAAAGTAGAGCATCCATGTCGTCAAAGCCTACGCCGTCAAGCCCGTCTCTCCCATCCTTACCGTCAATGCCGTCACGGCCATCGCGACCGGGTGCGCCGTCAACCCCATCCTTGCCGGGAAGGCCATCGGCTCCATCCTTGCCGTCCTTTCCGTCAACGCCGTCAGCGCCATCAACGCCATCCACTCCGTTTGTCCCGTCCTTTCCGGCTGGACCTTCAGGGCCGCGTTCCCCGTCCTTTCCGTCGCGGCCATCAATTCCGTTGATTCCGTTCATGCCATCGGAACCCACAACCTTTCCAAGGTTTTTCGTTGATCCATTGGAAAGGACAAGCAAAAGCTCTCCGTCTCGGTTGATTGCCGCGTCGGTAACGTCAACCGGATCGCGCGGCTTCTCAGGAGTCGGCATATCGAAAGAGTATCGCTCATCATCTGATAGAGTGATGACAAGCTTTCCGTCTTCCGCACCTACGGCCTTAATGCCAACGCCGTCCTTTCCGTTCTCGCCGTCAACTCCATTCTGACCGTCCACGCCATCGCGACCCGGAAGGCCATCTTTACCATCAACGCCGTTCTTGCCATCAATTCCGGTTGCTCCAGCGGGACCGGCAGGA
>JAAIGF010040524.1_pt1 | contig 50814 bp, 93 predicted proteins | sample 6487441 | NCBI WGS metagenome assembly JAAIGF01 (sample SAMN13974129, study PRJNA590717) | phyllosphere metagenome | biome: pepper field; feature: multiple bacterial spot infested pepper fields; material: pepper leaves; isolation source: leaves from pepper fields | host: Capsicum annuum ...
AAGTACAATAATATCGATGAGATCGTTTTCCTTAAAGAAAAGTTGGAAATTGACTCAATCTTTAACTATGGCATATACACAGCTTATCGCCTCGATAAAATTCTAGGAATGCCGAATGATTTCTTCTTTGAATAATCTGAGAACAAAAGTTCTTACTAATCGTAAACCATTCGAAAATATTGAGGTTTATTTCCGCCTGTACAAGGGCCAAAGAGGCGATCTGTTCATTGGAAAGTTTTCGATTAGCCAAGTCGTAGCGCCTACCCGAACAACGTTGTTCCCTGTAGTTGGGAGTTTCTCCGGTCGATTTTCGTTGTTTGCGCATAAGATGGGCGGACGTCGCTACGATTTCATCCGTAAGATACGACTAGAAAACGAGCAGGACTTGTTCATCCTGCTCGTTAACAACTTTGATATTATCGACGTTTACAACATTTCCGGGCCGGGAACGTGCTGCTCGAAATCATCGAACATTGGCGTGATTTCCGAATCTTCGTTGAACGATTCGGTTACAAGCCCGCCGATCTCTTCCAAGTAGAACCATACGTCGTCGCCTTCGAACTCGCAAACGTATTTCATCCCGTTCTTTTCGAAGAAGGCTGAAATCTTTGCGATGTCGTCGTGAACGAGAAGCATTTCCTCGTTCTTGACCAGCTTCAGACGAAAATCAAACTTATCGTAGATATGGCGCGGGTGCCATTCGCCGTGGACCTTGTCTACCTGTACGACATCTTTCAATGATTTGCTCCTTTTTAAAATTGTGAAGACTTATTATCATTGAAAGATTATTTTGTCAATCACCCCGTCCCTTCATAGAAGGTAGTGAAATCGTTTTCTTTTTGCGCGTACATAATGTTGTCTACCCGGCTTATCAGGCTATCCTTATGCGAAATAAGAAGAACGTCCTTGTTATGTTCGCGGACGAAGGTCTTCAAGATTTCCAGAGCGTGTTCGGTTCCGGCGTTATCCATACCGGAGTCGACCATTTCGTCAATCGCCAAGAAGTTAAGCTTGCCTTGCTCATTTTCCCATACATCGCGGAACGCCCACGTAAGCGCCAGAATAACACGATTCTGCTCGCCGTTCGATAGCTGTGCGAAATCGTTTTCCTTGCCTAGCTTTATGATATCAACCGAAAGATCCGACCGGAAAAGAACCTGATGTGGCAAACTAAGCTTCGTAAGATAGTAGCTCAATCGGCTATTAAGGTAGACCATATTCTTGTCGATAATCCGCTTACGAATGAAAGAGTCCTTACTGGTCAATAGCTTGAACAAGAAGTCCTGATGTTCTTTTGTTTTCATAAGCTCGTTTAGCTTCGCGTAGGAAATCTCTTGAAGAGCGGTGGTCGAAAGGTTGTTGATCTGCTCCAGATAAGGATTGTTAGCCAAACTTTCACGTTCAAAATCTTTCTCCAAATTCACAAGATTGTTCTTGTGGTCAAGAGCCTCCTCAAGGGTACGATATTTTCTTGGACCGATATCGCCAACTTCTGCAAGTTCCGCATCCAGTTGCTGCTTCGTTTCGTCAAGGCTCAACAATTCGGTTGTTAGTTCGGCTATGCGCGATTCAACCGCTATCAACTCTTCCGATAGGTCGAGAAGTAGGGTTTCGTGAACGTTATCGTGCGTCTCTTGGCCGCAAGTAGGACATTTATGGTCGGCGGCGTCCAGAAGCTTCTTTTCAAGCTTATCCTTGTTATTGGTATTGACGGTAAGGCTTCGGACGGCGTCGTTAATGCGTTTGTCGACGTTCTTAATCTTGTAAGTCACGTCGTCCGATACCGCCTTGCGTTTATGCGCAAGAACTTCCATATCGATGTCGATTTCGATCATTTCTGAAATCGAAGCGAGGATATCATCAACCTTTTGCTCGTGGGTTTTATCCCATCTCGCTTTCTTGGCCAGAAGCTCATCAATCGATTTCTGGATACGGCTGTTATTGTTCTTGATAGTATCGATACGAACTTCCTCGTCTCGAATGCCATCTTTCGTTTCCTTGATAATCTTCTTGAGGTTTTCAGCCTTAGCGGAAAGCGCGGTGATGCCGAACATTTCCTCGATCAAGTCACGCTGATCCTTTGCGCCAAGGTCGAGGAACGGGCGGACTTTCGTATGAAGGACAACGATATGGCGGAACAAGCCGTGGCTCATACCAACAACCTTGTCGATTTCTGCCTGCGTCCATTTGCTTTCGCCTTGGCTTTCGTCCTGACCTTCTTCGCCGTCCGGCGCTTTGATAAGCTGGTCGTTTACGGTAAAGCGGAGAAAGTTTGGCTTGCGACCGCGCTCAATACGGTAGCGCTTGCCGTTCTTGGAAAAATCAAGACAGCCATACAGATCTTTGCCATTGATGTTGTTGATCAGGCGATCCTTCTTAATCGAAGTAATCGGATTGCCATAGATAACGAAGCTAAGAATTTGAAGGATTGTTGTCTTTCCAACGCCATTACGCGCGTCGGTGTCCGACTGGTCATTATTGATGCCTAGAAGAAGGGTAAGGTCCAATCCCCGAAGATTGATAACCTGTTCGACGTTACCAATCGATAAAGCATTTCGTGCTGTAAGAGTTTCAAAAATTAGCATTACTGACCTCGTATTATTAGATAAAATCTAACACAAAATCAGTTGACATTCAATTTAATTGCTAAAAATATTCGCAATGAAAACCGTACTGGCTTAGGATTCCCTTCATTTTAGAGTAATCGTACTCTTTATCATCCGAGAATTCGTGAACAGGGAAATCTCCTTCACCTTCTACCAGAACATCATAGTAGCCAAAAGAAACTACGATTCCGCCAACTTCATCCAAAGACTTCGTAACTACAGCATAAAATTTACCATCAAATTGACCGGCTGCGGTCCTTTGAGGGCATCGCATAAATCCAATTATTTCCCAATAGTTTTTCATCCTGCCCCCGACGTACCAATCGCATTGCGCACAAAAAGCAAGGTCTATTTCATCAGAAAGTTGCAACATTTTTTGTTTGACCTTTCAGAGATACGTGATATGTTTGTCACGAATAGGAGGCAAATATGTTATTTTTGGTTATAATGTCGCTGAACGGTGAAATTGTCAAGAACTACGAAGTTCCGCCGACCAAAAGCTGCCAGCTTGTCGAGAAGGCAACGAACGAAGGATTCAAGAGTCAAAAGGCTAGCTATAAAGCCGAATGCTACCGTAAAGACGGCGAGCACTTCGTTAAGGTATGAAAAAAGGCGGGAAATTTCCCGCCTTAATTATTATGGATACTTCGCATATGGAAGCTGGAAATGAGGACCGTCCTTGAAGGACTTCCAATCACCGCCCCATTCAACGGGAACTTTAAGTTCCGCAGCAGCCTTCTTAATGGCTTCAGAAACCTTGCGGTAATTTTCCATATCCCAATTAACCTGACCATTGATATAAACAACAATATCAAAAGCCTTGCTAGTTCCGTCTTTACCGGGAATGTGACGGGAATTCATTGTGGTCGACTTGCCTTCGGCCAATAGCTGCTTCTGGCGCTCAACGCTGCGAACACCTTCAGTAATACCAAAGTCAAGCGGAGAAATCTGGATTGCCCGTTCAACTACCTTAATGAGATCAGGATGAACGCCCTTAAGACGGTCTTTGCTTTTCTGACTAAGTACAAACATCGTTAAATACTCCTTGTTACAGAAGTATTTAACGAATCAGGGCCTATTTATTAACTTATAGGGTAAACACCAACGTATTAGACGTTGCTGGCGGTCGACATATAAGTTTGGAAGTAGTTAGCGTCGTCTTCGTTTTCGAAGAAGATAGCGATGTCGTAGTCCTTGCCGAAGCGAAGATGATCGCTTTCGATCTGCTCCAAGGATACCTTCGTGTTCTTCCGGTAAATGGTAGGGGAGAAGATACCGCGAACGGTCATTCGCCCGATTTCCCATTTTCCAGAAATGAGGTCTAGGATCTTCTGCGTATCTGGAGAAATATGAATTTCCAGACCCGGATCGATCCCGTAATGCTTCCCTGCCGCATCCTTGAGGATGTACCAAGAGCCATAAAGCAGTACTACTGGATAATCCATATTTTCTCCTTGTTTCAAATTAAGTTTTGACATTTCTAGCGTGATTACGCGACAACGTCAATCGAAATTTTATTGTCGGTTAGCATCTTACTAATGACGTCGGGATGCATATCAGCATTTTTAATCCGATCCAGTTCCCGAATACTCTCTACAAGAAACATCTTGTTTAGGCGCACCCGCTTGTCGGCAAAATTAGCATAAAGCCGAGAATCTTTGTCCATTGTTAGGACGACATATTCTCCAGTAGCTAGCGGAATACCACCAGCGTTTGGGTTAATCTTGATATACCCAACCCTCTTACGACTAAAGATATCGTCGTAGACAACGGTCGGTATAAGCATCGTCGCTTCTAGTATGAACTCGTCAGTTTCCTCGAGCAACGGAAGCTGCTTCATATGAAGGCAAATTTGCCGGATTACGTATCTGATACCAGCGAAAGCCATTTGGCAAGCTCCCTTTTAATATCGTTGATAGCGCCGTCTTGCGCATCACGAAGGCTATCATATGTCTCTACGAAATCGTCATTTGAAAACTTCCGGTATAGGACGAAGCCCGGATAGTCCTTCCAGTTTTTCCATTCTATCCGGTACAAATCGTTTTCTGAATGGTCATAGCTACAATCGGCATTTGGCTTCGCCGGTTCTGACCATTCCAACGAAATCTCGTCGGCCTTAGCTAGTATCTGCTCCTTGGCTACGGTAGCATATTGGTAATTAACCATCGGTTTCATCGCCGCCAACCAATGCTTATTAACAGCCGCGTTGGCATCCGCTAGCTTTTCGGCCTTAGCGACAAACTCGCGGTTTCCGTTGTTGACAAGGTTGACGACGTTCTCGTCGGTATACTCGTAGTATATGCCAAACACCACGTCGGCGCGGCGTTCCCCGTTCGCACGGCGAATGATATAAAGCGGAGTCAGGGACATTGCCTCGTTGAAATATCCCAAGGATTCGGCGTGTTCTACGATAGCCGCATAGTTGTCGGCTTCTTCTAGCGGCATCCCGCCGTTTTTACAAAGCCGCAAGTAGGCCGAAAACTGCTTTGATATCATCGATTTCCTCTTACGACACGTAAGTAATTGTTAAGATAGGTTTCGATGTTTTTGGCACCAATCGGATTTTGCGAATGGACGTAGAAATCGAAATTCGGGGAAAGGATATCTCTTTCCATATCGATGTCAATCAGTTTCTTTACGATATCATAACCGGTTGGTTCGTTCGCTCCCAAATCGTGGTCGAACGAAATATAGGTTATTTTGTTTGTTCCGAGGGTGTTAATAACGTTATCAAAATCAGACAGCGTCCTAACAATGTAGTCGAACTCGTGAACGGGAAACCGTTCGTCGTCAATGAAAAGGCGCATTTCGATTCCTTAGAAGTACATTTTATACATTTTGTTAGTCGTGTCGGGCTTTACATAATCCGGCTGCTGCGTGGTGTACCAATCCATAAAGTAGGTAGAACCTAGTTCGCAGAAATCGCCAAGGTCGCGCTTATGAACCCTAGTTCTCAACTGCCTTGTTGAAATGTCATAGTACAACACCGAATTGTCGTCGGTTTCTACGGGATCCACCGCTACGAAAAACTTCTTGTTCTCCAGTTCATAAAAATGATCTTCGAACTTCCAAGCATTGTGGATATAGAGGTAGAAGGCGTGATTTTCGTCGCCTTCGCTAAGTTGCGGATAAGGTAATGGATCTTTCTCAAAAAACGTCCAAACCACCAATGCGACAGTTACGCATACCAAAATACCAACAATGATTGCGCCAGCCATACAAAATCCCTTTTCAAACACAAATTTTATGATATCAGAAAGGTATCAAAAATGTCAAAGGATTTGTTATGTCTCAGTGGGGATTTATAGAAAGCTATTATACGGACCAAAACGCCCCGGAAGCGAACCGCGAAATGGCTGGCTACTTCAAAATTCCCGAAGACGAATACACTACGCTCGACGGATGCATTAAGCTGGTTGACAATGTATTTCCGGTAAACTCATTGACCCTAATTCGTGACCCATCCGGTATGTCGGCAAACTTGGTTGTATGGCCGTTCGGATTAGCGGATGCGTTCTATGATTTTAGATATGCAAGCTACGACTTGGTTCTTTCTGTGTTAACCGTAGTTGCGAATTTGTATGACCAAACCGCGCCTATTGTAATGGAAAGAACCTTGAACAAATAACATTTTTATAGTAGCACCAATGTTTGCATAGGAGGTCCAAATGGCATTTATTACGTTCTACGATCATAAGCTGCGTTCGCTTTGCGAAGCGGCTATCCCGAACATCGAGACTTCCATTCAACGCAAGATGAACGAAGTCGATAGCGAAGTGAAGGTTTCTACCTACGAGGATATCAAGTCATTGACGCTGGTCAAGAGTCTTCTGGCCGAAACGTCCGACAAAACCCTCGTAACAATTACCCACGACGACTGGCGGATTCTACTCGCTTACCAACCGAAGGAAATTGAAGTTGCTTGAATATCTTAGCTCCAGTAACGCTATCCGTATTGGTGATTCTTTTTGCGGCGTCTTTCCACAAGGTGTCTTTATCATCGACGGCCAAGAAGTTTCAATCGAAGCGCAGTATCCGCTTCAATTCAAAGACCTTGATAGCCTGAAAATCAGGAAAGCAGTTCCGCCGCAACTACTACACTACATAGACGAAGACGGCGAAATAATCCCGGCGTCGGAAGGCGAGGACGCAAAAAACGAAGAAAGAACTTACGGCGGGATATATCCAGATATCGCTACCGAAATTCGTGTCCGCGAAAATCTTAAGAGATTTTCCAATTACAAGCGCGTAACGTCGGAACCGGGTTACGAGTTCGTTCCCTACAAAATGAAGGTGCTTGGGACGGCGGAAGATACCGGATCCGAGTTCATAGAATCGGCTATCCAATCAGGTTCTCTGAATTTTGGCGGAAGCGGCGTCTATAAAGTTCATATTCGCAGAATCGTGGCAGACGTAGTCAGCCAATACGAACATCTCGATGTTTCGGTTGGCGGAAAATACAATATGTCAAAGTGGAAAGAAAAGTCTCCTTCTGTCGTAGACCCTCGTGGCCTTCAGGTTGGCGAGCAACCCCTTTTCAACCGTGACGAAGCGGAAAAATTTGATTTTGCGTTTGCGCAGTTTAGATATGAGTTTGAACTAGCCAAAGCGCAGGAGTTGGAACAAAAAGTAAGGCAAGTATTCAACGACGCGTTTTTTCGGATTGAAAACCAAACGGCTTTAGACGATCCTATCGCCGTCTTAGACGTCTATAATCGGGTTTCTAACGCAATTTGGTATGTACGAAAAATCGAAGCGAAACGAAATTCGGAAGTCGAAAAGAACTTCGCTATAAAAGAGCTTGAAGATATCAAAAAGCAGCTACAACCACTCGTGGACGACCAAAATAGGCCGGTTTAAAACCGGCCTACCTTTGGATAGAAAATATTGATATCGACTTCGAACTTACCGTCCGAAGTCTTTTTTATATCCCCCCACCAAATCTTCACAAGAGGCTTCATAGCGCTTTTGTGCCATTCGTCTTCTATCCGGGCGTGATATACGCGCAACGCGTTCTCATTGAAGCTGCGCATTGTTATTGAACGCCAGCCTTTCCAATGCCAGCGTTTGACTTCCATATCGACAGAAACTGCAGGATTATTCGGTAGCTTTCCTACAAAAATCTTTAGGCGTTGGAATGCTGCCAGAACTTCATTCATCGTTATTTCCGTTGTAGAACGACCTTGAAATGGGTACGGTCGACCAGATCAATGTCAAAGTCTTTCTTGATTTCTTGCCGGGTGAAATGGTGGGTGAAGTGCTCGACATACACCGGCGTCCATTCATTCGGAATAAGGCGCATAAAAGCTTCCGTGGTAATCGGAAGATAGTTCTCATCAACTTCTCGTTCCCAATTATCGACGTAGCGATATTTCAGAAGGAAGTGCATCATAGACCAGTTCTCGGTAATCGAACCCCATCGGGTTTCAAATTCGCGAAGGCGTTCTTGATTGTAGCGCATCCGAATTTTCGTTACCGCGATTACGTCTGAAGGCCGAGTGGAAGTTTCAGAACTCATCATATCGCGAATAGCGATGTAGGTGAATACGTCCGAAAACAACCTCTTCCAGAATAGTTCTACGTCGGCCTTCGAACCGTACGCATAAACCTCGTGAATAAGGGAATTGCAAATGCCTGTAACTGTCTTGTTCAGCGAACGCAGGAATGTTTCGAGGTCGCCCCAATCGGAAAAGAAGTTGGCATAAGGGCATTTAACGCGAGCTAGTTCGATTTCGGCCTGATTGATATCGAAGCCAACGTAAATCTTATCAGGAAAGATAAGATACATAAGCTCAATCGTGGAGCCGTCCGCACACCCAATATCAACGATAACTTCCGAGTCCACCTTATCGAGACAATGGATCTTGTCCATCATCCCCTTCCGCATAGCGGAGTTATAAACGTCGATATTGGGAATGTTGTGATTGAACATACGACCTCCTGAAGGATTTTGTCGAATAATACTTCAGGAGATCATTTTGTCAATTAAAATTTACGAGTATTGAGAAAATAGGCGTCAGATTCGATTTCTTCAACCGGTGTGTTTTCAAAACGTGCATAGAACGTTTCAACCGGGCTAAGCGCTTCCTTCGTTACGTTCTTCTTGTACGCGTTGAACCACTTGTTGATTACGTTCTTCTTTTCTTCAGTCATTTTTTATTCTCTTAAAATCGAGATTTGAATTTGCCCGTGGGCGGTGAAAAAGCTCTTCCTGAACTTCTATCCCTACATTATTACGCCACATCGATCATTTGCAATTTAATTCTTAATTATTTTTCAGCCAATCGATGGCTTCTGAAATGTCGGTTGTTGTGATTTCTGGCAGGTCGATATTGCGAGCCGAATGTTCTTCCTTATAGGCGACAAGATAATCTGGATGTACGTAGAGAAATCTTTCGTCTTCATCTTCGTCCCATTGGATTTCGTAAATGACGTCATCCTTCAGATTGACTACGATTGATACTGGAAGCCCGTATCCCGGCGTTTTCACGTCTATGAAGATCGCACGTTCGTAGCATTCCCAATGAAATTTTTCCGAAGACCGAACGTCGAAATCAACCGCCTCCAAAACAGAATGAAGATTAGAAAGTTTAGACATTATTTTAGCTCCCATTTACGCTCGATCATCATATCGTAGACGAACGCTTTGGTATGGTTGTTGTATTGGCCGTAGATGTTTCTCAGCCGCCATACGTCTTCTTTATGCCCGGTAAACTTGACTTCGTACCGGAATGCCCCATAACTATCGGACACCTGTAGGTCTGCGAAACCGTTTGGAGTTTTGATTTTGGCTGTAAAGGAATTACCTTCTATAAAGTTAGGTCCGTATCCTTCATAATGATCTACGTTGTAATCGATACTATCAAAAAATATCTTAATGGATTTACCGACCGGAAACCATTCTTCGATCCCCTTAATAAAATTATGGATCTTGCGGTTTTCTTCTTGTGTGTAATCCATTTCTCTATAGATGCCCGTGTCTAACCGGACACGCAAAACGTGGTTAAGACTTAATTCACTGCAAAGGGTGTCAATGATATAAAACTTGCCATCCATCCGCAGGATATATCCGGTATCGACGGATTTCTGAATTTCTTCGTAAGTCCGGGGGAAAAGAAACTTCAATTCAAGCTCTAGCGTTTCCGTAAGGTTTTCAATCTTTGACAACCTTCTTTTCCTCCTTCGGCGGATAGCGAACGTCTGACATACGGAAAATCTTCTCATCCGAGAACATTACCCCGTAAATATGACGACCGAAATGGTCGTCTATGAAAAGGGCATTTTCCACGACGCCGGTGATAGGGTGAATTGCTTTATCGTAGTAGTTCGACATATCTTACTCGCTGGAGAATTTCTCATTTATAGATACAGCTTCGCGGGCGGTAAAGAAGCCTGAATTGCCAAACTCCTTCGCGTAGCGCCACGAATACTCGACGCTATATCGGTAATCAAACACCAGCCAAAACGCCACACGTGCGCGCCACGTGGCCGTATACCCGCAATATATCAAGTAGATAAGGAGCGCTAGGAACGATATGAAAGCGCCCGATGTGGCAACAACCATTGTTCCTATCCATCCAAACTGAAGATAGAAATAGGTGCGCTTCCGGTAGATGCAGAACCACAAACCTGCCAGCGCGCCAAGAACGTAAGAAATATAGACAACATATACGCTAATCATTATCGGCGCTTTCTTCAGCTACAACCATTGCGACGGTCATTATCTGTGTTTCGTTAGAACACAGAATTATCCTATCGTCTACGATTGTCCACGGTTCATTTCCGTCGAGAATTGGACCCAAATGAGTCACAAGCTCGCTTGTTTCTTCTATGGACAAATGTTTGTCCGTCTTAAAACGAAATCCAAAATATTTTGGTCTAACGGTCATTCTATGCGCAACCTTAATGTAATTCTGAGAACCCACTCAGATAATACAAAAAATGCAGCAATATTTCCATATGAATAGTCGTAAAACGACCAAAATGTTACGATTGCTGTTTGGAATAGCAATCCCCTTAAGGTAAAACTCGCGTTCTTGTGAAGTTTGGTTGCGTCAAACGGCGCAAACATAATGCAGATATGCAAAACCAGAAATGCAAAAATCTTACAGCATACAATAAAAATGAAGAACCCAAAGATATAGGGCAATAAAAACACATTATACTCCTTGGCAGACAATTTTTCCGATGCATTCTGGACCGTAGCCACTAAGGATGCTTTCAGGCGTTGTCAATGTGCGGGCGCAACGACCGCAACGATTCTCGTGAAGAATTGTCATTTGTTCCGACTTCAACTCACCGCGCTGAAGATTGCCAAAAATCCAATTGAAGCCAACCGTCCGTGGGTCGGAAACGGGAATGCGCTTACCGTTGGCGATAAACTTCCCTTCCTTAATAAGGCCGATGAAAACGAAGTCCTGTTCGTTATTAGGACCATACATAACTTGAACGAAATGAACCTTGCCATCTTCGCTTTTGCGGATGCGGTAAGTATAGCGCTTACCTTCGCGTTCATTTTCTTTTACGATCTTGGAAACGACGGTAATACGGGAGTTACCGGCAAGGATGAAAGTCAAAGCGGCGGAAGCTGTTTCGAAAATCATAGTAATCTCCTCTGTTGTTGAGATTACGATATCCTATTTTTTGAGAATGTCAAATGTTTTTTATGGAATTAGATATCCCAACGACAAACATTTCTGCATCCGAACCATACAACCCTGAACTTGAAGCCGAATTGAATTCAACGACCTTCAATCCTTCCGGCGTATCGGCAATATCAATCGTATACACGACTTCCGGTTGCCATTGTTCCACCGCCGCCTGCGCAAAACTGACAACATATCCGGGAACCCCCTCGTATGGTTCGTTGTTCCACGAATAGCTAGAACCGGTAATGAAGTGATTTCCAGCCATAAACAGCCGGTATTCCTTTTTTATCGGTTTTACGGACGCTATAACGCATAGGGTATCATCCATCGCAGATGATAATTGCCGAAGCGAGTTTAGTTCGAAATCGATATTGGCAGCGGTAATAACCTGACCGGGGATCGTCTTGGTACCGGAATTGCTGCGAACGAAAAATTTACCGCCAAACATATCGAGAAATCTTTGATAATCGCGGCGAAGCGTTCCGAACGGAATAAGGATATAATCTTCATTGAGAAGACATTCCTTAAGCAAGAATGGGAAAGAACCGGAAACAGACATTGTCATAGGATTGATGTAGCTACCATATCCTATTTCGGTCGAACGACGCCGCACGTAGCTGATAGACCCGTAAACGAACGGTTCTCCGTTCAGGACGAAAGGGTCGTTGTCTTTCGTAACTTCAAATCCTAACGTCTGAGCCGCTTCGTACACATTTCCCGGCAGCGAAGTATCTACAAACCAATGAACAGACATAAAAAATCCCCAAATTTCTTTGAGGATTTTAGCAGATTATTATTAGACTTTCAACTTAGTTGCCTGCAAATCGGCAATGGCATTTGCCACCATTTTAAGCCTAAGAACCGAACCGGCTACCTTAAACGAAAACTCCGTCGTATACATTTTCACTTCGAAGTTCGCGTCGGCGCGGCATTTGAAGTGGCTTGCGACCGCATAAAGGGCGTCGCGTACCCGTTCCGGCTTAAATTTTCTTGGAGAATGGATGCTAATAACGATTTCAGCAAAAGCATCGTCAGGATGCTTCTTAAGAGCCGCCATAGCCGTCTTGGTCTCAAACCGTCCAAGGAAAGATTCGTTGAGTTCAAAGAATTTCATAACGAAGAATCCGTACTAATATTTGCGCATATACAAATATTTATTTGATTTCTTCAAGGCAACGTTCGTATGCGGGAAAGAGGGCATAGCCGCCGTCCAACGGATACGTTTTTTGAAAAGAACCAAAATCGATTTCAAGCGTGAGCGCCTCGCGCATCAAACCTTTGATATCATAGGAATCGGTCGCAACCAAAAGTCTCGAGTCTGCACGTCCGGTCACATTGAGGGAGAACGTATCTTCCTTGTTTTCAAGGCCACCGAAATGTAGCTGGAAACGCGAACCAATTTTCGGGTCGTCCTGCAGGACAAGGGCTTCAAAACTTTCATTCAAATCGGTGAAGGCGAGCGCGATCTTGGTCTTATCTTCGTTCCAATAAGCAATGTAGCAAATAGAACCTCGTGGGTCGTCATCCCTGATGACCTCCCAATTATTCTTTTCGTACAGCACTGAAGTGGTATCTTCAGCGGAGAATGCGCCTGTAGCCATAAGCATTGCCGCAACGGCAAGGATAATCTTCTTCATAACGCGTTCTCCTGTTGTTTTCTTACCCATATCATTTTCGCTAAAAATGTCAATAGATATCTCGGCTCTTCTTTTCAATTATGCCAAAAAGGTCGGTAAGGTAGCTCTCGTAATTGGAAGTTATGGCAATCCGGCGCTTTGGGGTAACAACCGTATACCGGTTGGGATCTTTATTTTCGAGTATCACCCCGTAGTATTGACCTTCCGCTTCGAAACCGTCGACCGTAGTATTCAGCTTAATAATGCCCACAAAAATATCGATGTTAACCAACCTTCCAAAGTCGGGATATTTCATCGTCATCATCAAAATAAGGGAGTCTTGGACGTCTTTACTTACGATGTTTAAATGACTTGTCATCAAATCCGGCCTTGTTACGTTTGTGGGTATCGTTCAAGACCACCATATTGTCGATTTCGCTAACCAACTCGGAGGTCACATATTGCTCGATTTCCTGATAAATCAGGGTCGGGTCCATAACCTTGTTGAAACCAATTGCCTTTACCGCATTCGTATTCGGCCACCATTTGACTTCCCGGTCGTCTTTGCGTTTGACTAAGAATGCCTGAACTACCTTATTTTCAATAAGCCATTCGTTAACATCTTTGGTTAATTTTTTAGGCGCAAGGAACTCGTCAAGGTTCTGGCTCGTTATACCAATATGGTAGTCCGAGTTGAGGTAGGTTCTATCCACAAATTGAAGGTCTACCTCGTTCGCGTACCGCAGGATATCCTCGGATTTCCAGACCACTTGACCGGTAGGAAGAAGCGAGCAATGATAGATGCTACCGCAGAAGATAAAGAAGGCCGGAACAGGCTCAAGTTCACGCTTGGACCACGATTTCCAGCCAAGCTCGAAGGAGTACTTTCGGAGGGTTGACATATACGGGTGTTTGGGAGAACCGCTAGGTTGACTTAGGTCGAAGGCAGTCCGCGTATAAGTATACCGCTTGTCGGTATCGCGCCCAACCGCAAAATCGTAAATGTCGCGTTCACCTAACAGTAGCATTTCATCCTCTTAGCATTCCTATATAAATAATATCAGGTAGATAATTTTGTCAAGAAATATCTATCTGGAATGGAGTTATCTCTATGGCCGCTGAAGATATGGAACTGTATTGGAAGTTTACCCTTCCAGAAGCAATCTACCACAGCCTCTTTGACGACGTTCCCGGATACTTTTCGCCGGTTATTGTTGAAGACGAAAAAGAAGGCTTACTTGAGTACGACGGGAAGCGATACATTACCGTTTGTGAAGCCCCCTATGACAACAAATGCCTAGTTCAAACTGGTCTCTCTTCCTACGTCGTAAATAAAGCCCTCATTCAAGAACAGCTATCTCGAGGCATCCGCCTTCGATATCATCCTATGTAGATTTCAAAGCTTCCGCCATTGGGTAGCTCGTTGAAACGATACGATGATACCCAATGCGGAAACTCCTTCTTTATTTGCCCCGAACGTCCGGTGATAACGACCACCCTTTTCAAATCGTAATTCTTCGATTTTTCAATAAATGATGTTACCGCCATATAGGCGCTATGTACCGTTAGATGATGCAAGTCGATTTGTGCCACAGCAGGAGCGGTAATCGGATTAGGCAAAATTACAGGGACGTGCTTCCCCGTAGCTACCTTCAGCCATAATTCCATTTCTTCTTGCGTCGGATAGCGCATTATTCGCCGGACGCTTCTTCTTGGTTATCGTTTGCTTCCGCCATAGCGCACTCGATGATGTAAGCAACGGTGGCGTCGAAATCCCCTTCGAACTGGCTTCCCGCCATCTTCAAAATCTCTTCGTAGACTTCCGGTTCAATATCGAGATTCATAACCACGCGGCTATCGTAATCGTCGCCAGAATAAATCGCATTGGCTTTTGTAGTAATATCTTCAAGAGAGTCGGTACGAACAGCGTCAACCCCGTCGATAAATTTATCAAGGTTATGCGTTTCAACAGCGGTAGGATCCGCCCAAACATACGCAGCATCGCGCGCGGCATCTACGCAAATGATTACGAGGTCGACCCCGTCCAAGCTGTGGCGTGTAATAACGCTCCGGTCGTCGGACGTATAATTCCATACCGTACCATTCGGAATGATACTGGAATCTCCAACGCTGGAAGTAGACATATCTTCAAACATAAAAAACCCTCGTGATGTTTATCTTTTATACATCACAAGGGTTTTGATTGTCAAATATTTTAGAAATACTTGATTAGAAATTATCGCCGCGAGCTACGCGATTGATGTCGTGGCGACTGATACCAATATCGTGAAGGTCACGATCAGAAAGGTTGCGGAGTTCTTCCGCCGTACGACGAGTTTTGCGCCAACGGGCAACACTATTTGCTACTTCTTTAAACATTTTACTTTTCCTTTTGATATGTCTATAACTATATTTAACATATAAAAAGGCTAAAATGCTATGCAATTACGGAATACCACGTACCCGTAAACGCCTATATTGCTTCATTATTATGCAAAATTATTTAATAAGCAAAATGTTTGTTCTATTTTCCTTTTTTCCCTCTTTTATGCAATGTCGGTAGAGAATTGGTTCGATATTTGACTCATAAATTTCGTCACCGAAGTCTCGGACGCTATCAACTACCAACGCGGGTTTGGATTTGTAGACCGAACCCATCCCATTCGGACGGCCAATTTCTAGGTCGCCTTCTTTTTCCTGTATCTTTTGCAACGCCGCAATCAACTGAGATATCTTCATAACGGTTTGGTTATCCATTCTCCAAATAGGACGTGAAATTCAAGAAGTAGTTCGTCGGGAATGTTTACGCAGAAAAAGTAGCTTACACGGGGGACCAATTCGGAGTCTTCACCGAGAATGTCCAAATGTTCGCCGGTTCGTTCCACCACGTACTCTGCTAATTCTACCAGTTTTTCGGCGGGGATATATAGAGTGAAATTGTTCATTTCATTGCCGCCTCTACTGTTTTGCGCAGCAGCTTGTACCGTTTGTTACCGTTTACGGCAATGAATGGGTACTTATAGTTCCTCGGCTTGAACAAAACCACTTCATATTTCTTGCCGTGGATTTCAACCATTGTTCCTTTTTCTGGAAAATCTGCATAGGCAACAACCTTTTTTCGGACCGGAGTAGCGTCCAGATAGATATTGCCTTCATAATAAGTGGTTTCGCGCGGAATCATCACGATACGAATTTTCTTGTAGATATGGCGAAAAATGGGGGAATGGTTGGCCTTCGCCACCGCAGCCTGCGAGAAACCCGGAACTGGAATTTTAAGCCGCTTCAATTCGTAATTTATGATGTGAGCGGCTTCGTGGCATACTAAGGCAACAAGCCATTCTCTTTTATCGGTTGTTGCAAATGAACCAATACGTGGGTCGCGGCTATAGCTTTTATATTCAGTGAAACCAGCAATCCTACTGGCCAGCAATAAACCTATACGAAATCGGATTCGATGATTGGGGCGGAGACTATATGCAGTTCCGGGGGAGAGCGACTTCGAATCCGATACAATGATCTCGGTTTTCGAAATATCGACCCCAAAAAGGTCTTTGGCAAGAATGGATACTTGCGCAAAGACCGAATTGATATGGCTACTCGCTTCTTCGAAATTCATTACAATCTCCCGTTTATGAAAGGAGATTATCACAAAATATCAGAATGTCAACAGATTATACAATGCGAGCAGAAAAACGACCGGAAAGAATGAAGAAACGTTCTTCCTTGCCGAAGTTGTTCTTGAGGAAATCAACGTCTTCTTCGGACACATCTTCCCTTCCCTGTAAGGGCATAAGGGTTAGAAACTCCTCATATCCGCACCTGAAAACGATACGATTACTAGACGTGTCGTGAACGATAGATACCACAAATTCGTCGTGGTGCTTGGCAGGAGACCATTGCGAACCGGGTACGTAATCGGTACAGAAAATCGCAAGGAGTTTATCGTCGCGATTTTCGCCTAGAATGTAGTTCTTCATATCCAAGTCATATGAATTGGCGATATAAAGGTAAAGGTAGTCCTGATCGTAATCTACGATTGCCATAATATTGTCCTTTCAGTTACGAGCATCATAAAGCAAAGGAAAATATTTGTCAATCTTTCCCGCCAAACATAAACCAAAACATAAAGCGGTCGTCGTACGAGCTAAAGTCAATGAAGAAGCGCCGACAGATGACATCGAATTTGAACACAACCGTTAAGCAATAATTCTTAGAAAAATCATTGATGCGCTTTTCAAAGTTTTCCATCTCGGTGAGAAAATCACCGGCTGAGACTTGGCTAGCCATCCCTAGAAGAGAAAATTTCTCGTTAGTTTCGCGGAAGTATACCGGATACCCGTTTATGATGGTCATAATCAGGTATCCTTCGTATAAGCACCTTCAATCTTAAAGCCATACGAGCCGATGAGTGTTTCATCCTCATCCTCGCTCTTTTTGATACCGCAATATTTCATACCATCATCGAATTTTAGAGGAAGAATATCGTCGTGGATAACGAGAAAATCTTTTACCGAAAGTTCAACACTTTTAGCAGCGTTGATGAACAACTCCAACTCTTTCAATTGCATAAGGATAGAGCGATGGTATCCGGTATACGAATAAAACCCATATTTGGTACGCTTGTATTCAACTTCGCGCTTTACAAACAGGCCCTTCATCGCAAAGAAAGGTTTTTTGTATTCCTTGGTAAAATTTTCTAGTTGTTCTTCGATTTTAGAAATTTTTTCTTTAATTGCTGAAAGCTCAGTATCTTTATGGAAAAGCGCCGTCGTCATTTTGTTTGCCCGGTTTGTGTTAACCTTTGTTAACGGGTATAAATTAATATGGAACAAATGGTCAATAGCTAAATAATTGGAACGGGAAAAATAAAATGGCTAGATATTCCAATTGGGATCCACGGAAAAATTTGGATTTTGAGTTCTTCGATAACTCGATTCAAGATATGTTCGAAATGGGCGCAACGTCCGTCTTCGTGCATAAGTACGTTGGAACAAAAGAAGGAATCGAAGTGGACGAATGGGTCAAAAACGATCCGTTCAACCCCGGCAACGTTCAGGACATTTTGTTCCTTGAAAATCGCGACCGCATTTACGATCCCAACGTATATGAACTTCTAGGCGTTCATAACGTCCAAGACCTCGAGTTTTCGATGTCGCAGTTTGCGCTTTATCTAGAAGCGGATACGATCTTTCTTACGTTCCATATCAACGACTCATTGCGCCGTCTTGGCCGCAAGCTTATGCCCGGTGACGTTCTAGAATTGCCGCATTTGCGCGACGACGCGGTTTTTGATGATAGACCGGCAATCAACAAGTATTATACGATTGAGGAAGTCACAAGGCCAGCTGAAGGCTTTTCCCCTACGTGGTTCCCGCATCTGTATCGTGCAAAATGCAAGCCGATGTCGAACAGTCAGGAATATGACGATATCCTCAATCAACCGGGTCTTGACGCCAATGGCGATCCGCTTGACGATGGTTCGCTCATCCGTGATATCCTTGGCAACTATGACAAGGAAGTTAATCTGTCAAACGACATTCTCAAAGCTGCGGAAGAGAAAGTTGATCGCCGCAACTTTGACAGTATGCAACGTTTCTATGTAGTTCCCGTCAACGAAGATGGCGAACACGATATCTACGGCAAACAGTTCGGCTGGATTTTCGCCTCGTCGGACGAACCGCCGAACGGTGGTGAATTGGCAGGTGACGGTGCGGTATTCCCTGAAGAAGCGGAAGAAGGCGATTGGTTCTTGCGAACGGATATGAAGCCGGAAGTCCTTTTCCGGCGCGAAAAGTACTCTTGGAGAAGAACAGCCGTAAACTACCGTCAATCTTGGTCTGCGGCACATCGTGTTCTATCGACGTTTACAAACAACGACGCTACAACAACGTTTGACGACGGAACGACAATGGCTGAAAAACAACCATTGTCGAAAGCGGTTACAAGGCCGAAGAAACCAGACGCTTAAGCTTCTACTACGGAAACCTGAACAAGAACCTTTACGTACCCGTTGATTTCCGGGTCGTATTCGTCCGCTAGGTCTTCTTTAGAAGGTCGGGCGTTGGTATCTCCTGCGTCGTGGAACAAACCACCGGTACCGTCCTGATACCAGCCGTCACGATGGCGACGGAGGAGGTAGAAAGTTTCGCTTGTACCCCCGACAATTTTAGATGCCATTATGCTACCTTCTTTCTGTTGGATTTCTTTACCAATGCGACCGTGCCGCCGTTGTCTGCATTTACGAACACCGGCTTGCCAACGACTTTCTTGGCTTCGTTGTCGACAAAGGTGCCATTGGACATTTCCCACGCAGCCGTCGAGCAGTTGTGAACAAACTTGCCGTCGTCGGAAAGAGAACCCATAACAACGCGTCCGGTGTAGTTGACGCTTTCGGCAAACCGTTCTGCTACGTAGCAAGCAGATTTGCGGCGCATACGCGCAACGAGGGCGCTATCCCAAAAATGGTCCTTATAAGCGAAGACAGCTACGTTTGCTTCGGTTCCATCTTCAAGCTTAACGCGGTTAGCGGTAATTTTGTAAACGTAAACACCCATAACAATCTCCTTTGTTCCGTTCGTTGATGCTACGAATATCATTATTTCTAAAAATGTCAACAGAAAAATGAAATAAATACCCGTACAACGAATTAAGTACGGTTATAATTATGGAAGTTTGCTTTGTTTATAGATTGACCAACAAAATCAACGGTAAGTCATATATTGGTATGAGTAAAAATCCGCGTGAGAGATTCCGGCACCATTGTAAATCTAGTTACCGTATAGGGAGGGCAATCAGGAAACACGGGATAGAAGAATTTTCCTACGAAATACTAAGTTGCGGTTCGAGAAACGAATGTGCCGAACTTGAAAGGGATTTGATATCTTACTACCGAACAAATACACGTTACGGAGGATATAATATCGCACCCGGCGGCGAACAACCACCTACGATGAAAGGTTCCCAACATCCAAGCTTCGGCAAAAAACGCGATCCCGAAACTATCAAAAAAATAAAGGCAAAGCGCGCCCTGCAAGTCACTACCGAAGAAACGAAGATAAAACATAGAAACAATATGTTGGGTAATAAATACGCTTTCCGATCCTTCGAAACGGATGAAATACCGCGCAAAATTTGGATATCGAAATTCTCGGTTGCAGCAAATATTATGGCGGAGAAATATAGCGTAAGCGAGGCCGTCGTGAAAGCGATATGGTCAGGAGAACGCTATCAAAATATACAAAATGACTTACTTTTTGAAGATGGTGTAAATACTTCCTGTTGGCTTGATCCAGAAAAGAATTTGGAACACAAAAAAACCACGTCAGAATCTACTTTTGCAAGTAATGCAACTATTAAAGACGTTTCGACACTACGAAAAATTTGGATTTCCAAATTCAAACTTACATCGGAAGAAGCTTCCTTACTATTTGGCGTCAGGCCTAAAACCGTAAGAAGAATATGGAGAGGAGAATATCATTACAATCAGATATCATCCGACTCCGACTTCGAGGATGGTGTTAATACTTCTCTTTATCTTAAGTATAGTAAACCTATCGGGCCAATAGGCGATATTTACCTTGCAAGGTCAATATGGTTAGACCTAAAGAGTTTATCAATACCATCGATTTCTGCGAAATATGGAATAAAAGTTTCAACTGTGGCAAATATTAAATCGGGTAAGTTTTACAAGATGGTACAGGATGACGAATTCTTCAGTTTGTAAAAAGGTTAAATAGTATTATATCCTAGGAGTAATACTATGCAAATATCCGACGAGGGTGTTAAACTCATAAAATTTTACGAAGGTTTCCGGCAGACAACTTACAAGGACGCCGTTGGTAAATTAACCCTCGGATACGGATCTACGAAGGGCGTTAAACGCGGTATGGGCATCTCCGAGGCACACGCAACAACGTGGCTTATACGTGACGCCAACGAAGCTGCTGAAGGCATTCTGAAGCTAGTAAAAGTTCAACTTAAGCAGCATCAATTGGACGCGCTTATTTCGTTCGTCTACAATCTCGGTATCAACGCATTTGCCGAAAGTACCCTTTTGCGGGTTCTCAATGAAGGCAAATACGACGAGGTTCCCGCAGAATTGAAGCGTTGGATCCACTCAGACGGTGAAGTTCTTCCCGGCCTTGTAAAGCGCCGCGATGCCGAAGCTCATCTTTGGTCTACAGGAGAATTGGTCCTTGGTCGTTGATTATTTCTATGATGCGCAGATAAGGCGCTATCAGGGGCAGTTCCTTCGCATATTCCTCAATATGCAGTACGCGTCCGGTAAAGACAAAGATGGCAACATCATTATGAAGACGATTCCCGCCAAGATGGCGATGACGGATCGTGTCGTTGCTGCCATTATGCAAGGCAATTCGGAAAACACCATTCTAACATTTCCGCAGATTTCTTGCTTTATGACGGACATTAGAATGAATCCTGCGTTCCGCCGTTCGCCAAATCACGTCGATATCATCAACGTCGTTGAACGTCAGTTTAGCGAAACAGAAGGCGACTACGTACCGGACGCAAGAGGACATACATATTCGGTTGAACGCTTTATGCCGGTTCCGTATCTGGTAACGATGCAGACCGATATCTGGACTTCGAACGAACTCCAGAAGCACCAGATTATGGAGCAAATCCTTACCCTATTCAATCCGACAGTTGATATCCAAACCGGTACAAATGCCATCGATTGGACGTCGCTTACGTCGGTTGAATTGAAAGACATTCGTTGGTCTCAGCGCGGGATCCCTGTCGGTAACAATTCGGTTGATATCGCGTCGCTTACATTTGAAATGCCTATCTGGATTAGCCCGCCTGCCAAGGTTAAGCGCCAGAATATGATCAACCAGATCATTACGAACATTAATGATTACAATGCTACGATGGTTGAAAAGAATTTCGATCCAGATACGTCTTCGCTGTATTGGTCGGAAAGCGACGTGATGTCTCGTCTTATCACTACGCCCGGTAATCATATCATCGACGTCTCGAAAAACGGTATCAAGCTTCTTGGTAATGGTGGAGCTACCTTCAAGGATACCAACCAAGTTTATGATTGGAAATCTCTTTTCGAAATGTACGGAACCTTCCGAGAAGGTACTACGCAGCTTCGCCTTAAAACGAATGACAATATGGACGACCACGAAAGTGATATCGTAGGAACCCTTCGAATGGATCCGAACTCGCCTAACAACGTGTTTTGGGATTTCGACCTCCTCACGTTGCCGCAAAATACGCTTCCAGCCGTAAATGGCGTTATCAACCCTATGAAGAAATTCCCCGATAACGGGCTTCCTCCGGTTCAAATCGGGCAGCGTTACCTTATTATCGATAACATCTTCCCAAGCGAAGCGTGGGGCGATTTTGAAGCTAGGGAAAACGATATCATCGAATACGGCGAAGAGGGATGGTTCGTAGAGTTTGAAGCGGCGCAAGCTGAAGAAATCGAATACGTCGACAACCGCTTTACCGGCGACCAGCTTATGCTTACGAACAACGTATGGGAATATTCAATCTACCGGCGTTATAGGCCGGGACAATGGCGATTGTTCATATAAGAAAAGGCGGGAAATCCCCGCCTTTTTGTTATCCCGCCGCCACGCGATGAAGCATATCTCGATATTCAATGTCCTCGAGAACGTAAAGTGCTTCGCCCCAAAAGTCCGAAGTATCGAACTCGTGCTTGCTATCACGTTGACAAAATAGGGAAACTCGGTGAACCTGTTCCTTCGGAATGCTACCACGGCGGCAAACCCGGTCCAGTTCATTTGCGAATATCTGCTGCGTATACCCCATTTCATCCCTCCGTTGATAGTCGTTACGTTAACTTCTCCATTTCAATTACGTTCCTTCTATCATTAATTACAAAAATGTCAACACAAAATAATGAAACAAACGTCCTAAAAACAAAGTTTCTTATTGACAAAATTATGCAGTCGGTTAGTTTCCTTTTGAATTTCAATAGGAGATTATGATGAAGATTGTTGCGGTCCAGTTTAATCCTATCGTCGGTGACATTGCCAACAATGTTGCCAAGATGACGGAACTGGCAAAAAAGGCCAATGCAGAAGCCATTGAAACCGGTGCAGACCTTATCGTGTTCGGTGAATGCGCAACCGTTGGATATCCTGTTGAAGACCTTGTATACCGCAAGGCCTTTGTAGATGAAGCCGAATACCAAACAAAGATTTTCATCGAAAATACCAAAGACCTCGAAACGGCGGTCGTATTCGGCTCAATCGAAGCCGCGTCCAAAGGTGCCTACAATATCGCACTGATTACAAAAGGTGGTGAAATCGTTGGCAAGCACCGCAAGAATGTACGCGCAAACGGTTATATGTTCGATGAAATCCGTACCTTCAAAAAGGGTACCGAGGACGACGCCAACGCCATTATTGATGTAGGTCCGGTTCGTTACGGCGTTATCGTTTGCGAAGACTTCTGGCATCCAGACCTAAACGAATTTATGAAAGCAACTTATGATATCGACGTTCTTGTTGTTATCAACGGGTCGCCGTACGAGACAGGCAAATTCAAGGTTCGCGAAGAAATCGCTCAAAAACGCCACGAAGAAACCGGTGTTGATATCGCTTATGTAAACCTTGTAGGCGGTCAGGATAGCGCTGTATTCGACGGCGCATCGTTTCTTGTAACTGGCGGGGTTGTTTCCGACAGGGCTCCGGCGTTTGAAGAAGGCGTGTTTACGCTTGATTTCAACAGCTACGGCAAAGGCGAAGTCAATACGATGGAGCAGGATTACCTTGCCGCCGTTACAGGACTTCGCGACTTCGTTCACAAGCAAGGTTTCGAAAAGGTTGTTCTTGGTCTATCAGGCGGACTTGATTCTTCCATTGTTGCGGCAATGGCTGCGGACGCACTAGGTGGAGAAAACGTTACAGCCATTTCGCTTCCTACCAAGTATTCGTCGGAAGGTTCTAAGGACGACGCGGAAAAGCAAGCAAATTTCCTTGGCCTTGATTACCGTATTATCGAAGTCGAACCCGTAGTTGAAAGCCTGCGTTCAGCTTACCAATCGCAAGTTATTCCCCGTAACGAAGAACCGCAGGATTTTAGCAAGAAGCTTACCGGCGTAGCCGACGAAAATATTCAGGCGCGCGCCCGTGCCAATGTCCTTCTGGCTATTTCGAACCAAGAAGGTCATATGCTGCTAGGAACGTCTAACCGTTCGGAATTGTATGTTGGTTACGGTACTTACGGCGGCGACCTTGCTGGTTTCTTCAATCCTGTTCAAGATTTCTACAAGTCGTATCTCTTCGGTCTAGCGAGATGGAGGAACTATCTTCCCGCCAGTTTGGTTGCTCAATTCAAACTGCGCGGACCTACAGGCGAAGTCATCCCCTATGCCGTTATCGACAAACCGCCATCCGCCGAGCTTTCGCCGGGTCAAAAGGACACCGACAGCCTTCCAGTATATTCTGTCCTCGACGCAATTATTGACCATATTGTAAACGATTTGCTTTCGGTTGAAGATATCGTTCGCAAGGGTTACGACCGAACGGTTGTCGAACGCATCAACAATCTCATCTATCGCGCCGAGTTCAAGCGTCGCCAAGGACCACCCGGTCCACGTATTTCGAATACCCATATCAACGTCGACCGACGCTACCCAATCGTCAACAAGTTTAGGTAATAACGTGTCAGAAGCCGACGAACTTTACAATATGGTGAACTATTCGCACATCATTGAAGCGCGTGATCTAATCAAAAATATCACTCGTATGTCCGATGCGAAAAGAAGCACCCCTACTTCCACAATCCCTGAATGCCAGCAGGGGTTTATGGATTTGATGACACTATTTTCTACCAGATATGGTCCTATCGATACCAGCGAACAAAATCGGGATGATTTCGTTAAACATTGGTGTAGAATGAGCAGGTACGCAACCCTAGACGACGACGAGATTTTTGATCTCCCGCCAAAGATAGATGAGAACCTGATCCCGTATCTTGTAATGATGTACATCTACTTATCAGGTTGGATGTCAGAAAAGACTTCGTTGTCTGTGCAGATGCAGAGTTTTGGTCTACAACGGATTATACATTGGTTGCCAAAATAATCTGTTGACAAAATCGCGAAACTCGGTATGTTGGCCATCAAGAGAAACTAAGGAGATATTTTGATGGCCAACGAAAAGAAAGTCATCGTTACCGGTTTTAACGAGCTAGCTCCTGCGACGCAGGGCGAATGGGAATCAAACGGCTGGACCGTTGAACACGAAATCTCCCCGGTCGTCAAGGAATTTGCCAACAGCGGCATCAAGGGTGTTGCTAACTTCGACCCTATTACCACCGTTGCGTTTGTAACATCGGAATCCTTCGCCCTCGCAGGTTCCTTGCTCGCAGTTATGGATGGCGACGATGCCAACCTCTAAGACCGACGAAGTTCAACTTAAGATTTTCCTCGGCGTTCACCGAATTGAAATTATCGAGTTGTTCAAAAAACATATGTCTCTTCAAGAAGACATCGATACTCCTGTCGAGCGGCTTCAAGCATCCTTCGAGGCAGTTTTTGAAATGCTCCGCTTATATTACGACACCCCTTGTTTCAAAGTTTCACATTTGAGTGAAGATACTCGCAAAAAGACGTTTATGCAGATTGCGGAATATATTGTCTCTTTTTCAGGCACGAAGAAGGTTGAGGTGGTCGACGGCTATTTCGATGTTGAACGTAGTGGGTCGGGATTGGTACCATTCGCCATTTTCGTATCAATGGTTGGTTTAAATCCTTCCAATGTTCGCAAACTCGGAAATACGATGTACAAAGCCGAACCTTTAGTTAACGTTGCTGAAACTTTACAGATGATGGTTTCCAAGGCGAAGGAATGCATATGACCGACGATAAGAAGCAATTTCCCCGCGAGCCTTTGAACCGGCCTATCCAGCGAACGCTTGCGCTTTCTCTTGAGCGCGCGATGGCCGCGAGCGACCTTTCTCCAGAACAGCGTGAGCAACTCATTCGTGAAATGTCTTACCAGATTTCGCTTCATTCCAATTCAACCAACGGGTTCGATTCGTTCTTCAAAGTAGAAGAAGGAAAAGACGAAGAAGAACGGCGCGAAATTACCGCTCGCAAGAGTCTTGTTTCGGCCCTAGAAACCTTTTTTCTAGAAGTTCGCGATATCGTTCAATCCCAAATCAATGACAAGATTAGGGTAAGCGACGTTGTTGACGGCGTAACCATCGCCAAGACGGGCGAAGTTGTACCGCCTGAAAAGATGGCCAAGCTTATCTCCCTTGGTTGGGTACGGAAGATTCTTTTTGAGACCTACGCCGACGATTTCGATGAAAAACTGGTGGCGCAAGAGTTCGATAACACCTACTACCAAATCGTGGCGCAGAAAATCGGTCCTGAAGATTTTTCAATAAAAGCAAAGCCTTACGGAAAGTAACCTAATGGCAAAGAAGTACCAGAACCCGATTATTCTGTTTGATTCAACTGATAGTGAACGTTATCAGATTTTTTGTATTCGTTTAAACCTTTTTGCCAACAAAGTGTTGCCAGCCAAGGTTTTGCATTATATAAATCAAAGTATTCCAATCAGAAAGTGGCAATATAGTGAGAAAAAGCGGCAATCTATCAGAAAACGAGGAGTTTGAACTTCGAGTTCAAATGCCGTTTCTGTTTGAGTTTCACGACCTTTTATGCGGTATTACAACGCCAGCCGGTGCCACATTTCCCGTGTCGGATGAGCACACAGAAAATCTAGACCGCATATACCAGCATCTTTATGACAACTTTCCTACACTCCCTCCGCTCCATACGGAAGAAGCGAAACCTTGTATAGAAGCGCTATTAGGAGTTATTCCAACGGTATTTTCCGATGATGACGGTCGTATTACCGATAACCGTAGCTTGGGGGTAACTCTCGAAAAGCTTACGACCGTTCCGCCAGTTTACCCGCTTGCAGCGTTTCCAATCATCTTTTTCGACTTCATTCTGCGCACATTTGGCGAGAATGCCGTATTAGGTGGCGGTAGAAAAATACTTCAAAGAGATGGTCCGTTGTATACCGCAGTTCACGTTATTGTAGCATCCCAACAAGGAGAAATGAAATGACCGATTTGGCGAGACGCGCCTATGACAAGAATTGGAAGCTTGACCCTATCGTTCGGTCCCTTCTTGATACGGATTTCTACAAGTTGACGACACTTCAACTTGTCTTCCAACGCTACAAAGACGTCAATATCACGTTCCAGCTTTATAACCGAACGAAGTCTATCAAGCTTGCCGAATCCATCGACGTAGCAGAATTGCGCGAACAGCTTGATTACGTTCGTACCCTTCGCTTTACCAAGTCTGAATTGATTTGGCTGGCAGGTAACACGTTCTATGGCAAGACCGGCATTTTCACTCCAAACTTCATCGAATACCTGCGCAACTATCAGCTTCCTGAATACGAAATCGAAGTTAACGATAAGGGTCTGTTCCTGAACTTTTCCGGCCATTGGGCGGACGTTTGCCTTTGGGAAATTCCCGCGTTGGCTATCGTAAACGAACTGCGCGTACGCAAATCGTTGTCCGTTCTCAACAAGTCGCAGCTTGATATTCTTTATGCGCGGGCAAAAACCCGCCTTTACGACAACCTTCAAAGCATTAACAAGCTTGAAAACCTTACCATTACCGACTTCGGTACACGTCGCCGCCACGGCTTCTTGTGGCAAGAATACGCGGTGATGCTGGCGAAGGACGTTCTTGGTTCCAAGTTCCTCGGTACGTCAAACGCCTATCTTGCTATGAAGCACAACCTCGAGGCATTCGGTTCTCTCCCGCACGAGCTAAGTATGACGTGCGCCGGATTGGCCGAAACCGACGAAGATCTCAAATATTCGCAATACAAGATCCTTGTGGATTGGCAGAACACCTACGACGGTAATATGCTTGTAGCGCTTCCTGATACGTTCGGGACGACGCAGTTCCTCAAGGATGCGCCTGAATTCCTTAACGATTGGAAGGGATTCCGCGTAGACTCAAAGGAACCGGTAGAAGCCGGATACGAAATTATCAACTGGTGGCGGCATCGCGGCGTAGACCCGCGCGAAAAGCTCATCATTTTCTCGGACGGACTCGACGTTGAAAGCATTCATCGCATTTACAACGAATTCAATGGTAAGGCGCGGATCACCTTTGGTTGGGGAACGAATTTCACCAACAACTTCAAAGGCCTTCTTTCCGACAATTCGCTCGACCCTATGTCGCTTGTTTGCAAGGTCGTAAACGTAAACGGCAAGCAGGCGGTTAAGATTTCCGATAACCCGGAAAAAGCCATTGGCGGGGCAGAAGCCGAACGTTATATGAAGGTATTCGGTACCGGCGAAACTGTTAGCAGAAAGCTTGAAGTGTAATGGACATACTGTACATCATCGGATGGCTCGCGGCAGGTTTCGCGGGCTTCGTAATTAGCGTGTATGGCGGGCATTTGATTGAAGCCGACATCAAATCCCCTATGCTCAAATCTGCATATTACGATACGTTGAAAATCCTTCGAAACTGGAGGAAATTCATCTGGTTCATTATCCCGACGACGCTATTTGGTCTTGTTAGTCTTTTTGGCTCACTAGTCATCCTTATGTTTGGATCGATTATCTTTATCGGTATCACATTCGACAAAATTAAAAAGAGTATCGACTAATGCCAGAATTTCATTTGGTTTGGGGATTCTGCGGCATAGCGAGCGCCGTTTTCTTTTTGGTATCGGCTACCATCCTCAATGCCATCAATGAAATTCGACTAAAAGATTTTGTCAGCACGGTGCAAATTGCAGCTAGCGATATACCGACACTTCTATTTGTCTTGGTTGTTCTAGCTATCTTCGGACCGATGGCGCTTCTAACATCATTGATAGTTCTAGGGCTATCAATGATTCCGCTTATAAATATCCTTTGTAAACAATTCATCTTTCGAAGGTATTAAAGTGGATATTCAACTGTTGGCGTCTTGGTATGCAATCGGACTTGTCGGTTGCGTCACCCTATACATTCAAATGTACCTTCACATTGCATTCTTGCGTGGCGAAGGATACGCTAAAGGCCTGCGGCATTTCTGGCAGGACTTGCCCGTGTTCAAATACATAATCCTTATCGGCTCTGTTAGTGGAATTGCAGCGTTGATCGCGGCGATTATGTATGTCGGCTATTCTTTCGCTCAACGTAAAGGAATCATCTAAATGATGTCTGCTTTCCTAGCTTTGTGGCTTGTTGCGGGCTTCGTAGGTTCGCAAATCTTCAACTTCTACACGGCCTACATAAAGGAAGAGAAACCGCACGTGGGAGTTCTGTGGTCGATTGCGCAATACTATAAGCGAAGACCTACCGCCAACGAAGCTCTTATGACGGTAGTCTTTACCGTGCTTGGACTTTGGTCACTCCTTATGAGCATCCCGGCTGTGTTCATCATTCTCGTTCTTTCTGCCAAGCGCTTGTTTTCAAGAGTCTAATATAAAAAGATGTCCATTGACATCTTTTCGTAAACGTGTATGGTTTCCCTAACCGAAAGGAGGCCTACATTGGGAAACATCTATTATATCGTCACCGACGAAAACTCGCCGTATTGTGCGAACGGACTTCTTTTCGACAAGACAAAGCGCCGGTCGAAGTACGAGTATCCGTGGAACTACGACTCTTTCTTCATTCTTGGCGACCACGAAAGTATCGCAGGTTGCTCACCCGCTCATACCGACCGTTATAAAGAATGGGGTGATGAGAAGCTTGCGGAAGCCCGTATCGCTTCGCGAACAAAGCATCTCCAATGGGACCAGTTCTCTATGGAAGACCTTGATCGGTTCGTAAAAGCCTACCACGGCGAAGAATATAAGGCTACCGGCCTTGTCGAAAATTGCCGTCCAGATAACGGCAATCCTTATTGGTCTGTTTATTTCAAGAAAGTAACGCAATGAATTTGATGTATGCCTACGCATATCCGCGACCGGCAGTAACGGTCACCGGCGTGGCCCTATCGGAAAACGACAAAATTCTTATCGGAAAGCGCACCGAAAAGGCGAATGCATTTCCGAGCTTCTGGTGCCTTCCGGGCGGGTTTCTGGACGCGCGCATTATTATGAAGCATATCTACGAAGTAAACGGCGACGAACTTCGCCCTGCTTTGGGAAATCCGTTCCTCGAGAAATGGCTGGCAGGAAGAGGTCACGTTCGCCCCGGCGAAACTTGTCGCGAAGCGCTTGTCCGAGAGCTTCTAGAAGAAACCGGCCTTACGGTTCTTCCATCCGAACTCAAGATATTCGAAGAATATTCGGATCCAGAAATCGACCCACGCGACCACGTCGTTAATAACTGCTATTGGCTACGCGTGTTCGAAGATACACCTGTTACTCCCGGCGACGACATTGACGAACTGAAATGGGTTGATCGCTTCGAACTCGATAGTATCGACTTCGCCTTCAACCATCGTCAAATCATTGATGATTGTTTTTCGCTTCGCTAATCTTATCTTTGCCATAGAAGCGGGACTTTGAACAGCGCCAAGTCCCGCTCTTCAGCTACCATTGTATCCAAAATTCTCTCGCGAACTTCTTTAGGCTGCTTGATATCGTATCGTAGTAAGCGAAGTTCTTTGTGTCGCCAATGAACTACCCGAAGTTCGAAACAACGGGACAAAACCGCACGAACTGCAATGAAGTAATTCTCGCCGTTGAAGTCAAATTCTCCTCGGAATCGTTCTCCCTTATTCAAAACCAAAAATCTCCCCGGCTCGCGGATCTTCTTAAGCAGTTTCGGGTTGTCGAACTCAAGGAACAACTCCATTTCTTCAGTAAGACGGCTCATTTCAACTTGAACCTTTCTGGAAACGTGCGTTCGATGAATGCGTGGTTAACTTCAGGAACCCAACGTTTCCACCCGTCATCGCCCATCGCCAGCATAAGGCGAATATCGGTTGCAGAAGGAATGCCGGTAGTGAACCGGTCCGCAATATGAAGCTTGTCTTCTGGAAATCGTTCTTTATACCAAGTAGCGTCAGCTTCCGACCCGGAATAGTAGTCGGTCGGTGCGTCAAAGCCGGAATCTATACACTTCTTGATAACGTAGTCGCACCAATCATTACGGCCCTGCTCAGCGCCAATATCTTCTAGGTACACGAAGTTTACGCGAGATCCGAAAACGTTTCGGACCATCGTTATGCGGTCAGATTGTGTCCACGGATTTTTTGGATCTTGCGGATGGCCAGTTGATCCTAGGCCTGCAAGAACCGTTTCGTGACGCTTTGACATTCTGAAAAGGGTTTCGACGTGGCCGTCGTGCAGCGGCTGACCGCGAAGAACCATAAGACCTATAGACATAATATTATCCTTTATATGGCCTTGCAACGAAAGCTTATTCTATCATACGGACTGCCATCGAACTTGAACTCAGCAAGCCGTTTATATCCTGCTGTTTTGCAAAGCTCTAGGGAACTGTATTCGGCCACTTCCACATATTTGTTGTCGTAGAATATACCCGGAACACCGATAACGTTGCTATTGTTGATAGCGATAATCAAAATAAGTTTGAACATCTATCAGTACTCAACACAAGCGAACGTCCATTTTTCGAAGTAACGGTCGGCAACTCCTCGGTTCGCCTTGATATCGGCATTCAATCGGGTAATATTCTTGATACCCACCTCCGAACAAGTGTCGATAAAATCATAGCCTCTCGTCATCGTTGATGACTCAGAAATCTTCGGCGTATAATCGTTATTCAAGGTCATATGGATCAGTACAAGGTAGAACATTTTTAACCTTTTAAAAATCAACAGCAATGTATGATTGCACAGTTCCTTTAGTTTCATATTCGCTTATGTCGCAATGGGTGACGACAATTTGAGGTTTTGTAGCCGGATGGGTTATTTGCCCGAAAATCTCTATCTTTTCCTTCTCAGACATAGGTCGATGCTTCAAACATTCCACCGCCGTTCCAGAGATATAAAAACTGTATGTGTTTTTATAAATGTATTCGGCATAGTCGCCCTGCTGAAGAATGCCGGTTGGTTTGTAATCTGTTGAGATGTCTTCTGTCATTTTTAACCTTTTGGAACCCTAGGGTGGAAACGAATGTCGTCGGTTTTATCTACACTAAATCGATACCAAGCGCAATCTTTTGTTCCAGATACCTTAGAACCTTCTATCCAAATCAACCGACCGACAGAAACAATGTCTGTACATAGATCCTGCATATAAGGGATGGACTGTATTGTATGCGCCCAATCGGCTTCAAATATGAGCCACGTGGGCTTCAGCGCCGAAAGATGCGTAATCATAGGGTGAAGAATAGAACGCTTCCACGGAGGGTTTGTGATAATGCATTCGGCTTCTTTTACGTCCGTCGCAGTAAGTGACATTGCGTCCTTGATAACCCATTGCGGGGCTTCCGGCCTATCTACCATTTCAGAAGCATAAACGCATTCGTGGCCAAATTCTTGAAGGCCGAAGATCAAATCACCATATCCTGCACACGGTTCAGCAAACTTAGTGCCTTCTTCAAGATGATAGTTCAAAGCTTTATGAATACGCGGATCGAAAGACCTGTAAAACTCGTTTTCTATTCTTTCAAACTTATTTTCGGGCCGGGAAAACTTAACCATAATAAACGTCCAAATTTCATTAATTAAAATTTAAACGATCACAGTTGTTGACAGCAATTTAATTATGATATAATGTCAAAAGAAATGGAGGATTAATATGCTGTTTTATTTTGACAGGTTTGTGCTAGCTACTTCGATTGCCTTTATCGCCGCTATGGTTCTGTCACTTTAGGATATATCTAGGTCAAGGCAATGAAGGGTTTTGACATAATCGAGCTTCCCGGCGACAACCAGAAAACTTAGATACTCTGTATCCGACGAAAGATAGATTATATCGTTGTCCATAAAGGAGGAGTGTTCTTCTCTTGACTCTTCGAACACATCGCGGAAGGGTTCAACATTGCCGTACAAGAACGTTCCGCTCTTGGCTATCTTCCCTTCGATGAAATGATTTAGGCAACGCGTGTAGATAAAGGCCGAAGCCTTGTATAATCCAGAATAGCGAAATGTCGCCTCAATGTAAGCGTCGACATCAATTGCTGTATGCGCCGTTATGTATTTGTAGCCGGTAGGGAAAGATACCTCCATTTCCGGCCAGCCGCAAAAACGCTTTATCACGGTATCGTAACTGTAGATCAGCGTTGCATCCTCTTTACGGAGGACCGGCTTTGCAGCACGATTAGAAATCTTCAGATAATGAATACCGTTATAAAAATAACCGGCCATACCGTTAACTCCGTGGTTAACGGTATTTATGTCTGTTATTTTACGAGGGTGAGGATATCAGCCGTTAGATAAATGTCGTCAGGACCGCATTCGAATACGATGCAATAATAAAGAATATCGTCAAGGTTATCGAACGGCACCAAGACAGCGCATTTTGACGGGACTCGAAGCATTCTTCCTTTGAAAATCTTTTTGTCGATGAGATCGCTATTTCTGTCTTCTACACGAAGGTATCCGGCTTCTGGAAGGTGGTTGTTCTTGGCTAGCTTTGCTACAAAGATCCCGTAACGCTCATAAACCGCCTTATATCGTTCCCATCCGGCGCGAAGTTCGGAATAGCAATAACCTTCCGTTACTTCACCGTTTACAACTTTTCTGATTTCAAAGTCGTCTGGAATATCAAACGCCGGTCGGTCGTTAGGGTATTGGTAGAAGTAATCGCCGTTGGTGTAAAACCCGGAGCAACCATTTAGCCAATCTACCGAGTTCTCTAGGGATTTAGATTTCTTGGCGCATTTTAGAGTTGTGTAATCCGTTCTGTCTGGCGATATAACTTTCAGGTAACGCCCGTTCTCCTTACTATAAACGACGTAAACGACGTGGTCCGGCATAGAGATATTTTCGAATAGACGGCGGAAATCATCGGCATCCAGCAATACCGTATCCTTTTCGATTTTTGCTTTTATGAAATCGCCGTACTTTACAGGGGAGTATATGCACCTCCCCTTTATCGTAATCTCTTCTCCGGCTTTGAAGGAGTGAGTTTCAGGAAAACGAACGGTATTTACGCCATTTGTAGAGTTATAGTATTTCGAGAAGTCCGGTATAGAGATATCATAAACTGTTCTCCATACCGAACCGATTGCGGGCATTTTCGATGTCATTCTGGCTCAACCAATGGGCTATATTCTACTACTTTACGGATACCGGTGTCGCCAACATAGTCATTTCCTGACCATTCTAGTATACCACGAGATCCGTCATCAAACTTTACCTGATGATAACCCGTCTGAACATAGATGGGATCAGGGTGCGGGAATTTGTGCCATATCGGAAGATTGGAAATGCAAATATACAGCACTTCGAAATTCAGGTACGTGTCTTCATAGCGAGTGAAGTTACCGTAGTATTCGTATTCCGTGTTATCTTTTTGATAGACTTTCGCGCCTTCTATCAGGGCATAATAGACGCCCTTACTTTCTGGCTTCTTGATTTCCAAAAATTTGAAGATACTGTCGAAGTCATCAAAATCAATTTCATCCCGACCACTAAACTCAACAGGTTCATCGCCCCAACAACTACCGCCAGCAGCGCCGCCATTAGAACGGCGCAGGCGAATGAACCGGGTTTGAGGAGGGTAATTATCTGATATCGTCGCTGGAAGGCCGTAATCGGTAGATGATTCGCCTTTTCTGAAAACAGACGAGTTGAGGTAGAGCGTGTAAGACTCGATAGCCTCTTGTAATTCGTAAAATGTTTTCATTTTTCACCTTCCTTTCATCTAATTTCTAACAAAATGATGGGTAAAAGTCAATAATATTTTCTATTGACATTTTTATGAAATGATGTAGAACATTTATCAAAAGCAACCTTGGAGATTGAACGAATGAACGACCTTTATAAAATTGTTCCGCCGTCACGTATCGAAAAGGAATATAGCAAGGTTTGGATGGAGAACCATCCAGAACTTTATACCGCTGCTATCGAAAAAATGTTTGCCGAATATCCAAGCGACAAGTTCGACATTCGCGTTGACAACAAGGCTATGCCGGGAATGTTCCTGCGATACGTCATTACGCCGAGGGCTTAATTTATGGAAATCGTAGGATTTACAATCAGCGAATACTGGCCACAACGCGAAAAGCGTTTAGGACCGGGAACAATCCAAGTATGGATGGTTATACAGTACGATGGCGGCGTCGAAGAAGCACGGGCGAAAGCGCAGGAGCATCTTGATTTGATAAATGAGCATTGGCCGGAAAGAAAACCCTTGCTGGTAGAGTTGTTCGCCCAAAATCAGGGATGGGAAACGAATTAATAAAAAAGCGGGCCGAAGCCCGCTTTTCTTATCTCTTCCAGCCAACAGGCGGGGTGCATCCATAGTTCGGAAAAGCATTTGGCCTTACCGACGTATCGTATCTCTTTTCGAAAACGATGCCGATAGACTCAAGGTACTTCTTCGAACCATAGTAGATAACCAGCTTATCAGCCAACGGACCTTTGTTGAACTCCGTTTTAGTTGTTTCGAAGTTGGTAGCCTTGCCCCATCCGGTACCCATATCAGGCGAAGCCAAGGATGCGTTACCGAACATAATTCCATCCGTAGAACTATTCCAACCGGGAATTTGGCTCTTCGACGGCCAGTTATTGCCAATGACCCTGCGAGTCCCAACGTAATGAAGAGGGTCGTAAGCCGCGTTTTCTTCGTAAAAAACAAGAACGCCGATTACGCCAGCATTTGCGTTACCGCTGCCGCCGTAGCCCTTGTCTTTGTCCGAAAACAAGAATTTGGCGGCGGTTGTCTGGTCAACCATCCATCCGGGGATATCCAAAGTCGTATTCGGGCCAACAATGAATCCGGGAGACGTGTCGCCCGCCGTTTTCCCATCAAGAGTAGAAATCCCATCGATTGCAGGAACTACTAGAACCCGACGAGCGGTGTCATTCCTGAAAGTAAGCGAGAATTCAGAACCCTTTCGCCCTTCGATGAAGGTTTCGCCATTGTGGGGATATTCAAATACCGGCTTGTTTCCGGCTAGTTTTACCGAAAGTGAGAAGCCGCTCTTATGCATCTTCGCCACCAAAGAAGCTATCCATCGTTCCGGTTACGCCCGAAGAACGCATAGAACGATACGTTGACGTTGCCATAGAAAGGTTTGACATCGTTCCCTGCATATCGGTGGTAGAATAAGTCATTGTTTGACCCTTGGACAAACCGAATGCTTGACCTACTTGCCAAGCGTCCTGATTTGCGCCGAGGTAGACAAACGTCCAACCCTCGGATTGCTTAGAGGTAATCAGGCTATGGATGGAATCCTTGGTATATTCCTTGGAAGAGTTTTCGCCGCCGTCCGTAATGATAATGACAAGATTGTCGTCGGCGGACGATAGCTGGTTGGTCGTTACGCCGATAGCGTCGTACAGGTTCGTCATTCCATTCGGGGTAAAGTCATTATCCGTTAGTTCCTTGACGGAAGAAAGGGGAAGACGCGAAAAGACCGTACGAACCGTTTTAGAAGCATCCGCTGACAAAAACGAACCTGAGCTAAATTTTACAAGGGAAACAACACACTCGGAAGAAAGGTCGTTCTTTTGGGTGGCGATGTATTCGTTAACGCTAGAGATTGTTGCATTCTTGCACGATTGCATCGAACCGGTTTCGTCAAGAATGAGAGTGATATGCGTTACCTTAGACGAGGGCTTGACCTCGAAAGCTACTACGTTTGACATTTATTTTTCCTTGAGGACTTAGTACCGTTCAAACCATTTGAATTCCTGCCTCAGTTATATTTATACTTAATTTTTATGGTTAATACAATTTAAAAATAAAAAAGGACCGATAAACGGTCCTTTCTTTAAGAGATAACGTCGAGTATTGTCGATTAAACGGCGGAAGGCTCTACTTCAGCACGAACGTCCTGCCCGTACTTGCCGAGGGCCGTATTGGCTTCATCCTTCTTGGCGTTCGCAACTTCCTTCGTGTAGGTGTTGGCGATGCACTTGCCGGTCTCGAAAAGCTCTTCCGTAAGCTTCATAGCGTCGCCGTCATTCTTGGAGAAGACATTCTTCAGGATCGCCATAATGACGTCCGGGCGCAAGGAAGCGTTGGCTTCGCCTTGACGGGTCTGCTTGAGAAGAACGTTGTGCGGCACGGGAACCTTGAGTTCCGTCTTTTCAAGTGTTTCGGTGTCCATTGGCATATTCTCTCCTTTGAATGGCTGGTTTCTTTCGATGCCCAATCTATCTACATTCGTCCCTATTGATTGTCAATAGTTTTTTTGATAGATAAATTTCATTCGGAAAGGAATATTCAGTGACCAAATACGCCGCATACTTCGACGCCGCAGCGAGGCGGAGCAAAAAGACGTTTACGCAAATTATGTCGGATGAACCGCTCAAATCTCAATGGCTAGCCGTTCGTAACATTGAAATGGAAATCAATAAAGAACTTCAAGAAGCGCACGACCTCATTCACAAGAAGTATGCGGATAGGATGAAGGAAGCCGAAGAGGCCCTTATCCTATCCCTTACGATGATTACTTAATATCGTAAAACTTCGTCTTCCGAAGAGTCTGAAGTTCGGAAATGTAAATTTCCCTTCTTACCTCTTCCGATTCAAGAATATTCTCGTAGAGTTCGATTTCTTCGAGGATTTCTTCAATCTTCTTTTTGACCTCGTCGTAATACTCAAGCGCCCAACGATAGGAAGGCATCGTAACAATGCGTTCAATCTGTTCGGGGAGAAGGTCAAACTCCTTAGTGGTATCGGAAATCAAATCAGCAACTTCTTTCTTGTTGCTCTTCTTTGAGATCTTGTCGGCTACCTTCTTTTCAAAACACTTCGCCACCGCACGGTAGAAATTGCGCTGCTTAATGGCTTCTTCGCGCATACGCTCGTAACGCTTGATAAACCAACCAAGACGCCATTCAACAAACTCCTTTACAAGCTGTTCGGCGCTTTCATAACGAGTAATCCCGTCAAGGTTCCAATTTACGGTCGTAATGAACTCGGTTGCCTTCTGGCTTAGCTTAAGGAAACGGATAGCTTCGGGAATACCCCAACCCTTAACCGAACCGCGTGGCATCTTGATAACGATATCAATAGTAGACGTAGAACGGTCAGTATACGAAAGAATGGTCTCACTTTCTTCCATCGCATCCAGCTTTTCCTTGAACTGGATAAGAGTCATATCAACCGGCAACTCGGTAACACGAAGAGTCGAGGTATCAACAACTTCAACCTTGCCAGCAAAATTCCATTGATTACCGGCGATATGACGAATTTCCATATCGTAACGATGGTAGTAAGGAACAAGACGCTTGATTTCCTTACCCTTTAGAGCGTCGATACACGCGTCGATTATATCGTAAATATCGCGGCGCATAATCGATGTGCTCCAACCAACCGCAATACCGGAGACACCGTTCAAAAGCGCAAGCGGAAGAAGCGGAAGGAAGAAGGACGGCTCAACGTTCGAACCGTCGTGATTTTCGACAAGCGGAACAATCTCGATATCTGTTAGGACCAGCTTTTCCATAGCCGAACCCTTTTTGACATAGGTATAACGAGCCGCACCAATGCCTTCAACCGGCGCAATACGGGTACCGAACTGACCTTCACCCTGAACCAACGGAACATTGTTGATGTACGGCGCAGCAAGGCGACCAATCGTATCTTGTGCGGACATATCGCCGTGAACGTACAGTTCGCTTTCAATCATAGAACCGGACAAAGCAACGGTTTTGATCTTCTCGTTTCGATTTCTAAGAAGCCAGATTGCCTTGCGCTGCGAAGCTTTCAAGCCATCCTGAACGCGTGGAATGCCACGGCTTTCGCAAACGTAAATCGAATAATCCTTAGAGATATCAAGGATATATTCGCTAGGTGTCTGTTTAGAGAATTGTTTCATTTGTTTGATTTCCAAATAGTAATAAAATGATTTCCGCAACATCTTCGTCAGTATCAACATAAAATCCCTTAGTATCGATACCGTAGGTAAAGGCATCGATACGGGACTCGGCGTACACTTTAAGCGTTGCTACTAAGCTTTCTGCTTCTCCGTAAGGGACATAAACCTTCAAGAATCGATCCAATCCTTACGGTCATCCGCGCGTTTCTTGTTGAAGATTAGATCAAGCGCCTCTTTCAGATTTTCATCTTCCGTATATGGGAACACAACCGGGTTCTCGAGACTATAGGACCAATCCGCGTCCTTAAGCGTTGCAAGGCCCTTAGCGCGGGTAATATCCCAACCCTTCATCGTATGCGGGTCAAAATCGTCAACGTTGTACGAATACCAGTACTTCTTTTCCTTGCCCTTTTTCGCGATGATGAAAGGCGTTTCGAACGAATAGAAGTAGGGATTTCCGTCCTTGAAAAGCTCAGGCCAGAACGTATAGAAAAAGTTGATAAGCAAGGCCGTAATGTTTGCACCGTCTTGGTCGGAGTCGGTTGCGATATAAACCTTACCGTAACGAAGCTTCATACGATCCGCCGTAGTATTCAAATCAAGGCCAATCGCATTCATAATCTTTACAAGGACTTCGTTCTGAAGAACTTCAAGCTTACTAAGGCCGTGAACGTTTAGAACCTTACCACGAAGTGGCAAGCCGCCGTGAACGTCAGGATCGCGAACGTTGGAAACACCGGAAATAGCCGACAAACCTTCGGCCAGAAGAAGAATGCACTTCGAACGATCTCGACCGGCTGCATCCAGAAGGGTTGGATCTTTCTTCTTCTTAGCCTGCTTGGCTTGCTTCTTTTCTTCTGATTCGTCCTTCTTCATTGTGCGTTCGGCACAACGTTCATAGATCTGGTCGATCCATTCCTTGTTCTTTTTGATGATATCCGTAAAGAAATCTTCGTTCTTGAAATGGTCACGAATAGAAGCGCCAGCGCTTTCATTAATAAGGCGAGTTTTGCTCTGGCTATCGAAGTCTGGAGCCTTCATACGCGTGATATTGTAAATTAGGACACCATCGGTAACGTCGCTGTTGTTCGGCGTTAGCTTGCGCTTCTTGCTTTCCTTTTCCAACGCTTTGAGCAGGCCGGAATAGAAATTCCTACGAAATGCGTCGATATGTGCGCCGCCTTGGAACGCAAGGATGTTATTGACCAGCGAGTGATTGTATTCCGCACCGGTGTTCCATTCAGGAATGATCCAAAAAGTAGAGCGGAAATCTTCGTCCCGAACGTCGAACGTAACAGGCCGCTTTCCGGCAAAAATGGTTTGCGCAGGGGTAATCTTAACCTTTACCGGTTCTCCGTTGAAGGTCATCTTTACCGTAGGGTTGGACATCGCGATTTCGAAGACGCGGTCCTGTACGAACTTCAACGGGAGGTCTTGGTTTTTGAAAACTTCAGTTGAAGGTTTGAACTTAATAAACGTGTAAGACGCGCCGGTGTATTTTGTGATTTCTGGCTTAGAGATAATCAACTCGTCACCATTGTCGAACATTGGGTTAGCTTCTGTACACCGCTGCTGGAACCGCTCGCCATCGCGGCCAATATCGATGTCGAACCACGCAGAAGTAATAGAGACGGCTGAGCTACCGATACCATTAGTCCCGGCCAATTCGCCACGTTCCCCAAAGTTTCTACCGGCGCGAGGCTGCGTAAGAGCTAGGGTAGCTTTATGCTTTTGATGCTTTTCGTCCCACGTAAACGGAATGCCGCGTCCATTGTCGCGAACCGAAAAAATCTTTTCTTTCTCGTCGTAGGTGATATCGATTTTGTTGCCTTGACCGAACCCTACAACTTCATCTAGCGCGTTATCTAGTATTTCACGAAAGCACGTATAGATCGCCGGAACCCACGTCATTTCGGCAAGGATGGGAGAATTATTCTCGTCGTAAGACAGGATAGTTTGGGTCTGCGGGCTATTAGAACCAAGATACATATTCGTTCTCAAGCGAATATGTTCATAATCGTTTTTTGCTTCGATTTCTATTTCTTGGACTTTTGTTTCTTTGCTCATTTTTCTATCCTAGTATATTCTCTTACAGTCGTGTTTATGATAATTGTAATAAAATAAGCTAATTAAAAATTCGGAATCGATAATTGAATTGCTACCCTTCCTGATATTCTGGTCGTAGGGTATAAGTTCAAGGTTTGACCAATGGCCTACTATGTACGGCGGGATGTTTTGTTGAAACCCGTCATAAACAGAGAAGTTGTGATCAAGATGATATCCGATTTTGCCTCTTTTTATTTTCCCGTGGTTGATGTATCCATTTCGGTTATTCCAAGATCTCTCGGTAAACCTACGGACTTGTTTTCGATATTTTTGGAAGTCGCTTTGTTCTTGCTTGCTAGGTTTTGTAGCTTCTTCGCAATATTTACACAAAGCACCATATCGTTCGAAGCGGAACCTGCTGATTTGAACTTCTCCGTGCGTACCGCAAACAAAAGTCACTTTTGTTTGGTCTATTCTGAATTCCGCTGCATTCTCAACGCCTATACGTTTACGATAAGCTTTTCGTCCGGGTGAATTTTCACCGGAATAACTTTCCTTTGCACAAGTCGGACAACCTGCACCAGCTAAGTGGTGCTGACCCTTCTGCTCAAACAGCCCGTGTTTATGGCATACAATCTTATTACGCTTCGAAAGATGTGGCTGCTCAATATAGTCGTACCCGTATCGCTCACCGTGAACGGCGATTGCCGTTTCAACAAATTCGCCTTTCGTATATTTGTAAGCGGGCATTATTTTCTCTTGACTTTTTTATAATTCGTTTTATTGTTGTTTGACATTGAAACCATTAAGCCACACCGGCTTCCGGTTTTTCAATTTATTTATGAAAGGGAACGAGGATGACGAATTATACCGCTTACGGCCTTTCCGCGATGGATGTTGTAACTGTTCGCGATAAGTTTGAGCAGAAGTTCTCGAAGGCCTATTACGACCACATCACCTACTGCCTCGGTAAGCCGGAAAATATGAACGACTTTATGCTTGGCACGAAGTTTACGGTGGTTGGCTACGCTTGCAACGACCGCATCGAAGCGTTGGTTGTCGAGGTCAATGGTTCGACGGTTCGCCCGGACGGTAAGACCTTCCACATCACTTTGTCTTATGATGATAGCGTAGCGAGTCCAAAAGACTCAAATATTTTGTTGCAAAATGGTTGGGAACCTGTAGAGCATTTTGAATTGCAACCTTACCCCGTTATTCGTCACAAGGAATCTTAAGTGGAACCGACGCTCTTTTTCTTCTTTTTGGTGCCTATCCTTGTGATGGTTGTCGCAAGGGTGGTTTTCCATCACAAGACTACCATTGAAGAAAGCATCCTTCAGGTGCTTATCCCGGTCGCGCTTATTGCCGCGATTTGGTATCCAACACGCTATCACGGCGCAAGCGACGTTGAACTATGGAACGGCGAGGTTATCGCTACCATTCCTGAGAAACGAGCTTGCCCTACCGGTTGGAGGTCTTCTCAGGATAGCTTTTGTACCGAATACGATACACGCCAAGTTTACGCGGGCGAATCGTGTTCAGGTACGGGAAAGGACCGTACCTGTCATTCCGTATATAACACGGAGTACGAATACGATTTCCCTTGGGAACGTCGTTATTTCATCAAAACGTCATTCGATACTCACGAGGTTCGTCGTATCGACCGACAAGGCGTAAAATATCCGCCGAAGTTTTCCGCCGTAAACGTTGGCGATTATGCCGCAGCAAAGAACGGCTACAGCAATTGGCTTCGCGCTGCTGCCGGAAATATCTACTTCGAAGACGGTAAAGTTGAAGAAAAGTACAAGGATTATCTCCCGGCGTACCCAATCAAGGTCTATGACTTCTATAAGGTCGACCGTTTGGTAGTTGTTGGAGACGTTACGGTAGACAGGTCCGTTAATGATAAAATCGGTAACATTCTCAAGGAATTGGGACCGAAGAAACAGATGAATATCGTTATGGTCGTAGCGGACGCTTCGGTTCTAGGGCAAGACTATCCGTATGCCCTCCGCAAGGCTTGGTTCGGCTTCAAGAAGAACGACGCGGTTATCTTTGTAGGGATCAAGGACAACGTTCTACAATGGGCGGAAGTTATGTCTTGGTCGAAGCAATCATTGTTTAACGTTGAGCTTCGGGACGCCATTCTTTCGCAGCTTAACAAACCCGTAAACTTTGATCGGATTCTGGACGATACGAAGACAATTGGTTTGACAACGTACGAAAGAAGATCTATGAAGGAATTCGAATACTTGAAGAAAGATATTCCTATTCCGACTTTGACGATTGTTATGGCTACGCTCTTTAGCATCTTTGGAAGTATCGGATTGGCTATCCTTTTCACGAAAGTAGATATCCAGTTCATTCCAAGGAAACGAAATGAAACGTTCCGCAACTATTCGCGACGGTAGCTCCGGGCTAGAGATAACCGGCTTCATCAAAAGAGAATACACAACAGGTTCAATCGTAATTGAAGACAGGCGCGGGGTTACGTACTTCGCCACCCCTGATCGGATTATTAACAAGGAGAAGGAATAATGAAGGTAGCATTGATTGTTTTGGGCGTTATTGTCGCCGCAGTTGTCGGGATTGGCGGCTTTGTCGCCTACAACTACAACCACTACTACAGCCTTGGTGTAACGTACGAGAACGATATCAAAGCTCAGCAAAGCCAAAACCAGAACGTTCTTTCTTCCCTATCGCTTCGCGTTGTCGAACAGATGGGCGTCGCGAAGGAATACAAGCAGGCCGTTCAGGACGTTATCAAGCAGGGCATCGAAGGTCGTTTTGGTCCGAACGGTTCCGGCGCAATGATTCAGGCTTTCAGCGAAGCTTATCCCGCAACCCTTTCGCCTGATATCTATATGAAGGTTCAGAACTCGATTGAATCTGGTCGCCGCGATTTCGAAGCCGAACAGAAACTGTTGATTTCGAAGGTGCAGGTATACCAGAACGCGCTTGATATGCTTTGGTCCGGCTTCTGGTTGAAACTGGCAGGTAAGCCAACAATCAACCTTGCGGATTATCGCGTAATCGTTTCTAACCACACGCAGGAAACTTACAAGACGGGTGTCGATACGGGCATCAAATTCTAAAAGGCTCACTATATGACTGAATCGCCCATTGACTACGTAGACGGAGTTCTTCCATCGCCTGAAGAAGGCACCGCCGAAGAACAAAGAATCTATCTATCGATGGGCGATACTTCTCCTTTTCAACACGAAATGACGGGCGTTATCATTCTTGCAGGCCTTGTTATCGGCTTAGCGTTGATAATGCACAAGAGGTCAAAGAGATATGAGCGTTTTTGAAACGGCGATCCTGCAGTTCTTTGGTGGTACCATCGGTGCGGGTATTTTCATTGGACTATGCATCTGTCTTCTCAGGAAACTAACCGGAAATGAACATCCGCTTTGAAATTGAACACGGTCTATTCTGGCATAACAGAAAGGCGCAATTTAGACGTTTTCTTTTTGAAGATGCGGCTAATCCCAAAGGACGAACCCCTACGAACATCAACGGTTCTCAGCGCATTGGCGACGAAGAACTTGTAAGATTAATAAGTCGGGACCGTAGCTTCTGGCAGAAAGTTGAAATCTTCGGTCGCAATTATCAAGGTCGAATGACAATCATCGTGCTTGTCTTGGTCGCCTTGTCGCAGGGTTTGAAATTATGGTAATGTACGTCCTCCTAGGACTAGTCTTCGTTTTCGGAATGGGTGCCGTCTGCTTTGCTTGTCACGACGGACTTATCCACCGGATTTTGGCGACTGTTTCTACGGTCATCGCTATCGTACTTCTAATGATAGCTCTTATGCACGTTATGCCGCAAATGATAGTTGCAACAGTTTCTACCCGGATGGCTTGCAATATACCTATGCCCCATATCGCTTGACAACGATAACGGATATGTTACCGTTTTCTCGGAATGGCAATAGCGCCATTTCATAATCTGTTCAGCAACAGAGTATTACAGTTACAGCTAACAAACTTACCGCTTGTTCCTCCCCGTTCAAGCGGTTTTTTGTTGACTTTCTGATGGAATAATATATGCCATAAGTGGGTAAATAATGGAGCGGCAAATGATTCTTGATGAGTTTCTTAATAAAGTTGACACCGGAAAGATTTTTTCGGTAGTGTTCATCAAGCGAACCAATAACGAAATACGTCATATGGTTTGCCGCAGGGGCGTTAAAAAGGGAGTCAAAGGCGTAGGCCACTCCTATAAGCCCGAAGAGAAAAATCTTCTTTGTGTTTATGATATGCAGAAGATAGAAGCGGGTTCCGACGAGCGCGGGGCCTTTAGGATGATCAACCTCGAGAGTTTGGTTAGCCTAAAATTCGAAGGTGTGAATTACGTTTGGGACAAAGACCTGAACCGGTTCACGGAAGCATAACAAATATCTTGCTTGAATGCCTTCCTTGTAAACAACCGTGAAACTCGGCTTAGCCGGGTTTCCCCTTGTCCAAAAGGAGACACAGAGCGTGAGTATTATTCGCGTGACACTAATCGCGCTGATAGGACTATTTCCTACAGCGCCGTATGCCGCTGATTTGGCATTACAAACCTCGCACGTCCGCACGACGTGCTTTCCAACGAAACTAACTGCGGTCCTTCAAGAAATCCAACGGCGCACCGGTAAATCCATCACATTAACTTCCGGGCATCGACATAGTTCCAAGAGGAAAGCCTCATATCATAAAAAATGTATGGCGGCTGATTTCAGAATCAAGGGCATTTCCCCTAGCAAAATGCGCGCAATCGTAACGTCCATTCCGGGCGTTGGCGGTTTTGGTTCTTATCGCAGGAAACCGGGCCTTTACCACGTAGACGTTGGCCCTCAAAGAGTTTGGAGTTACTAACCGTGAAATTTCTAATCGTCATCGCACTCATTTTGAGTGGCTGCACAACTGTATCCGCTAACCAACCATCAAAACTTTCAGATATCGATATTATCCATAGCCGGTCTGACGAGATGGGTATCCCCCGGTCGGTTATCAATTATGTTGCCAAGAAAGAATCCGGTTTCCGTTGCCGACCGGGTAATCCACGCTACCACGGACCTCTACAAGTTTCCCGCCAATCCGCCAAAGCCCTAGGTTATCAGGCTTCAGAAGGTTCGCTGAATAACTGTAGCGCCGGTTTGAAGTATGGCCTACGTCATCTTAAACTTTGCGTAAACAAGGTTGGAAACAACCCTAAGAAGGCCGCTGCTTGTCATTCTATGCCGGGGCGCTACGGTGTTAGGGTGAGTTGGAAGTAAGCGCTACGGGGCGACATTAAAAAGGCGGGAAATTTCCCGCCTTTTTTATTATCTAGAAAGTTCTACGAACTCAAAGACCGTTTCATATTCGGTGAACTTGTGTCCGCCGTCAGGATACACGTAGCACGGGACACCTCGTTGCGTGAAATATTCGCAAGTAGCAATGGGGCTTACAGTTTCGTCATCTGCCGCAACGATTACCGTTTGATTTCTATTGTAGTTGCGTTCCGCTTCAGCCATACGCCTAAGAACTTCGATATTATCATATCCCCATAGGAATGACTCGCCCGTTCCAAAGTTCGTATTGCGGCCCTGTAGCGGGCCTAGCGTATGGTGTGGTTCAATCAACGGGTTGATAAGCAAAGCGCTTACGTCCGGCCTTCTTTGGGCGATATAGCGGGCATAGAACGCGCCTAGGGATATACCAACCATCGTAATGGTTTCGTCTAAGGGTGTTGCATTCAACATTACGTCTACAAGGTCTACCGCTTCATATCCGTCAAGCGGGAGATTAGGCGTGATTACGTTTCTCGCAGGAAAGCGAGCCTTGAGTTGACGGCCAAGGTCGTCGTTACCGAACGACCCGAACCCGTGGAGGTACATAATAGTTGACATAGCGATCCTCTTTGGTACGGCGCGACGCTACCATAAAGGAGGTGCCGGTCAATACTCAAAGCTATCGCGAAGGATAATCACTTGCCTCAAGTCAATGCACTGTTGCCGAATGTCCGTAATGTCCAATCCGTTCTTTAGCATCCGGTTGGCAGTAATACTAAGCGCGTCTAGCGTCTTGTCGGTTTCGTCGCGGCTATTTGGATCACGAATGGCAAGGACAGCAGCCGGGGATAACAAAGGTTGTCCGGGAAAACGTTCGCTGTAAATGCGCGCCGCAGTGAAAATGAAGTTCATAAATTTGGAAGGGCTTGAACCGAGTTTGTTTTCCCGGATCGCCTCGATACAAAAGATTGGATAATCGTGAACCCATAATGCCACCGGGAGTATTTCGAAGACCTTCCTTCTAGAACGAGCGCGCCTAACTTGACGATAACCCTTGCCACGGCGGCTTTTAATCATACGACCTGAACCTTAATTTTGATGTTGGGAAAACGTGCAACGAGATGGTTTAGGGCCGTTCGTACGCTAGATATCTTGTTAAACCGTTTGGCGGCGCTTAAATCTTCGCTAAGGCCAACGCCTAACTTATCGAATACCGGAACCTTTGAGACAACCGTTTTCGGATTACTGTACTCATCCCTGAGTTTATCTCGAATATGCAGGGGGAGCCGCCAGAAATAGAGGCTGTCGTATTTCGTTGCCTTGTCCCATTCCTTCGAACGGACAACGGTTTTGGTTTCGTTATAGGCTAGAGGAATTGTGCCGGTGTAGTATTTGTCGGAGATGCGGATGATATAACGCTGTATAGGGGTTTTGGCAGGTATCTTCAAATCTTTGCTCCTACGTATACATTAAATATTGTTCCTGTAGCCTTTTCCAATTCAATAAAGGCTTCTTCTACATCTTTCCAGATTAATCCGCCAAGGCCGCAGCCGATCTGAGGAATGGCGATACTGGAAGGTTTGTGCTCGTTAAGAAATGTCCAAAGGCCAGTAATAATGGCCTCTAAATTGGCGTGTACGCCGTAATTACCGTAAGTTTCTTGCGAAAAGAGATTAACAATGCTTAATGTTGAACTAATTTTAACTATATTGTAATCTCCCAACTTGCTTTTATGAAAAACTCTTATATATTCCTCGTACGCAAGGGGCCACACGTTTCTGACAGCTTTGGCTACCCCTTTATTGTACTTACCACGGAGATTGACACCGTGGACAATAAACGGGTCAGGAGCTTCAGTAATAGATTTTTGAATAATGTTCATTAATCAACCCTTGAGATTGGTAAAAGCGTTATAAAGGAGAAAAATCAAAAAAACGACATTTTTCTGATTTGAAACGGAACCAACCTTTTACCAAAGGTGTTAATGCAACAAATCAAACAATGACTGTTTGATAGTTTTAAAAAATGAGGACAATCAGAATGCCAAGAGCAAAGAAGCCCGGTACTACGATCAACTTCAACGTTGCAGCCGCTCGCGCCGTATTTGGTGACGCGAAGAAGGTTCGCATCCGTTTCAAGGATGGAGAAATCTTCGTTAAGCCGACCGACCGTAAGGTAAACAACGTTACGGGTGAAGGCGAAGAAATCACCGAGGTTCAGACTCGAGTGATTAAGAAGGAAGGCAGCGAACGCATTGCAGGTATGAAGGCTCATACCGGACGCGATCTAAAGCCGGGTCAGAAGTTCGAATTGGTCAAGGACAGCTACAATTGGTATCGTCTTAACCCAATCGACAAGGTCTACCATTCCATTCCGGCAGCAGCAGTTTACTAAGTTGTTCGCGAATGAAGTCTCCGGTTCGTAAAGAACTTATGGCTTATTGATCGACCAAAAGGGGTTCCGTTTTTACGGGGCCTCTTTTTTTGTCTATTGTTTTTCCAAAAATAGATGCTATGTATTGATTACACGGCTTTCACGTTGGGATAAGCAAAGAAATGATAATGTATCAAATTACTCGCGTGGTTATGTGGTTTATCGTTATGAGCCTCCTAATCGGCTCGTTTATTTTTCTCGTTTGGGCCAGCTTAGGCAACTGAGGTAGATCGTATATGTTCATCCAAGAGTTTCCAGACTGGTTTGTTCTCGAATGCCGGATGAATATGTCTGATACGCAATTTGAGGGATGGTTCAACTCCCAATATCTGGATAATAACGTAACCCACGTAGGCTACGTATCAACTGAAGGAAGGTCTTGGAATAGACCGTATGTCGATTTGATACCATTCGAAGGCAAGAAAATGATGTTGGTACTTCACTCTAGTAGAGGCTATTTCGTATGCGATCACGAAATGGTCATTAAAGAAATTCGCAAGGAAACGATGAAGATTATTCTTGACCATCCAACCCGATACGGCATCGACGTGGGTGCCAATGTGCTAGTTGCGCATTATTAAAAATAAGTGTTGACATTTTTAGAAATTCCTATATCAATATCCCCAACGAAACATTCGAGGGAGATTGATATGAGCTACGACGTATCCATTGGTGGTTCCGACGCAGAGCCGAACTACACCCGCAACCTTTCCAAGTTGCTCTACACTCATATCCCTGACACCGGCAAGGGCGGCGGTCTTCGCGAAATCGACAATGTTCGCAATCAACAGGTTGTTGGTATTCTGACCAACTTTCTGGTTTCAGTTGCGAAGGAAACTGCTGAAATCGGCGGAATGGGCGCAATGAACGTCAAGTACAGCCCTTCGAACAAATGGGGAAACGTTGAAGGTTGCGTTACATTCGTTCAGGAAATCATTGCGGAAGCGATTAAGAATCCTGACGAAATCACAACCGTATCGTTCTAAGGTTTCGTCGGATATGACCACTTACGCTATTGCCATCAGAACGAATGACCCTTTTGGTCTTCTTTATGACCTTCGCGACAGCCTTGTCGATATGACCTTCAAGGCGGAGATTAAGGAACGCGAATCTTTCATCGTTATCGGCCCTATGACGACGGTCCGTTCCATCGGCTTCATTACCGAACTTACTGAAAATTCCTCAGTTAACTCATACGAGGTTCTGGAAAAAGACTAATTTTTATTGACATTTGTTGTTGACAAAAATTGGATTTCAGATAAAGTATCGACAAATACATCAAAATAAGGAGTTACCGAATGGCTATTATTAATTTCAACGTCGCCGCTTCTCGTATGTTCGGTGACAACGAACACGCGCGTATCCGCATCGACGGCAAGAAAATTCTTATCAAGCCAACGAACTCGGCTACGCTGGCCCTCAACAAGACGACGGAAGACTCTTCTCCGGTAATGCGCAAGCTGCGCGTACGTTCTGACGGCAATCGTTCTCAAGGTGTTCGCCTTCAGACGGAACTCGACCTTCCAATCGGCGCAAAGTTCGAACTTCTGCCAGACACCTACGGATGGTTCTACCTTTCGCCGGTTGACAAAGTTTACCCTTCAATGGCGGGCGCTTCAATTTCCAACTTCCTCGATGTTTTCCCGAAGAGACCGCAGGTTGATAAGCAGGCTGAGAAGCCTAAGCAGAAGCAGCCACATTCTGGTCGCGGTCGCCCGCGCAAAGACGCCGCTTAACAAACGTCAATTACATCAAACACAAGGCGGGATTTTCCCGCCTTTGTTATGTCCAAAATACGAATAAATACCCGTGTAACCAACGGCGAATTGGACATAGTAATGACCCTCACAAACGGCACCAAAAGTTGCTCATTCTGCGACAAAGGTAGTAAAGAAGTAAAACAACTCATTTCTGGTAGCAATGCATTTATCTGCGACGAGTGTGTCAAGGTATGCTCGGAACTCCTTGGAAATGTTGCAAAGAAAAATGATGCCGTTAAACTAACCCCTAGAACAATCAAAGAGTTTTTAGACGGTTACGTTATCGGGCAGGACAAGGCAAAGAAAGTTATCTCTGTTGCCGTATCGACACATTACAAGCGTATCTCCAATTCGAGCGGCGATATCCATCTAGATAAAAATAACCTTCTCCTTATCGGACCGTCTGGTTCCGGTAAAACCCATTTTGCGCGCGCTATTGCCAAAATGCTTGACGTTCCGTTTACCATCGCGGACGCAACCTCCCTTACCGAGGCTGGCTACGTTGGCGACGACGTTGAATCTATTATCTCTAGGCTTGTTCAAGCT
>JAAIGF010052753.1_pt1 | contig 50766 bp, 55 predicted proteins | sample 6487441 | NCBI WGS metagenome assembly JAAIGF01 (sample SAMN13974129, study PRJNA590717) | phyllosphere metagenome | biome: pepper field; feature: multiple bacterial spot infested pepper fields; material: pepper leaves; isolation source: leaves from pepper fields | host: Capsicum annuum ...
CAGCACCACCCGCTCCAGGAACGGCCGCGCGGCGCTGGCCATGTCGAAATCCGGGTCGAGCTGGCGGCCCATGCCCTCCAGGGTCAGGAAGGCCTTGATCATCAGCGCCAGGTCGGCCGGCAGGGTCAGGCTGTAGCTGCGCAGCAGCTGGGTGATGTCGCCCAGCATCAGGCCGATGCGCAGGTCCTTCAACGGCACGCCACGGTACTGGTCGACGAACTGGCTGATGTCGTGCTGCAGCCGGTTCTCGTCCACTTCCACGCCACCGGCCCAGTCCAGCAGCACGTCAGCCACGCCCTGCGGGTCCTGTTCGACCAGGCCATGCAGCAGCTGTGCGACCTGGAAGCGGCGCACTTCGGACAGCGCACCCACCATGCCGAAATCGATCACGCCGATGCGGCCGTCGCGCAGGTAGATGATGTTGCCGGGGTGCGGATCGGCGTGGAAGCTGCCGTCCTCCAGCACCATCTTCAGCACGATGTCGGCACCGCGCCGGGCCAGCTCACGGCGGTCCAGCCCCGCCGCATCCACGCCGGCCAGATCGCGACCGGGAATGCCGTCGACGAAATCCTGGACGTTCAGGCTCTCGCAGGTCCACTGCCAGTGCACTTCGGGAATCAGGATGTCGTCGCGGCCCTGGAAATTACGGCTGATGCGCTCGGCGTTGCGGCATTCGGCGGCGAAATCCAGCTCGCGGCGCAGCGACACGGTAAACTGCTGGACCACTTCGGCCGGGCGGTAGCGGCGCAGGTCCGGCAGCCGCGCCTCGACGATCTCGGCCAGCCGTGCCAGCAGGCGCAGGTCGGCCTCCACCACGTCGCGGATGCCGGGGCGGCGCACCTTCAGCACCACCTCGCGGCCGTCACGCAGGCGCGCGCGATGGGCCTGGGCCAGCGAGGCGGCGGCCATCGGGGTTTCATCGAGGAAGGCGAATACCTGCGACGGCGACGCGCCCAGGTCGGATTCCAGCTGCTCGCGGATGGCCGCGTACGGCAGCGCCGGCACCGCGTTCTGCAGTTCGGACAGCTCGGAAATCCACTCCGGCGGCAGCAGGTCGACGCGGGTGGCCAGCACCTGTCCCAGCTTGACGAAGGTCGGGCCGAGATCCTGCAGGGCGCTGCGCACGCGCACCGGTGCGGTCATGCGCAGCATCTGCTGGCTTTCCTCGTTCCAGTGCAGCAGGCGGCCCGCGCGCTCGAGCACGGTGGCCAGGCCGATGCGCCGGACCACGTCGCCGAAGCCGTAGCGGATCAGGACGGCCGCGACTTCCTGCAGCCGGCCCAGGTCACGGACGGTACCCAGCGTCTCCCACATCGATGCCTACTCCGGTTCCATACCGGGCCAGCATGTCACAGCTGGGCGTCGATGCCGTGCAATGCCGCTGCCACGGTCTGCCGCCGTATGGCTTCGCGGTCGCCATCGAACTGGAACAGCTCGGCACGGGCATAGCCGCCGCGGCGCTTCCAGCCGATCCAGACACTGCCCACCGGCTTGTCCGGGCTGCCACCACCGGGTCCGGCGATGCCGGTCACCGCCACGGCGATCCCGGCGCCGGAATTGATCAGCGCGCCGGACACCATTTCCAGCACGGCCTCGCGGCTGACCGCACCGAACTGCTCCAGGGTCTGCGCGCGCACGCCCAGCAGGCGCTGCTTGGCTTCATAGCTGTAGACCACCATGCCGCAGTCGAAAAACGCCGAGGAACCGGCGATATCGGTCATGCACTTGGCGATCCAGCCACCGCTGCAGCTTTCGGCGGTGACCAGTTGCAGCGCGGCCTGCTGCAGGCGCTGCCCAAGCGCGGCGGCCTGGGCATGGAGATCGGCGTCGGAGGGGAAGGACATCGGCATGGATCGAGGTAGCAACGGTCATCTTGTACCGCAGATCGGCAGCGCTGTCCTCCCCTTCCCCTCAGTGGTCATGGTGCAGGTAACGGGCCTGGCGCGGCAGGCGCAGGCTGACCAGGAAGGCCACCACCATCATCACCGTGACGTACCAGAAGAACAGCTGCTCATGGCCCAGGCTCTTCAGGCCCAGCGCGGCGTACTCGGCGCTGCCGCCGAAGATCGCGTTGCCGATGGCATAGGCCAGGCCGACGCCGAGCGCGCGCACCTGCGGCGGGAACATCTCCGCCTTCACGATGCCGGAGATGGAGGTGTAGAAGCTGACGATGGCCAGCGCCAGCACGATCAAGCCGAACGCTGCCCACGGGCTGCTGACGTGCTGCAGGGTGATCAGGATCGGCACGGTGGTGAGCGCGCCCAGCGCACCGAACAGCATCATGCTGGTGCGGCGGCCGATGCGGTCGGACAGCATGCCGAACAGCGGCTGCATGCACATGTAGAGGAACAGCGCGCCGGTCATCACGTAGCTGGCGGTCTTGATCGGCAGGTGCACCGTGTTGACCAGGAACTTCTGCATGTAGGTGGTGAAGGTGTAGAAGATCAGCGAGCCGCCGGCGGTATAGCCGAGCACGGTGAAGAAGGCGGCCTTGTGGTCACGGAACAGCGCGGAGAGGCTGCCGGCGTCCTTATCATCGCGGTCGGCCTCGCTCTGCGTTTCGTGCAGGGTACGGCGCAGCAGCAGCGCGACCACGGCGGCGACGGCGCCGAGCACGAACGGGATGCGCCAGCCCCAGGCGCGGATCTCTGCCTCGCTGAGCAGCGCTTCCATGATGACGATGACCAGCACCGCCAGCAGCTGGCCGCCGATGAGAGTGACGTACTGGAAGGAAGAGAAGAAGCCGCGCTGGCCGCGCAGGGCGACCTCGCTCATGTAGGTGGCGGTGGTGCCGTACTCGCCGCCGACCGACAGGCCCTGGATCAGGCGCGCGACCAGCAACAGGACCGGTGCCATCGCGCCGATGGTGGCGTAGGTCGGCAGGCAGGCGACCATCAGCGAGCCGCCGCACATCATGCTGACCGAGATCAGCAGCGATTTCTTGCGGCCGAGGCGATCAGCGATGCGGCCGAACAGCCAGCCGCCGATGGGCCGCATCAGGAAGCCGGCGGCGAACACGCCTGCCGTGTTGAGCAGCTGCACGGTCGGGTTGGAGGCGGGGAAGAACGCGCCGGCAAAGTAGATGGCGCAGAAGGCGTAGACGTAGAAGTCGAACCATTCCACCAGGTTGCCGGACGAGGCCGACATGATGGCGAACACGCGGTGGCGTTTCTCCGCCGCGGTGTACTGGGGGAGTGTGTCGGGGCTGACGTGGGACATGGAAGGGACTCCGGGGTGCCGTGGGGGCAGACCTTCGGATCATCCGCCCGGCGGGCGCGAGGGGCTGTGCACTATCGGGCGGGAGTGCGATATAGACTGTTCCGGCAGGGCTTCCAGCCCTGCACCTGCAGAAGCGGTAGTGCCGGCCGCTGGCCGGCACCTTCAGAAGCAAAAGCCTGCATTCCGTGGGATGGCGGGGTGGGTCCGGTCGAGGCGGACGCCGTAAACCCATCGATGGGGGCTTGGTCGCCGCATCCATGGAACGGCACGGGGTCAGATCCCTTAGCGCAGCAAAGGGCTCTGACCCCACCCTTCGTGGTTTACCACTCGGGCAGTTTTTCCGGCAGCAGGGCGCGGATCGGGCCGCCGTCGGGGCTGGCGGCCAGCTTCTCGGCTTCGGCGATCGGGATGTCGACCTGCAGCAGCCAGCCGTCTTCGTCGGCCGCTTCGCTGCGGATCACTTCCAGCTGGTGCAGGCGCGCGCGCAGGCGGCCGGCGCTGGGCGGCAGGCGCAGTTCGCAGCTGACGTGCTGCAGGCCCAGGCGCTTGCCCAGCACGCTCTGCAGCAGTTCCAGACCTTCGCCGTCACGGGCCGAGATCCAGACCCGCTCGCGGCGCGAGGGATCGGGGATGCCGTCCTGGCCGTCGTGGCGTACTTCGGCACCCTCGATGCGGTCGATCTTGTTGAACACCAGCAGCTGCGGCAGGTCACCGGCACCGACGGCGGTCAGGACTTCGTCGACCTGGGCAATGCGCTCCTCGCGGTGCGGATCGGCGGCGTCGACCAGGTGCAGCAGGAAGTCAGCCTCGCGCGCTTCGGACAGGGTCGAGCGGAACGCGGCGACCAGGTCATGCGGCAGATCGCGCACGAAGCCCACGGTATCGGCCAGCACGACGCTGCCACCGGGCACGGCGATGCGGCGCACCGTCGGGTCCAGGGTGGCGAACAGCTGGTCGGCGGCGTACGCCTCGGCACCGGTCAGGGAATTGAACAGGGTCGACTTGCCGGCATTGGTATAGCCAACCAGGGCCACGCGCGGCAGCTCGCTGCGCAGGCGTGCGCGGCGCATCTGGGTGCGCTGCGTTTCAACCTTTTCCAGCCGCTTCTGCAGCTGCTCCACCCGCTTCTGCAGCAGGCGGCGGTCGGTTTCCAGCTGGGTTTCACCCGGGCCGCGCAGGCCGATCGAACCGCCGCGCTGACGCTCAAGGTGGGTCCAGCCGCGCACCAGCCGCGTGGCCAGGTGGCGCAGCTGCGCCAGCTCGACCTGCAGCTTGCCTTCGTGGCTGTGCGCACGCTGGGCGAAGATGTCCAGGATCAGGCCGGTACGGTCGATCACCCGGCGCTCCAGGAACCGTTCCAGGTTGCGTTCCTGGCCCGGGCTCAGCGAATGGTTGACCAGGATCAGGTCCGCGCCGGTTGCGTCAGCCGCAGCTTTGATCTCATCCAGCTTGCCGCTGCCGATCAGGGTCGACGGGTTGGGACGGTCCAGGCGCGCGGTGATGGTGGCGGCGATGCTGGCCCCTGCCGAGCGGGCCAGATCACCGAACTCTTCCAGCACGTCTTCTTCCAGCTTGCCGAAATGGGGCTGGATCAACAGGGCGTTTTCGCCCTTTTTCGAGCGGTCAAACATTCACCGCTCCGGAATTACTCGTCTGCTTCATCACCCGCCTGACCATCATTTTCACCTGACTGCACGTAGCCACCACCCGGCCCGACCTTCACGTTACGCGCCGGCACCACGGTGGAAATGGCGTGCTTGTAGACCATCTGGCTGACGGTGTTGCGCAGCAGGACCACGAACTGATCGAACGATTCGATCGTGCCCTGCAGCTTGATGCCGTTGACCAGGTACACCGAAACCGGCACGCGTTCGCGCCGCAGTGCGTTCAAGAAAGGATCCTGCAGCGATTGCCCCTTGGACATTGCTAACTCCTGATTATTGTTCTTATTGGGTTGCCGGCGGATGCCGCGGCCCCCGAGCCGCCCGCCGACCCATGATGGTACACGGCCAGCGGCGGTTCAGCGTGCGACGAAGGTCGACACCGCGCCGGAGAGACGCTCGTGGTCGATATGGGGATCGAACCAGCGGGCATCAAGCTCGCCACGCAGCCAGGTCAGCTGGCGCTTGGCCAGCTGCCGGGTGGCGAAAATGGCCTTGTCACGGAAGCGGGCGGCGTCGCCCTGCCCGTCCAGGAATTCCCAGGCCTGGCGGTAGCCGACGGCGCGCACCGCCGGCAGGTCCAGCGGCGCGGCCACGGCTGCCATCTGCGGCAGGGCCCGCAGGGTACGGACCTCGTCCAGGAAGCCCTGCCCCAGCATGGCGTCGAAGCGGGCCTCGATGCGCTGGTGCAGCACCGCCCGGTCGCGCGGGGCCAGGATCAGCTTCAGGGTCCGCACCGGCAACGGCGCCACGCCGGGGCGGCGCTGCCATTCAGTGATCGGGGTGCCGGTCAGCCGGTAGACCTCCAGCGCCCGCTGGATGCGCTGCGGGTCGGTGGCGTGGATGCGGGCGGCGGCGGCCGGGTCGACCTGCGCCAGCTCGGCATGCAGGGCGGCCCAGCCTCGCTCGGCCGCCTCGGCGCTGAGTACCTCTCGCATTGCCGGGTCGGCTTCGGGCATCGGCGAGAGCCCCTGCAGCAGGGCACGGAAATACAGCCCGGTGCCGCCAGCCAGAATCGGGGTCTTGCCGCGGGCGACGATGTCGGCCACCACGCGGCCGGCATCAGCGGCGAACTCGGCCGCCGAATAGGTCTGCCAGGGATCGCGCAGATCCAGCAGGTGATGCGGTGCCTGCGCACGCTCGGCGGCGTCGGGCTTGGCCGAGCCGATGTCCAGGCCGCGGTAAACCAGCGCCGAATCGACGCTGACGATCTCGCCGTCCAACTCCTGGGCCAGGCGGATCGCCGTGGCGGTCTTGCCACTGGCGGTCGGGCCCATCACCGCGATCGCCAGCGGACGCTGGTCGACAGCCATCAGTCTTCGTCCGGCCAGCGGATCGACGGAGCAGCATCGACGCGGGGTGCGGGCACCGCGTCCACGGCCTCCCAGATCTTCAGGGCATCGACCGTGGCGGCCACGTCATGCACGCGCACGATGCGGGCGCCGCGCTGCACGGCGATCAGGTGCGCCGCCACCGACGCGGCCACGCGCTCGGCGGCCACCTCGCGGCCGGTCAGCTCGCCCAGGCTGCGCTTGCGCGACAGGCCGGCCAGCATCGGCACGCCCAGCTCGAGGAAACGCTCGGACCGGGCCAGCAGGGTCATGTTGTGCGCGGTGGTCTTGCCGAAGCCGAAGCCCAGGTCGATCAGCAGGTTTTTCTTGGCGATGCCGGCCATTTCGGCAGCAAACAGGCGCTGCACGAGGAAACCGTGGACCTCGGCCACCACGTCGTCGTAATGCGGGTCGACCTGCATGTGGCCGGGCTCGCCCTGCATGTGCATCAGCACCACCGGCACCCCGGTTTCGGCGGCCGCGTCCAGCGCGCCTTCCTGACGCAGGCCGAAGATGTCGTTGATCATGCCAGCGCCGGCCGCCACGGCCGCGCGCATCACCTCCGGCTTGAAGGTGTCGATGCTGATCGGCACGGTGGTGCGGGCAGCCAGCTGTTCGATCACCGGCAGTACGCGCTGCAGCTCTTCTTCCACCGACACCGGTGCGGCACCCGGACGGGTCGACTCGCCTCCGATATCGAGCAGGTCGGCGCCCTCCTCCACCAGTTTCAGGCCGTGGGCCACGGCGGCGTCGATGCTGTCGTGCGCGCCACCATCGGAGAACGAATCCGGGGTGACATTGACGATGCCCATGACCCGGGCGCGGTCCAGGCGCAGGATGCGGCCGGCGCAGTCGAGCTGGGGGGAGATATCGAACATGGGCGATCCTGCGGGCAACGGCGGCTAGTTTAGTGCGGCAGGGCTGCGCCCTGCACCCGCAGAGGCAACGGCAACGGCCGAAGCGACAGCAAGAGCAACAGCGGGCTATCCGTGGGTTGGCGGGGTGGGTCCGGTTGAGGGGGGCGCTGCAAGTACGTCCATGTAAGCTCGGTCGCCGCATCCATGCGGCTCACGCCCCCTCAACCGGACCCACCCCGCCTTCGACAGATTCTCGCGAGCTGTCGGGGCACGGGGTCAGAGCCCGTTGCTGCGCAACGGGCTCTGACCCCGGATGGATTTCGATATCTGACAGATGTGTCGACCAAGGTCGACACCTACCAACAGCCGCGCGTCCCAGTAGATCCACGCCATGCGATGAATTCATTCGATATCCGACAGATGTGCCGACCAACGGTCGGCACCCACCAACAGCCGCGGGAAACTGTCAGAGGCGGGGCGGTGTGGGTGGGCAGAACCGCAGGCGCCATGGATGGCGCCTACGAGCCCCCATGGATGGGTTTACGGCGTGTCCTGACCACCCACACCGCCCCGCCATCCCACGGAATGCAGCTCTTGATCTTGCTTCGGCTTCGGCAGGTGCAGGGCGCAGCCCTGCCGAGAGAAAACCCTCAACGCTGCCGGCGGCGCTTCCGGTCCACGTACAGCGTCTTGATGATGCTCAGCAGGATGCCGACGGCGATGCCGACACCGCAGCCCAGCAGCAGGTTGTCCACGCTCAGGCCCACGGCGACACCGACGATGGTCGCGATGACCATTTCAACGGTATGGGAGATCGGTTGCGGCGGGGGAACGGACATGCAGGCTCCAGCGTAAGGCGGTGAATTCAATCGGGCCTCGCGGCCCGGAAACAACGAGGCCGGGTTTCCCCGGCCTCGTCTGCGATCAGCAATGGCGGGCCGTCAGTGCGACTCGGCCGGGCCGGCGATCGGCGGCAGCGGACGAGCGTCGCCGCCCTTGTCGTTGCCACCACCGTCCTTGTTGGACTTGTTCCAGCCCGCCGGCGGCGGCGGATCGCGGCCTTCCATGATGGCGTCGATCTGCGGCGCGTCGATGGTCTCGTACTGCAGCAGCAGCTGCGACATCGCGTGCAGCTTGTCCAGGTTGGCCGTCATCAGCTCGGTGGTGCGTGCGTAGGCCTCGTCGAGGATGTTGCGCACTTCCTCGTCGATGCGGCGCGCGGTGTCGTTGGACACGCTCTTGTGCTGGGTGACCGAACGGCCCAGGAACACCTCGTCATCCTCTTCGCCATAGGCGATCGGGCCGAGCTGATCCGACAGACCCCACTTGGTGACCATGTTGCGGGCCATCTTGGTGGCACGCTCGATGTCGTTGGACGCACCGGTGGTGACCTTGTCGGCGCCGAAGATCAGCTCCTCGGCCACGCGACCGCCGTACAGCGAGCACAGCTGCGACTTGATCGCCACGCGGTTCATCGAGTACTTGTCGCCTTCCGGCAGGTACATGGTCACGCCCAGCGCACGACCGCGCGGAATGATCGTGACCTTGTAGACCGGATCATGCTCGGGCACCAGGCGGCCGACGATGGCGTGGCCTGCCTCGTGGTAGGCGGTCAGGGTCTTCTCTTCCTCGCTCATGGCCATCGAGCGGCGCTCGGCACCCATCAGGATCTTGTCGCGGGCACGGTCGAAGTGGTCCATGCGGACTTCCTTCTCGTTGCCACGCGCGGCGAACAGGGCAGCCTCGTTGCAGAGGTTGGCCAGGTCGGCGCCGGAGAAGCCCGGGGTACCACGCGCGATCACCATCGGCTCGACGTCGTCGGCCAGCGGCAGCTTGCGCATGTGCACCTTCAGGATGTGCTCGCGGCCCTTCACGTCCGGCAGGCCGACCACGACCTGGCGGTCGAAACGGCCCGGGCGCAGCAGCGCCGGGTCCAGCACGTCCGGACGGTTGGTCGCGGCGATGACGATCACGCCCTCACCACCCTCGAAGCCGTCCATTTCGACCAGCAGCTGGTTCAGGGTCTGCTCGCGCTCGTCATGACCGCCGCCCAGGCCGGCACCACGGTGGCGACCGACGGCGTCGATTTCGTCGATGAAGATGATGCACGGCGCGTGCTTCTTGGCCTGCTCGAACATATCGCGGACGCGGCTGGCGCCGACGCCGACGAACATTTCCACGAAGTCCGAACCGGAGATCGAGAAGAACGGCACCTTGGCTTCGCCGGCGATGGCCTTGGCCAGCAGCGTCTTGCCGGTACCCGGCGGGCCCACCATCAGCACGCCGCGCGGGATCTTGCCGCCCAGCTTGGTGAACTTGGACGGGTCGCGCAGGAAGTCGACCAGTTCGCCCACTTCTTCCTTGGCCTCGTCGCAGCCGGCGACATCGGCGAAGGTGACCTTGATCTGGTCCTCGCCCTGCAGCTTGGCGCGCGACTTGCCGAAGGACATCGCGCCCTTGGCACCGCCGCCACCGCCCTGCATCTGGCGCATGATGAACAACCAGAAGCCGATGATCAGGATGACCGGCAGGAAGTTCATCAGGATGGCCGCGAAGGAAATGCCGCTGGACGGCTCTTCCTGCACGATGTCCACGTTCTTGGTGCGCAGCACGTTGATCAGGTCGCGATCAGCCGGCGCGGCGATGGTGGCCGTCTGGCCGCCACGGGTGGTGTAGGTGAGCTGGTTGGTCAGGCCGCGCGAATCGCCACCGAAGGTGACCTTCTGCACGTTGCCGCTGTCCACCTGGTCCAGGAACTGCGAATACGTCGCGCCCTGCGCCCCGGCCCCGGAGGACTTGGGCGAGAAGCTCTGGAAGACCACCATCAGCACGACGGCGACGACCACCCATAGCAGGAGGTTCTTGGTCAAGTCGTTCATCCTCATTGGCTCCGGCGTTCCTCTTAGTGCGGGTCTTGCGTTGGGGTCGAGCGTACTCGGCGAGCTTACTTCATGTGGGCGCGTTTTCCCTGTCCCAAGGCATACACCTCGGGCGAGCGCTTGCGCGATGCTTCCGGCTTGCGGATGGAGACCTTGTCGTACCGGCGGCGCATCTCGCGTACGTAGTCGTCAAAGCCTTCACCCTGGAACAGCTTGATCAGGAACGCCCCACCGGTCTTGAGGTGGTTGTCGGCGAAGTCCAGCGCAAGCTCGGCCAGGTGCATCATCCGCGGCTGGTCGACCGCACCCACACCACTCTTATTGGGGGCCATGTCCGACAGCACAAGGTCTACCGGCTGATCCCCGAGCATGGCTTCAAACTGCGATAGGACGGTTTCTTCCCTGAAGTCACCGTGAAGGAACTCCACGCCGGCCAGCGGCGGCATGTCCAGGATGTCCAGCGCGAGCACGCGGCCGGTGTCGCCAATCTGTCTCCGGACCTGCTGAGACCAGCCGCCCGGGGCCGCGCCGAGGTCGACGACCACCATGTGCGGCTTCAGCAGGCGGTCACGTTCGAGGAGCTCCTCGAGCTTGTAGGCCGCGCGCGAGCGCATGCCTTCGGCCTGCGCCTTCTTCACGAAGGGGTCGGAGAAGTGTTCCTTGAGCCAGCGCTGGCTGCTTTTGCTACGGGTGGCCATTGGAAATAGGGGCTGATGGGGTCGTCATGATACCCTGATCGTCCCATTCAACCCCCTTTTCCTGCATGTCCATCGCACTGACCGCCTCCCAGACCCGTTTCCTGCGCGGCCACGCCCACGACCTCAAGGCCCTGCTGCAGACCGGCGGCAAGGGCATCACGCCGGCCTTCATCGCCGAGCTGAACGAAGTCCTGGAGCGCCACGAACTGGTCAAGGTGAAGGTTGCCGCCGAGGACCGCGACGCCCGTGACGCGATGATCGCCGAGATCGTCGAAGCCACCGAGGCGGCGCTGGTGCAGCGCATCGGCCACGTTGCCGTGCTGTACCGCCCGAGCAGGGAACAGCGCCAGATCGTGCTGCCGCGCGGCTGATCGCCCTGCCCCCATGCAGCTGAACCACGAACCGCCCGATTACGCCTACAGCCTGCGCGCTGCCGACGGCCGCTCGGCCAAGGTCAACGACCAGGTACTGGGGCAGAGCTTCTTCCTGACCCCCGACCAGCTGGTCGCGCAGTGGCCGGTGCGCCAGGCCGCGGACCTGCAGCTGGCCGACATCGAAGCGATTCTTGCGCTGAATCCGGCGCTGATCGTCCTGGGCACCGGCGACCGCCAGGTGTTTCCGCCGGCCGCGGTGATGGCCGCCTGCCTGTCGCGTGGCATCGGCCTGGAAGTGATGAACAACCCGGCCGCCGCGCGCACGTTCAACATCCTTGCCGGCGAAGGCCGCAAGGTCGCCGCCGCCTTCATTCTGGAAGGTTGAGGCAGGAGCCGCCGGGCGTGGCCCGGCGCTACCCTAGTTTGCAGGTTGTCTGTAGCGCCCGAGCCGATGCCCGGGCGTTTTTGTTTGTCCGCCTAAAGCAGCCGAGCGTGGGCTCGGCTCTACAGTTGAAGGATTGCAGGTTGTCGGTAGCGCCCGAGCCGATGCTCGGGCGTTTTTGTTTGCCCGCGAAAAGCAGCCGAGCGTGGGCTCGGCTCTACAGGTGAAGGTTTGCAGGTTGTCTGTAGCGCCCGAGCCGAGGCTCGGGCGGCGCCGCATCGCGGCGCAAAGCCCGGCGCTACCCCATCAACGCGCAGGCAGATACTGCTGCGGGTCGACCGGCTTGCCGTTGTAGTGGGTGAGCCGTCGGCGTTTGCGGCCCATGGGCCGCGCCGTCGGCGAACGCCCGGCGTGCTACGCCGGGCCGGGGATCCGCCCAGAAAGCGAATCGACGATCAACGTGCCGGCAGGTATTGCTGCGGGTCGACCGGCTTGCCGTTGTAGCGGATCTCGAAGTGCAGCATGTCGCGGTTGGCGCCGGTACGGCCCATCTCGGCGATCTGCTCGCCCGCCTTGACGTTCTGTCCTTCGTTGACCAGACGCTTGCGGTTGTGGCCATAGGCCGACAGCCACTGGTCGCTGTGCTTGATGATGATCAGCTCGCCGTAGCCGACCAGGCCGGCACCGGAATACACCACCACGCCGTTGGCGGTGGCGCGCACGGCGGCGCCGCTGGTGCCGGCGATGTCCACGCCCTGCTTGGTCGCGTCACCGGCCACGTAGCGGCCGACGATAGCGCCATCGGCCGGCCAGCGCCAGTCGATGTTGCTCTTCACCGGCCCTACCGGGGCCGTCGCCACCGGCGCAGGCGCCGGGGTGGGCTTGCCTGCGCTGCCGCGCGGCGGGGTCACCACCGTGGTCGGCGCGCGACCGCCGGTGGCACCGGCCGGGTACAGGCGGATGACCTGGCCCGGATAGATCTGCGACGGGTTGTCCAGGCGGTTCCAGGCGATCAGGTCGGCCGGGGTGATGTCATGGATGCGGGCCAGCGCATAGATCGTGTCGCCCTTGCGCACGACCACGGTCTGCCCGGGCTTGGGCACCGAGGCCTTCGGCGTGCTGACAGTGCTGCCACCGCTGCTGCCGCCGGGGCGGACGACGGTGGCGGTGCCACAGGCGGCCAGGGTGGATACCAGCAACGCCAGCGCGCCGACGCGCACTCCCTTGCTCAGACGATCTGCACTCATGCGAACTTCGACCTCCATACAAGCCAGGCAACCAGCCCCACCACCAGTACGGTGGCGATCCAGCCCAGCGGTTCAATCCAGCGACGCAGCGCCGCTTCGGCACGCGCACCGCCGATGCGGATGACCGCAGCCAGCACGTACACGCGCTTGCCGCGGCCGATCAACATGCTCAGCAGGTACTGTGGCATCGGCACGCCGACGATACCCGAAGCCCACGTGAAGACCTTCATCGGGATGGGCATGAAGCCGCCCAGCACCAGGAAGGTGAACACCGCCCACGGCGACTCGGCCATCTTGGCCTGCACCGTGGCGATGCCCTGCTCGATGGCCGGCAGCATGCCCAGCGCCTCGAACAGCGGCTTGATCGCTTCGAAGGCGAAATGACCCAGCGCGTAGCCGACCACCGCGCCGACCATGGAGCCGGCCAGGCTGAGCGTGGCGAACCACCACCCGCGCTTGGGCTGGGCCACGCACATCGGCGCCAGCATCACTTCCGGCATGACCGGGAAGATGATGGCTTCGAAGAAACTCAATACCGTGAGGTAGGTCGGCGCGCGTTCGTGCGCCGCCCACTTCATCGCCCGCTCGTACAGCGGCCCGAAAATCTTCATGCAACCCTGCTCCGTGGATTCAATCGAGCATGCCAGACAGCAGCGGCACGAACGTGACCGGTGCCAGCACGCGTTGTTCGATGCTGCCGTCTTCCCTGCGGTCCAGCTGCACCAGCGACTGCCCGCCCGGGCCACCGACCGGCGCCACCAGGCGCCCACCGACCGCCAGCTGCTCGACCAGGGCATCGACCAGGGCCGGTGCCGCGGCAGTGACCACCACCGCATCGAAGGGACCGTGTTCGGCCCAGCCGACCCGGCCGTCGTCATGCTTGGTGCGGATGTTCATGCCCAGCGCGCGGAAGCGCTTGCGTGCCTGGCGCAGCAGATCGCCGATGCGCTCGACGGTGTAGACCTCCAGGCCCACGGCGCCGAGCACGGCGGCCTGGTAACCCGAGCCGGTGCCCACTTCCAGCACCTTCTTCGGCGCGACCTGCAGCACCGCTTCGGTCATCCGCGCCACCACCCACGGCTGCGAGATGGTCTGGCCATGGCCGATCGGCAGCGCGGTGTCTTCGTAGGCGCGCGAGGCCAGCGCCTCGTCGATGAACAGATGGCGCGGCACCACCCGGATCGCGTTCAGCGTGGACTCGTCGACGATGCCGGCTTCGCGCAGGCGGTCGACCAGGCGGTCGCGCACGCGCTGCGAAGTCATGCCGATGCCGACGGCTTCCGGTTGCAGGCGCAGGCGCGGGCTCATGCCGGCCGGTCCAGCGCAGCGCTGAGGCCGCCGACCCAGCTGGCCACCTTCTCCAGTGCCTGGTAGCGGGTCAGGTCGACCTGGATCGGGGTGATCGAGATATGGCCGGTGCGCACCGCATGGAAATCGGTGCCGGGGCCGGAATCCTGCTCGCGGCCGGCCGGGCCGATCCAGTACACCTCGTTGCCGCGCGGGTCCTTCTGCGCGATGCAGCCTTCGGCGCGGTGGCGGTTGCCCAGGCGGGTCACTTCGAAGCCCTGGACCTCATTCCACGGCAGGTCGGGCACGTTGACGTTGAGGATGGTGTCGGCCGGCAGCGGATCGGCCTTCAGCCGGGCGACGATCTCCACCGCGGCACGCGCGGCGGTCTCGAAGTGCTTGGGGTCGTGGTTGCGGGTGACCAGCGACACGGCCACCGCCGGCAGGCCGAGGAAGCGACCTTCCATCGCCGCCGAGACGGTGCCCGAATAGATGACGTCATCGCCGAGGTTGGCGGCGTTGTTGATGCCGGAAACGACAATGTCGGGCTCGAATTCGAGCAGGCCGGTCAGCGCCAGGTGCACGCAGTCGGTCGGGGTGCCGGCCACCGAGACGGTGTAGTGGTCGATGCGCTTGAGCCGGATCGGCAGGTCCAGCGTCAACGAATTGCTGGCACCGGAACGATCGCGGTCGGGTGCGACCACCGTCACTTCGTGGCCGGCCTCGCGCAGCACGGCGGCAAGCATCCGGATGCCTGCGGCGTCGACGCCATCATCGTTACTGACCAGGATGCGCATCTTCGATTTAACCGCTTGATTTTCCAAGAATTCGATTCCGTCACCTTGTCGCGTGGGCGGGACCGGCCGCGCCCCCCTCGGGAACCGGCGATCGCGCAAGTGCGTCGGGTATTGTGCCGCAAGCGGGCCGCCGGTCCTACCCTGCCAGTGGTGATGCGCGTCATCGAATCGACATAGGCAGACCCGCGCGGGCGGTTTACCCTGTGCGCATGTCGCACCCTGAAGATGAAGATCCGGCCGCCCTGTTCCGTTCGGCCATCGGCGAAGTGAAGCCACTGCGCAAGGAGGTCGAGCCGGCACCGTCCGCGCCGAAGCCGAAGCCGCGCGCACGCATGGCCGAACGCGACGAAGCCGAGGCCGCGGGCGAGTTCGCCCGCCTGCTGCGCGACAGCAGCCCACTGGAAGCCGGCGACACCGCCAGCTACCGCCGCGACAACCTGCCGCCACGGATGTTCCAGCGCCTGAAGCGCGGCCAGTATTCGGTACAGGACGAGCTGGACCTGCACGGCGCCACCGCCGCGCAGGCCGAAGTGCTGCTGCGCCAGTTCCTGCTGGAAGCACACGCGCACGAGTACGGCTGCGTGCGCATCATCCACGGCAAGGGCCTGCAGTCCGATGGCGGCGCACCGGTGTTGAAGAACCTGGTCGACCGCCTGCTGCGGCTGCGCAACGACGTGCTCGCGTTCCACTCGGCACCGACCGGCCAGGGCGGCACCGGCGCAGTGCTGGTGCTGCTGGCACGGCGTTGAAAAAAGGGGACGGAGGGGATTAAGTCGTTTGTGGCACAAACGACTTAATCCCCTCCGTCCCCTTTTTCGCTCAGGCCTGCGAGGCGTCTTCGACGGGGCCGAGCTCGTGCAGCACGGCCGTGGCGTAGCAGCCCGGCGGCAGGGCGAACGACAGCTCCAGCACGTCAGCCGCCAACCACTGGTGCTGCAGCAGGGCCGGACGCAGGCGCAGCGCGCGGCGTTCCTGCTTCAGGCGCGCGCCCTCAAGGCCGGTACGCAGCGCCTGCGATTCCTCATCGTCCAGGGCGGCCAGTTCCAGCGCGCGGGCGGTGTCGGTGCTGCGCAGCTCGCCCTCGCCCCACAGCGGCGCGCTGGGGTGGATGTCGAAGCGGGCCAGGCGCTCGGCCAGCACATCGGTGTACGGCTCTGGGCCGAACACGCTGCGGCTGCCGTCGAGCATCCACACCTCGCCGTCCAGCGGCTGGTCCCAGCTGCCCTGCTCCACGCGCGCGGCCAGCACGCGATTGAACAGCGCCGAGCGGGCAGCCGACAGCAGCAGCGAACGCTGGTCCTGGCGCATGCGGCGGCCACCGAACATCGCCAGCGCGGCCGGCACGTTGCCACCGTCGCGACCGAAACGCTGTTCGCCGAACCAGTTCGGCAGGCCGCGCGTGGCGATCTGCTGCAGGCGCTCATCGATGGCCGCGGCGTCGCCCTGCACGTCGCGCAGCACCAGCTTGAAACGGTTGCCGGCCAGCGCACCGCGCTGCAGTTTTCGGTTGTGCCAGGTCGCCTCGATCACTTCGATCTCGTCACTGGCCAGCGCGGCCAGGTCCGGGGCCACACGTTTGGGAAGGTGCACGCTGAAACGCTGGGTGGTGACCGCGTTGCGGTCCTTCATGCCGGCGTAGCTGACGCCCATTTCCGGCAGGCCCGCCCACTTCGCCAGCACCTTGGCCACGTGCACCGTGTTGGCGCCGCGCTTGCGGATGTGCAGCAGCAGGTGCTCGCCCTCACCGGTGGCTTCGAAGGCCGGCAGTTCGTCGACCTGGAAATCCTCCGGCGTGGTGCGGATGCGCGCGCTCAGCAGCGGCGCGCCAAAGGCCAGCGGCAAAGGAATCATGCCGCCACCAGCAGGACCACGGCCTGCGCGGCGATGCCCTCGCCACGGCCGGTGAAGCCGAGCTTCTCCGAGGTGGTGGCCTTGACGCTCACCGCGTCCAGCGGCAGCTGCAGCAGGCCGCCGATGCGTTCGCGCATGGCCAGCGCATGCGGGCCGACCTTGGGCCGCTCGCAGATGACGGTGATGTCGGTGTTGCCGACGCGCCAGCCGCGCTCGCGCAGCAGGCTGTCGCAATGGCGGACGAAATCACTGCTGTCGGCACCCTTCCAGCGGTCGTCGCTGGGCGGGAAGTGCTGGCCGATGTCGCCCAGCGCGATGGCGCCGAGCATGGCATCGCACAGCGCGTGCAGGATGACGTCGCCATCGCTGTGGGCCAGCACGCCGCAGCTGTGCGCCACGCGGATGCCGCCGAGCATGATGTGGTCGCCTTCACCGAAGGCATGGACGTCGTAGCCCTGGCCGATGCGGACGGGCGGGAACGGAGCGGTGCTCATGGATGCAACCCTTGCAGCAGGGCCGCGCGGGCGATCAGCCGGCGCGGCGGGAAAGTACGAATTCGAAACGGTCGAGGTCGGCCGGTGTGGTGACCTTGAAATTGTCCTCGCTGCCTTCCACCAGCAGCGGACGCTGGCCCTGGCGCTCCATGGCCATGGCATCGTCGGTGACGTCGACACCGCTGGCGGCCGCAGCGGCCAGCGCGCGGATGAGCTGGTGGCGACGGAACAGCTGCGGGGTCAGCGCGCGCCACAGGCGCTCGCGCGGTTCGGTGCCATCAATGCCACCATCGTCGCCGGCGCGCTTGAGGGTATCGCGCACGGGCGCGGCGAGGATCGCGCCGACCGGATCGGCACGCCCCACTTCCAGCAGGCGACCGAGGTCAGCCAGCGACAGGTTGGGCCGCGCGGCATCGTGCACCAGCACGAACTCGTCGGCACGCACGCTGTCCGGCAGCGCCTGCAGACCGGCCAGCACCGAGGCGGCGCGGGTCGCACCACCGATGCAGGTCAGCACCGGCTTGCCGGACCACTCGGTCCAGCCCGGCCAATCCGCATCGTCCTCGCCGATGACCACCATCGCCCCGGCCACCGCCGGGTGCGCCAGCAGCGCATCCAGGGTGTGGGCGAGCAGGATCTGCCCGCCCGCCTGCAGGTACTGCTTGGGCAGCGGCGCGCCGAAACGGGTGCCGCGCCCGGCAGCCGGGACGACCGCCCAGATGGCCGCGCTCACGGCACGTCCGCCGGGTGGTCGCCGACCTGCGCCGCGACCGGTGCAGCCTGCGCCGGACGGACCGGCGCATCCTCCACCACGCGGTAGAACTTCTCGCCGGGCTTGATCATGCCCAGCTCGCTGCGCGCGCGTTCTTCGATGGCGGCCTGGCCTTCCTTGAGGTCCTTCACTTCAGCAGCCAGCGCATCGTTGCGCTGCTGCAGACCTTCATTGTCCCGCTCCTGGTTGGCGACCTGGGCTTCGAGCATCATCACTTCACCCGAATTGCCCGGGCCGAACCAGAAACGGTACTGCAGCCATGCCAGCAGCAGGGCCAGCAGCAGCAGCAGCCAGCGCCAGTCGCGCATGGGCTCAGCGCTTCAGCGACACGAACGCGTCACGACCGGCGTAACGCGCGCTGGCGCCGAGGGCTTCCTCGATGCGCAGCAGCTGGTTGTACTTGGCCACGCGATCGCTGCGGCACAGCGAGCCGGTCTTGATCTGGGTGGCGGTGGTGGCCACCGAGATGTCGGCGATGGTGGTGTCTTCGGTTTCGCCCGAGCGGTGGGAGACCACGGCGGCGTAGCCGGCACGATCGGCCATGGCGATCGCTTCCAGGGTTTCGCTCAGGGTGCCGATCTGGTTGACCTTGATCAGGATCGCGTTGGCGGTGCCCGAATCGATGCCTTCCTGGAAGATCTTCGGGTTGGTGACGAACAGATCGTCGCCCACCAGCTGCACCTTCTTGCCGATGCGGTCGGTCAGCAGCTTCCAGCCGGCCCAGTCGTTCTCGGCCAGGCCGTCTTCGATGGTGATGATCGGGTACTGCGCGGCCCAGTCGGCCAGGAAGTCGACGAACTGCTCGGAGGTCAGGCGCTTGTTCTCACCGACCAGGTTGTACTTGCCGTTCTCGAAGAACTCGCTGGAGGCGACGTCCAGGCCCAGCAGCACGTCTTCACCGGCGGTGTAGCCGGCCTTGCCGATGGCTTCGAGGATGGTGTCCAGCGCTTCGACGTTGCTGCGGAAGTCCGGCGCGAAGCCGCCTTCGTCGCCCACGGCGGTGCTCAGCCCGTGGCTCTTCAGCACGGACTTCAGCGAATGGAAGATTTCGGTGCCGGCGCGCAGGGCTTCGGAGAACGAGGTGAAGCCCACCGGCAGCACCATGAATTCCTGGAAGTCGACGTTGTTGTCGGCGTGGGCGCCGCCGTTGATGATGTTCATCATCGGCACCGGCAGCGACGGGGTCGCACCGGTCTTGGCGGCCAGATACCGCCACAGGGCCTGCTTGCTGGAAGCGGCGGCGGCATGTGCGGCGGCCATCGACACGGCCAGCAGCGCATTGGCGCCCAGGCGGCCCTTGTTCTCGGTGCCGTCCAGATCGATCAGGCGACGATCCAGGCCGGCCTGGTCGACGGCTTCGAAGCCCTTCAGTGCACTGGCGATGGCGCCGTTGACGTTCTCGACGGCCTTGCGCACGCCCTTGCCCAGGTAACGGGTCTTGTCGCCGTCACGCAGCTCGACCGCTTCCTTGGTGCCGGTCGAGGCGCCGGAGGGAACCGCGGCGCGACCGAACGAACCGTCCTCCAGGATGACTTCGGCTTCCAGCGTGGGGTTGCCACGGCTGTCGAGGATTTCACGGGCGTGGATGCTGCGGATCGTACTCATGAGCGGACCGGTTACCTGTCTGGAGGAGGGAATGCGACAAATGTGAAATGCCGCGTGATTATCCCCGGCTGCCCGCCGCTTGCCAAATGGTGTCGTTGGCCACGACCGGATCGGCCCCCTGCACCAGCAGCGGCACCGCGATCAGCAGGCCGAGCAGCGCCAGCAGCAACGCCGCCACCGCAGCCATGCCACGGCCACGCTGCGTGCGCCAGGCCAGTACCGAGGCCACGCCGCTGCCGAGCGCGGACAGCGCCAGCACGGCCATCGCCAGCATCAGGATCCACTGCTTCGAGGCCAGCGCGTAACTGCCGTCGCCCGGCATGCCGATCGCAGACAGGAAAACCATGAGCCCTGCCCCCAGGGCGGCCCAGGCGAGCACGGCAAGACCCAGCGCGCAGGCGCCCCAGGGCCACGGTCGGCGCGGCACGCGCGCGGAAGAGGTCAGGCTCATCGGGAGCACGCTCGTCATCTGAATGGGTACCGCATGAATGGGCGCAGGGGCCACGGACGAAACATCACAGCTGGGCAAGCAGCGTCCACGCCAGCAGGATGGAAGGCACGACCAGCAGCACCGCGGCCAGCGCAGCGCCGACGCGCGCGCGTTGCAGCCGCCAGCCCAGCACCATGCTTGCGGTACTGGCCGCATACATCACGACGGCCGCGCAGAAGGCAACCTTGAGCATCGTGGCCTGCCAGTGCGGGGCCGCACCATCGCCCGGCATGCGCATGCCGGCAGCGCCCAGCAGCACGGCGTAGCCGAATGCCGCCCAGGTGAGCAGGCCCAGCGCCAGCGCCACCCAGCCCCACGGCCAGCTGCGCCAATGCCGCCGGCGACGCTGGGCTTCCAGCGCCGCCCACGGGTCAAGACTCACGCGAAGCGCGAAAAACCGTGCTTCTTGGTCACCGCGTCGAGCTCCATCAGCGTCTCGAGCAGGGCTTCCATCTGGTCCAGCGGCCACGCGTTGGGGCCATCGGACAGCGCCTTGGACGGATCCGGATGGGTCTCGGCAAACAGGCCGGAGATGCCCACTGCCACCGCCGCGCGTGCCAGCACCGGCACGTGTTCGCGCTGGCCACCGGAACTGGTGCCCTGCCCGCCCGGCAGCTGCACCGAATGGGTGGCATCGAACACCACCGGGCAGCCGGTATCACGCATCACCGCCAGCGAACGCATGTCGCTGACCAGGTTGTTGTAGCCGAAGCTAGCGCCACGCTCGCAGACCATGATCTGCTCGTTGCCGGTGGACTTGGCCTTCTCGACGACCGGCTTCATGTCCCACGGCGCCAGGAACTGGCCCTTCTTGATGTTGACCGGCTTGCCGGCCGCACACACCTTGCGGATGAAATCGGTCTGGCGGACCAGGAACGCCGGGGTCTGCAGCACGTCCACCACCGAGGCCACTTCGTCCATCGGGGTGTATTCGTGCACGTCGGTCAGCACCGGCACGCCGATCTGCTTCTTCACTTCGGCCAGCACCTTCAGGCCCTCTTCCATGCCCGGGCCGCGGAAGGCGGTGCCCGAGGTACGGTTGGCCTTGTCGAAGCTCGACTTGAAGATGAAGTTGACGCCGAGGCGATCGGTGATCTCCTTCAGCTTGCCGGCGGTATCGAGCTGCAGCTGCATCGACTCGATCACGCAGGGGCCGGCGATCAGGAACAGGGGCTGGTCCAGCCCGACCTCGAATCCACACAGTTTCATGGCGTTTCCTTGTTGTCCGCTACGCCGGCAGGACCGGCGTGCTGGGGTTGAAGCATGCAGGATGGGGGCCGAAGCCCCCCTTCACAAGTCAGGCGCGGGCTTCGGCCAGCAGTGCGCCGCCAGCCTTGCGCTCACGCGCGGCACGGATGAAACCGATGAACAGCGGGTGGCCATCGCGCGGCGTGGACAGGAACTCCGGATGCGCCTGGCAGGCCAGGAACCACGGGTGCGCATCACGCGGCAGCTCGACCACTTCCACCAGGGTGTCGTCCATCGACTTGCCCGAGATCACCAGGCCGGCATCTTCCAGCTGGGTGCGGTAGCGGTTGTTGAACTCGTAGCGGTGGCGGTGACGCTCGGACACCACGTCCTTGCCATACAGCTCGCGGGCCAGGGTGCCCGGCTTCAGGCGCTGTTCCTGCAGGCCAAGGCGCATGGTGCCGCCGAGGTCGCTCTTGTCGTCGCGCTTCTCGACATCACCGGTGGCGGTGCGCCATTCGGTGATCAGGCCGATCACCGGGTCCGGCGACTGGCGGTCGTTCTCGGTGCTGTTGGCGTTTTCCAGGCCCAGCACGTGGCGCGCGTAGTCGACCACGGCCGCCTGCATGCCGTAGCAGATGCCGAAGTACGGCACGCTGTTCTGGCGGGCGAACTGCGAGGTCAGCACCTTGCCTTCGAAGCCACGGTCACCGAAGCCGCCCGGCACCAGGATGCCGTCGACATCGGCCAGCGCGGCCATGTCGGTGCCTTCCAGGTCCTGCGCTTCCAGCCACTTCAGGTTGACCCTGGTGCGCTGGCGCAGGCCGCCGTGCTTGAGGGCTTCGCCGACCGACTTGTAGGCGTCCTGGTGGTCGACGTACTTGCCGACCACGGCGATGGTCACTTCATCCAGCGGATGCAGGGTCGCGTCGACCGCGTCCTCCCACATCGACAGGTCGACCGGACCAACCTTGTCGGCCAGCTTCAGCTGGTTGACCACGATCTCGTCCAGGCCCTGCGCGTGCAGGCCCGACGGAATGCGGTACAGCACGTCCACGTCCGGCACGCTGATGACGGCGCGCTCGGAAACGTTGGTGAACTGGGCGATCTTGCGGCGCTCCGAATCCGGCACGGCTTGCTCGGAACGGCACAGCAGCACGTCCGGCTGGATGCCGATCGAGCGCAGTTCCTTCACCGAATGCTGGGTCGGCTTGGTCTTCAGCTCACCGGCGGCGCCGATGTACGGCACCAGGGTGAGGTGCATGAACAGCGCCTTCTCCGGGCCGCGCTCGGTGCGCACCTGGCGGATCGCTTCCAGGAACGGCAGCGATTCGATGTCACCCACGGTGCCGCCGATCTCGACCAGGGCCACGTCGTAGCCTTCGGTGGCCTCGTCGATGCAGCGGCGGATTTCATCGGTGATGTGAGGGATGACCTGCACGGTCGCGCCCAGGTAGTCGCCGCGGCGCTCCTTGCGGATGACGTTCTCGTAGATGCGGCCGGTGGTGACCGAGTTCTTGCGGCTCAGGCGGGTACGCACGAAGCGCTCGTAGTGGCCCAGGTCGAGATCGGTCTCGGCGCCGTCGTCGGTGACGTAGACCTCACCGTGCTGGAACGGGCTCATGGTGCCCGGGTCGACGTTGATGTACGGGTCCAGCTTCATCATCGTGACCTTCAGGCCACGCGCTTCGAGGATGGCGGCCAGTGACGCAGCGGCAATACCTTTGCCGAGCGAGGACACCACGCCGCCGGTTACGAAAATCAAGGGAGTCATGGCTGCAAGCATCCTGTCTGGAAATGGAAAACGGCAGCGCCACGCCTGCCCGAGGGGCGGGCGTGGAGCAGAAAGGGGGTTTTCCGGTTCGCTGGGGCAGCGAGGGAGGCGCGGGGCCGGTCGGCGGCAGTCGCCGGACGGAGACCATCGTGCGAGGTCGGGGCGGCCGTGCCGGTCAATTCGACCGTCACCTGCGACCCGCATTGCTGGAGGCCACGCATGGCCGGTCCAGCCCATTCGCAAATGGTGGACACGCACTACTCCCGGAAAGCCATAGTTTACAGATAGATGGCCGCCAACCCAAGGGGCAGATGGCGTCACTACTAAAAGAAAACGCCCCGCACTGCGGGGCGTTCGGGGGCCAGAGCCTTGCGGCAGAAGCCTCGGCGGCGGGCGCCTTACTTCTTCTTCCGCGCCTCTTCCTCTTCTTCCTGCTGCGGGACCGGCTGGCCCTTGGCCTTCATTTCGGCATTGGCCTGGGCGCGGCGCTTGGCCTTGGCATCCGCCTCGGACTGCGCGGCCTTGTCCGCCTGGTCACCCTGCTGCGGGGCCGACGGGCCTGCGTTCTGCGCCATCACCAGCGGCACTGCAACGGCGGCAGCGGCCAGGATCGCAATGGTCAGCAACTTCTTCATGGAGTCCTCCTCGCGTATGGCTTGGACATGGGGGCGCCGGCGTTCAGATTCCAGCGACTGTCATTTTACCCCCTCCCCGGCGCCGAGGCTGAACCGCAGGCGTGCAAAATTCCCGTCCACGCCGCACACTTGCGCGTCGCTCCGCGCTTTGAAGATAGATGAACGCACGCTATAACGCCGCCGATATTGAAGTCCTGTCCGGCCTTGACCCGGTCAAGCGCCGTCCTGGCATGTACACCGACACCGCGCGCCCGAACCACCTGGCGCAGGAAGTGATCGATAACTCGGTGGACGAGGCCCTCGCCGGCCACGCCCGCTCGATCGAGATCACCCTGTACAAGGACGGCAGCGTGGAGGTCAGCGATGACGGCCGCGGCATGCCGGTGGACATCCATCCCGAAGAAAAGATCCCGGGCGTCGAGCTGATCCTGACCCGCCTGCATGCGGGCGGCAAGTTCAACAACAACAACTACACCTTCTCCGGCGGCCTGCACGGCGTGGGCGTCAGCGTGGTCAACGCGCTGTCCACGCTGGTCGAGATCCACATCAAGCGCGACGGCGCCGAGCATCGCATCACCTTCCGCGATGGCGACCGCGCCTCGCCGCTGGAAGTGGTCGGCACGGTCGGCAAGAAGAACACCGGTACCCGCCTGCGCTTCTGGCCGGACCCGAAGTACTTCGATACGCCGAAGTTCGCCGTGCGTGCGCTCAAGCACCTGCTGCGCGCCAAGGCCGTGCTGTGCCCTGGCCTGACCGTGAAGCTGACCGACGAAGCCACCGGCGAAGTCGACACCTGGTACTACGAAGACGGCCTGCGCGACTACCTGAAGATGGAGCTGGGCGACCGCGAGTCGCTGCCGGCCGATCTGTTCGTGGGCAACCTGAAGAAGGATACGGAGATCGTTGACTGGGCCGTGGCCTGGCTGCCTGAAGGCGAGCTGGTGCAGGAAAGCTACGTCAACCTGATTCCCACCGCCCAGCACGGCACCCACGCCAACGGCCTGCGTACCGGCCTGACCGAAGCGCTGCGCGAGTTCTGCGACTTCCGCAACCTGCTGCCGCGCGGCGTCAAGCTGGCCCCGGAAGACGTGTGGGACCGCGTGTCGTTCGTGCTGTCGTTGAAGATGACCGACCCGCAGTTCAGCGGCCAGACCAAGGAACGCCTGTCCTCGCGCCAGGCCGCCGGTTTCGTCGAAGGCGCCGCCCACGATGCCTTCAGCCTGCTGCTGAACCAGAACGTGGAGCTGGGCGAGAAGATCGCGCAGATCGCCATCGAGCGTGCCAGTGCGCGCCTGAAGACCGAGAAGCTGGTCGTCCGCAAGAAGGTCACCCAGGGCCCGGCCCTGCCCGGCAAGCTGGCCGACTGCATCAGCCAGGACCTGTCGCGCACCGAGCTGTTCCTGGTGGAAGGTGACTCGGCAGGCGGCAGCGCCAAGCAGGCCCGCGACAAGGACTTCCAGGCGATCCTGCCGCTGCGCGGCAAGATCCTCAACACCTGGGAAGTGTCGTCCAACAGCGTGCTGGCCTCGGAAGAAGTGCACAACCTGGCCGTGGCCATCGGCTGCGACCCGGGCAAGGAAGACATCGCCGGCCTGCGTTACGGCAAGGTCGTCATCCTCGCCGACGCCGACTCGGACGGCCTGCACATCGCCACCCTGCTGACCGCGCTGTTCCTCAAGCACTTCCCGGCGCTGGTCGATGCCGGCCATGTGTTCGTGGCGATGCCGCCGCTGTTCCGCGTCGACGTGGGCAAGCAGGTGTTCTACGCCCTGGACGAGGAAGAAAAGCGCTCGATCCTGGACAAGATCGAACGCGAGAAGATCAAGGGCGCGGTCAACGTGACCCGCTTCAAGGGCCTGGGCGAAATGAACCCGCCGCAGCTGCGCGAGTCGACCATCCACCCCGATACGCGCCGCCTGGTGCAGCTGACGGTGGATGACGGCGAACAGACCCGTTCGCTGATGGACATGCTGCTGGCCAAGAAGCGTGCGTCTGACCGCAAGGGCTGGCTGGAATCGAAGGGCGACCTGGCTTCGCTGGAAGCCTGATCGCCCGCAGCCCTTCTGTAGAGCCGAGCCCACGCTCGGCTGCATTCCGCACCGTGCCGGGCAACCGAGCATCGGCTCGGCTCTGCAGACATCACGCCCCCATCGGCAACCCCAGCGGCGCCATAATGCACGTCTCTCTGCGTGGACCCTCGTATTGGCCAGCCACTCGCTGCTGTTCCCGGGATTGCCGCTGCACAGCGCGCGCCTGGTCCTGAGCCCGATCCGCCGCGATGATGCGGCCGCCCTGTTCGCCCTGCAGTCCGACCCGGACGTGATGCGCTTCTGGAACCATCCGGCGTGGACGCGGCCGACCGAGGCCCGCGCGCAGATCGACGACGACCTCGCCGCGCACACCACCGGCACCCAGCTCAAGCTGGCCGTGCGCGAATCACTGGACGGCCCGCTGCTGGGCATCTGCGTGGTGTTCTCTCTGGACCGCGACGCAGCCCGCGCCGAGATCGGCTACCTGCTGGCCCCGGGCAAGCAGGGCCAGGGCTACATGCACGAGGCGCTGCAGCAGGTGGTTACCTATCTGTTCGACACCCTGGGCCTGCACCGGGTTGAAGCGGAGATCGACCCGCGCAACCGCCCGTCCGCGCACGTGCTCGACCGCCTCGGCTTCCACCTGGAAGGCGTGCTGCGCCAGCGCTGGCGCATCCAGGGGGAGCTGTCCGATTCGGCGGTGTACGGCCTGCTGGCCGACGACGGCGACCGCAGCGTCCTTCCCGCTTGACCGAATGTGGCTGCAACCGGCGATCCGCCGCGGCCATGCCTTTGGACACATCCGGCACGCGCGGCAGCGGCCTAGCATCAGGACCCTCTTCCGCTACCGTCCTGGTGCCATGAAGTCCCTGCTGCACATCGCCACGCTCTGCGTCGGCCTGCTCGTTGCCCCCGCCTGCGTCGCCACTGCGTCGGCCGCCGAATCCAAGTCCGACGCCAAGAGCGACCCGACCGAGGCGCCCGCGCTGCCGGCCGATGCCTCCGTCCGCCAGAGCATCCGCCTGGCCGGCCGCACCCTCGACTACACCGCCACCGTCGGCACCCTGCCGGTGCGCGATGACAAGGGCAAGGTGATCGCCGACGTGGTGTTCACCGCCTACACCATGCCCGGCAAGGACCGGCCGGTGACCTTCGCGCTCAACGGCGGCCCGGGCGCATCGTCGGTCTACCTCAACATGGGCGCGATCGGGCCCAAGGTGGTCACCTTCGGTTCCGAAGGCGACAGCGCCTCGGCACCGGCCACCCTGCACGACAACCCGGGCACCTGGCTGGACTTCACCGACCTGGTGTTCATCGACCCGGTCGGCACCGGCTTCAGCCGCGCACGCATCGGCGATGACGAGGCGAAGAAGCAGCTGTACAACCCCAGCGCCGACATCGAGTACCTGTCGCGCTCGATCTACGACTGGCTGCTGCGCAACCAGCGCATGGGCGCGCGCAAGTACCTGACCGGCGAAAGCTACGGCGGCTACCGCGGCCCGCGCATCACCCACTACCTGCAGACGCGCCTGGGCGTGGCGATGAACGGCCTGGTGCTGGTGTCGCCGTACCTGAGCCCGACCCTGGAAGACAACGCCGACGTCTCGCCGATGGCGTGGATGCAGACGCTGCCGTCGATCGCGGCGGCGCACCTGGAGCGCCAGGGCAAGCTGACCGATGCGGCGATGCGCGAAGTAGTCGAATACACCCGTGGCGACTACGCCACCGCGCTGATGAAGGGTCGCAGCGATCCGCAGGCGACCGAGGCGATGCTGCGCCGGGTGACCGAGCTGACCGGGCTGGACCCGCAGTTCGTGCGCCGCGCCGGTGGCCGCCTGGAAACCCAGGCCTACCTGCGCGAGGTGTTCCGCGACAAGGGCACGCTGGGCAGCCGCTACGACTCGAACGTGACCGCGTTCGATCCGTTCCCGAACGATCCGGAACAGCGTGCCAATGATCCGCTGCTGGACAGCATCATCGCGCCGACGACCACGGCGATGGTCGACTTCGTGACCCGCGTGGTCGGCTGGAAGGTCGATGCGCGCTACCAGGCGCTGAACTACGACGTGAACCGGCTGTGGGACCGCGGTGGCGAGCTGCGCCAGGGGGCGGTGACCCAGCTGCGCCAGGCGGTGGCGATCGACCCGCACCTGCAGGTGCTGATCGTGCATGGCTGGAACGACCTGTCGTGCCCGTTCATGGGGTCGATCCTGACGGTGGACCAGATGCCGACGATGGGCAGCAACCCGGATCGGGTGCAGGTGCGCAGTTATCCGGGTGGGCATATGTTCTACAGCCGGGCGGACAGCCAGGCCGCGTTCCGGAATGACGTGAAGGCGCTGTTCCAGCGCAACTGATTGGTGGTGTGGTGGTGGCCGGGCCTGCGGCCCGGCACCCGCTGGATCAACGGCAACTGCAACGGCAACTGCAGAAGCCGGGATTCCGTGGGTTGGCGGGGTTTCCGGGCGCTGATGGTGGGTGCCGACCGTTGGTCGGCACCGGCTCTGACCCTGACTGCTCGGGTAGGTATCGACCTTGGTCGACACGATGGGCACGGAAAAACGCTTTGCCCATGAAAAAAGCCCGCCGGAGTCCGGCGGGCTTTTTCGTTTACCGGACCGCTGGCATCAGGTCCAGCCGAGCAGCTCGAACAGCTTCAGGATCAGGTACGCGCAGCCGCCGGCGGCGGGGATGGTCAGGATCCAAGCCCAGACGATGCGCTCGATCACGCCGAACCTCAGCGAACGCGGGTTCTTGGCGAAGCCGACGCCCATGATCGCGGTGGAGATGCTGTGGGTGGTCGAGACCGGCATGCCGAAGTGGGCAGCCAGGGTCAGGATCGTGGCCGAGCTGGTCTCCGCGGCGAAGCCGTGGATCGGGTGCAGCTTGACCATCTTGTGGCCCAGGGTCTTGATGATCTTCCAGCCGCCCGAGGCGGTACCGGCGGCCATCACCACCGCACAGGTCAGCACGATCCACATCGCGATGCCGTCACCGGCGTGCGCGTCCGGGTGCATGAAGGCCAGCCACGACGGCAGGTCATTCAACGCGCCGGTCGCTTCGGCACCGATCAGGGTCATGGCGATGATGCCCATGGTCTTCTGCGCGTCGTTGTGGCCGTGGGCGAAGCCCATGTAGGCCGCCGAGGCGATCTGCGCCTTGCCGAAGAAGGCGTTGACGATGCGTGGGCGCGCCAGGCGGCCGATGGCGCCACCGATCTTGGCCAGGCCGGCGATGATCGCCCACAGCAGCACCATCACCACGATGCCGAGCAGGAAGCCGGCGATCGGCGAGGTGATCATCGGCACGAACACCTTCCACAGCAGGCCCTTGTTCTGCGCCCAGCTGCCCAGGCGCTCGGACCAGATCAGCGCGTCCCAGTTGTTGTGGGCCGCGGCCAGGCCGGCGCCACACAGGCCACCGATCAGCGCGTGCGAGGAGGAGGACGGCAGGCCCTTCCACCACGTGATCAGGTTCCAGATGATGCCGCCCAGCAGCGCGCAGAGGATCACCTGCGGGGTGACATCCACGACGTTGGTGTTGAGCAGGCCCGAGGCGATGGTGAGTGCGACTGCGGTGCCGGTCAGCGCGCCGAGCAGGTTCATGCCCGCCGCCAGCATCACCGCCCAGCCGGGCGAAAGCACTTTGGTCGCCACCACGGTGGCAATGGAATTGGCAGTGTCGTGGAAGCCGTTGATGAACTCGAAGACGAGCGCGGCCAGGATCACCACCAGGACAAGGGTCAACATGCGGCGGCGTCCGTCAGCTGTTCTTCAAGACGATCTGGTACGCCACGACGCCGGCCTCGCGGCAGCGGTCGATGGCTTTTTCCAGGATCTCGAAGAATTCCTTCAGCAGGAACATCTGCAGGTTGTCCAGGCGGCCCGAGTAGATGTCGCGGTACAGCTCGAGCATCAGGCGGTCGGCCTCGTTCTCCAGCGAGCGCAGCTTCTCGTTCAGCGCGGTCATGCGGTCCAGGTTCATGTGGCGCAGGTCGGCCACCATCTCCACCACCACGCCGGCGGCCTGTTCCAGCATCGCCGCGCGCGGCGCGAAGTCGATGTGCTCCAGGTGGGTCGTGGCCAGCGAATAGCGATCGGCGAACTTCTCGATCTGCTTCGGAATCTTGTACAGGGCCGAACCCAGCGCCTCGATGTCCTCGCGCTCGATCGGGGTCATGAAGCTGTCCACCAGCGCCTGGCTGATCTTGTCCGAGGCCGCGCGCTCGCGCAGGCGGGCCAGCTTGAAGGCGTCCAGCGCCGGCTGGCGGTCGGCCTCGCGCAGCATCGAATGCAGTGCCTTGGCGGCGTCGTTGGCCGCGACGGCGGCCTCATCAAGCAGGGTGTAGAACTGTTTGCCGGAACCGAAAATGGTCTGCAGAGAGAACATTGAGAAACCTGTCAGCCGTCGCGGGAAGGACGGCACCAGGACGAATTATGACGGCTAGATGACCATTCCGGGTATCCCCGCCCCCCAAGAGGGGGTGGAAACCCCCAACCTGAACAGGTAGTTGCCACCCTGCCATGGGCCTTTGCTAAGATGCCAGCGCGCCCCCGGGCGCACCTTATGGACGACGACCCTTACCCCCCTGCGCCGCGCCGGACCCTGTTCCTGAGCGCCTGCCGCCACCGCAAGCACCCGCCCTCCCTGCCACCAACCGGGGACGACGCCCGTGTTTGAAATGATTCTGATTGTTTTCGCGCTTGTTCTTCTGAACGGCTTCTTTGCCATGTCCGAGATGTCGGTCATGACCTCGCGCAAGAGCCGCCTGAAGCAGATGGCGGCCACCTCCAAGCGCGCAGCCAAGGCGCTGGAGCTCTCCGAGAAGCCTGAAAGCTTCCTGTCCACCGTCCAGATCGGCATTACCGTCATCGGCGTCCTGACCGGCTATCTGGGCGGTGAGGCACTGGGCGAAGCCTTCGGCGGCTGGATCGAGGGGCTGATGCCCGGCTTTGCCTACGCCGGCAAGATCGGCACAGTGCTGGCCGTCAGCCTGATCACCTTCATCACCCTGATCTTCGGCGAGCTGGTGCCCAAGCGCCTGGCCCTGACCCGGTCCGAGGCCATCGCCGGCCTGGTGGCCATGCCGATGAGCTGGCTGGCCAAGCTGGCCCTGCCCTTCGTCTGGTTGCTGTCCAAGACCACCCAGCTGATGCTGAAGGTGATGGGGCTGGGCCAGGACGAGGCCGCCCAGGTGACCGAAGAAGAGATCCGCATGCTGGTGGCCGAGAGCCACGAGGCCGGCGTGATCGACACCCATGAGCGCGACATGATGAACCGTGTCATGCGCCTGGGCGACCGCACCGCCGACAGCCTGATGACCCCGCGCAACCGCATCGCCTGGCTCGACACCCAGGCCGGGCTGGAGCGCAACCTCGAAATCATGGCCGAGCACGAGTTCTCGCGGTACCCGGTGCTGCGCGACAACGACATGGACGTGGTCGGCATCCTGGAACTGAAGTCGCTGGCCACGCGCATGGCGCGCGGTGACAACGCGCTGTTCCAGACCCTGCGCGAGCCGCTGTACGTTTCCGAATCGACCCACGCGATGAAGCTGCTGGAGATCTTCCGCGAGGAACAGCAGTCGATGGCGCTGGTGGTGGACGAGTACGGCGAGATCCAGGGCCTGGTGACCATCAGCGACCTGATGGGCGCGGTGGTCGGCCGCCTGCAGGCGGTGGAAAACGCCGACGAAGACGCGCTGGTGGTGACCCGCGAGGACGGCTCGCTGCTGGTGGATGGTTCGCTGCCGATCGAGGACCTTCGCGAACTGATCGGCAGCAACGAGCTGCCCGATGCCGAGGACGGCGACTACTACACGCTGGCCGGCATGTGCATCCACTACTTCGGCCGCATCCCGCATGCAGGCGAATACTTCGATTGGGCCGGCTGGCGCTTCGAGGTGGTCGACCTGGACGGCGCACGCGTGGACAAGCTGCTGCTGCGCACCCTGTCCGACGAGCAGGCCGATGAGCTCACCGCCTGAGTCAAACCAGGCGCCGCACGACGGATCGGGCGAGCCGCGCCCGATCTACCGCAACGAGGGCATCCGTACCCTGCTGGCGATGTTCGCCTCCGGCGACCCGGCTGAGCACATGCCACTCGGGCAGATCCTCAAGGACCTGCAGCAGAGCGCTTTCGGCGTATTCCTGTTCGTCGCCATCCTGCCCTCCTTCATCCCGATCCCGGCCATGGGCGGCGCGGTCAGCGGGCCGCTGGTGGTGTTGATCGGGCTGCAGATGCTGTTCTGCCGGCGCAAGCCCTGGCTGCCGGGTTTCATTGCCCGCCGCGGCCCCAAGCGCGGCACCATGCAGAAGTTCCTGCGCCGTATCGATCGGCCGTTGCGTCGACTGGACCGCATGCTCTCGCCGCGCATGCCGTCGCTGCTGGTGCCTCTGCCCGCGCATGCGTTCACCGGCCTGCTGCTGGTGCTGTTGGGGGTGATGCTCTCACTGCCAATCCCGTTCACCAATTTCCTGTTCGGCTTCCAGCTGCTGCTGTTCGCGCTGGCACTGCTGGAGCGCGATGGCGCGTTGATGCTGTTCAACTGGGTTGCCGCGCTGGTGGCGATCGCCTTCTTCGGCTTCAGTTCGGGGCAACTGGTGGGGTATACGGTGGAGCTGTTCCAGCGCTGGTTCTGAGTGCTGGCCGCTGCGCTCGCCGGGCATGGCCCGGCGCTACCCTCCACACGACATGATCATCCACGCCATGCGTCGATGAAGCAGCGGTAGCGCCGGGCCATGCCCGGCGGAATTGCTCACCGCAGGTCGATGAACCCGTTGTCGCCCAGCTGCGCCGGCTCGTCCTGCACCGCTGACAGCACGAAGCTCAGCGCCTTGCCCAGCAGCGTGCCCGGGCCATCCCAGTATTCGGCCGAATCGGCGTGCACGTGGATCAGCCGCAGGTTCGGATCATCCTTGCCGCCCGGGAAGAACAGCTTCATCGGCGGCGACCACAGCTCCTCGATCTTCGCGCGGTCATCGACGATGCGCGCACGGCCGGCCACCGACACATAGGTGTTTTTCGATGGCGAGGCGTAGGCCACGTTGACCCGCGGGTTGAGCGCGATCTCGGCCACCTTCGGGCTGTCGGCAGCGGTGGCGAACCAGAGGTCGCCATCGAAGGCGACCTGCTGGGTGCCCAACGGGCGGCTGTACAGGCGGCCGTCGACGCCGACGGTGGTGAACATGGCCACCTCCACGTCCTTGATCAGTTCGGCCAGCTGGGCAATGTGTTCGGCGCGGGAATCGGCCATGGTGGGGGCTCCGGTTGCAGGAGCCCCCATCAGACCCGGCGCGGCTGCAATGCGCCGTGATGCCGATGTTCAGCCCGCGTGGCGGGCGTGCCAGGCCTGCATGGCCAGCTCGAACGAGCGCAGGCGCGCGCGGTGGTCGTACAGGTTCGCGGTCAGCATCAGTTCGTCGGGCTTGTGGCGGTCGACGAAGGCGGCGATGCCCTCGGCCACCTGCTTCGGATCTCCCAGCACGGTGCAGGCCAGCGCGCGCTCCACGCCCAGCTTTTCGTGCGGTTCCCAGAAGGTCTCGATGTCGTCGATCGGCGCCGGAATGCGGCCCGGGCGACCGCGGCGCAGGTTGACGAAGCTCTGCTGCTGGCTGGTGAACAACCGCCGCGATTCGGCTTCGCTGTCACTGGCGACGACATTCAGCGCCAGCATCGCGTGCGGCTGCTTGAGCGTGGCCGAGGGGCGGAATTCGCGGCGGTAGACCGCCAGCGCTTCATCCATCGAATCGGGCGCGAAGTGCGAGGCGAAGGCATACGGCAGGCCCATCGAGGCCGCCATGCGCGCACCGAACAGGCTGGAGCCCAGGATCCAGGTCGGCACCCGCAGGCCACCACCGGGCACGGCCTGCACGGCCTGGCCGGGCTGCACCGGTTCGAAGTAGTGCAGCAGCTCGCGCACGTCCTGCGGGAACTGGTCAGCACTGTCGAAGTAGCGGCGCAGCGCGCGCGCGGTGGGCTGGTCGGTGCCGGGCGCGCGGCCCAGGCCGAGGTCGATGCGGTCGGGGTACAGCGATGCCAGCGTGCCGAACTGCTCGGCCACCTGCAGCGGCGCGTGGTTGGGCAGCATGATGCCGCCGGAGCCGACGCGGATGCGCTTGGTGCCGCCGGCCACGTGGCCGATCAGCACGGCGGTGGCCGCGCTGGCGATGCCGGGCATGTTGTGGTGTTCGGCCAGCCAGTAGCGGCGGTAGCCCAGCGCATCGGCGTGCTGGGCCAGTTCCAGCATGTTGGCGAAGGCGGCAGTGGTATCGCTGCCCTCGCAGACCGGGGCCAGGTCGAGGATCGACAACGGGATCATCAGGCGTATTTCCGTCACAAGATGTCCCCTTGCATGGGGTCGCGACGGGGCCACGGCCAGTGACGGTGGCAGGATGCTGATTCCTGCGGGGCGGGTGTAGAGCCGAGCCGATGCTCGGCTGCTGTTGGACCACGAAAGGCAGCCGAGCATGGGCTCTGCTCTACAGTGGCGGCGGAAAGCAGCCGGCCAGCGGCCGGCTCTACCAACGCGCGGTCAGAACGCGCTGGGGCGCGGCTCGGCCAGCGGTTCGTCGACCATCGGCTGCAGCGCCGCATCCAGCGCCACGCGCTCATCGAACACGAAACAACGGCCCTCGTAGCCCTCGCCGCCCACTTCCTCGAAGTAGCCGAGGATGCCGCCGTCGAGCTGCAGCACGTTGTCCATGCCATCGTTGACCATCCACAGCGCCGCCTTCTCGCAGCGGATGCCACCGGTACAGAAACTGACGACGGTGCTGTCCTTCAGCGCCTCGCGGTGCGGCGCCAGGGCCTCGGGCAGGTCGGTGAACTTGTGGATGGGCAGCACCAGCGCGTCCTTGAACGTGCCGTACTCCACTTCCTGCAGGTTGCGCGTGTCGAGCATCACCACCGGCTTGCCGGCATCGTCGTGGCCCTGGCGCAGCCAGCGCTGCACGGTGGCCGGGTCCACGGCCGGCGCGCGCGGGTACTCCAGCGGCTGGCCGTCATCGCGGCGGAAGCTGATGATCTCGTCCTTGACCTTGGCCTTCAGGCGCGCGAACGGCTGGTGCTCGCTGAAGCTGGTCTTGACCCGCATGTCGGCAAAACGCGCATCGGCATGCAGGGCGGCGTAGAAACCCTCGATCGCCGCCGGTGCGCCGGCCAGGAACAGGTTCAGGCCCTCGCCCGCCACCAGGATGGTTCCGCGCAGCTCCGCGGCCTCGGCACGCGCCAGCAGCTGGTCGCACAGGACCGGGGGGGCGTCGATGACGGCGAAGTGGTAGGCGGCGGTATTGGCGATCATCCCGCCATTTTAGCGCCTCGCGCCCGCATGGACAGATCCAGGGGTCAGAGCCCTCCGCACGGCGGAGGGATCCGACCACGGCAGATCCCAGGAATCTGTCAGGGGCGGGGCGGTGTGGGTTTGCGGGGTGTGAGCCGCATGGGCCCGAGGCATGCCTCGGGCGGGTTGGGCAGGACGCCCAACCCCGGTCTTGCCGTGTCGCAGGACAGCGCACACGAGCATGCGGCGACCAAGCCCCCAGGGACGGGTTCACGGCGTCCCCGCAAACCCACACCGCCCCGCGCTCCCACTGAAACCGGGCTTTTGACGTTGCCGTTGCCCTTGCCCTTGCCGTTGCCGGCCAGCGGCCGGCACTACCGCGGGGCTCAGCCCCGCAACAGCACGAACGGCAGCAGCACCAGCGCCGCTGCCACCACCATCCCCAGCAGCACCAGCACCACGAACACCGGCCGCCGCCGCAGCAGGCTGCCGAAGGTCTCGGCCGTGCCCTCGCGCAGCGCCTGCTCGCGCTCGGCACGCACCCGCACCCCGCGCGCCGCCTGGTACTCGGCCATCAGCGCCTTCGCCCGCGGCTGGTCGGCATCCTCGCTCAGCCACAGGCCGCCGTTGGAAATGCCCCACGGGCTGGGTTCGGTGCGGTACCAGGCGATGCCGTGCTGGTCCAGCAGCGTGCAGACATCGGCGTATTCGTCGTCACCGACATTGCGGAGATTGAGCAGGAGTTTGGCCATGCGACCATGATACCCGGCACCGATGCGCTACCCTTGCCGCCCCCGACACCCCCCATCCCGGAGACGCCCGATGCGCCGCCTGCTGCTACCCCTGCTGCTGTCCCTTGTCGCCGCCGGCTGTGCCCGCGAACCGGCCGGCCCGCCCCCAGGTGGCACCCTGACCACCTTCGAGCGCATCGACACCCAGGTCGGCACCGGCGCAGAAGCCGTCCCCGGCCAGAAAGTCTCCGTGCACTACACCGGCTGGATCTACGACCAGCGCACCGAAAGCAAGCATGGCAAGACCTTCGACAGCTCGGTCGGCCGCGGCGAACCCTTCACCTTCACGCTCGGCGCCGGCCAGGTCATCCGTGGCTGGGATGAGGGCGTGGCCGGCATGAAGGTGGGCGGCAAGCGCACCCTGATGATCCCGCCGGCCTATGGCTATGGCGACCGCGGCATCGGCCCGATCCCGGCCGGTTCCTCGCTGGTGTTCGATGTCGAGCTGCTCGATGTCAAACCGTAATGCCGCTGCACCGCGCCGGGTCGCCGTCATCGGCGGCGGTCCGACCGGCCTGTTCGCCGCCGAGCGCCTGCGCGCGGCCGGGCTGGACGTGGACCTGTACGAGGCCAAGGGCTCGCCCGGCCGCAAGTTCCTGATCGCCGGCAAGGGTGGGCTCAACCTGACCCATTCCGACCCGCGCCCGCTGTTCGACAGCCGCTACCGCGAACAGGCCGATGCCGTCGGCCAGTGGCTGGATGGCTTCGACGCCCAGGCGCTGCGCGACTGGGCCGCCGGCTTCGGCGTGGAGACCTATGTGGGCAGCTCCGGCCGCGTGTTCCCGGTCGACCGCAAGGCCGCGCCGCTGCTGCGTGGCTGGGTGCGCCGCCTGAAGGAACAGGGCGTGCGCCTGCATGCCAACCATCGCTGGACCGGCTGGAACGAGGACGGCGCGCTGTGCTTCAGCACCGAAGACGGCCCGCATGAGGTGCAGGCTGATGCCACCGTGCTGGCCCTCGGCGGCGGCAGCTGGCCGCAGCTGGGCAGCGATGGCGCCTGGGTCGCGCCGCTGCAGGCGCGCGGCGTGGACATCGCCCCGCTGCAATCAGCCAACTGCGGCTTCGACGTGGACTGGACCCCGTTCTTCGCACAGCGCAATGCCGGCGCACCACTGAAGCCAGTGGTCGCGCACTGGATCGACCTGCACGGCCAGCCGCACTCGCTGCAGGGCGAATGCGTGGCCAGCGAGTACGGCATCGAAGGCAGCCTGGTCTACGCGCTGGCCGCCGATCTGCGCGAAACCCTCAACCGCGATGGCCACGCCACCCTGTGGCTGGACCTGGTGCCGGGCCGCGATGAAGCGCGCCTGCTCGCCGACCTGTCGCGCCCGCGCAAGGGCCGCAGCTTTGGCGAACACCTGCGCCGCCAGGCGGGATTGGACGCGGTGAAGACCGCGCTGGTGTTCGAGATCCTGGGCAAGGACGCCGGCAACGACCTGACTGCCGTGGTCGCGACGCTCAAGCGCCTGCCGCTGCGCCTGCTGCGCCCGCGGCCGATGGCCGAAGTGATCAGCACCGCCGGTGGCGTGCGCCTGCAGGCGCTGGATGACGGCCTGATGGTGCGCGCCCTGCCCGGCGTGTTCTGCGCCGGCGAGATGCTGGACTGGGAAGCGCCGACCGGCGGCTACCTGCTGACCGCGTGCTATGCGAGCGGGCTGCGTGCGGCCGAGGGTGCCATCGCGTGGCTGGCGGAGCGCTGACCGGGGTTTTGTAGAGCCGAGCCCATGCTCGGCTGCTCCGCTTCTGTAGAGTCGAGCCATGCTCGACTGCTCTGCTTCTGTAGAGTCGAGCCATGCTCGACTGCATGGCTCGACTCTACACATTGCGGTGCATGCGCACCGAAGCCAGGGCCACGCCACTGGGGTGCGGATAGGCTTCCTCGGCCCCGGCGATGAAGCCCTGCCGCTGATAGAACGGCACGGCGTTGAGCGAGGCCGACAGCACCACCTCGCGCGCCGGATCGGCCAATGCCAGCAGGCGCTGCATCAGCGCCTGGCCGATGCCCTGCCCGCCCTTGTCCGGATCGACGAACAGCGCATCGACCTCGTTGCCGACGGCATCGAACACGCCAAAGCCCAGCAGGACGCCCTGCCCGTCCTCGGCCACCACGCAACCGCCCTGAGCGAGCAGGCGTTCGTACTGTGCCGGTGGCGGCGAGGCCGACCACGGCGCGATCACCTCGGGCGGATAATGACTGCTGCAGGTTTCGCGTACGCAGCGCGTGCGCAGGGCCCACAACGTGGCCACGTCATCGGTCGTGCCGGTCCTGAACTGCATGATGCCTCCCCTGTAGAGTCGACCGTTGGTCGACTGCTGTTCCATCCGACGTCGGGATGACCTATCGAAAAGCTGTCGAGCATGGCTCGACTCTACAACAGAGGTTACCGCGACTTGCTCGCGCGCAACGCCTGGATGCGCGGCGGCGGCTGGAACGAATCGCTGCGCGCTTCTGCCCAGAACGAATGGAACACCGCGTGGTCCGGCACCTTGTGGAGCAGCTCGCCCGGTTCGAGGTAGCGGTACAGCGAGGCCAGCGAACGGATCTCCACCGGCGAAACACGACGCAGGATGTGCTCAGGACCGAGCTCGGCCGGGTCATTGAGACCGGCCGCGCACAGCAATTCCTTCAGCGCATGCAGGGTGTGCTCGTGGTAGCTGTGCACGCGCGTGGCCTTGTCCGGTGCGTCCAGATGCTTCCAGCGCGCCGGGTTCTGGGTGGCGATGCCGGTCGGGCACTTGTCGGTATGGCAGCTCAGCGACTGGATGCAGCCGAGCGCGAACATGAAGCCGCGGCCGGCGTTGCACCAATCCGCACCGAGGGCGATGGTGCGGGCGATCTCGAAGGCGCTGGTGATCTTGCCGGCCGCACCGATGCGGATGCGCTCGCGCAGGTCCAGGCCGACCAGGGTGTTGTGCACCAGCAGCAGTGCCTCGTGCATCGGCACGCCCACGTGATCGACGAACTCGGCCGGCGCCGCGCCAGTGCCACCTTCGGCACCATCGACCACGATGAAATCGGGCAGCAGGCCGGTTTCCTGCATGGCCTTGGCAATGCCGAACCATTCCCACGGATGGCCGATGGCCAGCTTGAAGCCCACCGGCTTGCCACCGGACAGCTCACGCAGGCGGGCGACGAACTGCAGCAGTTCCACCGGCGTGGTGAACGCCGAATGGCGCGAGGGCGACACGCAGTCCACGCCCATCGGCACGCCGCGGGTGGCGGAGATCTCGGCAGTCACCTTCGGCGCCGGCAGCACGCCACCGTGGCCCGGCTTGGCCCCCTGTGACAGCTTGATCTCGATCATCTTGACCTGATCGTGGGTGGCGTTGGCGATGAAGCGCTCCTCGCTGAAACCGCCCTTCTCGTCGCGGCAGCCGAAGTAGCCCGAGCCGATTTCCCAGACCAGGTCGCCGCCCATCTCGCGGTGGTACGGCGAAATCGAGCCCTCGCCGGTGTCGTGGTAGAAACCGCCGCGGCGCGCGCCGTCATTCAATGCGCGGATCGCGTTGGCCGAAAGCGAGCCGAAGCTCATCGCCGAGATGTTGAACACGCTGGCCGAATAGGGCTTGGCGCAGGTAGGGCCAATCAGCACGCGGAAATCATGCGCGGCGATGGTGGTCGGTGCCAGCGAGTGGTTGATCCACTCGTAGTCCACCGCGTAGGTGCTGCGCAGGGTACCGAAGGGCACCGTGTCCATCTCGTTCTTGGCGCGCTGGTAGATCAGCGCACGCTGCTGGCGCGAGAACGGCACGTCCTCCAGGTCGCTCTGCACGAAGTACTGGCGGATTTCCGGGCCGATGGATTCCAGCCCGTAGCGGAAGTGCGCCATCACCGGATAGTTGCGGCGCAGGGTGCTGCGTTTCTGCAGCAGGTCCCAGGTGCCCAGTGCCACCATCGCAGCGGTCAGGCCGACGCCCCAGTACCAGGCCGGCCAGATCGTGGCCAACCACAGGCACAGGGGAAACAGCAGGATGGCGAGCAGGTAGACGATATACCGGTGCATGGCGTTCCTCGGTTGCAACCGCCACAGTCTACCGTGGGGGTGTCTACAGGCGGTCGTCGACCACGCTGCGCGGCCAGGCCGACTTCACGTCGTAGACCAGGCCGCCGGGCGCCAGCAGGGCGCGGATGCTCTCTTCACTCAAGGTCTTGAAGCTGGCATGGGCCACCGCCAGCACCACTGCGTCGTAGTGCCCGGCCTGCGGCTCGGCCACCCAGTGCACGTTGGCATCAGCGAGGGCCGCCGGCCCCACCCACGGGTCGCTTACCTGCACCTGTGCGCCGGCCGACTGCAGGCGCTGGGCCAGTTCCAGCGCGCGGCTGTTGCGCAGGTCCGGGCAGTCCTCCTTGAAGGTCACGCCCAGCACCAGGATGCGCGACTGCGCTGCCGCACGACCGCGCTCGGCCAGCATCGCCAGCACGCGGGTGGCGACGTGTTCGCCGACACGGTTGTTGACCTGCCGCGCGGTGTGGATCAGGTCCGGGTGGAAGCCCACGCTCTCGGATTTGTGCAGCAGGTAGTACGGGTCCACGCCGATGCAGTGGCCGCCGACCAGGCCGGGCCGGAACGGCAGGAAATTCCACTTGCTGCCCGCAGCGTCCAGCACATCCTGGGTGTCGATGCCGAGCCGGTCGAAGATCAGCGCCAGCTCGTTGACCAGGGCGATGTTGACGTCGCGCTGGATGTTCTCCACCACCTTGGCCGCTTCGGCCACGCGCATCGACGGTGCCGGGAAGGTGCCGGCGGCGATGATGCGCTGGTACAGGCCGTCGACCACCGCCGCCACCGCCGGGGTCGATCCGGAGGTGATCTTGCGGATGTCGGCCAGACGCCGCTGGCGATCCCCCGGGCTGACCCGTTCGGGGCTGTAGCCGCAGTAGAAATCCTCGTTGAAGCGTAGTCCCGAGCCCTCTTCCAGCAGCGGCACGCACACTTCCTCGGTGGTACCCGGGTAGACCGTGGACTCGTAGATGACCAGATCGCCGGCGCGCAGATGGCTGGCCACCAGGCGCGTGGCCGAGCGCAGTGGCTCCAGGTCCGGCTGCTCATACGCATCGATCGGCGTGGGCACGGTGACGATGTAGACGTTGCAGGCGTCCAGCTGCGCAGGATCGCTGCTGTAGCGCAGCTGCATCGCCGCAGCCAGTTCCTCCGGCTCCATCTCGAGGGTGTGGTCCTGGCCGCTGCCCAGCTCGGCGATGCGTGCCGCGTCGATGTCATAACCCAGCGTGGGAACGTGGCGGCCGAATGCCACCGCCAGCGGCAGGCCGACGTAGCCCAGCCCGATCACGGCCGGCAGCGGTTGCTGCGCGGCGCCGATGGGCGCGCTCATGGGCGATGCCCCGTGGGCAGCGACAGGGTCTGGGTCATCCGGGTGTCCGCGGTGAAGGCAAGCATGCCCGCAAGGTTAACCGCCCCGGCGGCGACAGGCCACGCCGGGCTCAGGAGCCCAGGCTGACCGCGGCCGGCTCCAGTTCGCCGTGACCGCCGGTCCAGGCCTCCAGCAGCAACGCAAAACCGTGGCTGCTCGACGGCAGCACGTTGTCGAAGCCCGGCCACGGCGCGGCCACGATGCGGTCCAGCGTGGCCGCATCGATCATGCGGTTGGCCATGGTCCAGCGCGGGAACCAGCGCGACTGCAGCGCGCCCGCAGCCAGCTCGCTGACGCTGCCGTGACGGCGCGCATTGAGGATGCGCGCATGCACCGATGCCACGCCATCGCGCGGCCCTTCGATGTACTGCAGGAAGCGGGTGCCATCGAACATCAGCACACCGGTGACACCGGCCATGCGGTTGAAGGTGGTCGCGTCGGCCAGCAGCGCATCGAGATCGGGCACGTCCAGCCCTTCCCTTGCCGTACTGACATAGGCAAACGCATGCAACGCCATCTCCGCCACTCCCCTTCCCCTGATACAGGGAAATATGACAGGAAGCTCGGGGACTTCAAGCGCTCGCTATTCCGGCGGCGCCTCGATCACGTAGCCGCGCTGCGTCAGTTCTTCCAGATAGCCTTCGCCCAGCAGCTGGCTGACCGGCACCGTGGCAAACGTGCCGGCATGTTTGGCCAGCGCGGCATCGGCCGCCTGCAACCAGCGCGCGCGGACCTGCTGCGGCAGGTTGCTCCAGCCACGGCGGCGCACGAACTCCGAGTCCTGCAGCATTTCGCGGCAGCTCTGCGCCATCGTCGAGGAGGACAGGCGCTTCAACGCGGCGACATCACCCAGCGCCCAGGCATTGGCGCGCTCGCGCAGCACCGGCGCCTGGAACTCCACCGTGTCGAGCGTGCGCTCGAAGCACGCGCGGTCATCCACTTCCGACGCCTGCAGTTCCTTCAGCGCGCCACGCATGTCGTCGATCTTCAGCTTCACCTGCACGTCTTCCGGCTGCAGGTCATGGGCCTTGTAGACGCGCTTCAGTGCGTCCTTGACCTGTTTGCTGTCGCGCAGGCCATTGCGTTTGAGAAAGGCCTGGTACAGCCGGCCGGAGGCCACCAGCGGGCGCTCCTTTTCCACGCTGCGGTCGTTGCCGAGGTAGGCCTGCTTCAGGCCCAGCCAGCGCGCATAGGTCGGTGCGGGCAGCAGCTGGTCCAGCGTGCGCCCCTGCGGATCACGCGCGGTCTTCTTCGCCAGCGGCAGCAGGGTCAGTCCCTTGAAGAAACCGATCTTCGCGTCCAGCCCAAAGCCCGGGTCGCCCAGCACGTGGTCGACGCCGGCGATGGTGCGTTCGACCTCGTCCGAACGCCACTCCACGCGCGCCGGCAGCGGCGACACCGTACCGAGGATCCACAACACGTGCCCCTGCGGCCCGGTCACCTTCCACAGGCCCGGGCCCGGCTGTTCGCCGGTGACCTGCACGGTGTCCAGATCGACCACCGCGTCCGCCCCAGCGGGCGGTGGTGCCGCCTGCGCCGACACGCCCCCTGCGGCCAGCCACATGGCCAGCACCAGCCCACACTGCATCCACTGCCTGCCACGTCCGTGCATGTCGCCATTCCCGGGAGAGTGGGCGGACTGTAACCAGCGCCGCAGCCAGCTGCGTAAAAGCCGCGTTATCCGCCGGCACGGGCAGCGATTCCGTTACAATCGGCGCGCGCTGCAGGCCCGGATGGCGAAACTGGTAGACGCATCGGACTTAAAATCCGCCGGGGGCAACCCCATGCCGGTTCGATTCCGGCTCCGGGCACCATGCGCGCAACACACCTCAGATCGCCCGCGAATACCGCGGCTGTTCCTGCGCAACGCGCAGATACGGATCGAAGCACATCGCCAGCAGCCGCAGCAGCGGCCGCCCCGGCTCACTGGCGCGGACCACCCCATCGCTGTACTCGGCCAGGCCATCACGCTGCAGCCGCTGCACGGCCTGCAGATCCTGCGCGAAGTACTCCTCGAAGCGCACCCCATGGCGCTGGCCCAGGGCATGCCCATCCACCTCGCCCTGGCACATCAGCTGCTGGATCAGCTCGGCGCGCAGCTGGTCATCCTCGCTGAGCGCGACGCCGCGCCAGACCGGCAGCTGGCCCTGGTCCACCGCGGCCTCCCATGACGGAAGATCGCGCGGGTTCTGGCTGTAGGTCGCGCCCACGTGGCTGATCGCACTCACCCCCAGGCCCAGCAGGTCGGTGTCGGCGTGGGTGGTGTAGCCCATGAAGTTGCGGTGCAGCTGGCCGGCACGCTGCGCGCGCGACAGATCCTCCTCGGGCAGCGCGAAATGGTCCATGCCGATGTACTGGTAGCCCGTTGCAGAGAGGCGCTCGACCGCCAGCCCAAGCAGGGCCAGCTTGTCTTCCGGTGAAGGCAGCCGGCCCTCGTCGATCTGCCGCTGCGCGCGGAACAGGTGCGGCAGATGCGCGTAGCCATACACCGCCAGGCGATCCGGGCGCAGCGCCAGCACCAGCTCCAGGGTGCGCCCGAAGCCCTCCAGGCTCTGCCCGGGCAGGCCGTAGATCAGGTCGACGTTGACCGAGCGCATGCCGCTGTCACGGCAGGCCCGCAGGATATCCAGTGTCTGCCGCACACCCTGCACGCGGTTGATCGATTCCTGCACCTGCGGGTCGAAATCCTGCACGCCGAGGCTGGCGCGGTTGAAGCCCAGACGCGCCAGCATCGCAACGTCACCGGCATCGATGAAGCGCGGATCCAGCTCGATGGAGAAATCGCGCTGTGACGAGTCACTGAAATCGAAACGCCGACGCAGCCCTTCCACCAGCGTGGTCATGGCCTCGGCATCGAGGAAATTGGGCGTGCCGCCACCCAGGTGCAGCTGGATAACTTCGCGCCCGTCATCGAACTGCGGGGCCAGCAGGTCCGCCTCGGCCAGTACCCGCGCCACGTAGCTGTGGCCACGGCCGCGATCGCGGGTGATCACCCGGTTGCAGCCGCAGTAGAAGCACGGGCTGGAACAGAACGGCACGTGCACATACAGCGACAGCGCGCGCGCCGTCTGGTTGCTGTCGGCGATCGCCTGGCGCAGGGCCGGCGCGTCGAAGCCATCGTGGAAATGCGGCGCGGTCGGATAGGAGGTGTAGCGCGGCCCCGGCCGGTCATGCCGGCGCAGCAGATCAGGGTCGAAGGTCCAGGCCAGGCCACCAGCAGCGGGAGAGAACGTGTCCATGGCGCCAGCATCGCGCCGGCGCGGTGCCCCCGCCTTGACCTGGATCAATCCTGGCCGCGGACGCCCAGTACAGGCAAGCCCACCTGCGGCCAGCGCAGCATCTGGTAGCGGCGCCAGAAGGTCTCGGCGATGCGCTTGGCCACGTCGTCGGCCAGCGCCTGCATCGGCGGGTTGCCGCACTCGGCAGTGGTCCGGTGGAACAGCACCAGCCAGCGGTCGAACAGATCCTTGTCCAGGTCGATGGCCATGTGCTTGGACATCGGCGAACCACTGAAGCGGCGGGTACCGCGCAGCATGGCCGACCAGAAATCGACCAGCTGGTCCAGGTGCGAGGGCCAGTCATGGACATGCCCGTTGAACACCGGCCCCAGCCGCTCCTCCTCCCGCACCCGCGCGTAGAAATCGTGGACCAGGCGGGTCACTTCCTCTTCGCTGCACAGCGCCAGCGAGGCGACGGGAAGTTCGGTCGGGGATGGTGCGTTCATCGGGTTACCCAGTACGGATCGGCAGTGTGCCGAAGGCGGAGGCTGCCGCTGTTGATCCAGATCAATGTCGGCGCGGACAGGCCCGCCTAGGCTGACGCGCTTGCAGGACGCATGCCCTGCGGATGCTGCGCCGACCACCGCGAAGTATACGCGCCGCCCTCTTCCTCAGCCCTGGGACAGCATGAACACATCGTCTTCCGGCCGCCGCCAGCAGCGGATCCAACACTGGGGCACGGTCCTCTGGCCCAGCTTCATCGCCGCCGGCCTGGCCTGCGTGGTGTTCTTCGCCTTCGTCGATCCCCTGCGGCTGCAGGCGATCAGCTTCCCGGGCAGCACAATCAGCCGTGAGCTGGGCTACACCGCGGGCTTCTTCATGTTCTGGGCGGTCACTGCGCTGTCCAGTGCAGTGACCGGCTACCTGCTGCGCCCGATCGGCGACGGCGACGACGATGAGCTGCCGCTGGGATGAGCTGCGCCCTGCCCTCCGTGCCGCGCCCGTGGCGCTGGCGTGGCGCCCTCAGTGCCACGCTGCTGGCGCTGTTCTACGTGCTGCCCTGGCTGCGCTGGGATGGTCGCCAGGCGCTGCTGCTCGACCTCGCCGCACGCCGCTTCGATCTGTTCGGCTGGACGCTGTGGCCGGGTGACATCGGCATGCTGCTGGGCCTGCTGGCGGTGCTCGCCGTGGGCCTGGCCCTGCTGACCCACCTCGCCGGCCGGGTCTGGTGCGGCCACGCCTGTCCGCAGACCCTGTGGATGCGCGCCTTCGACGGCATCGCCCGCGCGCTGGCGCAAGGGCTGCCCCCGCGCGCGGCCACGGTCGCGACCCGACTGTGCTGGGTGCTGCTCTCGCTGTGGACCGGCATCACCTTCGTCGGCCTGTTCAGCCCCATCCACGGCCTGTTCGGCCTGCCCGCCGCAAGCGGCTGGAGCGGGTGGAAAGTGTTCTGGGTGCTGTTCTATGCCGGGGCCACCTACGGCAATGCCGGCTTCCTGCGCGAACAGGTGTGCCGTTCGCTGTGCCCGTTCGCGCGCCTGCAGCCGCTGCTGACCGATCCGCATACCCCGCGCATGCTGTACGACGCGCGCCGTGGCGAACCCCGTGGCGCACGACCTGCCGCACTGGGCGGCGTGCAGGCGCGCGGCCGTGGCCTGCTCGATCCGGTCACCGCGCAGGACTACGTGTTCCGTGCCGCCCATCCGCTGCTGGCGGGGCCGATGCCCACCTTCAGTGCGGACCGGCTGGGGGATTGCACCGACTGCGCGGCCTGCGTGACGGCCTGCCCGATGCAGCTGGACATCCGCCATGGGCCCCAGGCCGATTGCCTGGCCTGCGGTGCCTGCCTGGAAGCGTGCGCGCAGCAGCAGCACCGCGCCGGATTCGGCCCGGGACTGGTGCGCTACTGCAGCCCGCAGGTGATGGCCGGGCAGGCGCCGCGCTGGTGGCGCACACGCACCACCGTGCTGGCATCCCTGCTGGCGGCCCTGCTGGCGTGCGGCGCCTGGCGCCTGTGCTGATTCAACGCGGGCGGCTGCTGCCGTCCGGCGGCACCAGCTGGGCACGGCGGACGATGCCGAGCTGTTCGATGATCAGCGCCAGATCGTTGGTCACTTCGGTACGCTCGGTTCCCTGCGGAACCAGGCGATCAAGCACCTGCTGGTAGGTATCCCAGAACGCCGGACCGCATCCGTGTTTGTGATAACTGGCTTCCAGTTCGCGGCGTACCCGTTCAGCCAAGCCATGCATGCCGTATTCCATACGACCTCCGTTGGACTTGTCCTACATCGTTGACGGTCAACCCGTCTCGCCCTGTTACCGAAAGACTCCCGGCTTTCACGGCCGGTTGATGCCAATTAGTCACAATTTTCACGACAGGTCAATTACAGGGTGCGACTTTTGTGATTGAAATTATTAATCGTTCATGATCTGAGCAACTGGGCCGCCTCGCCCCGCCGTCGCGCCAAAGCCGACATCCTCGCCCGACACGCATTCCGCCGCGCCCCTGCCGCGCCTGTTTCAATCGAATTCAACTATGGCGATAAGCGCGCTTAACAAATCGGCATAACCACGCCAACCGCGACAGTTTCAGTCGTTACTTAGATGGTTTCTACCTGTTCGCTCTTTTCCGCGGGAAACAGACTCGGATAGCGCTGCTGCAGCATGTAGCGCCGCAGCGGCGGGATCGGATAGTCGCGAGGCCATTGCGAGACAGCGGATCGGCTGATTCCAAAGAGCCTGGCCAGCTCAGCGTCGGTCTCCAGGCCCAGTCGCATGCGCACCTGACGCTTGCACCAGATTTCGTCCATTTTCGATCTCTTTCGTCATCAGACTTATTCTGGTGGCAAGGATTCTTTCGAATCCACGCGTTAAGCTGGCTTGCATAGATGAATACTCTTGGACAACGACTCGCCGCCGCCATGAAGGAAGCCGGGCACCCTCGCCCGGCCGACCTGGCCCGCGCCGCGCAAAGCACCACCGCCACCGTCAGCAACTGGCTCAACGACAACGTCAAGGCTGACCACGTAAAAGCCGAGCAGCTCTTCCGCATCGCCGATGCAGTGAAGATGGATCCGCGCGAACTGCTGTTCGGTCCGGTCGATGGCGCGGTCGGCGAACGCGGCACCGCTTACATGTACCTGCCCAGCGAGGCTTATCTGGACGTGTGGGAAACCGCCTATGAGCTGGTGGCCAACATCCTCGACCGGCGCGGGCTTGATGTTGGCTTCCGGCGGCAGGCATCGCTGGGCCTGATGGCCAACGATCTGCTGCGCGAAGGCATCAGCCGCAGCAAGGTCGCCCGCGTGGTCGCCACCGCCCTGCCCTGACAGATTCCTGCCCAGCGCCGCGTCGCGCTGGTAGCATGGCGCGTGATGGGGATGGGGCTCCCCCGATAACCGCCTGAGATGGCTGATGGCTCCTGTTGTTGACGAACCCGGCGTTCGTCAATGGCAGGCCGTGCCCGCCATTGCATACGCCGTCGATCCTGCGAACAAGCACTCGAGGCAAACGATGCAAGCACTGAACAACTATGTCCTGGTCTTCCTGGGAGGCGGCGCGGGCGCGTGCCTGCGCCACGCCTGCAACCTGCTCGGCGCGCGCGTCGCCGTCGGCAGCCCGTGGCCCTGGTCGACCTTCCTCATCAACATCAGCGGCGCACTGTTGATGGGCGTGGTGGTGGAGGCCTTCGCCCTGCGCAATGGCGCCTCGCCGCAGCTGCGGCTGCTGCTGACCACCGGCATCCTCGGCGGCTACACCACCTTCTCCACCTACTCGCTGGAAATCGGCCTGCTGCTGCAGCGCGGCCAGCACGGGCTGGCGGCGCTGTATGCCGGCGGCTCGGTCGCACTTGGCCTGGCCGGCCTGTTTGGCGGCATGAAGCTGGCCCGGCTCGCGCTGGGCTGAGCACTCAGGCGGCGCTGGCGCGATCCTGTTCACGCCACTGCCGTGGCGCCTGCCCGGTGTGTGCCTTGAACGCACGCGACAGCGCGGCTTCGCTGCCGTAGCCGACGTCGTCGGCAATCCGCTTCAACGGCCGCCCCTGGCGCAGCGCCTGCTGGGCCAGGCTGACACGCCAGCCCTGCAGGTACTGGCCCGGCGTGGTCCCCATCGCCTGGCGGAAACTGGCGGCGAATACGCTGCGCGACATGCCGGCGGTTTCGGCCAGGTCCTCCAGTGTCCAGGCCTGCGCCGGCGCCTCGTGCATGGCCACCAGTGCCAGGCGCAGGCGGGGGTGGCCGAGCCCGGCAAACAGGCCGCCGCGCATCTGCCCGCCTTCCATCAACTGCCGCAGCACCTGGATCATCACCACCTCGAACAGGCGATTGACCATCACCGTGCGCCCGCAGCGCTGCTCGAAGGCCTCCTCGAACAGCAGATCCAGCGCAGCGCTGCCGCCATACAGATCCGTCAGCGGCATGCAGATGAAATCGGGCAACGCCGCGCTGATCGGATTGAGCCGACCGCCTTCGAAATGCAGGTTGGCGCAGGCCATGTCGGCACCGTGCTGCGGGTCGGTACTGAACCGGTGCGGCATCGGCCGCGGGTACAGCAGCAGGCTGGGCACATCCACCTGCACGGTCTGCTGGCCATGACTGACCTGCACCGGCCCGCGCCGCACCAGGTGCAGCTGGCCGGCCTCATCCTCGCCCGGCAGGCTGTTGATGCCGCACAGCGCGCCGGCATGGAACACCGAGGCGTTGACCGCGAAACGTTCCAGCAGGATGGCAAGGCGGTCGACCATGACGGGACTCCGGGTCAAGCCGGTGGTGGCTGATGCGACTTATCGTATCGAATCCAGCCGTGCCGTGGGCGGCACTGGCCTGCGCGGCGGGCCGGCGCTATACAGGCCGCTCATCCGCGCTCGCATGGAGGCAATGATGTCCGACCGTATCGCCCTGGCCCTGGTGACACTGCTGATGGCCGCGACCGCGCACGCCGCGCCGACAGCGAAGATCGAACAGCTGGCCTGGCTGGCCGGCTGCTGGCAGCTGGAGGGGCAGCCGGTCGGAGCCGGCGAACAATGGTCCACGCTGGCTGGCGGCACCCTGTTCGGCAGCAGCCGCAGCCTGCACGAGGGCCGTACGGTGGGCTTTGAGTTCATGTCGCTGCGCCAGCACGATGATGGCCGTCTGGTGTTCACCGCCCTGCCCAATGGGCGCAATGCCACCGACTTCGGCGCCACGCGGGTCGACGCAAACGAGGCGGTGTTCGAGAACCCGGCCAATGATTTCCCGCAGCGCATTCACTACCGCCGCCGGGACAACAACCACCTGCACGCACGTATTGAAGTGGCACGTGACAACCCCACGCAGGCCATGGACTTCCCGATGCACCGCGTGGCGTGCGGCGGGCCCGGGGTGCACGAATGACTTCGATGCGCGCGCTTCTCTCCTTCGCGTTGGCGATTGGCCTGCTGCTTCCCGCCACCGCACTGCACGCGGCCGCGCCGCCAGCGCCGCGCACGCTCAGCGGTGAACTGCAGGGCGCGCCCTGGCGACTGGATGTGCCCGCGCAGTGGAACGGCGAGCTGGTGATGCTGGCGCACGGCTATGAGCCGGTGGGCGTGCCGCGCGAGACGCCGATGGCGGCTGCAGACAGCACCCAGGCACTGCTCGATGCCGGTTATGCCGTCGCCCAGAGTGCCTACTCCAGCCAGGGCTGGGCGGTGGCCGACGCGATCACGGACATGGAGCGCCTGCGCCAGCATTCACTGGCCGAACTGAAGCAGGTGCGCCGCACCTGGATGCTCGGCTTCTCGATGGGCGGCGCGGTCACCGTGGCCAGCCTGGAGCGCCACCCGCAGGGCTATGCCGGTGGCGTCTCGCTGTGCGGCGCCAACCTGCCCGGCGACGTGCTGGCCGGGGATCTGCTGACCACTCTGGTCGCCTTCGACTACTTCTTCCCCAAGGCCGAGGGCCTGCCGGCCGGCGGACTACTGTCGAGCGAGGCCGGCGCGCTGCCACAGATGGCGCTGTACCAGGGCATCGTTGCCGCACTGGCGACTCGTCCGGCTCAGGCCGCACAGCTCGCCACGCGCCTGCAGGTCGCACCCGATGCGCTGGCCGGTGCGATCAGCCTGCACGCATTGGTCCTGCACGAACTGGCTAAGCGCGCCGGTGGCATGCCGGCCGGCAACATCGGCATTGTCTACAGCGGCTTCGGTGACGACGCGGCCTTCAATGCGGGCGTGCAGCGCGTGCAGGCCAGCGCCGCGGGGCAGGCGTACGTGCGCGATCGGCTGGCACTCAACGGTACGTTGCAGCGGCCCTTGGTGATCCAGTTCAACCATGACGATCCGAGCATCGTGCCGCGCATGCAGGCGGTGTATCCGCAGCTGGCAGCACGCGCAGGTAGCGCATCGAAACTGCATGTACTGCCTCCGGTCGGCGAAGGCCATTGCGGTTTCTCCGGCGCGCAGGTTGTGGATGCACTGAAAGCGGCTGCCGCGCACTGAGGCTACGATGGAGGCACGGCGCAGCGCGCGTCGCGCACTTCATTCCACTGCCCTGTGAGCCCATGGCCTTCTTCGA
>JAAIGF010057645.1_pt1 | contig 50674 bp, 54 predicted proteins | sample 6487441 | NCBI WGS metagenome assembly JAAIGF01 (sample SAMN13974129, study PRJNA590717) | phyllosphere metagenome | biome: pepper field; feature: multiple bacterial spot infested pepper fields; material: pepper leaves; isolation source: leaves from pepper fields | host: Capsicum annuum ...
CCGCTGCCTTTTATGTCCCATCTGCAGCTTCAGGCTGAAACCTGCGGCTGGCCTCCTGAGGCGATTCATACAGAGGCATTTAAAGCAGCTGCACCGCAGCAGGTAACTGAGCAAGGCGCAGCGTTCACTATAACCCTGGCGCGATCGGGCAGAAGCTGGCTGGTTCCGCCGGACCGTTCCATTGCAGCAGTGCTGACTGAACAGGGTGTGGAGGTTGCGCTGTCATGTGAAATGGGTATGTGCGGAGCCTGTCTGACACCTGTTACTGAAGGCCAGCCGGACCATCGCGATACGGTTCAGTCTGACAAAGAAAAAGCGGCGCCCTCCCAGTGTATTGCACTCTGCTGCTCCCGCAGCCATACCGTCAGCCTGACAATCGATCTCTGAACAGCTGGCTGCTGACCCGGCCAGCAGCCTGGCCTCCCCTGCCCCGATAAACACGCCTGTTATCATCTATCATTTTCTGTCTATTTTTAGTCCCGGCTTATGTTCCGGTCCTCAATACTCTGTCACGAAAAAAATAAACGAAGCGCAAATGAATACCTGCACCCTTTTATTGCATGACGTAATGCTGTGCCCGGCTAATTGTCACAACTTTTCATTAAACCTTTTCAGGACGCAAAGAACGCTTTCCTTTATCAAAGTAAAATGCTAACTATTCACCTGCGTAAGATTAAGATAACAGAATCGCTTAAGATCGATTCTTACTTAAACAAACGACCCGTCGTAAATTAAAAAGTCAGGATAAATTCTGTCTTGAACATGGTAAAAACAGCGCTACATTTATTTTTGCCACAAGTCAGCATGAACAGAGAGGAAAAAATGCAGGATTCCAGCAATAACCCGGAAGAAGCTGAAAAAACCAAACCACGCCGCGGTGGTGCAGGTAACTTTGCTGCTAACAAAGAACGTGCTGCCGAGGCAGGCCGCAAGGGCGGCCAGGTCAGCGGTGGCAACTTCAGAAACGATCCTGAACGGGCTATTGAAGCGGGCAGAAAAGGAGGGAAGATCAGCCGTCGTAAGTAAACTTATACAGAGCCCGATATCTCTGCACTTCATTTAATTCTGAAAATGACACTCTCCTGACATCGTTTACGCTTCGCTTACGCGAAAGAATTGACCTGTCAGGAGAGTTATTTTTTCATTCGGAGAAGAATTTTCGATTAAAACTTGATCGATACCCTTTTTTACCGCTTCGCTTTATTAACAAAAAAACGTTCTATATTTTCTGACTGACTTACAAATGGCATTTTTATTAACCAGCAACATGAATGGATATATTTGTACAACGCACAACCCTTTGTACACTTTTATTAAAAATATAAACCCATACTACAACGCATTTTAAATAATAAACGACCTAACTCTATATTTAATAAAGAAAAATTGCATTAATGATGCATCTTATCGTTGCCTGCGCAAATGCCGGGTATTTCGTTTGAGGAGGCAGCAATGAGGGATGACTGCAACCGCACGCAAAGTGCGACGCGTGCATCACCGCTGACTATAGTTAATATTCAGCAAAGATAAGGGGGCTTTATGGCAGGTGGCTGGTCGGAAGATGGCGCAGTCCAGAAACAGATTGATGCGACGGTTGATGATGCTATCGCCCGGGCGCGAAGTCATCTTAAGCAGGGTGACAGTGCACGCTTCTGTGATGAGTGTGGAGAACCGATACCCGAAGCACGTCGCGCGGCACTGCCCGGCGTACGCTACTGTATCCAGTGTCAGTCTGAACTGGATAAGAAAGAAGCCAGCAGTAGCGGTTATAATCGCCGGGGCAGTAAAGACAGCCAGCTGCGTTAGCCTGGCGCAGACTTGTGTTACTCAGCTCCAGAGCAGAACGTCGTTACGCCCTGCCCGCTTTACCTGATAGAGGGCCTCATCCGCATGGCGCAGCCAGTCGCGCAGAGAATCAGCGCTGCTCGCAGGAGCGATACCGATGCTAACCGTGCAGTGAAAATCAGGAGCGGCAGGCAAAGCAACCTGCGCTATTTTTTCACGCAGTCGCCTGGCGAGAGCAACCACGGTTTCATCACTGGCATGGTGAACAATAACGCTTAGCTCATCACCTCCCAGACGCGCGGGTATATCCTGAATACCGACATAGTTGCGCAGCAGAGCGGAAATTTCTGCCAGCAGAAAGTCTCCGGCTTCATGCCCCCAGGTGTCATTGACGGCCTTGAAATGGTCCAGATCCAGCAGCAGCAGATAGCCGTTACTGTCGCCACGCCGCGTACTTAAAAACTCACTCTCCAGCCGTCGTTCAAATAGCCGTCGGTTAGGGATCTGCAGGCCCGGATCCATCAGAGCTACGCGCTCCAGTTCGCGATTACGCTTGCGCAGCTGCCAGGTCAGATTATAAGAAGCGATACTCAGCGCCAGCATGTAACAGCTGGCGAGCGGCAGCGTCAGCCACACCGTCTGCGTCGTAAAGGCACTCTCTATCCGTGCACCATCGAGTATCCACACCGACAGGAAAGCCACTATAAACGCTTTAATAGCGGAGATGAGAAGCGTACTGCCTCCCGCCGCATAGCGATCTGAGGCCAGTACGGCCATGATAATCACCGAGGGCACCGGAGTGAGCGACATCAGCGCCACCCATATCCCGCCAAAAGCGGCATCGAGCGTAAGGTTGTTACGTTCAGCGCTGGTCGGATCTTCAGCGCGCAGTGCACGCTGGCAGGCAAGCCACGGCCAGGCAAAGGCATTAATGAACAGTAAAGCGCTGTAGAACAGCTCGCGCTGCGTATCGAGCAGCACAGAAAGAATAGGAAAGAAACAGAGTACAGTACCGAGCTGACGCATAAAAAACATGCGCCGGACGAAACGTCTCGATCGTTTTTTCAGATGATCATCATCAGGGGTGTAATAGTTCATTCTAAGATAAATCTGATCAACAGGAACCGCAGTTTATCGGGAAAAAGGCGCAAACAGCGAATTATTTTGACGCTTCCCCCTTATCGATTGAAGTTACCGTGCTTATGTAATTACGCTGGCGCACAACGGCTGTTTTTACCATCATCCTTTCATTAATAAAATAATTATACTTATCAAACAGATAAGCTGGATAAATCTGACAGCCTGAAATAAATGCTGCACTATTCAGACTGCCAGTAAAGCCCGGCTTAAGAGATTATTTTTTCAGATTACATCGTTTAACATGTCACCTGAAGAGCCTCTGTTGGCGATTTCAGGCTGAAATCGCTGTTAATCATAGACTTACCATTGAGTCGCTTGCATATCGATGACAAAGCGATAGTGCACATCGCCGCGTAGCATACGCTCAAATGCCTGTTCTATCTCATCCCCGGTAATAGTCTCGATATCCGCCACAATATTATGCTGGCCGCAGAAATCGAGCATCTCCTGCGTTTCCTGTACGCTGCCGATTGAAGAGCCAGTGATACTCAGCCTGCGGAAAACCATTGGGGTGATATCCGGCGAAATATGTGGCCGATCCGGAATACCTACCAGCACCATACGTCCATTGGTTTTCAGCGTGGCAAGATAGGGATTAAGGTCGTGCGGAGCTGCCACGCAATTGATGATGATATCCAGCGAAGTCTGGCAGGCTGCCATCTCCTCCTCATTGTGAGATACCACTACCCGACTGGCCCCCAGGCGCAGTGCATCGTCGCGCTTGGCCGCAGAAGTGGTAAACAGAGTGACGTCTGCCCCCATTGCGCTGGCCAGCTTAACCGCCATGTGTCCAAGTCCGCCCAGTCCAACCACGCCCACACGGTCGCCTGCTTTAACATTGAAATGGCGTAATGGCGACCAGACCGTAACCCCGGCACAGAGAAGCGGTGCTACCCCGGCTGGTGGCAGATTTTGCGGAACGGCGACCACGAAGTGCTCATCGACAATTACGCTCTCAGCGTATCCTCCCCAGGTAGTGCCGCCGGTGTACTTGTCGGTCCCGTTATAGGTCGCGGTAAAACCCGCTTCACAATATTGCTCTTCATGCTGCTGACAGAAATGGCAGGTCCGGCAGGAATCCACCATTACGCCAACGCCAACCAGATCGCCTGGCCTGAATTTGCTGACTTCACTGCCCGCCTCCGTTACCCGGCCAACAATCTCATGTCCCGGTACCAGCGGATAGCGGCTGACGCCCCATTCATTACGCGCCATGTGCAGATCAGAATGGCAGACGCCGCAATAGAGGATCTCAATTTTGACATCCTGTTTTTGCAGCGGGCGCAGCGCGACGCTATCGGACGTCAGGGGTGCGGTTGCATTATGTGCAACCAGTGCATTGATTTTCATTGTGCCTCCGGCAAAGATGGCTTAATAAGCTGAGAGGCGGCAGACTATAGTGAATGCGAAAAAGAATTAACAGTAGGCACCAAACGGTGACCTTATAAGGAGTCAGGCATGCCAGCCTGGGAAGAGGGTAAACTGGTCTTTTATGCGGATTCACCTCCGCGCAGACTGCTGGAGCTGTTCTCTGTCAAATGGAGCACGATGGTGCTGCATGCGCTTTATCACTGGCCAGATCACTGTGCCAGAACCGGCGAGCTGCAGCGCAGCCTGCAGGGCATATCAAAAAAAATGCTGTTTCAGACGCTAAAAGCGCTGGAACAGCGCGGCCTGGTTGAACGGCGGGAATATGACGTTACGCCTGCTAAAGTCGACTACCGGCTCACCCCGCTGGGAATGACATTTGCCCGACCGGTGGAGGAGATGTATACGTGGGGGCTTAAGAACCAGGCCGCGCTGGATAGTATGGAGGCTAATCTGCACGCTGCCCGGCTTAAAGCTGAGTCAGAGGAGTAACAGAGCCGCCGCGGGCGGCTCTGTCAGGTCAGACTTAGTTAAACGGCGTTTCCCGGGCCAGCAGGCGCGCAATGACGTTGAGTGCGCCCTCTTCGTTATTGTTCTGCGTACGATAGCGGGCGACTGCCGCAACCGACGGGGCAGCGTTATCCATGGCAAAGCTGTAGCAAGCCTGTCGCAACATCTCGATATCATTTGCGCTGTCGCCAATCGCCAGCACCTCACAATCATCAATGCCCCATTTTTGCTGCAGCATGGCAATGCCGTGCGCTTTATGACAGCCAGGAATAATCAGGTCAATAAAGCCGAATCCGCTGGAGACCGGATGCATAATGTTCTCAATTGCGCTCAGCTCATGATGCAGCCGCGCCATCAGCGCCTCAACGCCTTCATGCTCAAGATTTAATGAGAATTTAAAAATGGTGTCGTCGATGCTGCTCAGATCATCGCGCTTTTCCAGCCGGCGATAGTGATTGCTGAGTTTATTCACCACATGTTCAGGCATAGAGTTGTGCACATAGGCGCTGTTGCGGCCGCAGACCACGACGCTGATATCAGGCTCTTTCGCCAGGATAGTCAGGATCTGCTCTACCCGCTCAGGCGCCAGCTCTCCGCAAAACAGTTCCTCATTGCAGTCTGAGACCCAGGCGCCGTTTTCAGCAACAAACGCGATCTCATCCTTGATATCAGGAAAATAGTGTTGCAGCTGATAATACTGATTGCCGCTGGCAACAACAAAGCGGATCCCTTTCTCTTTGAGCAGTGCGTACTGGCGGGCAAAACGCTGCTGATTATAGTGCTTGTTATCATCAAGGAAGGTGCCATCCATATCTACTGCAATCATCTTAACTGCCATTACTCTCTCCCATATAGAATCTGCCGTCAGCCCGTCCGGCCTGTTATAGAGTATAAGCTTACTCGCGACGTGGATTAATGAGAATGTTAATAGTGACGATGTTCACTGCTTTCAGAGATTTCTCGCTGGCAGACGCGGAGCATCTGTATGGTTTACTGATTACAGTGAATAAGATGAGTTGCACAGCGGAAGATGCCAGGCAAAGAAGGTTGCCGGCGGCGCATTAAGGCCGCCCGGCTCAATCAGTTATTGTCAGGATAGCTCAGGGTAATAGCGTCATCTGGCAGATGCGTGAAGGTTTTAACCAGCTGGTGATAATCGGCAACCGGATTCAGTGCGGCAAACTGCTGCGGATAGAGATCTTTCGCCAGGATTTCCATGCCGATGATATTCCACGGATGGTTGTAGAAATGGTGATAGATACCATAAGCCCGGTTCTGCTTCACCGGCTCAATCTGTGCCACGCCGGTACGGCGCGTCAGGGTCTGGAAGGTTGCAGTGACCTCCTGAGGCTTAACCCCATAGCCAAACGGTAACACGTTGCTGTTAGGCCGTTTAGAACCGGTCATGATATAGACATCAGGCTTCATCGCGATGATTTTTTCCAGCGAAACAAAACCTGAGTTGCCCGGTAAAAGTGCAGAACCGATATTTTTGCCTCCTACCGCTTCGACCAGTCCGCCCCAGCCGTTATGACTGTGCGTAAAACAGCAGTTATCGCTGTTGCCGGCAATAGGCTCGATAAACACTGTGGGTTTCTTTTCAATGCCGCTGACTTTATTCGTAATAGCGGACATTTTTTGCTGATAGAAAGTTGTATAGTCCCGGGCCTGCTCTTCGCGGTTAAGGATCTGCCCAAGCAGAGAAACACTTTTAGCTGTGTTCTGCGCCGGGTGCAGTTCATAGTCTACAAACACAACCGGGATGTGCAGATTTTCAAGCGTCCTGACCACACCAGACTGGATCAACGCCGGTTTTGCACGTAACTGTGCAATCATCACATCCGGCTGCTGCGCCAGCACGCTTTCAAGGTTGACCTGACCCTGATCGTTGAATCCCATATCAACAATTTTTTCCGCCTGCGGCCAGCGTGCTTTCAGCATTTCCCAGGTTTGCGTATCCTGTTTTTTAGGCAGGTTATTCCAGGCTACAATGCGTTCAAAAGGATTATCACGATCGAGCAGAGCCAGCGTCAGTACATCACGCCCATCCTGTAAAATAATATGGCGAGGCTCTTTAGAAAACGTATGTTGCTGTCCATCCAGATCGGTGATGGTCAGTGGATAGGTGGTGGCTGACGCTGATAAAGCCACACCCAGGCTCAGCGCCACGCCGCAAATAACTTTCATTTGAACTCCGTTCGTTACTGAATAGTAATTATTATCATCTAATTTATCATAACTGGTAAAGCCGGAGCAGGGTCCGTGCGGGTGCGGTTGTAACGGAATGCGTCATCCTGCCGGATAAAGGCTCTCTTTTGTTACGTAAAACAGCCTGAAACAGTGGCGATTTCAGGCTGAAATTTTTAGCTCAAATCTATAACTGACAATCACTTAGGCGTGAAAAAGGGGTGGCGAAAGCAAATAAACCGCCCGCAGGCGGTATGTTTACTGCTCCAGATATTTAGCAAGCGTGCTGCTGATGACCTTATCCAGCTCATCCTGTAGCTCTTTAGGCTGGCGATTAAATTCATAACTAAAGGTGCGCCCTTTGGATTTTTTCCGGGCAAAGCGATCTTTGTCAGCAAAGTCCCAGAGCGACGTCGTCACGACTTTCTCTTTTCCCGGAGCCTCAAGCAGTGCGTTACTGCCATTGCGCACCAGACGCAAAATGGCATTCTTCACTTCATCTTCAGCCAGGCCATCTTCAGAGGCAATCTCATCAATATCCGCGCTGATAGTCTCTACCAGCGTGGTTATGCTCTGTTGCTTCTCCTGAAGCCTTTCACATGCCTGCAGCAGCAGCTTATAGTCCGGATAGGCGAGTTCAGCATGGTTAGGAAACAGCATGATCAGTTCAGCCGGCACACTCGCGGCCTGTAAGGCGCGTGTCACTTTAGCCTGTGACAGTCCCTGTTGCTCAGCAATCTCTTTTTGCGACAGGCCACTCTGCTTTAGAGCCAGCAGGCGCAGACCTACTTCACGCAAATTATGCTCACGCGCAGTCTGAATATCCTGAGCCAGGCGACGTGCTTCTTCGGCAGAGATATCCTCATCAGTCACCAGTATGCTCAGACCCGTTTTGCAGAGCAGCGCGGCAGCGCGACGGCGGGAGCCATCAAGTACTTCGATGCGCTCACCGCGCTTTACCCCGATGGCGGGAAAAAACTGCTGCAGTTTAATCGTACGAATGATGTCACGCAGCGATTCTGGCGTCAGGCCAGACTGATCGCGACCGTTGGTCTCCTGCACGACAAAAGTCTTTGCTTCCACATCGCGGGCAGAGACGTGCTGAAGTGAGAACAGCGCGCGTTTGCCGGTATTCAGCACAAACGTTTGCGTATGTTCTGCAGCAGTGTGTTCATTTTGCAGAGGTGACTGGCTGAAAGTACGGCCAATAGTAATGCGTTTTGCGCTCATCTTAACCTCAGTTCAAACGAATAAATTCAATACGGTCAAATACGGCTTTGGCAAAATCCTCTGCAGCCGATCGCGCGTTTTTCAGTGCCTCACTGCTGCCCACATAGGTAGAAGGGTTAGCTGAAATCACCGTATCAAACGACTCACCGCAGCGCTCAAATCCGTCAAGCCGCGGCAGCGCCGCGTCCAGCATATCGCCACCGAAAATCTCTTTAGCCAGGCTATGGCACATCTTATGATCGGCTTTGTTGGAGAGTTTCGACATAAAGCCGATATTGCCCTGCAGCCGGCATTCAGCCCCTGAGGCTTCAATAATCTCTACCAGCTCAGGCAGTCGGGTAAGGTATTTGAGCGTCGAATGAAAATCGACCTGCGCAGGCGGAACGGGCGTCATCAGCAAATCAGAAGCAGCAATCGCATTTTTGAGAAACGCATCCAGATGCGGGCCGCTATCAATAAAAATGAAGTCGTAATCTTTTTTGAGCTTTGCCACAACGTTTTCATACAGCACAGCGTGCACGTTCTGCCCTGGCAGGTGTTCATGACAAAGCTCCTCCCAGCGTGAAGCGATAAACGCATCATCAATTGAAGCGGGCAGTACATCCACGCCCGGGATGATTGAGGGCACAATAAAGTCGCTTTTCAGCTCTTCGCCGCTGACATTCTGCAGCATCGCCTGGGCGGCAGTGGCTTCTACCAGACCCACTGAACGTTCATGATTCAGAAACATGGTGGCCGAAGATTGCGGATCCAGATCGATGACCAGAATACGTAAATCTTCAAACAGCAGATGCGGATGCGCCCGCAGCGCATGTGCCAGCGAGACGGTTGAGACCGTTTTGGAGACGCCACCTTTCAGATTGCCAACGAAGAGGGTATAGGCTTCCGCGTGGCGATCGCGATATTTAGGTACGCCCCGGTGATGGTAGATATCGACAATGTTTTCAATCGACATCGCATATTTGGTGGAGCTGCCGGCAGCGCGTTTATCAAACACGTAGCCATTTTCTTCCATCTCATTGACCGCATAATCAACGCTGGCGCGCGTCAGTTTTGGCAGTTTAGCCAGCGCGGCTTTCGCATAGACCTGATAAAACGTATTTTCTTTGAGTTCTTCTTTTTGCGCCTGAATCTGCTCGGTGAGACTCATCAGCATTCTTTCTGAACGTTGAGCAACCTTCAGAATCTGCTTCTCATCATTAGCCATACCTGCTCCACACATGTAGGATTTATGACTTTATACTTAAATCCTGCACATAAGGCAATTACTTATCCTGTAAACCGGAATGCTTAATTATGCCTGCAGAATGTATTGCCCGCAGCATTCACTGTAATCAGTAGCCGCTAAACGTTCACTGTAATCAGCAAACGTAAAGTTGCAGGCGTTCAGATATAAGTCGGAAGTCCAAAGATTCACTGTAATCAGTAAATGAGGGCGCAGCGTTCACTGTAATCAGTAAAAGATTCACTGCAGGCTGCTGCAAACACGCTGTGTGAAGCAGGCTCTGGCCGGTATCTCTCTGCACGTTCACTGTAGTCAATAGTCAGCTGTTAAAAACAGAGGAGACCCTCTTCGGCAGCATTCACTGTAGTCAGCATTCTCCGGCAAATTAGCCTCTCTCTGGCTGTAACGTTCACTGTAATCAGGAGAGCCACAGAATGCGGTCGTTTAGTATCACCGGCGCCTGGATCGTCTATACGCAGCACGTTCACTGTAATCAGTAGCGGATGCCCGCTCTCACTGCAGTAAAGCCTGGCCACATTCACTGTAGTCAGTAACGGCCCGTCTTATCGCTGGCAGCGTTCACTATAATCAGCAGACAGGTCCGCAGGCGGCCTGGGCAATAGAGCGGGCCGTAAAAGGTATTGCTTTCAGCTGTCGTAACGCTATCTGGCCCTCTGCTGATTACAGTGAACAGCAGCTGTGTACTCTATACAGTGGTCACAGCAGGGCAGGGCAGAGGGTTAGCAGGCGTTCACTGTAATCAGTAAACAGAGCGGGATTAAGCTGCCTGAAAAGATATGTTAGTGCTTACTATCAATTTATGCCACGTCTGGTGCATACCGTGCCTGATTGTTCCCAGCCTGGCTAAAGAAGCCTGCTGTTTACAGTGAACGTTACTGATTACAGTGAACAGCCAGCCTGCATGGGGAACATTAAGGAGCAGAGTAGCGCTGCACGGCTGATACGGCACAGCGGCGGGAAAAGATGTTTTGCTGATTACAGTGAACATCACGACTCGTCGTCAAACTCGATCTCATCCAGCACGTCGATGCTCTCCAGATTTCCGATACCATCCAGCTTGGGCGTCCTGCTATGGATGATGAAAAACACGGAACGTCCACGCTTAATCTCGGAATAGTCGAGATAGCCTATCTCTTTCAGCTGCTCCATAGCACGCCGCACCACATGGTTCTGCGTGGTGGTTTTCGATCCCAGGTTAAGACGCATACGCAGTCGCGCCAGCGAGATAGGGGCCGGATTAACAGGAAGGCTTTCCAGATAGGTATAGAGCGCCTGAGCAGACTCTTTACGTTTCAGGCGCGAAATGGCCCGCAACTGAAGCAGAACCTTGTGATCAAAGTTATATAACTCAAACAGCTTCGGATCGGCCTGAATGCGCACCAGATCTTTTTCCCGATCGTAATAGGCAGATTGTACAAGGTGAGTATGATAAGCCTTGCCGTTACCTTCAAAGGAGAGCGTATTGGTTGCAATGCGCCGTAATGAGGCATCCAGACGCCTGCGCAGGGCCGCAGAAGAGTTCGCTGACGGAATACCACACATCTTAACGAAATCGATAAAAGGCAGCGTAACCGTGTCGCCTTTGGTCGGATAACGGGAGAAGGATTGAATAATCCCTGCCCAGGTTTTGAAATCGTTATCCATATCCAGTCTGGCACCGGTTATGGTGATCTTCTCATACCCTTCCGCTTTTACCAGCGAGAGGTTTTTCAGCTCTTTGGTCGCATCAGTGGAGGCCATAGCCCCGGATTTGCCGCGAGCAGTGGATTTAAGGGTGGGAACAAACAATCCCAGACGCATCAGTGCCACAGGCTGGACAGTATTATTCTTGTTAGGATGGAGCTGGATAACTTCGCCACTGTTTTTTGTCACCGACAGAAAAGGTTCCAGTAACGCCTTGTTTTTACTCTCTTTGTCTGCCATGGCATGAGATCTTCATTTTGTGGATGAAAGGGATCGTTTTCTGATTACAGTGAACATTAGCACTGATTATAGTGAACATTCCACAGAGTACAGTGAATATAGCACTGATTACAGTGAATGCTTTACTGATTATAGTGAACATGATCACCCTTTGAGGCCTTGTGTGGTGCGGCCTGCGACGATCGGGGATCTCTTAGGATCTATCTTTGATCTCTTTATGATCTCTTATTAGGATCTGGTTTATGTATAAGTGGATAACTCAGGATCCCACGGCAGACACTCTCTCTTAATTGCTTTCAATAAGAGAACAACTTGATCAATATTATTCATTTTATATCAATAGTAATCAGGCGTATCGTAACAGGCATGATCAACAGCCATGTACTGAGGAATTCTGATGACTGACCATGTAATTTCACGTAATCCTGCAACGGGTGCCATTCTCGCAACGTATCCACTCCAGACCGCTGAGGAACTTGATCGCTCCCTTGCACAGAGCGCTGAAGCCGCTGAGCTGTGGCGTAATACAACGATTGAACAGCGTGTGAAGGTACTGCGTCAGCTGGGTGAACAGCTGCGTCAGCGTCAGGATGAACTGGCCACTATGGCAACACGGGAAATGGGTAAACCTGTTGCCCAGGCACGTGCAGAAGTCCTGAAATGTGCCAGCTTATGTGACTGGTATGCCGAACATGGCCCGGCCATGATTGCTGATAAACCAGCTCCGGTAGAGGGTCAGCAGGCGTGGCAGTCATTCAGACCACTGGGCGTCATACTGGCTGTGATGCCGTGGAATTTTCCTTACTGGCAGGTGCTGCGTGGCGCTGTCAGCATGCTGCTTGCCGGCAATACCTATCTGTTAAAACATGCACCCAGCGTAATGGGATCGGCTTATCTGATGGCTGAACTGTTTGAGGCAACAGAACTGCCGCACGGTGCTTTTACCGTTATCAATACGGATAACGACGGCGTTTCAGCAGCAATCAGCGATTCACGCGTTGCAGCCGTTGCAGTCACCGGGAGCGTACGCGCAGGCGCCGCTATCGCAACACAGGCCGGTGCGGTACTGAAGAAAACAGTACTGGAGCTGGGCGGTGCCGATCCTTTCATCGTACTGGCCGACGCAGATCTTGACGCTGCTGTCGCTTCAGCCGTTGTGGGGCGCTATCAGAATACCGGACAGGTTTGCATGGCAGCGAAGCGCTTTATCATCGAAGAGAGTATCGCCGCCGAGTTTGAAGCGCGTTTCAGCCAGGCCGTAGCCGCACTAAAAATTGGCGATCCGCTTGATGAGCAGACCTTTATCGGTCCGATGGCACGCTACGATCTGCGTGATGAACTGGATGGGCAGGTGCAGCAAACGCTCAAAGAGGGCGCACGTCTGGTGCTGGGCGGTCATAAAATTGAGGGGGAAGGAAATTACTATGCCCCTACCATTCTGGCTGATGTGACGCCGGAGATGACAGCATTTCAGCAGGAAATATTTGGCCCGGTCGCGGCAATCACTACGGCGCGTAATGCAGAACACGCCCTTGCGCTGGCTAACAACAGCGATTTCGGTCTGAGTGCCACCGTCTGGAGCCGCGATGAGTCGGTGACCAGCTGGCTGGCAGAGCGGCTGGAAACAGGAGCGGTATTTATCAACGGCAACGGCGCATCCGATCCGCGCGTCGCGATTGGCGGCGTTAAAAAGAGCGGCTATGGCCGTGAGCTCTCCAGTTTTGGCGTACACGAGTTCTGCAATATCCAGACAGTATGGAAAAACCGTCGCTAACTGCCCTGAGGCGCGCAATACTGTGCGCCTCACGATTTTCAGGTAGCCAGCAACATGAAAAGTCCGGGCATTATCATCCTTGCAGCAGGGCAGGGAACACGTTTTCAGCAGGCGGGCGGAAAAGGCAATAAGCTGCTTGCCCTCTTGCCTGACAGCACCGGAACACCCCATCCTGTGCTCGGTATGACGCTGCATGCAGCACAACACAGCGGGCTGCCGCTTCTGCTGGTAACGCGACCTGAATATACCGCGATACGGGCGCTGGCTGCCGCGCAGGCGATACCGGTGCTATGTGTCAGCAGTGCAGGCAGCGGCGAGACGATTGCCGCTGCCGTTCGCGCTGTGCCGCACTGGTCTGGCTGGCTGATTCAGCCCGGCGATATGGCATGGGTTACTGCAGAAGATCATCAGCGTATCGCCGGCGCACTCTCCGAAGGGGCCTCCCAGGCCCGTTTTTGCTGGCAGAACAAACCCGGCCACCCGGTAGGCTTTGCGGCAGAATATGGCCCGGCACTTAGTGAGTTAAAAGGGGACAGCGGCGCCCGCTCGCTGCTTGATACCGCGCGCCTGCTGCGTTTGCAGGGACACGCTGGCGTGATCCGCGACGCCGATCTCCCCGTTACCGCCACGCCGCTCGCCCGCCGCAGGAAGTAGTGGCGCAGGGTGATAATTACCGCTACTCTCGCGCGGTCATATTTATGCGAACGGGTGACACACTACCCGGTTGACCGTCCCTGTTCAGAGTCATGGTACGCGGAGAGAGTGATGAGCGCAGTAGCCGATCCTTCAGTAATCCAGTCGCGGCGGGAAAGTGCCGCCATCTATCGAAAAATAACGTTAAAACTGATCCCGTTTCTCTGCCTGTGTTATCTGGCAGCCTACCTGGATCGCATTAATATTGGTTTTGCCAAGCTGCAGATGGCAAGCGACTTAGCGCTAAGCGAAACGGCGTTTGGTCTGGGTGCGGGTCTGTTTTTTGTGGGTTACATTCTGTTTGAAGTGCCAAGCAACCTGTTTCTGCAACGCACCGGCGCACGGATCTGGATCGCGCGGATCATGATCAGCTGGGGAGTGCTCTCGGCGTTTACCCTGCTGGTAAAAACTCCCGGTCAGTTCTATACGATCCGCTTTTTACTGGGCGTGGCAGAAGCAGGGTTTCTGCCGGGCGTGCTGTTTTATCTGACCCGCTGGTTTCCCTCATGGCGACGCGGCCGCATTATTGCGCTGTTTATGCTGGGTTTGCCACTTTCCAGTATCATCGGCGGCCCTCTATCAGGCTGGATCATGACGCACTTCGACAAACTGCACGGGCTGCATGGCTGGCAGTGGCTGTTTCTGCTGGAGGGCCTGCCGAGTATTCTGCTGGGGCTGATGACGCTGCGAATGCTGCCGGATGGCCCGGCAGAGGCATCCTGGCTGAGCGTTCAGGAAAAACAGGTCATTGCTGATGAACTCCGCAGCGATGCGGGCGAAGCTGCTGAGGCGAAACACCGGCTGCGGGATGGCCTGCTTAATTTGCGGGTAGTGATGCTGGGCGGAATCGATTTCTCCATACTGCTTAGCGCTTACGCAATGGGCTTCTGGTTACCGACGCTGCTGAAAAAAGCAGGCTCCACCGATCTCACCACGATTGGTTATCTTACGGCGGTCCCAAGTCTGGCCGCGCTGGCTGGCATGCTGCTGATTGGAGCCAGCTCAGACAGGCTGCGCGAACGCCGCTGGCATATTATTGTTCCTTTTATCATCGGTGCAGCCGCAATGGCCTGCGCGCCCTTCTGGAGCAGTAATGTGGCTGTAACCGTGCTGCTATTTTCCATTGCGCAGGCGATGATTATTGGTGCCGTGCCGGTTTTCTTCAGCCTGCCCGCAACCTTTCTGACCGGTACTGCCGCCGCCGCAGGTTTTGCGCTCGCCTGCTCAATTGCCAATATTGCAGGCCTGGTCAGTAATTCTGTTATGGGAATCGCGCTGGATATGACCGGCAGCAGCGACGGGGCGCTGTGGCTGTTTGCTGCCTGTTTATTGCTCAGCTGCCTGCTGGTGCTGGCACTGCCGGCAAAACTGGTCAATCGCTGATCGCCATAAAGCGCGCCTGTTACGGGCGCGCTTTACTGATTACAGTGAACGTTGCGTACACGTCAGGCAGGACGCGTTTATTCAGGCTCAGGCGATATCAGTTCTGCTCAGAGAGTTGCACCGCCATGGTATCGGCTTCCAGTGCTTCAAACACGTGGGGTTCATCAGCGGGATAGCAGATGTAATCGCCAGGATTCAGCTCCACCGGCGCATCGCTGGGTCCTACCCTGGCCCGCCCGCGGGCAATGATAACGTGCTCAACCGAACCGGGCGGATGCGGCTTTGAAGCGCGCGGCGCGCCTGGCTGACTGGTCACCAGATAGAGGTCGCGTCGCCCGCCTGGCGGGCAGCTGGCGAGCAGAGCCGCCTGATAATCAGCCAGTTCAGCCGACACAATCATCCCTTCACCTTTGCGAATAACCTGCAGACGTTTTACCTCTGGTTCCAGCAGGCGGGCGAAAGGAATATTTAACGCGACACAGAGCGCCCAGAGGGTTTCGATACTGGGATTGCCGTTGCCCGCTTCCAGTTGTGAGAGCGTTGATTTTGCCACACCCGCACGGCGAGCCACTTCAGTCAGTGAAAGTCCGGCACGCTGCCGCTCGCGGATCAGCCCGGCGGCAATAGTATCAATCGGTGGTGTCACAGCAGCTCCTGTTCGTTTTATCGAACGTTTGTTCATCTTGTAAAACAATTTCTGAACGTTCATTATACTGTCTTTACTGTTCGGTATGAGATCAATATGTGATGCGTGCAGGGATTAACGTGCTTGATCGCGGCGTGATAAAAGCGATTGTTCTGGTTTGTCTGGCAGACGGTATTGTGGGCCTCTCCTATGGCTCGCTGGCCGCTGCACAGGGTTTTCCGCTCTGGGTGCCGATAGCGCTCTCTACGCTGGTGCTGGCAGGCGCTTCGGAATTTCTTTTTATCGGCATTGTTGCTGGTGGCGGAAGCCCGCTCACTGCCGCCGCCGCCGGGTTGCTGGTCAATGCGCGCCATCTGCCGTTTGGCATTGCGGTAAAAGATCTGGTGGGGCAGGGAGGCCGCAGCCTCCTTGGCTGCCATATCATGAACGATGAGAGCGTGGTATTTGGTATCTCGCAACCGGGGCTGCAGCAGCGCCGGGTTGCCTACTGGCTGTGCGGACTCGGTATTTTTGCGGTCTGGCCACTCACCGTTATCAGCGGCGCCATGATTGGCCGCTTTATTCCTGACGTTTCCGCCATCGGGCTGGATGCGGTTTTCCCGGCGATCCTGATTGCGCTGATTTTTCCGGCGCTGCGCAAACGGCGGACACGCATTCCGGCGCTGGCCGGGACCGCACTCTCTGTCGCGGTCACGCCTTTTGTACCGGCAGGAATGCCGGTGCTCTTTTCCCTGCTGGGGTTGCTGAGCTGGCGGGAGCGTAAAGATGGACAATAGTCTGGTCATTGCCGGTATCGCGCTGCTGGCCGTCGGAACGTACGCTATCCGTTTTGCCGGATACCGTCTCGGCAGCCGGCTGCCGATGTCAGAAAAAACGCGCAATATGCTGTCAGATGCTGCCACGGTCCTGTTGCTGGCGGTGGCGGTCACAACCGCACTGTTTGAAGGAACGCACTTTGCCGGCATCGCACGGGTAGCAGGCGTTCTGTTTGCTGTTTTTCTGGCATGGCGACGGACGCCGTTGATTCTGGTTATCGCAGGAGCCGCAGCGATGACGGGATTACTGCGTTATCTGGGCGTGCCGTAACGACTTTTCAGGCTGGCAATATCCGCCTGCCACGGCTTTTGCTACCTTAACAGTATAAGGCGTCGCTTCCGGATCCCTTCAGAGAGCGACAGAGTAAGCCAGAGCAGGATTGAGGCAAAAATGGAAAAGCAGGAACGAACCGACAATCATGCAGATGAGATCGTCAACTGCGTGGTCTATCGTCATGGCGAGCGGCAAGAGCATGTCGATGTTGCAGAGATCAGCGATATCCTGAAAGAAGATAAATCGTTCGTCTGGCTTGGGTTATACCAGCCCGAACCCGCTTTTATGCAAAAGCTGCAGGAGGAATTCGGGCTGCACGAGCTGGCGATCGAAGATGCTCTGCTGGCGCATCAGCGTCCTAAGATTGAACAGTATGGCGAATCGGTATTTATCGTGGTCAAAACGGCGTATATGCAGGCGCAGCAGCACATCACGTTTGGTGAAACGCACTTCTTTCTGGGCAAAAATTTCCTGATTACGGTACGCCATGGATCGCGGGAAGGCTATGCCGCAATCCGGGAAAAAGCGGAAAAGAATCACGCCATGCTGTGCCAGGGGCCAGGCTATGCACTCTACTGTATCCTCGATTTTATCGTAGACAACTACAGTAAAATCACACAAACGCTCAGCGAGCGTATCGGTAATCTCGAAGATGGGATGTTTTCCACGCGCTTTGATAACCACGCGCTGGAGCAGGTCTACCATCTGCGACGCCAGCTGCTGGCGCTGCGCAACGCCGCGATGCCGGTCACTGAAATCTGCCCGCAGCTGGTTCGTTTCCATGAAGATATTATCCCAAAAAATCTGCGCGCCTATCTGCGCGATGTGCAGGATCACGCGCATCACGTCATGATCGATGCAGAGGATATGCGTGAAACGCTGGCCAGTGCTATGCAGGTCAACCTCGCACTGGTCTCTGTACAGCAAAGTGAAGTGAATAAGAAGCTGGCGGGCTGGGGCGCCATTTTGATTGTGCCAACAATTGTATTCAGTATGTATGGCATGAACTTTTCCGACATGCCGGAGCTGCACAGCCATTTTGGTTATCCGGTGGCGCTGGGATCAACGCTGCTTATCTGCTGCATTATGTGGTGGCGGCTGAAGCGCGCGGGCTGGTTATAACGACGCCCGCGCGTCGATGCCTGAAATTTCAGCCTGAAATCGCCAGAATTTTTATGGCTTAAAACGGGCTGGCAGTAGGGCGCAGCGTGATTTCACTGACGTCAACCTCGCCAGGCTGATCGATAGCCCAGCTGACCGCCTGCGCTATCGATTCCGGTTTAAGGGCGATAGCCCGAAAGCTGCGCATCGCCTCCTGGGCCACATCGTCAGTGATGCTGTCAGCCAGCTCAGATTCCACTACGCCTGGATTGATAACGGTAACGCGCAGAGCGGACGACTCCTGCCGTAATCCCTCAGAAATAGCGCGGACGGCAAATTTAGTGGCGCAGTAAACCGCCGCGGTGGGTGAGACCGTAAGCGCCCCGATTGACGCGATATTGATAATGTGCCCCGCCTGCTGCTGCTGCATTGCGGGCAGTACTGCAGCGATGCCGTAAAGCACGCCGCGCACATTAACATCCAGCATCTGGTCCCACTCTTCAACTTTCAGTGAAGCCATCGGAGAGAGCGGCATCACGCCCGCATTGTTAATCATCACATCAATCCGTCCATATTTTTCAATAGCCAGACGGGCTAATGCCTGTGTATCAGCGCGCTGCGTCACATCTGTCGTCAGATAATCTATCCGGGCACCCTGCTGCTGCAGCTCATCACACAACGATGCCAGACGTGTGGCCCGGCGTGCACCAAGGATCAGCCTGTGACCCTGCCTGGCCAGATAGCGGGCGATGGCTTCACCGATACCGCTGCTGGCGCCGGTCAGAATAATTACTTTCGCTTTTGCATCAGTCATCTTTTTTTCCTCGTGTGAAGTACCCTGCTATTGTTGAAAAATGCCGCAATCGTCAACAGACCTATTCACTGCGCATCTTTGCCTGATCCTCTCGCAGAGCGAGCCGCGCGCTGCGCCTTGTGACTAAGCAGGAATTCAACTATCCGGGAGAACGTGTGATGAATGACGTGCAACAGCAGATTTGCACTTTGCTTAACCAGCTGGCACCGCAGGAGGGATATACAAAATCCCTGCTGGATAGCGTGTTATTTATGCGGGCTAATCAGCAGTGGGCGCGCACGCCGGTACTTTATGAGCCGGGCATCATCATTATCTGCCAGGGCGCTAAGCGTGCCTTTCTGGCGGATAATGTCTACCGCTATGACGCGCAACACTATCTGGTATTATCTGTGCCTCTGCCATTCTCAGCGGAGACTGAAGCGACGTCCGCTGAGCCGCTGCTGGGCCTGGCGATCCGTTTTGACGTTAACGTACTGGCGAAACTCATCGCGCAGGTGCCGGCAAAGCCTGCGGGTGAAGAGAGGGCGACGGCCGCTATTATCTCCACGCCGCTGGATAGCACACTGCTACAGAGTACGCTGGCACTGCTTCAGGCATTACGGGATCCGCTTGAGGCGCGGATACTGGGGCCGGCCCGTGTGGAAGAGATCTGCTTTCGCATTCTGATGGGGCAGCAGGGTGCCGCTGTACGCGCCGCGCTGGCGTATCAGGGCCATTTTGGCCGCATTGCCCGGGCGCTACAGCAAATCCATGATAACTGGCAGCAGCCTATAAACGTTACGCAACTTGCCCGTGAGGCGGGCATGAGCGTGCCGCGTTTTCATCTGCACTTTAAAACCGTTACACAAACTTCACCCATTCAGTATCTTAAATCACTGCGCTTACATCGTGCACGACTGATGCTGATCCAGCAGAACCTGACCGCAGCCGGGGCAGCTGCGCGTACAGGCTACGAAAGTGACTCACAGTTCAGCCGCGAATTTAAACGCCTGTTTGGTCGCAGTCCGGCAGAGGAGGCGCGCATAATGAAACGGGCATTTACGCTGCTGCCAGCCGAACCATACGACCTGTTTTAGCACCCTGCACGCGGGTAACGGCTGACTGAGCATCACCCCCTGCCACAGAAAGAAGCCTGAATGTTTTAAAGCGAATCCCCAGTTAATCGTGGTATTGGCGGCTGCGTTATCCAGACTTGTGCCGATGGCGTTCCGGGAAGGGATATGAAAAGATCGCGCATCTTTAAGTGAAGCACCGCTGCCGCCTCAGGAACAGCGCATTGCGCTGCGCGCGACAGGTTTCCGGCAGCCGTGCTGCAGGCTGTTGTCAGCCATGCTGCAGGCACTTTTTATCGTTCAGGCTGACCTCTCTTATTGCACTGCAGCCTTACGGCAACATGTCGCTTCTGCTGCACGATAACGGAAGAACAACCCTGAGGCAGGCTACGAACTTTTCTGAAATAGAGGCTGGCAGCCGCAATCTGTCTTCGCCAGTCAGTACCAGGTTTTTCTGCAAATGCGCCCGGCGCTGTACCTGAACGGTCAGCGGGTGCTGATAAATCGCGCCAGATATGGTGCAGAGATAACGTTAATTTTCCCGGTGGCGGAGTAATGGAATGAGCGCGAAAGTGTGGTTAGTGGATGATGATTTGTCAGTAAGGGAGTCGCTGGGATTTCTGCTGAAAACCGTAGATTACGAGGTGGCTGACTTCGGCGATCTGGCGACGTTCGACGCCGTTGCCAGTGCAGAAGCGCTGCCGCTGCGCGGCTGTCTGCTGGTGGATGTGCGGCTGCCCGGCATGGATGGGCTTAACTGGCTGACCGAACAGCGCGCCCGTCATCCGCTGCTGCCGGTTATCCTTATGACCGCGTATGGTACGCTTGACGTCTGCCGCAGCACGTTTCAGGAGGGAGCGTTTGATATTTTTACCAAGCCGCTCGACATTGAACCGCTGCTTGCAACCCTGCATCGCGCGATGAATGAGAGCGAACAGCGTGCAGTGCAGCAGGGCTGACGCTTTCTGTTATCTCGCTCAGCCCGTCGGTAAGGTCTGTATTCCGCATAACGTTCTGCGCCAGATAAAGCGCCTCTGACAACTGTCAGAGGCGCTCCGGCTTTAGCTGGTTTTCTGCTGCTTAAATCCGGTGAGTACCTTTTTAGCACTCAGCAGCGGGAGCGGGTGGCGCGACAGCCTGCTATCGGATCACAGGGATATCGGCCAGGCGAGTGGTATAGCGGGGTGAGAGCATGTTGCGTTTCATCTGCCACGCCTGGTTTCCTGTCGTCTGGCTGGCGAAACCGATTTTGCCTTTCCCTGAACGGTTTATGGCGTCGAGAGCGGTCATCAGCGCATCCGCATTGGCACGCGGCTGCTGCTGGCTGAACATATCAAACTGCGTGCTGCCTGACTGCCAGAAGTCGCTCAGCATTACGCCCGCTTTGGCATAGCGAAAGCCGTCGCGCCAGATAGCGTTCAGCCCCTGCAAAGCAAAGGCGACGATGTCACGCGTGTCCGCCGTTGGATATTGCCAGCTGACGGGCGCGGTAGCAGAGTACCTGGGATCGTCGCCATAGCGGCCGGTCGTCACAGAGACGGTGAGATGACGGCAGCGGGAGCCCTGCTGGCGCAGCTTTTCAGCAGCCCGGGTCGCATAGGCCATAACCGCCTGCTGCATATCATCCAGCGTCGTGATGCGCTGCCCGAAAGAGCGTGAATTAACGATCTGCTGTTTTGGCGGCGGCGCATCCTCCAGTGCCAGACAGGATTCGCCGCACAGCTCGCGTGCAATGCGCTCAACAATCACATCAAATTTTTTGCGGATCGTACTGGTATTACTTTCTGCCAGATGCAGCCCGGTGGTGATCCCCATCTCTTCCAGACGCTGGGCGATTCGCCAGCCAATACCCCAGATATCGCCAATGCGCGTCAGCTGCAGCAATTTTTGCTGGCGCAGGGGATCGGAGAGATCGACCACGCCGTTTGTTTTCGTCCACTGCTTGGCCGCCTGATTCGCCAGCTTGGCCAGCGTTTTGGTCGGGCCAAAGCCCACGCCTATGGTCAGGCCGGTTTCCTGGCGAACGCGTTCGCGCATCTGCTGACCAAAGCGCTCCAGCGGCATATAACTGCTGATGCCCGTGACATCAAGAAAGCTTTCATCGATAGAGTAGACTTCCTGCCCGGCAGCCATCTCATCGAGTATTGCCATCATCCGCGCCGACATATCGCCATAAAGCTCATAGTTAGAACTGAAAACGTGTACGCCATTGTCACGAAAATAGCGTTCATGCTTAAACCAGGGGGCGGCCATCTTTATACCCATGCGCTTTGCTTCAGCTGAACGGGCAATCACGCAGCCATCATTATTTGATACCACGCAAACGGGTTTGCCGCGCAGATCGGGCCTGAAAATGGTTTCACAGGAGGCGTAAAAATTGTTGGCATCAGCAAGCGCAAACATACCTATTCTCCTGCAGGCCCGGTGAAACCCTGGCCCGCGATATCATTGAGCGCATAAGCCACCACGCCCCACACCGGCAGCGGCTGGTTCTCGTCGAGCAGAACGATAGCATCGGACCTCTCCAGCGACTGCAGCGCCGGAACGGGTTTCAGCAGTAACCTGCGCAGCACCAGTTCACCCTCAAATTCCGCCACAATAATCTGACCGTGCCGCGGCGTCAGTGCCCGATCAACTGCCAGCACTGAGCCTTTGACGATACCCGCCTCCGGGCTGGCTGTATCACTGCGCATCAGGTAGGTGGACCAGGGCGACAGGGAGACGATATCACCCAGGTTCAGGCGCGCTTCGATAAAGTTTTGAGCCGGATTCTGAAATGCCATATGCCTGTTTCGCTGAGGATAAAAAGGGTGGGCAAGTGTCCGGCTATTATACCCGATCTGCTTAAAAATAGCGCGGTTTACGCCGTGATCCTGCTCTGCCAGCGTGACGATACTATGAGCGTAATTATTTCTCTTTCGCCGCGGTTTCCTGCAGCCAGCGGATAAAGGTTTCTGTTTTTGGCCAGCGTCTGTCGGCGCGGGTAGCGATGTAATACCGTTCGCTGCACAGCAGCGCCAGGCGCGGGAAAGGCGTTATCAGTTCGCCAGAGGCGATACGCTGTTTCACCAGCGCCTTACGTCCCATCGCGATGCCGGCATGGTTTATCGCTGCAGCAACCGCAAGCTCTGCCTGATCGAATTCGGCACGGCGCGCTGCCGTAATATCCACGTCAAAATGCGCTGCCCACAACCGCCACTCATTTTCTCCGGAATCGATACTCCACGCCTGACGATCGTGCAGCAGGCGACAGCTCCGGAGATTCTCCGGGCAGTCCGTCAGCCTGAATTGTGCAGCGTAGCGCGGGCTGCAAACCGGAATAATATGTTCATCCATCAGCGGGTCCAGGTGAAATCTGTCCGGCACGTCAGCATCAAAACAGATGGCCAGATCGGCACCCATTTTATGCAGGTCGACCGGTTCGTTTCCGGTATTAATAACGAGATCGATAGCGGGGTTTTGCTCCAGAAAAGAGGCCACCGCCGGTGCAAGCCAGGCGTGCGCAAACGACGGGCGACTGTAAACCGTAAGCCTTCCGCTGGATCCCTGATTTCTGATGCCCTGAATTTCCCGGTTGAGGTAGTCGAGTGAGGTACTCATGGCATTGAAGATCCGCTCACCCTCTTCGGTCAGCAGCACCCTGCGGTGTAAACGGGTGAACAGCGAGATACCGAGCTCTCTTTCCAGCTGGCTGATACGGTGGCTGACAGCGCTGGGCGTCAGTGCCAGCGCCGCCGCCGCTCCGGCAAACGAGCCGTGGCGGGCAGCGGCTTCAAAGGTGAAAAGACGTCCCAGCTGGCCACCCTCTATTTCACGCATCTCAGAGAACACATTTTTCACCTTTACTGTTTAAGCTGCTGATTTAGCGATTAGTTATTTAACCGGCGTGGACGTTGCAGATAAAAATGCACAATGCGTGCTCGCCTGTTGAGTTAGCTGAGCTCATGTTAAGTTGAAAAACCATCGTTTGTCACCGCGCAGCCGCGTGCATATAAATAACGCTCTGTTTTCTTTTGATGCGTCGGGCTGAATGAGAGTAACCATGACTGATTTAACTGAAAAACTCCGGTCTGTACCGGCGGTAAGCGATCTGAGGGCGCTACGTGAAACCATCTGGTTTAACGATCAGGTGACGACGGCAGAGAGGGGGCTCCTGCATACGGGACTGACGCGTGAAGAGGCTGAAGATGCCGAAGCCCGCCTGCGCCGTTTCGCTCCGCTGATCGCCGCCGCCTTTCCGGAAACGGCTGAAAGCGGCGGTATTATTGAGTCAGATATGGTACCTCTACCCGCGATGCAGGCGCGGCTGGCGCAGCGTGCGCCGCTGCCAGGCAGACTCTGGCTGAAAAAAGATAGCCATCTGCCCGTTTCAGGTTCCATCAAAGCGCGCGGCGGCATTTACGAAGTTCTCGCGCACGCAGAGAAGCTGGCGCTGGAGGCGGGGCTTATCACGCCAGCCGATGACTACAGCCAGCTGCTTTCTCCGGCGCACCGTCAGTTTTTCAGCCAGCATAAAATAGCAGTAGGTTCAACGGGCAACCTGGGCCTTTCGATCGGCATAATGAGTGCCCGCCTCGGGTTTCACGTTACCGTTCATATGTCGGCAGATGCGCGTCAGTGGAAGAAAGCGCTGCTGCGCAGGCGTGGAGCGCACGTGATTGAGTATGAGCAGGATTACGGCGTCGCCGTGGAGCAGGGCCGCAAAGCGGCGGAGTCCGATCCCGACTGCTTCTTTATTGATGATGAAAATTCACGCACGCTGTTTCTGGGCTATGCCGTTGCCGGCCTGCGCCTGCCAGAGCAGCTGAAGGAGAAAGGCATTACTGTGGATGCCTCCCATCCGCTTTTTGTGTATCTGCCCTGTGGCGTGGGTGGCGGCCCGGGAGGCGTCGCCTTTGGCCTGAAGCTGGCTTTTGGCGATAACGTTCACTGCTTTTTTGCGGAGCCAACCCATTCACCCTGTATGCTGCTGGGAATGAGCACCGGCCTGCACGATGGTATTGCGGTGCAGGATATCGGTATCGACAATAAAACCGCTGCGGATGGACTGGCGGTGGGCCGCGCCTCCGGCTTTGTCGGCCGGGCGATGGCGCAGCTGATCGACGGCTGCTATACGCTCAGCGATCGCACCCTGTTTACGCTGCTTGCCATGCTGGATGAAACGGAAGGTATTCAGCTGGAACCTTCCGCGCTGGCGGGCATGCAGGGGCCGCAGCGCATCGCGGCAAGCCCCGCTTATCTGGCACAGCAGGGTATCACTCCGCAGCAGCTGCAGCAGGCCACGCAGCTTGTCTGGGCGACAGGTGGCGGCATGGTTCCTGCTGATGAAATGCAGCGCTACCTCGCTAAAGCCAGCTGCTGATAAACCCATGCAGCAGGGCAGTCACGCGAGCTGCCCTGCCGCCGTTACAACCCCAGCGCAGTCAGCCCCGGATGATCGTCCGGACGACGTCCCAGCGGCCAGAAAAATTTGCGTTCGCTCTCTTTAATAGGCATATCGTTGATACAGGCAAAACGGCGCTTCATCAGGCCATCGCCTTCAAACTCCCAGTTTTCATTGCCGTAAGAGCGGAACCAGTTACCTGAATCATCGCGCCATTCATAGGCGTAGCGGACAGCAATGCGGTTGCCATCAAACGCCCAGAGCTCCTTGATAAGACGATACTCAAGCTCTTTTTTCCATTTACGGGCCAGAAACGCTTCGGCTTCTTCACGGTTATGAGCAAACCCGGTGCGGTTGCGCCATTGTGTGTCCGCTGAGTAAGCCAGTGCGACTTTAGCCGCATCGCGGCTGTTCCAGCCATCTTCAGCCAGGCGCACCTTTTCGATGGCCGTTTCGCGGGTGAAAGGAGGAAGCGGCGGGCGTTGGTATGAATCAGACATGGTAAAACTCCTGTTAATTCAAATTTGATGAGTACGCAGGCTTCAGGAAACCTGCTCCAGCAGCATTTTCGCAATATCCCGTGCGTCGTCGGCCGCGCTCCCGCTCCCCATAACATAGGACGCGGTAATGGCACCCTCTATCAGAATCAGCAGCTGTCTGGCCAGCGCCTCGGGATGTGCAACATTCATCTCTTTGCTGAGCTCCAGGGCGTAATCCAGTAACTTCTGCTTGTGGGTTTTCGCTATCTGGCGAACGGTATCGTCAGGGTTGCCTGTCTCACCGGCGGTGTTGATAAATGCGCAGCCGCGGAAACCCTCTGACTCAAACCAGCTTTTCAGCGCGGTAAACATATTCAGAATGCGATCCTGCGGCGTATTGCCTTGATCGGACGCGCTTCTGAACCACGCCATCCACTGCTCATCGCGCACGCTCAGCGCGGCTGATGCCACCTCCTCTTTACTGGCGAAGTGATGATAAATACTTTTTCTGGCGACGCCTGAGGTTTTGACCAGAAGATCCATGCCCATGGCGTGGATACCGTTCTGATAAATCAGCTGCTCAGCGCTCCTGAGAATTTTTTCCCGGGTACTGCCTGATGTTTTGTTCATGGCCTTAAGGTAGAACGATCGTTCTACCTCGTCAACGTTTTTTTAGCAGGAGGCTATCACCGGGGCGACAGACAGCTATGCAATGCTGACTGAGCGGATCAAAAAGGGAGAGCCGTAAGCTGGCTCTCCCTGATAGTGCTCTGCAACGTTTTTATGCCTGAGACTCAGGAATGCGGGCGATAACCTTTATCTCAAAATCAAACCCTGCCAGCCAGTTAACGCCCACGGCGGTCCAGTTGGGGTAGGGCGGCGCCGGGAAAAGAGTCTGTTTCACCTGCATGATGGTTGAAAACTGGTTTTCCGGGTCGGTATGAAAAGTAGTTACATCAATCATATCTTTGAACGTACACCCTGCCACAGCGAGCGTGGCTCTGAGATTCTCAAAGGCAAGCTGTACCTGGGTTGCAAAGTCCGGCTCCGCGGTGCCGTCGTCGCGGCTACCCACCTGCCCGGAAACAAACAATAAATCGCCAGAGCGGATTGCTGCAGAATAACGATGCTGTTCATAAAGAGCGTGGCGATGAGCAGGAAAAACGGGTGTTGGCTGGGTCACAGGGACTCCTTTGTGGGAGAACAACAGGGGATGCGCAGCATAAATAAAACAATTAATATACGCGGCGTATGTAAAATTAATCACACATACGCTGCGTATGTCAAATGGCATGCGCGGCGTTAGCAGCAGGAGAAGTATATGGTTACCAGACGCCGCACAGAAACGATGGAAGAAAACCGGAAAAAGTTGATTGCAGCTGCGCGCAAAGCGTTCGCTGAAAAGGGATTTGCAGCTGCATCAATGGACGATTTGACTGCCAGTGTCGGTCTGACGCGCGGGGCGCTTTACCATAACTTTGGGGATAAAAAAGGCTTGCTCGCCGCGGTAGTGACGCAGATCGATTCTGAAATGGCGCAACGCGCTAAACGTGAAGCGGTTCACTCCGATAACGACCAGCAAACGCTCCTGGCTGAAGGGATAGCCTATATCAGGATGGCGCTGGATGAAGAGGTCCGGCGCATTGTGCTGCTTGATGGTCCCGCTTTTCTTGGCGATCCTGCAAAATGGCCGAGTCAGAATAACTGCCTCAGTGCTACGCGTGAGAGTATTACCGATCTGATTGAACGTCGCGTAATCAAATCAGTCGATGCGGATGCGGCTGCGTGGCTGTTAAATGGCGCGGCACTGAATGCCGCGCTATGGGTCGCTGCCAGCGGTAATCCACAACAGGCATTACCAAAAGCTATTCAGGCGTTTACTCTGCTCTTCGGCGGTCTGCTGGAAAGTGTTGCGCAGCCATAACGCCGCTTTAATTGGTCTGGATACCACAGCTTATCAACGAATATTGCAAAATCCTGCCTGCCTCAACCTGGAGGCAGTGCCTGCAGAATACGCTGCGCATCCTGTTTGCTCAGCGGGTAATCGTAAAATGTCCGGTAAAATTCCTGAGTGGCGTCAACCAGATCGCGCGTTGCAAACAGCGCCGGATGCAGTTTTCTGGCAGCCCACTGGATTTGCAGTGCGACTTCAGTGCCGTAGCGATCCCAGGGAAAGACACCCGATGGATTCTGCCACACCTGCTGCTGCTTCACGGCTTTTACGCTGGCGAACAGCGATTTGTAGTCAGAGTCAGCCAGGGTTCCCGCGCCGGCACCGATAATAATCACATCCGGATCCCAGCGTATCACCTCCTCCGGTGAAACAGGGCGCATATTGCCATCCACGGAGGCGGCGACGTTCCGGCCACCCGCAAGCCTGATCCAGGTATCAATCAGGGTATTCCGGCCATCTACCTTCAGCGGATGCAGCGACTGAATATGCAGCACGCGCGGGCGTTCACTCTCCGCAAGCGCGGCCGTTTTGGTCTGAATAGCAGCGATTTGCGTATCCAGATAGCGATTATAAGCCCGGGCTCGCGCGGCCGCTGCCGGTGTGCCGACCACCTGAGCCGTGGTAGTGAGTGAGCGTTTCATCGAGTCAAAATCATCAAAATTCATTGCCAGTACGGGAATACCGGCCAGACGATAAGACTCTGCATCGGGATCGTTAGCGGGTACAAAAATCGCATCAACGTTGCGTGCCACCAGCGCTTCACTGTTAAAGGTTTTACCGTGTGCCTGGAGCGCCTGATTTAACGATGGCTGTACCTTAAACATCCACGGCCGGTCCGCCGGATGGTTTACGGTTGCCACAATCCGATCGCCGGCGCCCAGCGTCATAAGCAGAGAGTGGTGGGCAAACCAGGCATCGGCTATGTGCAGCACCGGCTGGCTCAATTCAATCTTATTCCCGCTGTCGTCAGTGACTGTCTGAGCCGACGCCAGAGCGCTTACGACCAGAAGCGGTAGTGCCCATTGCAGGCTTTTCATTAGTAAATATCCCTGTCAGAAGCTGAGTTGCCTGGAAACCTCTACCCGGCGCGGTTCACCCACAGAGGCGCTGGCATAACCGGCCCCGCTGTAACCGTTCAGGCCGCCGGGCACGATCTTGGTCCAGTAGTGACGATTCGTCAGATTAGTGACATCAAGACGGAATGTTGTAGCGGTATTAAACAGCCGGGTTTTATAGGCCGCCCCGGCATCCAGCGTGGTGTAGCCGCTTACCTGGCCTCTGTTTTGATTGTCGGTCATGCGCTGTCCCATATAATGAATGCCGCCATGAATATCGGTGCCGCTGAGCACCGGTAAGTCATAGGCCGCGAACAGGCTGGCCGTATAGCGTGGCAAACCCACAATCTGTTTACCCGTTGTTTGACGGCTGGCTGTTTTCACTAAGCGCGGATCAAGCCATGTCATGCCGCCAAAAAGGTGCAGGCGATCGGTTACGTCTCCATCAGCGAGCAGCTCCAGACCGCGGTTGCGCTGCTCACCGTCTATCCCATACTCTCCGCTGGCGTTGGTATAGGCGAACGGACGTTTGATCTGAAACAGTGCGGCAGTCAATAACAGCCGGTTAATAGCCAGTTTACTGCCCGCTTCAATCTGGCGACTGCGATAGGGTGTCAGTATTGTCCCGGCATTATTCGCGGTGGCGGGGGCAGTATCACCCTGCTGCAGGCTGTCGGCATAGGTCACATAAAGCGTCAGCGGATCGACCGGTTTATAGATTACGCTGGCAGACCCGCTAAAGCCGCTATCTGATGAGTGACTGCTTCGGCGGCCCGTTTTAGCATAGCCGGATGAGCTGAGCAGGCTTTCACTGCCCGCTAACAGTGTGCTCCATTGCGGAGAAAACTGCAGGGTATCGCTCAGCAGAAATGCGTGCTGAGTGGCTGTCGCAGAATGATAACGCCGGGTGAAATCGGGATAGTCAGGCTCACTAAATGTCTGTGGGTTATCCAGTGAGGCACTGCCCAGCGTTAAGGTTCCACCCTTACGCGGATTGTAATTTTTCCAGACAAACCTCCGCACGCCGGTGGCTATCTGATGATGGATACGGCCAGTTTCGATTTCACCCTCTAAGTTCGCCATATAACTGTTGATAGTGAAACGACTGGCTGTCGCTGATGAAGTCGTTGTCGTGTAATCGCCACGTTTATTCGTAAACGTATTGGTGACAGCAGTGGACTCGCGATCGGCTATCTGACGCAGCACACCAGCTTCACCAAGCCAGTTACCGTCAAAATCATGCTTCAGATGGATGCCGGCGGTCAGCGTATGGTTATCATTTCCCGCAAAGGATTGTCCCAGATGAGCCGTTTTTGGATTGGGAGCTGCGGGCAACTTCAGGCCGTTACCCAGCGCAAATTTCCCCGGCAATCCCTTTTCATAAAAATGGTAATAGCTGAAATTAGTTTCCAGCAGGGTCCGATCGCTCAGGCTGGCATCCAGGGCCAGGCTGAAAAGCTGACGTCGTTTTCTGCTGCCGCTGACGTAGCCACTGCCCCTGTCATCCAGCATATTCAGCCGATAGCGCAGCCGATCGTTGCTATCTACCGGACCACTGAAATCACCGGCTATCTGATGACCCGGGCCACTACCTCCTCCCAGAGTAACGCTTCGCTGCGGTGTATCACTGGCGCGCTTACTGACAAAATTAAATAATCCTGCCGGATTAGCCGGACCATACAGTGACCCGGCGAGGCTATTAAGCACCTCAATATGGTCGAACTGTTCAGCGGCATAGTCCGTGGTTGACACGACATTCAGGCCGTCAATCATGCTGTTCTGGACGACACTTCCCTGCATGCCGCGCGTCTGCGGACGCGCACCCTCTCCCTGAACCGAGGGCAGGTAGCGGTAGAGATCGCTTACGCTCTTAAGCTGCTGACGTTTCATCAGACGGGGAGACACCGTCTGAACCGACCAGGGAGCGTCACGTATTTCTCTGGCACCCAGGCTGCCCAGGTTAGCTTTATTATCGGTTGCAGAAAACGCGTCGTCTGGTGAAGCATTAACGACCATCGCAGGTTGTTCATTTACGGCATATACCGGCATAGCAGACAATAACATTGCGCTGGTGAACGTTGTCTTCACCAGGCTCAAACGTTTAACAAACATGAAATTTCCAACATCTGTCGAAAGGGCAGGCATCATTACTTACCGCTATATCAGAGAGTATATAAAGACTTATATGAGTTAATCGACTTAAATCAAAACCTGCCCGGTAACATTAAATTATATCGAATGTGATTAAACCAGCGGTGCTTTCACAGTGCTAATGATAGCTCCAGGAGTGGATCGCATTGCCTAAATCAATACTCTAAAATGTGCCCTGAACCAAATATCTACGGAGAGAATTCAGGTGAAATATTTTGATGAACTATTAATGGAAGCTATGGAGGCCGATACAGAGGGCTGGGGGTTTGACTGGCTGGACGGGAAAGCGACAGAGGAAAGTTCCTCCTGGGGTTACGCGAGGTTAATCGGAGAACGCTTAAGCCGGGTAACATCAGCACTGGACATTGATACCGGTGGAGGAGAAGTATTAAATGAAGTTCCCGAGTTTCCTGCATATATGGCCGCAACAGAAGCGTGGCCCCCGAACCTGAAAAAAGCCCGGCAGCACCTTTCACCCCGGGGGTAAATATTGTTGATACTTCCATCACCAAAAAGCTTCCTTTTAGCGAACAATTTTTTGACCTGGTCACATCCAGGCATCCGGTAGCACCGGACTGGCCAGAAATATATCGGGTTCTTGAACCCGGAGGAAGCTATCTGGCACAGCATGTTGGACCTGCACCTGCACCTGCATTTGAATTAATCGAGTATTTTTTAGGACCACTTCCCAAAGAGAGAACGTACAGAGATCCTGGCAAAGAAAAAGAGGATGCTGAGATGGCGGGTCTGAAGGTCATTGAATTAAGCACAGCACGCTGCCGGATGACGTTTTTTGATATCAGTGCCGTTGTCTGGATTTTGCGAAAATGCGTCTGGTGGGTTCCCGGCTTCTCCGTAGAGAAATACTATAAAGAATTGCAGGCGATGGATCAGAAAATGCGCTTGGGTCAGCCATTTGTTGCGTATTCCACCCGACATTTGATCGAAGCAAAACGTTAATGCTGATCGCTTTGCGGTTGACGTCTGCTTTGTGCCAGAAGCAGATCAAATGCTTCAGGGGGTGTTCATGTCAGGCATTTTCTTCATTCTTTTAACTGCCGCAGCATACACCCGATGACTTTTGCGGGTTCGTAGCCAGGATGCTATGTCTGATGTGGCAGAACTTTCCGGTCGCCCTCTTTTTGACGTCCGCCTCTCTCATCGCGGACCTCAACTCTGCGTCAGTCCGCTTTGTGTCAGGAGCGGACAGTTACAAAATCTCTGTAAGTTCAAATTCCTCGAAGACAAGCTCCATTTCTTCAGAATAAGTGCCTTCACGCTCAAAATAACGCTTATGACCTTCATTCCAGTACTCCAGACTTAAATCACCTTCACCTTCCTTACTGGCGAGTTCACTCGTCACTTCATTGAAGCGGATAACCTGCATCCTGAGCGTTCTGATCACGCACATTGGCTGCCCGGTTCCGTTAAGAATGATATTATAACTTCCTACGCAGGGAGCTTCGCCTCGTTCATGTTCATGCTGAAAAGATGCTATCGAAGAGCATGTCGCTGTTTTACTGCCACTCAAAACCAGTTGTACGAGCTCATCAGCAAGTTCCGGGCTGTCGCCAAATTGCCATGCCAGTGCACCGGGATAAATGTTTTTTAATTCTTCGAGCTTTGTCATTTTTAGCCTTTGTTAATTTAATACGCTTAAGGAAGTAACCCATTTCCGTTCAATATGAATTACCTGATTCAAATATTCATCATTGTTGCACTGCTGCGAAATCGCGCTTTTCGCTCATAGCTAACGTCAATCTGTGCGCAAGTCCGCTTCGCGCCAGAAGCGGATATTGCGATCCTCATCGTGCGCGAATGAGTAAAAGCAGGTTAACCTTGTTATCTCGTGACGATAAAAATTGTGCAAGCTTTTAGCCGAACCATCTCAAGTAAGGACACAGTTTATATGAAGGTTATTGAAAGTGGCATTCGTGACGTAAAACAAGGCGAAAATGTGAAAGTCATCACGCCGGTAAACATCTATGAGTGTGAACTGGGCGATGATGTTTTTGTAGGGCCATTTGTAGAGATACAAAAGGGATGCGTTATAGGCGACAGAACCCGAGTACAGTCACACACTTTTATCTGTGAGAACGTTACCCTGGGTAAGGATTGTTTTATAGGCCATGGCGTAACCTTTGCCAACGACTTGTTTAAGAATGGCGCTCCTGATGCTTCAGCAGAAAGCTGGATACATATCATATTAGGTAACGCGGTAACCGTGGGGAGCGGGGCAACTATCTTAACCACGGACATTTGCAGTGGTGCGGTGATTGGTGCCGGTAGCGTGGTTACAAAGCCTGTGCTGATAAAAGGCGTGTATGCGGGTAATCCCGCCAGACTTTTAAGAAAGCTCTAATCAGATACTCTGCAAGTTGCCAGCCTGAAATCCTGGCAATCTGAAACCGTTAAAGTCCGCTTTTCGCTCATAGCGGACTATAGGCCAACTACAGGGCTGTTTGCCATCAGATCCAGCCGGAATCCTCTGGCTACGCTTGTGACGTCTGGCGGAGCTTACTGATTCTGCCGGTTAGTGCATCAGGGTTGATGACCTGGCCCTACCGGGGAGCCGGAAGGTACCATCAGGATGTTTATGCTTTTGACCATCAGAGGAAGAAAAGCGGAGGGGGAGCTGTCACACAGCAGCATTAAGTGAAGAAAGCAGACCGCGAGACAGCGCGTCGCAGAGAGGAAGCGCAAGCGAAGGAAAATAACCGGTACGTCAGTCGCATTTTTTCCGGGTAACACCGTAAACGGCCAGACTTACGGGTGCAGTTAAAGTGTGAAATCGACATGCTCGCCGCCGGGCATATTGACACCGATAGTTAGCTGGCCGCCGAGCGCTTCAACATATCGTTTGAGCGTCGCGATTTTCAGATCCTCGCCGCGCCCTTCGATAGCCGCCACGGAAGGTTGCGCGATCCCCATAGCTTCTGCCTGCTGCTTCTGCGTTTTAGCCAGCGCCTCGCGAAGTTTATACAGCTGAGAATCAAGTCGCATTTCTGCAACTTTATCATTCACCTGAGTCAGTTCCTCGGGTGTCAAATCAGCCATTAGATCATCCAGCGTTTTCATTTTCCACTCCGTTTCAGTTGGTCCAGGTGTCGGTGATACTCGCTTTCAGCCGTTTTAATCATGGTCTTGTAGAAACGCTTTTCATCAGCGCCTTCTTTGTTACCCGCGCAAAGGATGATGGCTTTGCGAAGAGGATCGAATACAAAGAATCCTCTTACAGGCCGGCCGTTGCTCTGTACTCTGAGCTCTTTCATATTGAGGATTTTCGAGCCGTACAGCGTATCGACATGCGGCCGCCCAAGGTGTGGACCTTCCTGCTTCAGAAGGTTCAGCGCGGCAATTATGTCTAACTGCATTGCTCTGTCCTGCTCTTTCAGCCATTCAGCGAACAAATCCGTGGTTTCAACAATCCACACAGGCCCACCTTTATAAATTACAATCTATATAGCATATATATTAGAGTCTATATTTTCAACGCTGTTCTGTATCTGTTTGGGCATGTGATGGTGGGCTTTACTGCTGGCGGGTTCTGTTACAAATTCTGGACAGACCGGAGCCGCCTCGCTACTCGGGCCTTTAGTGTAAACCTGCAGCGTCATTACCGGCCCAGCCCTCAGCGGCTAAATCTGTCTATGGTCTGAACGCGCTGCTGCTGGCCCGCTACAGGGGTTGATCTAAAGTGCGCCATCTGGGCCGGCGAAACCGGAAAATCGGGTGCCTTAGAATTTTGATGCTAATGTCCGCTTAGTGCCAGAAGTTAATATTTACCGCAGAGCAGTAAACACCGCAAACTGCCTGCATAATAATAAGCCATCAGACGCTAATAAAAATGCTCCTGCATATAGAGCATAAAGGTCACTTTGCTGCTGGTATATTCCTCAGGTGTTTCACCACGTTCATCTCAAGAGTCAGTGTTTTCATCAGGGTTCCTGCTGAGGTATTTCCCTCAAAACATGCATTTCTCAGGATAGGCGGGCAGGCTAAGTTGGCAACGTCTTTATCGCTGAACGTAGACCTTCAGACAGGAAATCACCATGACGCAGAAAAAACGCTTTGCCCTGATTGGCTGTGGTTTTATCGGACAGGTACATGCTGCAAATCTCGCGGCTCATCCGGAGGTTGAGCTTGCGATGCTGGCCGACATTGATACGGAGCGGGCCGCCGCACTGGCCGGGCAGATGAAGTGCATGGCGGGCGAAGTCAGCGCCGCCATCAACAGTGACAATATAGATGCCGTGCTGATTGCCAGCGCAACGCCGTCACACGCTGAACTGCTTGAAGCGGCTGCGCGGGCAGGTAAGGCCGTCTATTGTGAAAAGCCGATCGATTTGTCGCTGGCAAGAGCGATCCGCGTTGCTGAAAACGTGCTGCCTCTGAAGACAAAAATCACGATAGGCTTCAATCGCCGTTTTGACAGCAGCCATCAGCAGTTAAAGCGTCAGCTGGAACAGGGAACTGTCGGACGTCCTGAGTTAATTCAGATGGTCTGTCGTGCGTCAGAGCTTCCGCCGCTCAGCTATCTCAGGTCTTCCGGCGGCCAGATGCGTGACCAGGCAATCCATTTTTTCGATCTGCTGCGCTGGCTGACAGCCGATGACGTTATTTCAGTAGGTGCGATGGGTGCAGCACTGGCCATGGCGGCCATTAGCGAGTTTGACGATGTGGATACGTCGGTGCTGATTATGCAGATGCAGCAGGGATCATTTGCGCAGCTCGATAATACGCGTCGCACGGGCTACGGTTATGACGAAAGGATCAGCGTTATGGGTGCAAAAGGACTGGCAGAGTCAGGTTCGCAGAGCCCGCCGGGTATGACGCTTTTCCAGGGAAAGGCGATTATCAGGCAGGGACTTTATGCAGACTGGTTCAGTCGTGTGCAGGGCACCTATTATCAGCATCTTGACGCTTTTGTCCGCTATCTGAACGGGGAAGAGGTGACTGATTTACCAGGGCTGCTGGATGGGATCCGGGCGCAGGCGATCGCAGAAGCCGCGACGAAATCCCTGGCAACCGGGATGTTCTGCCCGGTCGATAACGTATTCTGACAACGGTCCGGGGCCAGTCCCGTAAGGATATGGCCCCGTAAGCTAAGGATACTCAGGTCCTTCTTTCACAAATATTAACGCTCTTCGTTGAAAACGATACCCAGCTGCTCCCTTACTGTATCCATCGCGGTCAGAGTCATAAGTACGGCGGACAAAGGGCGGACAGGGGAGTCGTTTAATCCCTGTCCCACGCACCATGCAAAATGTCGAATCTCATGATAGAGCTGCGTGTAGCGGCTGGCGGGTTCCTCCCAGCACAGCGTATGACCGCCCTGGCTCGAGGTCAGTACAAAGCCGCCGGGCGCATAAAACTGTCCCGCCAGAACCAGAGTGGCATCGCGGCCGGCAATCACCGCACTGCCGGGGGTATTACTGAACAGAGTCGTGTTCAGTACCGAATGCATGCCGCTGGCATGTTCGAACAACATAGAAGCCTGTCCGTTAACATTTTCTGTTGCCGGCTGTCCGCTGGACTGAATGCGCACAGGTGCACCTGCCACCATCACGCTCAGCGAAACCAGATAGCTGCCCAGATCCAGCATCGGACCGCCGGCCAGATCGGCATTGAAGATGCGGTGATCCTGCGTAAAAAACTCACCGTGATCGGCAGTCAGGGTATGAAGATCGCCCAGAATGCCGTCGGTTAAAAGCTGACGCAGCACATCATATTTTGGCGCGAAATCGCACCACATACCCTCCATACACAGCAGGCCTTTTTGACGGGCGCGCGTCTGCAGGGCTTCTGCTTCCCTGACATTCAGCGCCAGGGGTTTCTCAATCAGCACATGTTTGCCTGCATTAAGTGCTTTCATGCCATCCGGATAGTGATGGTTATGTGGGGTGGCGATATAGATGGCGTCCAGATCATTCATTGCCAGCATTTCATCTGCACTGCTGAAGGCCGCCGGAATGGCCCAGCGATCGGCGAATGCCTGTGCTTTAGCTCTGTTTCTTGCTGCTACAGCAACCAGCTGCTGTCCGGTGTGCTCCTTCAGCGCGCGGGCAAAGTGTTCAGCGATCCAGCCAGGGCCAATGATGCCCCAGCGCAATACGGGTATCGACTTTTCAGAGGGCAGTCGCGGAGCGGGCAGGGAAGAGGGAAACATAATGATTCCTTTTTAAGTACGGTCCTGGCGGTTGCCTGCTACAGCAACCCACTGACGGGATAGGATAGATTGCTCAATGGCGGTCAGAACCTGTTGATTCTGCAGGCCAAATGCAAAGTTCGGGTAACAGTCGCCGTCGCCGCAGATCCCCTGCACCAGGTCATGAACCTCAATCACTTTGACATCAAAATAGCCGAGCCCGCCGCCGCCAAAATCGAATCCGAAAAAGCCTGAATAGGCCGGGATCTGGCTGCCGGCATAAAGGGTCTTAAAGCCCCTGTCATTTTTGTCATCGCTGAAGCGATAAACCTGCAGCTCATTGAAACGTTCGCCATCCATATAAAGGGTGCCCTCTGTACCTGAGACTTCCCAGAACACCCCAAAAATGTGACCGGCAGTGAGGCGTGAAGCTTCGATCACGCCGCTGGCCCCGCTTTCAAAGCTGACGAGGCACTGAACCTGGTCGTCATTTTCCACCTCACGCCATTCTGCCTGCTCATCGATGCGACTGGCATAACCGGCGTCCACCTGCGGAACCGGGCGCTGCCGCAGCCAGGTCTGGGCGCTGGCCGTTACCTCGCTGATCTCACCCATGAGAAACTGCGCGACGGAAAGGGTATGGGCCCCCAGATCGCCCAGCGAACCGCTGCCGCCCAGCTTTTTAGAGCAGCGCCAGGACCAGGGCAGTTCCGGGTCATTATAAAAACCCTGATCAAAGGTGCCACGAAAGCGGATTGGCGTGCCGATATCGCCGCGCTCAATAATCTGTTTTGCCAGCAGCGCCGCGGGCGTTTTGATATTATTGAAAGCCACCATCGTTTTGACGCCCGCCTGTTCTGCTGCCAGAGTCATCTGCAGCGCCTCTTCAGTGCTGACGGCCAGTGGTTTTTCACAGTAAACGTGCTTACCTGCCGCAATCGCGGCCAGCGCCATCTCATAGTGCAGATGATTGGGGGAGGTGATATCGACCACGTCAACCTGCGGATCGTTAATCAGATCGTGCCAGTCTCCGTAAGCCTTATCAGCCCCAAAGCGCACCGCATTCGCATCGGCTAAAGTCTGGTTTTGATCGGCCAGTGCATAGAGATGAGGGCGCTTTGGCAGGCCGGGATAGATCATTGCCGCACGGCGGTAAGCATCAGCATGCGCCTGCCCCATGAAGCCCGAGCCGATTAAGCCAATGTTGAGTTTGTCTTTCATTGAGCAACTTCCTCTGTTGAGAGGGACTGTGAAAAAGTACTTTTTACCCAGTGAAACGCCCGGGAAACGGCAGCAAACGGCTCTTCTTTTTGCGGGTCCTGTTCGGCTTCTACTATCAGCCAGCCCTGATAATCTGAGCGCGCAATAAAATCAGTCAGCGGAGAATAATCAATGCATCCCTCGCCCGGCACCGTGAAGAGTCCCGCGCGTACTGCATCATTAAAGCTGAGGTCGTTTTCCCGGACGCGATGTAGCACCTCAGCGCGGACATCCTTCAGGTGGATATGCACGATACGATGACCAAACTTTTCTGTTATCTGAGCCAGGTCAACACCCGCGGCAAAAGCATGCCCGGAGTCCAGAACCAGTCCGACACTCTCAGCGGTTTTAGTCAGAAACTCTTCCAGTTCATGGTGCTGCTCAACCAGCATCATCAGATGATGATGGTAGGCAAGTTTCAGGCCAAATCTCTCCATCAGAATATCGGCAAACTCGCTGACTTTGCCGGCATATTCATCAGCATCCAGGCTGCACAGGGCCGGAGAAAGAGAAAGAGGCTCGTCCAGCGGATAGCTGCCAGGCATACAGCCGCATTCGCCGTAAACCATAACGTCTGCTCCTGATGCTTTGAGAAGCCCGGCGTGTGGTTCCACGGCCGCGATTTCATCAGCAACGCTGCGTTCGGCAAGGAAACCGCTGTACCAGCCCGAAGCGAGCTGAAGCCCCGCTTCATGCAATAGTGGGGCTAATTCGGTGTGGGTTCGGGGAAATTTTCTGCCCAGCTCAATCCCCTGATAACCGGCAGAGGCAGCCTGTGTCAGGCAGGTTTCAAGTGAAATAGTGTCGCCCAGATCGGGCAGAACGTCGTTGGTCCAGCTTAACGGGCTTACACCTAATCGAATACGTGAACTCATCAGGACACACCTCCTTACAGGTCAGTCTGTAAGCACTATAAGGAAGGCGTAAGCAGAACCGATATCGGTTCAATGAGGTAAAACCCTCAACTGAAGAAAATAGTGAATCTCTCTGTTTCAGCGTGTTATTGCCAGGATTAACTTTATAAATAACCCATTCTGCGGGTTAATTTTCAGACTGACAGATCCGGCACATTAAACGCTCCAGAGATGACAGGCGATGCACAAGAATTGTTCGGAAGCTGGCCGCAATAACGGTTAATGGCGCGCGCATGATCCGGAATATGCCTTTCATTGACCCTGCTCCATCAACTCCAGCGTCTGTCCGTCGGGGCTTTGTAGATATATTACTCTGAGTCCAGAAGACCAGAGACTCTTCAATGTTTCTGACTGAAAAACCGACGTGATCCGCTCTTTTAAACATGAAGTTACCTGCTGGGTTTTAGAAAATAAGCACTAAACTATCTGAAATCTCACTTTGGAACTTCACGACAAAAGCGGACATCATCTGGCAGACTGCTTTTCGTGTACAGTCATGATAAAAACCAGGGGATCTTCCTCCCGGTTTTCATAAAAATGAGGAACATCTGTTCTGGCTGTCGCCGAACAACCGGCTCTTAAAAGATATTGATGGTCCTGTACCCCAAGCGTGAGTGAACCCGCCTGAACATAAAAAAGTTCAAGCGTTCCTGCTGTATGGCCGGGGGAGTCAAACCTTTCACCCGGTTGCATTTCCCACATCCAGAGTTCTGTCATATCAGGGCCGCCAGATCCAGCGAGCAATTTTGCACTGCCGCCTTTTTCTCCTTTCCACAATTCCGGTATTTCATCTGATGAAATCAGGCGGACTGCCGGTTTTGAGCTGACATCCACAAAGTCAGCCACTGCAACGCCCATCGCGGCAGCCAGCCGGCATAGCAGGGCGATACTGGGATTCGCTCTGCATCCCTCTATCTCAACCAGCGTTCCCTTGCTCACGCCGGCCCGGCGGGAGAGTTCATCAAGAGACATTTTTTTTTGCTGACGATACACCTTAATCCGCTGAGATACGGCTTCATTAACAGTGTCGGCGATAGAATTAGCGTCGGTCAGTAAATTGACTTTTTCGGTCATCGGTCATTATCATGATGTAAATTGGTCATTAAAGGATTATCCCGTGTTAAAAGTATCTCCGTCAATTGCTCCCGATATTTATCGCATTGCACCTGGATTTCGGGCATTGAGTATCGTCGGGCAAGCCGCACCGGTGATAAATCCTGGTGCAGGAGAAGCTGCGCTACAGGATGCATGTAAAGCAGTTCTGGCGGGTCAGCCAGAATGGGCGGAATCTCATCTGGCCGCCTGGGGGGAAGTTTTCCAGAAATTTGGCGCTAAGCCCAAACGTACGCCGTGTTCAGCTGATGCCTTGCGTAAGCGCGTATTGCGCGACGGGACAATGCCGGCGCTCGACCCCATTGTTGATCTCTATAATGCTGTCAGTCTTCGTTATGCCGTACCGGTGGGTGGCGAAAATATCTCTGCCTATCAGGGAGCGCCATGCCTGACTGTGGCAAAAGGAACAGAACCTTTTGATACGCTTAAAGAAGGCGGGACAATCATTGAATATCCTTCGCAGGGTGAGGTGATATGGTGTGATGAGGCCGGTGTAACCTGCCGACGCTGGAACTGGCGCCAGGGGATCAGAACTCGCCTGGGTGTCGAAGCACAGCAGATGTGGTTCATCCTTGAGAGTCTTCCCCAGATGCCGCTGGAGATGCTTCACGAAGCCGGGAAGATGCTGACAGACGGCCTGGAAAAAATGATGCCCGGTGTAGAGTTCGAGGCCTCTCTCATCCAAGAAGTACACCAGTAATACCCTTCAGGAGAGGCGGGTATGTTTACCGGCCTGATGGCGTTTTCATTAACTCCGTTTATCGCCCGCGACGTGGATGAAAAGAGGGCAGGCGCCTCCTTTTTCCACTTGTCTGTATCAGTTAGCATTTATGATAATCCCGGCACTACCCATTTCACCGTTACGGATAAACTACACGCTCGTCTCTCATGCCGCAGACCAGTCAGAGGCAACCATCTGCCTGAATGACAAACTTTACGACAAACATATAAAGCACGCTTTTCGCTCTTAGCAGATGTTCATCGAACTTCGTCCGCTTTGTGCCAGAAGCGGACGCTTCAGGTTTAAACATGGGCTGTTAAGCGTCTTTACTTATTAATCCGGTATACATACCCGGATACGGTGCCCGTCAGGATCAAGCGCAACGAACGTCCTGCCAAAAACAGCCTGTTTGGGCCGCTGCTCTATCTGCACACCGCTGTCTGACCACTGCTGATAAAGCGCATCAACCGCCTGAATATCTTTAACCATAAAACTCAACTCAGTTCGGTTACCCTTACCGCAGGATACAAAGTCACTAGCCGTTGTTGACCATAGTCCAAGATTCAGGCCGTTATTGAAGGAAAAAGCCGCCCACGTCGGAAGCATCACGTCTGGTTCTGTATTGAATAGATTTTGATAAAATCTGCTGCTGACAATCGGGTCATCAACATAAAGAATGATCAGGTTAAGTATCATAAGTCTCTCGCGTCAAAAAGAATGAGACTTCACTATTGCATGGAGCATTGACAGAACATGTCAGCATCGGGACCGAAGCGTGCAGAGCGCCTACTCAATCTTCTGCAGATTTTGTATCAGCATCGCTATCCGGTAAGCGGACACTGGCTTGCTCAAGAGCTTTCCGTCAGCCTTCGCACGCTTTACCGTGATGTTCACGCACTACGTGCTCAGGGGGCAGACATTCAAGGGGAAGCCGGCACGGGATTTCTGCTTTCCCGGAGCCATCATTTGCCGCCTGTGATGTTTACCCCTGAGCAGCTTGACGCGCTGGCGCTCGGTTTGCGATGGGTAGCTGTATATGGTGATGCGGGTATAGCAAAAGCGGCTTCTGAGGTGACGGGTAAGATCCGGCAAGGTCTGCCCCCACAGCTAAAGACGCTGTTTGATGACTCGACGCTATTAGTCGGAAAGACTCAGGTTGCCCATCACAATTTTGAAAATCTGAATTCTCTTCGAAGCGCCATCAGGCGAAGACAAAAAATCCGGACAGGTTATACAGACAGGTCAGGTAATGTGAGTGAAAGAACGATATGGCCTTTCGCTTTAGGTTACTTCTCCGGTGATATTGTCCTTGCGGCATGGTGTGAAAAACGTAATGCCTTCCGCCATTTCGACGTAACGCGATTCACATCTCTTCAACTTATGCGGGAAGGATACCCTCATTCCCGACATCGCTTACTCCGCATGTGGCGCAGTGCGGGTCTGGATAACATAATCCCTGGGCGTAGCTGAACTGAATGCCAGTGTTCCAGAATATTCAGGCCTGCCCATATCTATTAATTTGTCCGCTTTTCGCTCATAGCGGACACTGGCCGATAGATCGGATTGTTCTATACGTCGAGCGTAGTGTCTTCAGCCGCCCTGCGGGCGGCTACGGTTAATACTCATTTCCCGATAACGTTCCAGTCGGCCGCAGTGGATAGCGTAACAAACGGGCCAGCCAGCGTGACATTATGATGGCTGACGATCTCTTTAGCTGACAGGCAGCAGTTATCCATTGTTGTATGCGCATCTGAAATCAGCACTGTCCTGAATCCGCGTTCCGACGCTGCACGGCAGGTCGTGTCCACACAAAATTCTGTTTTCATCCCGGCGATAACCAGTTCCCTGATACCTCGCTGGCTGAGCTGATGCTGCAGGTCCGTATTCTGAAAACAGCTGGGATGCTTTTTAATAAACACGACATCACGCTCAGCGTGCACGTTCATTTCAGGTATAAGTCGGGTTAACGGCCCCTGCTCTGAGAAAGGGGAGTCATCAGGTCCGGTATGGCGCGCAAAAAAGATGGGTATCTGAGCCCGCCTGGCTTTTTCAATCAGCAGACAGATATTCGAGAGTACAGAAGCCGCGGAATAGGGGGAAACCGGCCCGCGAAAAAGCCCGTGCTGCATATCGATAATTAAAAGCGCATTTTCAGAAATCATAATATATCTCCATTCGGTAAGTTATGAACGGAGAGATCGTTTTCCCCGTCCGGTCTGGCGGGGAGTCAGAGTCTGTTTTGTCAGGTGCCAGTCACAGATGCGCTCACGCCGCCGAAGGTGCCGGTGGTTGTGACGGTGGTTGTTGACTGAACTGACTTAATCATCGCCTGGTTTTCGCTTATAAGTTGGTGACAGTAAGAGGAAACATAATAACTTAAAAAAGCTGTTTTCTGGTTTTAACACCATAACTCACCTGTTACAACAGATATGTCCGTTGACTGATATCGGTTTTTTCCTGTGACATCCAGGCCAGATAATGCATGGTAATATGACTTCCATTTTTCACATAAGGCCACCTGGTAATGTCTGATATAGCATCACTGCATAAAAGGCGGCTTTGTGTCAGAAGCAGATAGCGCGATCTGTAATGGCGGATCAGGAGATTCACTATATGTTTGCTGGCAGGCGGATATATACTCTCGTTTTTGGATGGTGCGGACATGCCTCACATAACCCTGCATATTCTGAATGCCCAACAAAAACTGACCGCTCACCGTGAATGGCTTCAGGCCAGCCTGACCGCTACCTATCAAAAAGCTCAGCGGCTGATGCCGGTTCCTTCGCTGGATGTGGTGGTTAAAGCCGGAAAGTTTGTGATCCCTGAAAAAGGGCACACGGGTTTTTGTCCTGAGCCAGGCGTTATCTATTTAACGGTCGACCCTGAAAACCCGGCATTCTGTAAAAATGAAGCGCACTCGCTTGAGCGAATGTTTGCTCATGAACTGCACCATGCGGCCAGGTGGGCAGGGCCCGGATACGGCTCAACGTTAGGGGAAGCTATCGTTTCTGAAGGACTTGCCGGGCACTTTTCTCTTGAGCTTCTAGGCGGTAAACCTGAACTCTGGGAAAGCCTCAACTCAGATATTATTCAATCCTTCGCCCGGCAACTGCATGACAGCTGGCATCGCACCGATTACGATCACAATGCCTGGTTTTACGGAACCGGCGATTTGCCAAAGTGGCTGGGATACACCGCAGGCTTTGAGCTGATTTCCCGGTATCTGGCAGCCTCTCCGCATCTGAAAGCTTCAGCGCTGGCAGATATTAGCGCTGAGGATTTCAGGATGTTCATTTAAAAATATTCGTGTCCTGTTTATTCGGAACGTCCGTTTTGCAGGCAAAAACGGACGTTCTGGTTTTGACAATCAAAACAATAATGCAGCTGAGTTATAAGCAGGTTATTGCTCACAAAAATTCAACCCATAATTTCAATAAGATTGCTATCGGGATCCTTGATGATAGCTTCATAATAACCATCACCTGTGAGGCGAGCCGGACTCACTAAAATTCCATCTTCGGATGCTTTAATAACCATTTCATCAACCCGGTGGCGGGAGCCAACGTCGATAGCAACATGCGCCCAGCCGGTAAGCTCTGCACCGTGTTGTCCCTCTGCCATACCCTTCAGGTGCATTAGCTCAATAGTAGGTCCTTCACTTAAGCTGATAAAATAAGAGGAAAAACCGGGCCGGTTTTTGCTGATATATAACTCATTAGAGGTTCCGCCAAAATAGTCTCGCCAGAATATTTTTTGCGCTTCAATATTTCCCGTCCATAAAGCTAAATGTGAAATTTTCATTTGTTCGCTCCTGGGGAATTCTTCCGGCTAAGGTTAAGTGTGAATGATATTGCACTAACAAACAGCATTAAAGCTGTAATCACTGAGAAAGCCAGCGCAAGAGAACTAAAATGAGCGACAAAACCGATAATAGCAGGACCACTTAATACGCCCATATAACCCATCGTCGTTATTGCCGGAACAGCTACGGATTGAGGCATTACACTCTGCTGACCCACGGCCGAAAACATCACCGGGACAATATTTGCACACCCTGCTCCGATTAGAACATAGCCAAATAGCGACAGGTGCCATGATGGTATGAACGTAATCAGTGCCAGCCCAATAGCCGCAGTCAGCGATCCGCCCACAACGACAGCTAATTGACCAAGATATTTTACCACCCGATCCCCTGTGAGCCGGGTCGCTGTCATGGCAATAGCAAAGCAGGTATATCCAAGCCCACCCAATGATTCAGGCATGTCTCTTACCTGCGTCAGATAAATTGCGCTCCAGTCAAGAACAGTGCCTTCAGTCAGGAACACTAATAAACAGACCATTCCCAGCGTCAGAACAACACCGTGAGGTACAGCAAAAGCCGGCCCTTCTTTAGGATTAGCAAAAGTCAGCAAACCCGGATAGCTCAGTAAAGCTAAAACAATCACAATGAGTACGATGAAGAGGGTAGCAGTAACAACATTAAGATCCGCAGACAGAAGCAAGGTCATCAAACCTGCACCAGCAATACCGCCAAAACTGTACATGCCGTGAAAACCGGACATCAGCGGAGCAGGCGCCTCTTTTTCCACCAGGATCGCCTGAATATTCATGGCGCAGTCTGTCACGCCAAGGCCTGTGCCAAAAAACAGCAGCACAACGCCCAGAAGCAACGGGTTATTAATCACAGCCAGCAGAGGTGTGCTGACAATAACTAATGCGATAGCCGCCATAATAACGCTGCGACAACCAAAGCGGCTGGTCAGTAAGCCTGTTACTGGCATAGCAATTAAAGCACCCAATCCAAGACACAGCAGCAAAGATCCCAGCGTCGCTTCATTTACACCAGTATTAATACGTGCATAGGGCACCAGAACAGCCCATGTCGCTGTAATAAACCCGGCAATGAAAAAAGTTAGCCGGGTAGCCCGGCTGGAAGAGATTCGGTATAACTTTTGATTCATTATGTTCCTCATTGTGAAATCTGATGATGTCATATACATGGCATGCTGCCGACAGAACATACATTGACAATGTATAGCGTCTGCACGATCATGCTCGATGTGGCTCTTTTTGTGAATTTAAGAGGTGATAATTGCTCGATTATGCAGCTTTACCCGATCGGCGACAAGACTTTATCAGACAAATATTGCGCGATAATGGAAGAGTCGTGTGTGCTGAACTTGCCCAGGAAATCGGGGTTTCAGAGCATACTATCCGGCGGGATCTTCATGAATTAAGTAAAGAAGGGGTTTGCAGAAAGGTTTATGGAGGAGCCGTGCTGCTGCTGCCTGATGCAGGAAGCTTCTCCCTGCGAAAAGAGCAACACCTGTCAAGAAAAGACATGATCGCGCAGAAATGTGCAAGTCTGATTGTTGAGGGCAACTGTATTTTTATTGATGCAGGAAGTACTAATCTGGCAATAACTAAGTTTATACCTATAGAGTTAGCCATAACGATAGTTACGAATGCACCTGATGTCGCAGCAGCGCTATTAAAGCACCCTAATGCAGAAGTCATTATGCTGGGCGGGCGTGTTCAAAAAGTAAGCGGCGGTTGTGCAGGAAATACGGCAATAGCGCAATTGAAAAACATCATGTTCGATCAGGCCTTTATCGGCGGGTGTGCAATGAGCGCGGAAGCCGGACTGACTGGTTTTGAGTATGAAGATTGCGAATTTAAAAAAGCAGCAATAGCCCGGAGTGAGCAGATTATCGTCGGACTGACAGCAGAAAAGATACCAGGCGTGGCACGATTTTTAGTTGCCGGCTGTGAGGAGATAGACATTTTGGTTATTGAGGGGGAAAGCGCTGAAGCGACCGGTATAAACCTCCTGTCTGAACACATGAAAATTTTATCTGTCTGATTTCAATATATTTATTCTGCGTGCTATAGAAAGCGGCAAAAGTGACATCTGAGTATGCAAAGTAAGCAATCCGCCAGGCCCAGGTCATTAGTCGTTGTTTCTGAAAAATATATGACCACAAGCCGATGCTTAAATTAATGCCTGAAGGGTTGCTATGAACGCAATAAGTTTGCAAAACAGATATCACGCTGTGAATAACAATACTGCGGCGTTGTGGGCGGAAAATGCAGGTATCGGGAAGTTCAGAGAGGAAAACTACTACGATCCGACCCGGCTCGCGCTGGCAACGGGCATACGGCCCTCCGTGACCGCAGATATTTCACGCCTTATTGCGAAGTTAACTCAGCTCACCGCAGGTGACCGGCTTGCCGATACGTTGCCCGCCTGCGGTTTGCATTTTACTTTCTTACCCCTGACTCTGCCGCTCTATCACGCAGATGAGCCACTGCCAGCGAAAGTGGATCAGTTAATGGCAATCTGGCGTGAATTTGCAGCGGAAAAAGTTGTGATTACGCATCTGCGGCTGGTAGCGTTACCCGATCAGCTTTTGCTGGCGGGGATCCCGGCACATCCTGCGCTGGCGCTGCGCGAGCAGTTCTGTGCAAAGGTGCTCGATTCTCAGTGGAAAAATGAAATCCTGATGCGCCATGCCGGCAGAGCGTTGCCGGCTCCCTTCTGGCACAGCACGCTGCTGCGCTACGGGGCGGCGTTTTTACCTGAACCTGTGCGCGCGTTTTTCTTTAAGCATCAGGCCGCCACGTTCGGTGATGTAGCCGGGGAACTGACGCTGGTGAAAACTAACTATAACTGGACAGAGTGCTATCCCTTAAAATAGTCCAGGGCGAAAAGAGAAGAGGTTGCTATGAAATTGCCGGGAATGCCGGAAAATGAAGCTGCGCGGCTGAAGTCGCTCCACAAACTTGGCCTGCTGGATACGCAGGACGATGAGCGCTTTGAACGACTGACCCGCATTTCCCGCCGGCTGTTTCAGGTACCGATAGCGCTAATCAACCTTATCGATCGCGATCGTCAGTGGGCGCTGGCGTGTCAGGGGATCAACGGCCGCGAGATGAAACGCGACATCTCTCTGTGCGCGCATGCCATTATGCTGGATGAGCCTTTAATCATCACAGACGCGCGCGAAGATGCGCGGTTTTATGACAATCCGCTGGTGACCGGCACGCCGTTTATCCGTTTTTATGTGGGGTATCCGGTGCGGCTGCCCGACGGTGCCGTTGCCGGTACTCTGTGTCTGGCTAACAGCGAACCGCGCCGTTTTACCGACGACGACATTGCCGCAATGAAAGACGTGACGGCGATTGTCGAAGATGAATTTCAGGTCACGCACATCGCAATGGTGGACAGCCTGACGGATATTCCCAACCGGCGCGGGTTTTATGCGATGGGAGAAAAGCGGTTTCAGCAACTGCAGCAGCAGGATCGCGACTTTGCCATCCTCTATTTTGACCTCGACAAATTCAAGCCTATCAATGACCTGTGGGGCCATGCAGAAGGCGACAACGTGCTGAAGATCTTCGCCGCGCTGCTCTATCAGCAGCTCGGACCGGATGACATTGCAGGCCGTCTCGGCGGCGATGAGTTTGCTGTATTGCTGGCCCGGCAAAGCGATGCTAAAGCCTACCTGTGCCGGCTGCGCGAGGCGCTGTCAGTATGGAATCAGCAGGCGGCTAAGCCCTACAACATTAATTACTCGTTTGGCATGATCGCCAGTGAGGCAGGCAAATATGCCTCGCTCGCGGAAATGATCGGCGAGAGCGACAGCGTGATGTATGCCGAAAAGCGTCGCAAAAAGCCGCGCTAAGCACGCGGCCAGCTGTGCAGGAGATTAGTGGCCGTGAACGGTTAGCGCCACCAGCCGGATAACCACCGGACGTACAAGCAGAATGCAGACAAAGGCAGCAGGCATCGCCACCTGATAAGCATTCATCACATTTGTCATATAATGCGGGCCTGGACCAGACTCTGCCAGCGTAATAACCAGGCTCATCAGAAACGCCATAATGGTCGCCATGTACAGAGAAAATATATAAGGGGTAACCCGATGTGGCAGCCGTAAGCGCACGCCAGCTGACGCAATTGCTTTAATCATAAGATCTCTCCTGACCGGTAAGTTAAGAAACAGCGGCTACCTTACGGGCCTGTGCCGGACAAAAAAAGCACAGCTGTGCTTTAATCATTGCTAAGCAACATTTACGAAAAGAGCGGGCCGCTGATGGATATGCTGGGGTTGATCGACAATTTTGTTCGCGTAGTGGAAAACGGCACTATTGCCGCTGCTGCCCGCTCCAGAGGAATGAGTGCTGCAGCCGTAAGCCAGAGCCTGGCCCGGCTCGAAACGCATCTCGGCGTGCGTCTGCTTTCACGTACCACCCGCAGTATGGTCCTGACGGAAAGCGGTCAGCGTTATTACGCCAAAGTCCGCCATATACCGTATGATATTGCGCTTGCTGCGCAGGCTGCCGCTGTGGAAACCGGACCGCAGGGTCCGCTGCGCATTGCCACCACCGCGGCGTTTGGCCGCTACGTGGTTGCCCCTCTTATGCCGGCTTTTAATGAAATGTTCCCCGGAATTGACATAGAACTGATCGCTACCGATCGTGATGTCGATCACCGGCTGGAAAATATCGACGTCAGCCTGCGCATTGAGGCGCAGCTGAACGATCGGCTGGTGGCGCGAAAAATCGCATCCCTGCCGTTTATTTTCTGTGCGGCACCCGCTTATCTCTCCCGTGCAGGTACCCCGCAACGCATTGACGAGCTGAGCGAGCACGCCTGTCTGGTGTTTCGTTATCCCACAGATGGCCGGTTTCTTCCCTGGAGCTTCAGCGCAGACGGGGAGGTCGTTACCGCCCGGCTGAATCCCCGTTTTATCAGTTACGATATTGATATTATTGCCAGAATTGCCGTCAGCGGTGGCGGAATTGCACGGCTGGCAAGCTTTATCGCCCGGCCGCTGATCGCCAGCGGCCAGCTAATCCCGCTGTTTACTGACGACAAACAGGCGATTCAGTCGCTGCCGATGATCATTTACGCCTGCGTCAGTGAGCGTTCCGCCCTGAGCGCAAAAGTCAGGGCGTTTATTGATTACATTGCGGCAGCGGTTGCCACAGATGAAAAGATGTCATCGGCGCCGGTCCGGGGTGATTAACGCGGAGTGCGCAGCCGCAGTATGAACAGGCTGCTGACGAGCATCACTGCTGCTGCCATCAGCACCATCTTCTGCAGGCCGATAAGCCCAGCCAGATGTCCTCCTGCCAGCGCACCGCTGCCGATGGCGGCATTAAATATCGCGATATAGAGCGCAGAAGCGGGCTGCGCGACCGTACCGGCACTGCGCAGCAGCCAGGTCTGCAGCCCGACGAATATTACTGCGATCCCGGCGCTCCAGAGAGCCAGCAGCAGCGCGGTCAGGCCGTGCGGCAATGCGGCGATGCTGAGTGCGCCCAGCGCCAGCGCGCTCAGCAGCAGCGCTGAAAGAATCAGACCCCTGAGATGCCGATCGATCAACTTCCCGGCAATCATATTGCCCGCTACGCCGGCGATGCCGGCCATCAGCAGCAGGGCGGAAACCGCAGCAGGGGCAATACCCTGCTTTAACGTCAGCAGCGGATCGATATAGGTAAACGCGGCAAAGTGCGCGGTGATGACGGCTGCCGTTGCGCCAAACAGCG
>JAAIGF010005839.1_pt1 | contig 50627 bp, 46 predicted proteins | sample 6487441 | NCBI WGS metagenome assembly JAAIGF01 (sample SAMN13974129, study PRJNA590717) | phyllosphere metagenome | biome: pepper field; feature: multiple bacterial spot infested pepper fields; material: pepper leaves; isolation source: leaves from pepper fields | host: Capsicum annuum ...
GCCGACGGTCTCCAACGAAGTGCGCGCCTCGCGCGAGCAGATCGAAAACTACTTCGCGATGTTCCTGACCAAGAAGCCGCAGGGCGTGGTCAATTACCGCACCGTGCGCGTGCTCGATGACGACAGCGCCGTGGATGCCGGGGTGTACACCTTCACGCTGACCGACAAGCACGGCAACAAGAGCAACGTGCAGGCCCGCTACACCTTCGTGTACGAAAAGCGCGACGGCAAGTGGCTGATCATCAACCACCACAGCTCGGCGATGCCGGAAGTGGACACGCGCGCGGCGGTTGCCAAGGCGAAGTAATGCGGCGCGGGCGACAGGCGCTGGCCGGGCAGGCTTGAAAGTGGCTCTGGCCGGCGCCATCCAGCAGGCAATCCTCACGATTGCGGAGTTGCCCCATGCTGGGAATCGGCGCCTTCAAACAACGTATGCCACGCCCGGGCGAGGCACTACCCGGGCGCGAGCAAGCGCTGCCGCTGCATAACACGCACCTGGTCAACGGCCATCCGTTGCGCGGAGAGTTCATCGGTCTGGCCCAGGTGCAATTCGGGCTCGGCTGTTTCTGGGGCGCGGAACGCAAGTTCTGGAACGTGCCAGGGGTCTACACCACAGCGGTGGGTTACGCCGGCGGGCAGACGCCGAACGCGACCTACTCGGAAGTGTGTTCCGGGCAGACCGGCCACACCGAAGCGGTGCTGGTGGTGTTCGACGAACAAGCGGTGTCGTTCGCACAATTGCTGCGCACCTTCTGGGAAAGCCACGACCCCACCCAGGGCATGCAGCAGGGTAACGATGTCGGCACGCAATACCGTTCGGCGATTTACTGCACCACGCAGGCGCAGTACGACGCCGCGCTTGCCAGCCGCGATGCGTATCAGCAACAACTGACTGCAGCCGGGTACGGCGCAATCACCACGGAGATCCGTTTCCCGGCGCCCACGTTCTATTACGCCGAAGACGATCACCAGCAATATCTGGCCAAGCACCCTAATGGTTATTGCGGGCTTGGCGGCACGGGAGTGAGCTGCCCGATCGGGCTGGATGCCTGACGGAAAGGCGGGCCGGATTGAGACGCTGTCGTCCACATGATCGTGGCAGCGTGCCGATGGCCGACAGTGACCGGCAGCGTTATCACGATCAGGCACTGCATGGGAGTGCGTGCTAGGCAACTTGAATGGCTGCGTCGGAGACGGCGCGGCCATTTTTTTTAACGGAGATCGCAACACACGCTGGCGATGGGACGATATGTCTGTAAGGTGAACCGGCTCGGCGACGCTGTACAGCGAATCGGTGGTGTGAGTTGTTGCGGCGAGCGCCGCAGAGGGCCGGGCAGCACATCATCGGAGGCTGCTCAGCGCGGGCAAATACTCCTGGTGATTGGCCGCGAACGGTATGCAGACTCGATACAAGCAATCAGCACGGTGAGCCAGGGCGGGCATCAGCTGTACCGGCTTAAATCCGTTGGATTAAACGAATTCTCCGGCAAACATGCCGCGCAACTGGGCGAGCGTATCGGTGCGCTCCGGATGCAATTGCCGCATGCATGCCAATGCAAAATTCACCGGGCTGGTGCCAGGTGCGGTGATGACGCCATCGGCGCTGACGACCTTTTCGTGGCGATAGTGCGCAGCGCCTGCGTAAGGCACCACGTGCTCCTGCAAGAAGGCCAACGCGTTGCTGGTGTGCGCGCGCTCATCGAGCAGGCCGGCATAGGCGAAGGCGAGGGTGGCGCCGCAAATCGCCGCGACCGGGCGCTGCTGCTGCACGCGCTCGACCAGCAAGCCGCTCAGCCCGGGAGTTTCGCCGGCTTGCCAGCGTTCGCTGCCGGGCAGGATCCATAGATCGGCCTGCAGTGGCGCCAGATCGGAGAGGGCGAATTCCGGCGTGATGCGCACCCCGCCGATGGACTGCAGCGGTTGCCCGTCGATACTGGCAATGGCGACCTGGTCGCCGAACCATTCGCGTGCTGCCGGCAGCACCACGCCGATTTCCCAATCGGCCACGCCATCGACCATCACCACTGCAATGTTTGCCATTGTCCGTTACGCCAGTTGAGTGAATCCGGATTCTAGGCAGTGCGCGCGCAGCGGGTGTAAGCGATATGTGGAGAGCAGGGGGTTTGGTCCAAGCGGTACACGGCGCAGGCATGCCTGTACTGTGCCGCGCGGTCTTCTGTCTGTCGTGCAGAGGCGCTGATAGGCGGCTGCTGTCGATCCCCGGCAATGCCGGCTGCGGAAGCGGCAACGCCCACGTCCACGAGCTGCCCGCATCCTTACCCGTTATCGCGATGCAGACCGGCTCGGCCGCACATCTCTAAACCAGACTCAAAAACGACAACGCCCGCAGCCAGGCAGCTGCAGGCGTTGTATGCAGAACAGGCTCGCTGTGTGATCAGCCAGCGAGCTTGTCGGCGATGGTCTTGCGCAGTGCGTGCAAGTCCTTGGCGAACGTGTCGATACCGCCGGCCAGCTTCTCGGTGGCCATCGGGTCGGCGGCCAGGCCCGAAGCGAAGCTGTCGCTGTCGATCGGGGTGAACTGGGCATTGTCGGCCTTGGCCGGCGAGAGCTTGCGCGGCAATTCGCCGTGCTCGGCGTCGAGCTTTTCCAGCAGGTCCGGCGAAATAGTCAGGCGGTCGCACCCTGCCAACGCTTCGATCTGCGCGGTGGAGCGGAACGAGGCGCCCATGACCACGGTGGACGAGCCGCGCTGCTTGAACTCGTTGTAGACGGTGCGCACGAAGACCACGCCCGGGTCTTCGTCGATGCTGGCCGGGGTCTGCCCCTGGGCGACGTAGTAGTCCAGGATGCGGCCGACGAACGGCGAGATCAGGAACACGCCGGCTTCCGCACAGGCCAGTGCCTGCGAGCGGTTGAAGATCAGCGTCAGGTTGCAGTCGATGCCTTCTTTCTGCAGCTGACGGGCGGCCTCGATGCCTTCCCAGGTGGCGGCGATCTTGATCAGGATCTTGTCCTTGGACACGCCGCGCTCGGCGTACATCGCAACGAACTTGCGCGCCTTGGCGATGGTGGCCTGGGTGTCGTGTGCCAGATCGGCGTCGACCTCGGTGGACACGCGCCCCGGCACCAGTTCGGCCAGCTTGACGCCGACGCCGATGGTGAGCCGGTCGGCGACTTCGTTGACGGTGGCGGTGCGATCGTCGCCGCCATGTTCGCGGCCCCAGGCCAGTTCGCGTTCGATCAGGTCGGCATAGACCGGCAGATCCAGCGCCTTTTTGACCAGGGTGGGATTGGTGGTGCAGTCGACAGGCTTCAGGCGCTTGATGGCGTCGTAGTCGCCGGTATCGGCAACGACAACGGACAGTTCACGCAGCTGGGCGAGCTTGGAGGGGGATGCAGTCATGCGGGTTCTCTCGAATCGTGGAACGGGTCGGGGATGGCGCAGCGCGCTACGTTAGCGCGCCGCGCGCCGGAAGTCGCCCGCTGCTGCGGGTTGGTCGTGCACGGCAGTCACGCGCAGGCGCAGGTCGCGTCCGTCGGGCGTACGCCAATCGATGCTCTGGCCGACCGACAGGCCGAGCAACGCGCTGCCGACCGGCGCGAGCACCGAGATGCGGCCGTGCTGCACATCGGCCTCATGCGGGTACACAAGGGTGAGCGTGTGCCGTTCGCCATGCAGTTGGTCCTCGCATTCGATGCGTGAGTGCATGGTGACAACATCGCCGGGAATCTGGTCGGGCGGCAGCACGCGGGCGCGGCCCAGTTCGTCGCTCAGCGCGGTGGCGGCGGGATGCTTGTTGAAGGCTGGCGAATCGAGCAATGCCTCAAGCCGGGCAAGGTCGTGGCTGGACACCAGGATGGATGGCGGCAAGCCGCTGTGGTGTTGCGAAGTCATGGCAGTCTCCTCATAGAAACGGCTCGCCGACATGGCAAGCAGCACTGACAAGATGAGGGCGCCGGCGGCTGATCGCAATGCATGGATGGTGCGAAGCCAAGACATCGGCAGGGACGCCAGGCAGTCGCTGCGGGCCTGGTGCGGCGAGCAAGCGCTGCGGTTGGATCAATTGGAGGAGGGCATGACGGCCGCTGCACACGAGCCTGCTTCCAGCGCATGCCGCAAACGCCGCATTATCGGTCTCAAGCAAGCGAACAAGACGCTACGCGTAAATCGCATGGTCGCGTGGGCAGCGTGCCCTCGCCAGCCGCGTCGAGCAGACAGCGGCGGATTGATGCTGGGCAAGAGGGCTGTACACAAACAAGCTGGGCAAGAGGGCTGCACACAAACAAAAAGCGACGCTCGCGCGCCGCCCCAATTTCAGACCTCCAACCACAGCCAAAGCGATCGCAACCGCGACACGCTTTTACGATTCCCGATTCCCGATTCCCTAAGCCGCAACCGCCTTCGGTCCCGTCGCAGGCTGATCCAGAGTGAACAGGCTCTCGGGCAATTCCTTGAACAGTTGCGACAACTGCTCCAGAAACGCGGTCATGGCCGAACTGCGCCGCCACGCCATCGCAATGCGGCGGCTGGGCTGCTTGTCTTCACGGAAGCGGATCAGGCGGATGTTTTCCGAGCGCGCAACCGGAGGCTTGACCGCCAGCAGCGGCAGCAAGGTCACGCCGACATTCGCCGCGACCATCTGGCGCAGGGTTTCCAAACTGGTGGCCTGAAATTCGGATTTTTCCATCGCCCCGGCCAGGTGGCAGACATCCAGTGCCTGGTCGCGCAAGCAGTGGCCATCTTCCAGCAGCAACAGGCGCTGCTCGGACAAGTCGTCCAGGGTCATGCTGTCGTGTCGCGACAGCGGGTGGCCTTCCGGCACTGCCAGCACGAAGGGTTCTTCGAACAGGAATTCGGCATGCAGTTGGTCGTCCTGCAATGGCAATGCAAGCAGCGCGGCATCCAGCCGGCCTTCGCGCAACTGGTGCATCAGCTGGTCGCTCTTTTCTTCGATCAGCAGCAGTTCCAGACGCGGAAAACGCTCGCGGATGCGCGGTACCACGTGCGGCAACAAATACGGGGCCAGGGTGGGAAAGATGCCCAGACGTACCGTGCCCGCTTCCGGGTCCTGGCTGCGGCGTGCGGCTTCCTTCATCTGTTCCACCTCGGCCACGATGCTGCGCGCACGCACGGCAGCTTCGCGGCCCGCCGGGGTCAGCATGACCTTGCGCGGCGCACGCTCCACCAGCGACACGCCGAGTTCGTCTTCGAGTTTCTTGATCTGGGTGGACAGCGTCGGCTGGCTGACAAAGCAGGCCGACGCAGCGCGGCCGAAATGCTTGTGGTCGGCCAGGGCTACCAGATATTTCAGGTCACGCAGATTCATGTGCAGCAGCCTTCATTGCGGTGACGGGGAACGACTGGCGCGTGTTGCAAGCTTAGCGCCCGGGTCGGCCGGGCGCTAAGCAGGCGCTCGCTTATGCCGCCTGGGCCACGCTGTCGGCAGTTGCCGGTGCGCTGGTGCGGATCAGATGGTCGAATGCGCTCAACGCGGCCTTGGAACCTTCGCCCATCGCGATCACGATCTGCTTGTACGGCACCGTGGTGGCGTCGCCCGCGGCGAACACGCCGGGCACATCGGTCTGGCCACGGTCGTCGACGATGATTTCGCCGCGCGGCGACAGCGCCACCGTGCCGCGCAGGAACTCGGTGTTGGGCAGCAGGCCGATCTGCACGAACACACCTTCCAGCTCGATGTGCTGGATATCGCCGCCGGTGCGGTCCTTGTAGACCAGACCGGTCACCTTCTGCCCGTCGCCCAGCACCTCAGTGGTCTGCGCGCTGGTGATGATGCGCACGTTGTGCAGGCTGCGCAGCTTGCGTTGCAACACTTCGTCGGCGCGCAGCTTGTCGTCGAATTCCACCAGCGTGACATGCGCCACGATGCCGGCCAGATCGATCGCCGCTTCCACGCCGGAGTTGCCTCCGCCGATCACCGCCACGCGCTTGCCCTTGAACAGCGGGCCGTCGCAGTGCGGGCAGTACGCCACGCCCTTGTTCTTGTACTGGTCTTCGCCGGGCACGTTCATCTGCCTCCAGCGCGCGCCGGTGGACAGGATCACGGTCTTGCTCTTGAGCGAGGCGCCATTGGCCAGCTTGATTTCGATCAAGCCGTCGGCACCGGCCGGAATCAGCTGCTCGGCACGCTGCAGGTTCATGATGTCCACGTCGTATTGGCGCACGTGCTGCTCGAGCGCGGCGGCCATCTTCGGGCCTTCGGTTTCCGGCACGGAGATGAAGTTTTCGATCGACATGGTGTCCAGCACCTGGCCACCGAAACGCTCGGCCGCCACGCCGGTGCGGATGCCCTTGCGTGCGGCATACACCGCCGCTGCCGAACCGGCCGGGCCACCGCCCACCACCAAAACGTCGAACGCTTCTTTCGCGGCGATTTTCGCAGCGTCGCGCTTGGCGGCATTGGTGTCGAGCTTGGCGACAATCTGCTCCAGCGTCATGCGGCCCTGGTCGAACAGCTCGCCGTTCAAGTACACGGTGGGCACCGACATGATCTGGCGGGCCTCCACTTCGTCCTGGAACCAGGCACCGTCGATGGCCACGTGCTTGATGCGCGGGTTGAGCACGGCCGCCAGGTTCAGCGCCTGCACCACGTCCGGGCAGTTCTGGCACGACAGCGAGAAATAGGTTTCGAACTGGTAGTCGCCCTCCAGGTGCTGCACCTGCTCGATCAGTTCGGCTGCCGCCTTGGACGGGTGGCCGCCCACCTGCAGCAGCGCCAGCACCAGCGAGGTGAACTCGTGGCCCATCGGCAGCCCGGCAAAGCGCAGCGAAATGTCCTGGCCCGGCGTGGTCAGTGCGAACGACGGCTTGCGCTGGTTGTCGTCGCGGTGGATGTCCAGGCTGATCTTGTCCGAGAGCAGGACCAACTCTTCCAGCAGGTCGAGCATTTCGCGCGAGCCGGCACTGTCGTCGATCGAGGCGTTGATTTGAATCGGCCGCGTCACCCGTTCCAGGTAGGCGGTCAGCTGGGTCTTGAGATTGGCATCCAACATGGAGAACTCCTGGGAATGGGCAAGGGGAGGGCGTGGCGTCGCTGCGCTGAGGCAGGTCGCCGGGAAGGAAGGGAGTGAACCGCAGCCGGCGCGAGGTCGGGATGCGTGCTGGCGGCGGCTGGCGGGCAGCCCGGCACCGGCTCCGGTTCACCCCCGGCCCTTATCGGGCCGGAGGTGACAGCCGGCTTAGATCTTGCCGACCAGGTCCAGCGACGGAGCCAGGGTCTTGGCGCCTTCCTTCCACTTGGCCGGGCAGACCTGGCCAGGATTGTTGGCCACGAACTGTGCCGCGGTCAGCTTGCGCAGCGTCTCGGTGACGTCGCGAGCGATGGAGTTGTCGTGGATTTCCAGGGTCTTGATCACGCCTTCCGGATTGATGATGAAGGTGCCGCGCAGCGCCAGGCCTTCTTCTTCGATATGCACGCCGAACGCGCGGGTCAGCTTGTGGGTCGGGTCGCCGATCAACGGGAACTGCGCCTTGCCCACGGCCGGCGAGGTTTCGTGCCACACCTTGTGCGAGAAATGCGTGTCGGTGGTGACGATGTAGACCTCGGCGCCAGCCTTCTGGAAGGCGGCATAGTTGTCGGCGGCGTCTTCCACTTCGGTCGGGCAGTTAAAGGTGAACGCGGCCGGCATGAAGATCAGCACCGACCACTTGCCCTTCAGGCTGGCTTCGGTGACTTCGATGAAGTTGCCGTTGTGGTACGCATTCGCCTTGAACGGCTGGACCTGAGTGTTGATGAGAGACATTGAGTTTCCTCGTGCGGTGAAAAGGGGGCGGGGGATGGAACAGGCGCCATGGTAGGCAGGATCGATAGATTCCTCAAATCGATTGATGGAATTGCATAGATAGTCTTAGGCTATCGACTCGTCAGATGGCATCTAGCGCAATCGCGGTGCACGCCATGGTCGATAATGGTCAGCCGATGTTGCGTGTAGGTGAACAGCCCGTATGTCCGACGATCTCGCCGCCATTCCCGCCGATCAGCTGCTTCGCCGCGCCGCCGGGCGGGTCGAGCGCGGCGATGCCGAGGCATTGCTGCTGCACGCGCTGGGCCGTGATCGTGCCTGGTTGTTCATGCACGGGCGCGATGCGGTGCCTCTATCGGTCGCGCAGGCCTTCGATGCCTTGGTGCAGCGCCGTGAGGCCGGCGAGCCGGTGGCCTATCTGACCGGCTCGCGCGGATTCTGGACGCTGGACCTAGCGGTCTCGCCGGCCACGTTGATCCCGCGCGCCGATACCGAAGTGCTGGTCGAGCTCGCGCTGGAGCGCCTGGACACCGTGCCAGGCCGTCGTGTCGCCGATCTGGGGACCGGCAGCGGCGCGATCGCGCTGGCCATCGCCAGTGAACGTCCGCAGGCGCAGGTGATCGCCACCGATGCCAGCGCCGCGGCGCTGGCGATGGCCCGGCGCAATGCAGACAGCCATGGGCTGCGCAATGTCGACTGCCGGCAGGGGAGCTGGTTTGCGCCGCTGGCTGGCGAGGCTTTCGACCTGATTGCCAGCAACCCGCCGTATATCGCCGCCCACGACCCGCACCTGAAGCAGGGCGATCTGCGCTATGAACCGGCCAGTGCCCTGGCGTCGGGCAGCGACGGGCTGGACGATATTCGCCTGATCGTGGCCGATGCGCCTGCGCATCTGGTGCCCGGCGGCTGGTTGCTGCTGGAACACGGCTGGGATCAGGGGGCGGCGGTGGCCGAACTGCTGGCCGCGCGCGGCTTCGCTGCGGTGGCCACGCATCAGGATCTGGAGCGGCGCGATCGCGTGACCTTGGGGCGCTGGTCGCCAGCTGCGGGCCAGGCCGGCTGAGCAATTGCCGCAGCGTCATTGTCGGCAGACTGGCCGCGCGTTCCGAAGCGGAGCACGCGCGTTCGACCGAGCGGTCGTGCGCACCGAGTGCGCCCGCCTGCCGGCAAGCGCGCAAGGTCGATGTGCTCTTCAGCGCCTCGTCCATCACCGCGCACCGGTCTTTTCGATCACATGGCGTTGCCCGTGTGCGCCCGCAGTAGCCGATACACTAGCGGTTTCCCGCAGGACCGACGCATGCGCACGCTCTATCCCGAGATCACGCCCTACCAGCAGGGCAGCCTGAAGGTCGACGACCGCCACACGCTGTATTTCGAGCAGTGCGGCAATCCGCAGGGCAAGCCGGTGGTGATGTTGCATGGCGGCCCTGGCGGCGGATGCAACGACAAGATGCGGCGCTTCCACGACCCGGCCAAGTACCGCATCGTGTTGTTCGATCAGCGCGGTTCCGGCAGGTCCACGCCGCATGCCGATCTGGTGGACAACACCACCTGGGATCTGGTGGCCGATATCGAACGGCTGCGCACGCATCTGGGCATCGACCGCTGGCAGGTGTTCGGGGGCAGCTGGGGCTCCACGCTGGCGCTGGCCTATGCGCAGACCCACCCGCAGCAGGTCACCGAGCTGGTGCTGCGCGGCATCTTTCTGCTGCGCCGCTTCGAGCTGGAATGGTTCTACCAGGAAGGCGCCAGCCGGCTGTTCCCGGATGCCTGGGAGCACTACATCAACGCGATTGCGCAGGACGAGCGCGGCGACCTGATCGCTGCCTTCCATCGTCGCCTCACCAGCGATAACGAGGCCACGCGCCTGGCCGCGGCCAAGGCCTGGAGCGTGTGGGAAGGCGCCACCAGCTTCCTGCATGTGGACGAGGACTTCGTCACCGGGCACGAAGACGCGCACTTTGCCCTGGCCTTCGCACGCATCGAAAACCATTACTTCGTCAACGGCGGTTTCTTCGAGGTCGAAGACCAGTTGCTGCGCGACGCGCATCGCATTGCCGACATTCCCGGCGTGATCGTGCACGGCCGCTACGATGTGGTCTGCCCGCTGCAAAGCGCGTGGGACCTGCACAAGGTGTGGCCGAAGGCGCAGTTGCAGATCAGCCCGGCTTCCGGGCATTCGGCGTTCGAGCCGGAAAACGTCGATGCCTTGGTGCGTGCCACCGACGGGTTTGCGTGAGCGAATGCATGCACATCGATCAGAGTTCGCTTTGGTCGATGTGCATGATCACTCCGCGGCACGCGCTGAGGTGCGATGACATACGCATGACGTGTAGGAGCGCGCGTGCGCACACTGCGGCGTTACCGGTAACGCTCCATCGCGCGCAAGCGCTCCTACAGATTGCAGATATTCAACGTGCCTGCATGCAGGCGCCAAACGCTGCTGCTCAACGCGCCAGCAAGGCATCTGCCAACGGCGGCAGGATGCGCGCCAAGCGCGCTGCCCAGGCCTGTTGCCCGGCCGCGTCGGCAATCAGGTCCTGGCGGATTTCCAGTTCCACATGCAGCAGGCCGCGGCCCTCGCCATACACCGGGATGGCGTAATCGGTGGCATCGCTGACCGCATACGGCTGGTTGTCGCCCACCACCAGGTCGGGTTCGGCACGCAGCGCCTGCAACAGGCGATGCGCCAGCCGCGTATCGCGGTGGTAGAGCACGCCGGCATGCCAGGGCCGCGCGTTGCCGGCCATGACCGGGGTGAAGCTGTGCATCGACACCAATATTGTCGGCTGATTGCGCTGTGCACGCGCATCCAGTTCGGCGGCGATGCGTGCGTGATACGGCGCGAAGATCGCAGCGATGCGCTGCTGCCGGTCGCTGTCGGTCAAGTGCTGGTTGCCCGGAACCAGGGTGCCGTCGCTGACCGCCGGCATCAGGCTGGGTGCGTCGTGCGGGCGGTTGCAGTCGATCACCAGGCGCGAATAGGTCTGCGCGATCGCCAACGCATCCAGCGCCTCGGCCAGCCGCTGCGTGACCTGCGCAATGCCGATATCCCAGCCGATATGGCGATCCAGCTCAACCTGCGGCAGGCCCAGGTCGGCCAGCCGCGCCGGCACGCGCTGGCCGGCGTGGTCGGCGATCAACAGCCACGGCGATGCGGCCTGCGCGTTGTGCACGGTGAACGGCGCCGGATCGTCGGCGCCGAGCAAGGGTTCGATGGCTGCGTCAGCCACGCGGGGTGCCGTCCAATGCGTGATCGGCCAGATACAGGCCGGCCCACAGCTTGGGGTCCATCTGATAGCCCTCGGCCATCTTCTGCACCAGCCAGGCACCGACCTGCTCGCGTGGAATTGCGTGCACGGTGATGTCTTCGCTGGCATCGCCGCCGCCGTCGCCGACCTTGCGCAGACCGGTGGCGCGCACGAAGGCGATCTTCTCGCTGCTGGCACCGGCCGAGGTGGGGCCGATCATCAACACTTCGGCATGCTCGGCGGTCCAGCCGGTTTCTTCTTCCAGTTCGCGAATGGCCGACAGTTCGATCGACTCATCGGCATGCACATCGCCTACCAGTCCGGCCGGCATTTCGATGGTGCGTGCCTGCAGCGGCACGCGGAACTGTTCGACGAACAACATCGCATCGTCCGGCGTCACCGCCACGATGATCGCGGCCAGGCCGCCGGCATGCACACGCTCGGAATACTCCCAGGTGCCACGCACGACCATGCGCTGGTACTTGCCTTCGTAGACCACGGTGGGCGGGGTGTCGTGTCGGTTCATGGGCGGGGACCTTGTGCCAGGGAAACGGGAGGAAACGGTGCGGCGGCGCCGGTGCTGGCGGCCAACAGACGGCGCCGGGTGAGCGGGCCGAAGCGCAGGCTCTCGCACAACCCGGTGAGCATGTCCGCATCGGCGTGGGCACGCGTGAAGCCGGCCTCGGTGAGCGCCAGCGGCGCGTCGAGCGCGATGGTGGTGAGCTGACGCCACAGCAATGCATGTTCGCGCTGTTCGCGCAGCCGCACCGCCATCTGCGCCGCGCCGCGCAGGCGCAGGAAGGGAATCTCGTCGATGCGCTCCAGCAGCGCATCCAGGCTGCCGAAGTGCGCCAGCAGCACCGCTGCCGATTTGGCGCCGATGCCGGTCACGCCGGGGATGTTGTCGATGGCATCGCCGCACAACGCCAGGTAGTCGGCGATCTGGTGCGCATGCACGCCATGGCGCGCCTTCACCCCGTCGATGCCCCAGCGCTGGTTGCGCGCGTAGTCCCACTGCTCGTCATGCTCGAGCAATAACTGCGACAGGTCCTTGTCGGCCGACACGATCACCCCGCGCAAGCCATGCGCCCGCACGCTGTGCAGCGCGCTGCCGATCAGGTCGTCGGCCTCGTAATCGCGGTGGGCCAGCACGCTCAGCCCGAGCGCTGCGCACAGCGCCTTGCAATGCGCGAACTGGCGGCGCAACGCATCCGGCGCAGGCGTGCGGTTGCCTTTGTAGGCCGGGTAGATCGCATGCCGGAAGCAGCTGTCCAGGGCTTCGTCAAAGGCAATGGTGATGTGCTGTGGATCCTCGCGTTCGAGCAGGTCCAGCAGAAACCGCGCAAACCCGTGCACCGCATTGGTCGGCCAGCCCTGCACATCCTGAAATTCGTCCGGGATGGAATGCCAGGCGCGGAACACGTACAGGCTGGCATCCACCAGATACAGCGGGGTCGGGCGCCGGATGGCCAGCGGCGCAGCGTCGAGCGGGTCGGTCGGTGTGGTCACGGGGTCCAGTCGCGCAGCAAGGCACGCGGGTCCGGGCGCTCGCGTTCGGGCACCTGCATGCGCGGCGTGCCGATGTGGATGAAGCCGGCGATGCGTTCGTTGTCTTCCAGGCCCAGGTAGCCCGTCACCGCCGGGTCGTAGGCCATCCACGCGCTCAACCACTGCGCGCCGAAGCCGTGCGCCTGCGCGGCCTGCAGCAGCGCGAAACAGACGCAGCCGGCGGTGAGCAGTTGTTCCTGCACGGGCACCTTGTGCTCGGGGCGCAGCGAGGCGATCACCACGATCACCACCGGTGCGTCGCTGAAGCGTCCACGTTCCTTGGCAAGGGTGGCCGGCGATGCCAGCGGGTCGGCGGCCAGGGTGCGCTCGGCGAGGAAATCCCCCAGCGCAGCGCGCGCGGCGCCGCTGATGCGCAGAAAGCGGAACGGCACCAGCTTGCCGTGGTCGGGCACGCGCACCGCCGAGGTGAGCATGCGCAGCAAGGTGTCTTCATCCGGCCCAGGCGCGCCGAGTTGTTTGGAGGGAACCGAACGGCGCGCGTCCAGCGCCTGGAGCGAATACGGTGCGTGCATAAATCCGGGTCGGGGCAACGAGGCGTTGAATTATAGACGGCCGCTTCCCAACGCTCGCCGCAGCATGGTTCGTGGGGGCCGTGGCCGCCGCGATCGACCTGATGTAATGGCACCCACCTGGATTTCATTGGCCGCGACGTTCTCGGAAAGTAGGCACGCTGTCGTGGATCAGCCCGACCTCCCGGGCGCCCGATGTTCGCCAACCGGCGTGGTGGCAGCTGTGCCTCGCTTCACCGGAGGAGCTGGCGATGATGGCGTTGCTGGACGGCCTGCGCCTGCACTGCGATGCCGCTGCGGCTGCGGCGCGATGCAAGGCGTGGCTGATGGTCCGGAAGCGCCCGCGAAGCTGAAGGCTTAACACCCGCAGGCGCAGAATGACTGCCGGCAAGCTCCACCGCGACGTGGCGAGCTAGGATGGCCGCTTGACACGCAAACCCTGGGCGGTCACGAGTAAAGTGAGTAATATGTCACACTTAACGGATGCGCGAACCGCCTACCATGCACGGGCGGAATTTGGGGCCGCGTCTGTTTTTTCTCGTTCGAAAATTTTCACGCCTGCAGAGGCGGGGAGCCTTTGCGCATGACTTTTCAGCCCAGTCCGTCGGGACACCCGGGCCGTGACCAACGCTTGCTCGAGCAGGCCCACGACGTGTTCGTGCCGGCGCTCGCGCAGGTTTTTGCTGCTGCAGTTGCGCATTTCGACGATGTGCTGTTCGACCGTGCCGAATCCGCTGGCGCGTCGCAGTTGCTGTTTCTCGATGGCATGCGCGAACTGCGCCGCAAGCGCGAAGAGGTCGCCCGCCAGTTCCGCCAACAGCTGGAAGACGGCTGGCAGGCGTTGGTGCTCGGCACGCCGTTGTCGGCCGAAGTGGTGCTGGCTGGCGACATGGGCAGCGGCCCGCTGAGCCTGGTGCCCGAGCACGTGCTCGAATCGCGGCTGGCTGTGCGCAACCTGGCCACGGTGCTGTTGCGCGATTTCAAACAGGTGCTGGCACGGGTGGACCGACGCCTGGGCTGGATCGCCGGCGGGCTGGAGCTGATGGCCGACACCAACCCGATTGGCCCCGAACATCTGGGTGTGGCGATCCACGAAGCCTTCGCCACCTGCGATCTGGCGCCGGAAGTGCGACTGGTGCTGATCAAGCTGTGCGAGCGCGATCTGGCCGAGCCGATCGGCAAGTTGTACGCACGCCTGGACGAAACCCTGGCCAAGGCCGGGGTGATGCCGGAAATTTCACAGGCCAAGCGCGCGCCGCCGCGCATGCAGCCGCGTGGCGAGACGCCGGAAGAGCGCGCCCAGGTCGAGGCGCAGGGCGGTCACGCCGAGGTAGGTGGCGACGATCAGGGTGATCAGTACGCACCGGCCTGGGCCAACCGTTTTCTTGACCGCTGGGCGCATAGCCGCGGCCGCATGCAGGCTGCGACGCAGCGCGGGCATGCCGATGGTGGCGGGGCTGGCGGCATGGACGGTGAGGCCGACCATCCTGGCGGTAGCCAGGGCATGCTGCTCGAGGCGCTGCACGAGTTGCTGCAACAGACCCGCAGCGTGCGCGACACCGCCGCTTCTGCCGCCACCGTCGCGGTGGGGCAGCAACGCCCGTTGAGCCAGCGCGAAATGATGTCGGTGCTGTCGCTGTTGCAGGCCACCCCCAGCGCGACGCTGCAGGCGGCCATCGGCGACGACACCGAATCGCTTGCGCAGCGATTGAAGAACGAGGTGCTTTCCAGCGCCACGCGGCTGGGCGTGGACCCGGCCACTGCAAAGCTCGACCCGATGGACGAAGACGCCATCGACCTGGTCGGCATGCTGTTCGACGTGATGCTGGACGAGCGCGATCTGGAAAATCGCTCGCGCGAAATGATCGGCCGCCTGGTGGTGCCGTTCGTCAAGGTCGCGCTGCTGGACCGCAAGATGTTCGTGCAGAAGACCCATCCCGCGCGGCGCCTGCTCAACTCGCTGGCCGAGGCCTGCGAAGGCAACAACGGCGACAGCGCTGCCGAGCGCGTGCTGATGGGCAAGGTCGAAGAGATCGTCGACCGCCTGGTGGCCGAATTCAACGAGAACCTGGCGATCTTTCTCACCCTGGAGGAAGAATTCCGCGACTTCCTGTCGCAGCACCGGCGCCGGGTGGAAATTGCCGAGCGTCGTGCTACCGAGACCCAGCGCGGGCAGGAAAAGCTCGAACTGGCACGCAGCCGCGCGCTGTCGGAACTGGAGCAGCGTGCCCCCGAAGACGCGGGCCTGCCCAAGGCAGTGGACGACTTCCTGCGCCAGCCATGGCTGCATCACCTGACCATGGCGATCCTGCGCGACGGCGAGGAAGGTCCCGGCACCATCGAGGCCCTGGCGCTGGCCGACGGCGTGCTGGAAGAACTGGCCGAAGCGCGCCGCCATATCGTCGGCAAGCCATGGCTGCAGGTGTGGCAGCCGGCGCTGCACCGCGTGTTCGCCAGCGTAGGCCTGCACGGGGATGCGGTGGTGGTGGCGATCACCGCCTTGCACGACACCCTGCAGGCGATCGCCGAAGCGCGCCCGGAACTGGAAAAAGCCCTGCCGGAACTGCCGCAGGTCAATCTGCCGCCACCGGCTGCCGAAAGCGTCAGCGTGGTGCTAGGTGCCGAAGCGGTCGCGCAGAGCATCGACAGTGCCGACGCGGAACGTTTCCGCGCGATGGATATCGGCACGTGGCTGGATTTTGTCGACAAGGACGGCAAGGTGCAGGCCGGCAAGCTGTCGTGGGTGAGCCCGATTTCGCAGCGCCTGCTGTTCGTCAATCGACGTGGCGTGCGTTTCTGCGTCGCCTCGCCGGAAGAACTGGCGGTGATGGTGCGCCTGGGCCGCCTGCGCGAGCACATCAACGACGGCGCTTTCGACAGCGCCATGCAGGGTGTGATCGATCGTCTGGATCCGTTGCAGAACAACAGCACGGTGCACTGAGCGGTCCCACGCGCACGGGTAGCCGCTGCGGCTTCCCGTAGACATGTGGCACGCGCGCGCTGCACTGGCGTCGTTGCCGGTACCGCCGGCAGTGGCGCCGCGCTCTGCTAGCATCGCCGCGACTGGGCGCAAGACCGGAGCAACGCATGGCTGTGCAGGTGCTGGTGCTGAAAGAACGGGCCGCTGGCGAACGCCGCGTGGCCGCGACGCCGGAAACGGTCAAGAAACTGGTCGCGCTCGGTGCCGGCGTGTGGATCGAGCCGGGGGCCGGCCTGGCCAGCAGCATGGACGATGCCGCGTATCTGCAGGCCGGTGCGCAGCTTGCCGGCGCCGACGCCGTGGCACAGGCCGAGATGGTGCTGTGCGTGCAGGCGCCCTCTACCGGGACCTTGCTCGGCTGCAAACCGCACACGGTGGTGATCGGCATGCTGGCGCCGGACACGGATCCGGCGCGCGCGCAGGCATTTGCCGCGCGGCAATTGATCGCGTTTCCACTGGAGCGCCTGCCGCGCACCACGCGCGCGCAATCGATGGATGTGTTGAGCTCGCAGGCCGGCATGGCCGGCTACAAGGCGGTGCTGATTGCCGCGCAACTGGCGCCGCGCTTTTTTCCGATGCTGACCACTGCGGCCGGCACCATGCGCCCGTGCAAGGTGTTGGTGATCGGTGCGGGCGTGGCCGGCCTGCAGGCGATCGCAACGGCCAAACGGCTGGGCGCGCAGGTGGAAGGCTTCGATGTGCGGCCGGAAACGCGTGAGCAGATCGCCTCGCTGGGTGCGCGATTTCTGGACCTGGGCGTGAGCGCTGCCGGCGAAGGCGGCTACGCGCGCCAGCTCAGCGACGACGAACGCGCCGAACAGCAGCGCCGTTTGGCCGAACATCTCACAGGTGTGGATGTGGTGGTGTGCACCGCAGCGGTTCCGGGCCGGCCGGCGCCGAAGATCGTGACCACCGAGATGGCGCGTGGCATGCGCGCCGGCAGCGTGATCGTGGATCTGGTGGCGGAAACCGGCGGCAATTGCGCGGCCACCCGCCCGGGCGAAACGTATGAGCTCGACGGCGTGGTCATCGCTGGCCCGCTCAATCTGGCCAGCCAGGGCGCAGTGCAAGCCAGCGAGATGTTCGCGCGCAACGTGTACGCCTTCGCCGCCTTGTTGATCAAGGACCGTGCGTTGACGCTCGACTGGGACGATGAGTTGCTGGCGAAGACGCGGTGGTCGGCGCCGGCGCCGACCACCGCGTAGGCGTCGCAGAAAGTTCGGTGCGTGCAATGCGGCAAGGGCAGCACGATGCGCATCGCGAGCCGTCGTCGGTCCGGCGCTGAAGAGCGCTCTTTGGGGCAGGTTGAGGTTTGGCGCGGTCAGGGATTTCGTGGTTGTCCTTGCGACCAGCGACGCCACCGATGCCAGCACGGGTGCTGGCATGCATCTGGTTGCCGCGACGTCATGCAGCTGCGTGCGCTACACACACTTACGCGGCCGCGCGCGCGGGGTGCGCAGGGTGCGCGTCGCTGCAGCGACTGGCCCTGGCATGCTGCAAGATGCCAAGCGCGACGGCTGGATCATATCCACCGCCCATCGCAACCCTGCGCGGCGCCTGAGCAAACGCAATCCGCCGCCGCGTCCGCTGCGCAGTGCTGGGAAACGTCAGTCCTCGACCGGCGGATGCTCGCGCAACCAAGCACTGCGCTCGGCCGGGCTCATCTTCTGCCAGCGTTGCTGCAGTTCGTTGCGCTGCTGCGGGTTGAGCGTGCGCATGCGGTCGAACAAGGCCTTGGCCTCGCGGCGTTGCTCCGGACTCATGTTGCGGAAGCGGTCCATGCCGGCCTTGGCCTGCTTGCGCTGCTCGGGCGTCATGTCCAGCCAGCGGCGGGCGTGCCGGTACATCCTGGGACGTTCTTCGGGCACGTCGTTCCAGCGCTCGCGCAGCGCATCGATCATGACCTGGCGCTGCTGCTTGGTCAGTTGGTCCCACTCGGGCATGGGCGTCTCGTCACGCGGACCTTGGCCGCGTGGGCCAGGCGCGTCCATGGGCGGACCCGGGGGAGGAGGTCCGGGTGGGCCGTCCTGAGCCAGCGTGGAGGCGCATGGCCCGGTGCACAGCAACAGGGTCAACAGCAGGCGGGTGGTGTGGGTCATCGTGCTTATTCCATGGCCAGGGCGGTGTCGGAGCCGAGCCAGACATACAGGTCCGGGTTCTGGGCCAGCAGGTCGTCTGTCTCGGTGGTGGCGCTGGTGCTGGCAACCGGCGAGGTCGGCGCGGTGCCAGAGGAGACGCTTTGGCTCGGATGCAGCTGCAGGCCGATGCCGATCACCAGCAGGCCCGAGCACGCGGTGGCCAGCAACCAGTAGCCACGTCGGCTGCGCGTCGGGGCCGCGGCGTGGCGGGCCTGGCGCAGGCGCGCCAGGGTTTGCGGCGGCAGGCTGGTCAGCGCGGTGGCGTGCAGCTGGCGCAGCTGCGCATCCAGCCGGGCGGGGTCGTGGGAGCGGTTCACAGGAAATCCTCGAACTGTTTTTGCAACGCGTCGCGCGCGCGCGACAGGTGGGTTTTGACCGAGCCTTCGGAGCAGCCCATCGCCTTGGCAGTGGTGGCCACGTCCAGGTCTTCGAGCACGCGCAGAGTGAAGGCTTCGCGCTGGCGCGCCGGCAATGTGCGCAATGCATCGACCAGCCGTTGGTAGGCCTGTCGATGCTGTTGTTCGTCGACCGGTCCGGTGCCGGGGTCGGCCCAGTCGATCGGACCTTCGTCGTCGGCGCGCTCGGCCGGTGCCCAGAACTTCAGACGAAAGCTGCGTCGCCGCTGCAGGTCGATGATGCGGCTGCGCAGGATGCTCCAGAACAGCGGCGTCCATTCCTCGGCCGGCCGTTCGCGGTAGCCCAGCAGCTTCACCATGGCGTCCTGCACGGCGTCCAGCGCATCTTCGCGGTGCCGCAATCCGGCCTCGGCAAAACGGAAGGCACGCGGCCCGATGCCGGCCAAAAATGCATCCAGCGACACCGGTGCGGTGGCGGCCGGTGCGGTAGCTTGCGGATCGAAAGGAGTTCCCACCAGCACAGCGTAGCTTCCGCGGAGACGATACGACGTCAACGGGCGAGCGCGGATTCGGTTGACAGGCGCCCGCACGGGCGTGGCGTGGGTATGATCGGCGGGCCGCACCGGCCAGTGGAGCCAGAGACGATGAGCGACGGATTCGTAGCGCTGTACATCTTCATGCTGGCGGCCATCGCCGGCCATGTGATCATCTCGCGGGTGCCGGTGATCCTGCATACGCCGCTGATGTCCGGTTCCAACTTCATCCACGGCATCGTGTTGATCGGGGCGATGGTGGTGCTGGGGCATGCCGACACCACACTGGAAAAAGCGCTGGGATTTGTCGCAGTGGCGCTGGGCGCGGGCAACGCAGCGGGCGGTTATGTGGTGACCGAGCGAATGCTGGAGATGTTCAAGTCCAGCAAGAAGCCGCCGGGCGGGGATGCGCCATGAACGTGTCTATTGCCCAATTGCTGTCGTGGCTGGTGAAGTCGAGCTATCTGGTGGCAGCGACCTTGTTCCTGCTCGGTCTGCAGCGCATGGCCTCGCCATTGAGCGCGCGCAGCGGCATCCGCTGGGCCGGGCTGGGCATGTTGATCGCCACCGTGGCCACGTTCTTCCTGCCCGAGCTGCACAACATGCCGCTGATCCTGGCGGCATTGGCGATCGGCACCGGCGTGGCGTGGGGGTCGGCCAGGAAGGTCGCCATCACCGACATGCCGCAGATGGTGGCGCTGTACAACGGCATGGGCGGCGGCTCGGCGGCGGCGATCGGTGCAGTGGAGCTGCTGCGGTTTTCGTTCTTCGCCAATCGCGACACGGCGCACTGGAGCGCGCAGGCGATTGCGCAGCTGGCGGCGCGGCAGCCGGACACCACCACGGTGGTGCTGGCGGTGATCGGTTCGGCGATCGGGGCGGTGTCGCTGTCGGGGTCGGTCATCGCGTGGGCCAAGCTCGACGGCCGGCTGGACCGGCGGGTGACCTTCCCCGGTCAACAGGTGTTCAATCTGGTGGTGGCCGTGGCGGTGCTGGCCCTGGCCGTCTGGGCGGCGAGCAGTCTGCAGCCGTTGGCGATCATTGCGTTCTTCGTGGTGGCGTTGGCCTTGGGCGTGCTGATGACGCTACCGATCGGCGGTGCCGACATGCCGGTGGTGATTTCGCTCTACAACGCGTTTACCGGGCTGGCGGTGGCGTTCGAGGGCTATGTGCTCGGCAATGAGGCATTGATCATCGCCGGCATGATGGTCGGCGCCGCCGGCATCTTGCTGACGCGGTTGATGGCCAAGGCGATGAATCGGCCGATCGGCGGCGTGCTGTTTTCCAACTTCGGCGGTGGCGGGCAGGCGCAGGAAATCAGCGGTGTGCAGAAGCCGATCGAGGCCGGCGATGTGGCGGCGATGATGGCCTTTGCCGAGCGGGTGGTGATCGTGCCCGGCTATGGCATGGCAGTGGCGCAGGCACAGCACAAGATCTGGGAGCTGGCGCAGCGCTTGATGGCGCGCGGGGTCAAGGTGAAGTTTGCGATCCATCCGGTCGCCGGGCGCATGCCCGGGCACATGAACGTGCTGCTGGCCGAGGCCGGTGTGCCCTACGATCTGATCGCCGACATGGACGACATCAATCCGGAATTTGCCAGCACCGACGTGTCGCTGGTGATCGGTGCCAACGACGTGGTCAATCCGGTTGCCAAAACCGATCCGGCCAGCCCGATCTACGGCATGCCGATTCTGGACGTGGTCAATTCGCGCAACACGGTGGTGATCAAGCGCGGCAAGGGGACGGGCTTTGCAGGCATCGAGAATGCGCTGTTCTACGCCGACAACACGCGCATGTTGTACGGCGATGGAGCAGAAGCCGCTGGTGCGCTGGTGAGCGAATTGAAAGCGCTGGATGGCGGCGGGCATTGAGTGCTGGTGTGTCGTCAGGCGCGCTCGGATGCTTGAGGCAACGCACGGTCGGTCGTGTCCTGTTGCGTTACAGGGGACGCTTACACGCGCGGATCAACGCCAGGGTTAGTCGAAGGCGCGGCGCCCTCACCGCTCGCGGGACACGCCGTCAATCCGTGCCTGGAGGCTCGATGGCGGCATTCATGCCGCCAACGGTCCCGCAATCGGCAAGGGCACCGCGCCAGACAGTTTGCTGATTGCCTTGTTCAAGAACAAAGGCACCGGGGCAGTTTTGCTTGCTGCTCTTTTGAACGCTACGCACCCGACCAACGTGACTGGTCCTTGCCCGCCCACCGTCGCGGAACCCCCGGCGGCATGGATGCCGCCAAGGAGCTTACAAGGACGTACTTGCAGCGTGGCTCGCGATGGTGGGCGGGCACGGATCCTGCGGCAAACGCGCAGCGCTTTCCGATGTATCTCTGATGGGAGCGATGGCGCTTGACGAGCACCGGCGCTCGAATCTGTGCAGCTGACGCGTCAGCTTCAACGACGTGCGATGTTGGCTACTGAAACAATCGCGCCTGGCTCAACGCGCCGCCCACCACGCCACCAACAGTGCGGCGGCGTAGCACAGCAAGTCGAAGCCGTTGTTGGCCAGTTGCAGCAGCGTCCAGGCCAGGCCGGTGCCCATCTTCTGTGCCGAGGTCCACGGGTCCAGGCCCAGCGGTCCGCCCAGTTGCGCCGAGGCGATGCCCCAGTTGGCGCCCGCGATGATCAGCGCCGTCGCCACCATGGCCACGCCGATGCGCAGGCGGCCTGCATGCAGGGTGCCCAGGCGCAGCATCCAGACGATCTCCAGTGCTGCGACCACGGCCATCCAGCCGGCCTGGTTGCCCAGGGCCAGGGCGATGAGCAGCCAGGCGATGAGGGCGGTGACGCATCCCAGCAACAGGAGCGGGGGCCAGAGCCAGTGGGCCGTTCTGGCGGACGCGGTGGTGGGCGGCATTGGAGCTCCTGACAGTGCGCACATGATAGAGCGCGCGCCGGCCTTTGCGACGCACGCCACGCCACGACAGTGCGGCTGATGGAATGCAGCGTCGTTCCCGGCTGGCGCGGTGGCCGGCGGCGGTGGCGTCGTGGTCGGCTAGAATGGCCGACTTGCGCGCGACCTGCGCGGCCCCATATCCAGCCCATGTATTCCCGTAGCAGCGAACCCGTCCAGTTCGAACGCGATTGCGATGCCGTCATGGTGCCGCAGGGCGATTCGGTGACCCTGCCCGCAGGCAGTTACGGCTATATCACCCAGGCGCTGGGTGGCAGCTATACCGTCTTTGTCGAAGGCAATCTGTTCCGCATTGCCGGCAAGGACGGCGATGCGATCGGCAAGGAGCCGCCGCCGGGGCTGGAACTGCCCGCCAATGCCAGCGACGAAGAGGTGGAAGCGCTGGTGTGGCAGCAGCTGCGCACCTGTTTCGACCCGGAAATTCCCTTCAATATCGTCGATCTGGGCCTGGTCTACGAGGCGGTGGTCAGCCATCGCGAGGAAGACGACCAGCGCCGGGTCGACGTCAAGATGACCCTGACCGCGCCCGGTTGCGGGATGGGCGAAATCCTGGTCGACGATGTGCGCAGCAAGGTCGAGATGATCCCGACCATCGCCGAGGCCGACGTCGAGCTGGTGTTCGACCCGCCGTGGGGCCGGCATATGATGTCCGAAGCGGCCCGTCTCGAGACCGGCATGCTCTGATCGTCACGCGCCATGTCCACGATGTGGCGCTGCGTCCTTTCGCCCGCCATACAGGAATCTCCCGGTGTCCGTGTCCTTCGCTTCCACCCGTTCTCCGTCGCCGCGCAGCGCCGACGAATTGTCCGTGATCCTGGCCGCACCCGGTTTCGGGCTGCATTTCACCGACCACATGGTCGCCATCTCCTGGAACAACGAGCAGGGCTGGCACGACGCGCAAGTGCGCGCGTACGGCCCGCTGCAGCTGGATCCGGCAGCGTCGGTGCTGCATTACGGCCAGGAGATCTTCGAAGGCATCAAGGCCTACCGGCACGCCGACGGCTCGATCTGGACCTTCCGTCCGCAGGCCAACGGCGAGCGCCTGCAGCGGTCGGCGCGCCGTCTGGCGCTGCCGGAATTGCCGGTGGACCTGTTCGTCGAATCGTTGCGCCAGCTGGTCGCCGTGGACGGCAATTGGGTGCCGTCGGCGCCGGAGACCAGCCTGTATTTCCGCCCGTTCATGATTGCCGATGAGGCCTTCCTGGGCGTGCGTGCGGCGCACAAGGCGTCGTATTACGTGATCGCCAGCCCCGCCGGCCCGTATTTCGCCAAGGGCGTGGCACCGGTATCGATCTGGTTGTCCACCGAGTACGCACGTGCGGCCAAGGGCGGCACCGGTGCGGCCAAGTGCGGCGGCAACTACGCCGCCTCGCTGTTGCCGCAGCAGAAGGCCTATGCCCAGGCCTGCTCGCAGGTGTTGTTCCTGGACCCGGTGGAAGGCAAGTACATCGAAGAACTCGGTGGCATGAACGTGTTCCTGGTCTACAAGGACGGCACGTTGGTGACCCCGGAACTGTCCGGCAGCATCCTGGAAGGCATCACCCGCGACAGCATCCTGCAACTGGCCCGCGACCGTGGCATGCAGGTGATCGAGCGCAAGGTCGCCATCGACGAATGGAAGCAGGGCGTGGCCTCGGGCGAGATCACCGAGGTGTTTGCCTGCGGTACCGCGGCGGTGGTGACCCCCATCGGCGAGCTGAAGGGCGAGGGGTTCGCGGTGGGCGATCTGTCCGCGCCGGCGGGCGAGGTGACCATGTCGCTGCGCCAGGAACTGACCGATATCCAGTACGGCCGCGTGCCGGACCGCCACGGGTGGTTGGTGCGTTTGTCGTAAGCAGACATATTCGTCAAACAAGGGCCTCCGTGTGTCAGCACGGGGGCCTTTTTGTTTGCGTAACAGCAAAAAGACCCTTTTTCGCCTGGGAACCGGTCGAATTCAGCATGAGTCAAGTGTGATTGAAGTCACGCAATGACATTTTGATTTCGAAAATTACCAACTCCGTATTGTCCAGTTCGGTTTCTTTGGGATAGTTTCGCTGAACGGATCGATAACAGGGGCGGTCCGGGGCACTGGGCCAGTCGCCATCGCGACGGTTTCGGAACTACCGCTTCGGCGGTTCTCTTGACTGGAAGGGAATTCGATGTCTAACGCGTCGTTTCGTCCGCGCCACCGTGCGCTCTGCATCCTGGGTGCTTCGGCACTCACCTCGCTGTCGCTGGCAACGCCGGCATTTGCCGGCGATGTCTACCTGGGTGGCCTGGCCACCGCGCAGACCCACCAGAAGTTCATCGTGACCTACAAGGACGGCAGTAGCGCCCTGAGCAGCCCCAGTGTGTTGACCACCTCGTTGCGCACCGCTGCACGTGCGTTGCCGGCCAAGGCCGGCAAGCCGCTGGGCCTGAACAGCGTGCGTCGTCTGGCCGTGGGACCGGAGCTGATTCAGGCCGACCGCGCGCTGGATCGCGCCGAAGCCGAAACCCTGATGCGCCAGCTGGCCGCCGACCCCAACGTGCAAAGCGTGGAAGTGGACCAGATGCTGTACCCCACGCTGACCCCCAACGACAGCCGCCTGTCCGAGCAATGGGCCTTCGGCACCACCAACGCCGGGCTCAACATCCGCCCGGCCTGGGACAAGGCCACCGGTGCCAACGTCGTGGTTGCGGTGATCGACACCGGCATCGTCAGCCACCCCGACCTGGACGCCAACATCCTGCCCGGCTATGACTTCATCAGCGATGCCACCGCCGCGCGCGACGGCAATGGGCGCGACAACAATCCTGCCGACGAAGGCGACTGGAACTCGACCAGCGGGTGCGCCACGTCCAAGTCCAGCTGGCACGGCACCCATGTCGCCGGCACGGTGGCGGCGGTGACCAACAACACCACCGGCTTGGCCGGTACCGCGTTCAACGCCAAGGTGGTGCCGGTCCGCGTGCTGGGCCGTTGCGGCGGTTCGCTGTCGGACATCGCCGATGCCATCATTTGGGCTTCCGGCGGCACCGTCAGCGGTGTGCCGGCCAATCCCAACGCGGCCGAAGTCATCAACATGTCGCTGGGCGGCGGTGGCACCTGTTCGTCCACGATGCAGAGCGCAATCAACGGCGCCGTCTCGCGCGGTACCACGGTGGTGGTGGCAGCCGGCAACAGTGCCGCCAACGTGTCCGGTTCGTTGCCGGCCAACTGCGCCAACGTGATCGCAGTGGCGGCCACGACCTCGGCCGGTGCCAAGGCCAGCTATTCCAACTACGGCAGCGGGATCGACGTCTCCGCGCCAGGGTCGGGGATCCTGTCCACGCTCAACAGCGGTACCACCACGCCGGGCAACGCCAGCTACGCTTCGTACAACGGCACCTCGATGGCGGCGCCGCATGTGGCCGGCGTTGTTGCCCTGGTGCAGTCGGTGGCGCCCACCACGTTGACGCCTGCCGCAGTGGAAACACTGCTGAAGAACACCGCACGCGCCTTGCCGGGCGCCTGTTCGGGCGGTTGCGGTGCGGGCATCGTCGATGCCGATGCGGCAGTGACGGCGGCCATCGCCGGCAGCAGTGGCGGTGGTGGTGGCGGAACCGGCAACACCTTGACCAACGGCACGCCGGTGACCGGCCTGGGTGCAGCCACGGGCGCGGAGTTGAACTACACCATCACGGTGCCGGCCGGCAGCGGCACGCTGACGGTGACCACCAGCGGCGGCAGCGGCGATGCAGACCTGTACGTGCGGGCCGGTAGCGCGCCCACCGACACCGTCTATGCCTGCCGTCCGTATCTCGATGGCAATGCCGAAACCTGCAACATCACTTCGCCGTCGGGAACCTATTACGTGCGGATCAAGGCTTACAGCACGTTCTCCGGCGTGACCCTGACCGCCAGCTACTGACGCTGGATCGCTGCACGCGTTCCCTGGCATGACCGCCAGGGAACGCGCCTTCCTCGCTTCAACCCCATCTGCGATACCTCGCCCAGGTCTGCCGTTTCGGCAGGCGCAGGCGACGTGTTGCCGCTTGGCCGGAATGGACACCGGCCAGTCGCCCCGACGGGCCTGGCGCCCGTGCAGTTCCGGCTCCGAACCGCAGCGTGCGGCAACGGGCCGGCCCTCTCGCCGCAGCTGCGGTACCTCTCCAATAAGGAACGATCGATGTCCAATGTGTCGCAACGTCGTGCGCCCACGCGCGCGCTGGTAGTCCTGGGTGTTTCCGCGCTGACCTCGCTGCTGGCCGTGCCGGCGTTTGCCGGTCAGGTCAATCTGTCCGGGTTGGACTCGCAGCCCACCCTGGACCGCTTCATCGTCAAATACAAAGACGGTTCCAGTGCGGCGGTCAGCCCGACCTCGATGCGCGCATCGCTCAATTCCGTTGCCGGTGCGATGCCGGCACGCGCCGGCCGTGCGCTGGGCCTGAACCACGTGCGCCGCACGGCGCTGGGTTCGGAAGTGCTCAAGACCGACCGTGGCCTGGACCGCGCCGACGCCGAAACCCTGATGCGCCGCATCGCCGCCGACCCTAGCGTGGACTACGTGGAAGTCGACCAGATCATGTACCCGGTGCTGACTCCGAACGACACGCGCCTGTCCGAACAGTGGGGCTTCGGTACCTCTTCCTCCAGCATCAACGTGCGCCCGGCCTGGGACACCGCCACCGGCACCGGCGTGGTGGTGGCCGTGATCGACACCGGCATCACCAGCCATCCGGACCTCAACGCCAACGTGCTGCCGGGTTACGACTTCATCAGCGATGCCACGCGTGCACGCGACAACAACGGGCGTGACAGCAATCCGGCCGACCAGGGCGACTGGACCACGGCCGGCCAGTGCGGCAGCGGTACGTCGGCCGCCAATTCCAGCTGGCACGGCACCCATGTGGCCGGCACCATCGCGGCGGTCACCAACAACAGCACCGGCGTGGCTGGTACCGCGTTCAACGCGCGCATCGTGCCGATTCGTGCGCTGGGCGCATGCGGCGGCGCGACCTCCGATATCGTCGATGCGATCGTGTGGGCCTCGGGTGGCACCGTGTCCGGCGTGCCGGCCAATGCCAACCCGGCCGAAGTGATCAACATGTCGCTGGGCGGCAGCGGCAGCTGCTCGAGCAGTTACCAGAACGCCATCAACAGCGCGGTGTCGCGCGGCACCACCGTGGTGGTGGCGGCCGGCAACAGCAATGCCAACGTGGCCAACTTCACCCCGGCCAGCTGCGCCAACGTGATTTCGGTGGCATCGATCACCTCGGCCGGCGCGCGTTCGAGCTTCTCCAACTACGGCACCGGCATCGATATCTCCGCGCCGGGTTCGGCGATCCTGTCGACCTTGAACAGCGGCACCACCACGCCGGGTTCGGCCAGCTACGCCAGCTACAACGGCACCTCGATGGCGGCCCCGCACGTGGCCGGCCTGGTGGCGCTGGTGCAGTCGGTCGCCAGCCGTCCGCTGACGCCTGCGGCGGTGGAAACGCTGCTGAAGAACACTGCACGTCCGCTGCCGGGCGCCTGCTCGGGCGGCTGCGGCGCGGGCATCGTCAACGCGGCCGGCGCGGTCAGCCAGACCCCGTAAACCTGCGCCGACGACCGCGATGCCGGCGCGATGCCGGCAATGCGTCGGGTCTTTTCCGACGCCGGTGTCGGTGCTTTGAAACCTGCACTGCCCCGCTCTACGCGGGGCAGTGTGCGTTCGGGAAGCGGTAATGGCCGCACCGCCGGCCAGGGCCGCCAGCGCTGGCTGAATGAAGCGCGTGCCAGCACGGCATGGCTGCCTTCAGTGCGCCCGGTAGCACGCCGATAGCCAGCCCACGTGAGGCATGCAACATCTGCATGCACGCGCAACGGGAACGGCGCAGCGCAGTGGCTTCAATGCGTTGCCAACCGGGTTGCAAGATCCTTGGGGAGGGATGAAGTCATGCCGTATCACTCAGTGGGCGCACTGCGCCGCGTTGCATTCGTCTGTGCGTTGTCATGCACGTTTCATGCCGCCGCTGGCGAGGTCAGTCTGCAAGGATTGAATTCCAGCAGCACCCATCAGCGCTTCATCGTCAGCTACAAGAACAGCGTCGGCAGCGGCCGGGCGACCGGGTTGTCTGCGCCATGGGGCGACATCGCGCGTGCCGTGCCGCAAGCGCGCGGGAAGGCGCTGGGCCTGTCGGCCACGCGCCGGCTCAGTGGCGGGCCGATGTTGCTGGTGGCCGACCGCAAGCTGGACCGCGTGGATTCGGAAAGCCTGATGCGGCGCCTGGCCGCCGACCCGGCGGTCAAACGCGTGGAAGTGGACATCCTGATGCAGCCACTGCTGGTTCCCAACGACCCCGGCGTGCCGCAGCAGTGGGCGATGGGCGCGACCGCCGCCAGCCTCAACATCCGTCCGGCCTGGGACCGTTCCACCGGCAAGGGCATCGTGGTGGCGGTGATCGACACCGGCATCACCAATCATCCGGACCTGGCAGCCAATGTGCTGCCCGGCTACGACTTCATCGTTGATCCGGCCACGGCGCGCGATGGCACGGCGCGCGATGCGAACGCGGCCGACCAGGGCGACTGGGCCGCGGCCAACGAATGCGGGCCCGGAGCGTCGGCGTCCAATTCCAGTTGGCATGGCACGCATGTGGCCGGCATCGTGGCGGCGGTGGGCAATAACGCGGTGGGCGTGGTCGGTACCGCGTTCAACGCCAGGATCCTGCCGTTGCGGGTGCTGGGCCGCTGCGGCGGCTACATGTCCGATATCGCCGATGCGATCGTGTGGGCGTCCGGCGGCAAGGTCTCCGGCGTGCCGACCAACCCCAATCCGGCCACGGTGATCAATCTGTCCTTGGGCGGTACGGGCACCTGCTCGGCGACGTTGAACAACGCCATCACCGCAGCGGTCACGCGCGGCAGCGCGGTGGTCGTGGCCGCCGGCAACAGCAATATGGACGTCTCCACCAGCGTGCCGGCCAATTGCGCCAACGTGATCGCCGTGGCGGCCACCACCTCGGCCGGCGCCAAGGCCGGCTTCTCCAACTTCGGCAAGGGCGTGGATATCGCCGCGCCCGGGCAATCCATCGTGTCCACGCTCAATACCGGCACCACGGCACCGGGCAATGCGGCATATGCGGTGTACAGCGGCACCTCGATGGCGGCGCCGCATGTGGCTGGCGTGGTGGCGTTGATGCAGTCGGTGGCCCTGAATCCGCTGCCGCCGGCAACGGTGAAGGCCCTGCTGAAAGCCAGCGCGCGGCCCATGCCGGTCGCCTGCACGCAGGGCTGCGGGGCCGGGCTGGTGAATGCCGATGGCGCGGTGGCGGCGGTGATCGAATCGACCACCTTGGCCAGGAATGTGGCACGCACCGGGCTGAGCGCAGCGCTTTCCGACTCGCTGTATTACCAGGTCAACGTGCCGGCCGGCGCACGTTCGCTCAAGGTCACGCTTGCCGGTGGCAGCGGCAATGCCGACCTTTCGGTACGGGCCGGTGCGTTACCGACCGACGCGGCGTACAGCTGCCGCAGCATGTTGCCGGGCAACGGCGACAGCTGCACGCTGGCCGCGCCGGCCGCGGGCGTCTATTACGTGCGCTTGAAGGCAACGCTGGGCTTTTCCGGCGTCAGTGTCAGCGCATCGTATTGAGTGGTGCCGGCGCGGCGTCGTTGCCGTGCCGAAACACGCGACATGGTGTTGTGGTGCGGCAGTGGTGCATGCGTGAAGTGCGAAGACACTGGCGGAAGATCGAGATACGCAGGCGGTCCGTCGAGAGGCATCGCGTGAGTTAAGTCCCAAACGCGTCACGCGCATGCCAACCGGCATGCGCGCATTGCGTCTACGCGTTCACTCGCACAGCGCGCAAGCGCGTGCGGCGAGTGCATGCACCAGCTGGGTGCCGGGCAATTCCAGCAGCAGCCCGCGCTGGCCGGCGTTGATCCATAGCGCCGGTGCGTCCAGCGCGGTGATTTCGACCAGCACCGGCGCCTGCCGTTGCTGGCCGAGCGGGCTGATACCGCCGACCTTGTAGCCGGTGCGCCGTTCGGCATCGGCCACGTCCATCATGCGTGCCGACTTGCCACCGTAGGCGCTGGCCAGTTTTTTCAACGACACCCGGCGGTCGCATGGAATCACCACGCACACCGCCTTGTCGTCAACCCATGCCATCAGTGTCTTCAACACGGCATGCGGCGGCAGGCCCAACGCATGTGCGGCCTGCAATCCCTTCGCATCGGCATCGGCCTGATAGTCGTAAGGATGCAGCACATAACCCACGCCGGCCGCGTCCAGTGCCTTGGTGGCGCGGGTGGCCTTGCTCATGCACTCAGACCGATTCGAAGCGGTTGGCGGCCACGTTCTTGCGCACTTTTTGCGGATTCCAGATGCGGCCGTTCATGGCGATATAAACACCCGACGGCAGCGATTGCACTGCGCCCACCGCGCAACCGATATTGAATTCGGCATCCGAGCCGCGAAAGCGCGCCGGATTCAAGGCGCCGGTCATCACGATGGTCTTGTCGGCGATCGTCTGCAGCACCTTGCCGGTTTCCACCATCGAATCGGTGCCGTGGGTGATCAACACGTGGCGGGTGGGCTGGGCGGCGATGGTGGCGCGGATCAGTTCGCGGTCGGCATCGGTGATGTGCAGCGAATCCTTGCGGATGATCGGGATCACCGAAAAACGAAACGTCACGCCCAGTTCTTTCAGAATCTGTCCGATCTGCGGGTCGCCGATCTGGTAGTCCGATTTGTCGTCGAAGTAGATCTTGTCGATCGTGCCACCGGTGGTGACGATCAGGAGGTCTTCCATTGCTGCGGATCCTGTAGGGCTAACGCGGCGCAGGCCGCGCGCGGGCCGCCATGATACCGCCCGGCCAGGGGGCTGGCAGTACGGTGCCATCGCGATAGACCAGCGGGGGCAAGACCGGCGCCTGGCTGCCGACTATGTGGCGGCGCTGCATCCGATTGAGATGGCCTGGCGCAGGCGCACGCCGACATGCCCAAGGGTGCCTGCATGTTCGAGGGCAGCGGGTGTCGTGCAGGCTGGCGTAGCCCTGCCCCTGGCGTGCTTGCGCCAAGTCAGCGTGCAACTGGAGTTGCCACTGAACGCGTTGCTTCAGCGTTGCCCGTGCCCAGCCTCCACATGCCGCAGCGCAAAACGCAGTGTGATCCACGCACCGCTCCGCTGCGCCGGGTGCGTGTGCTACGTCACGAACTCAATAAAGAGACATTACGGAAATTGACTTGACATTTGTGCGGTCGATAGTCGGCGAGCCGTCGGTACGCATGCCGTCGGCATTCCCTTCCCGGAGAGCCTCATGAACAAGTCCTTGTCGATGTTACGCGCACTTACCTGCGCGATGGCTGTGCTGCTGGCGGGTCATGCCGCTGCGCAGACGGTGACGATCACGCCCACGCAGACCTACCAGACGGTGCGCGGGTTCGGCGGCATGAATGGCGCCGGCTGGATCAACGACCTGACACCGGCGCAGGTGGATCTGGCTTATGGCAGCGGCACCGGGCAGATCGGGTTGTCGATCCTGCGCATGCGCATCGACCCCTCCAGCTCCGGCTGGGCCACCCAGGTGCCGACGGCAACGCGCGTGCATGCGCTGGGCGGGCTGGTGTTCGCAACCCCCTGGACCCCGCCGGCTTACATGAAGTCCAACAACAGCCTGACCAATGGCGGCAAGCTGCTGACGAACTATTACGGCGCCTACACCCAGCACCTGCTGGATTTCGCCAATTACATGTCGGGCAAGGGCGCGCCGCTGTATGCGATTTCCCTGCAAAACGAGCCGGATTGGCACCCGGATTACGAATCGGCCGACTGGAGCAGCAGCGACTTCGTCAACTATCTCGTGAGCCAAGGCAGCAGGTTCGGCAGCCTCAAGGTCATCGTCGGCGAATCGGTGGGGTTCAACTTCTCCATCACCGACCCGGTCCTCAACAACGCCACTGCCAGTCAGGCCACCTCCATCGTGGCCGGCCATCTGTATGGCGCAAAGCCGCGCGACTATGCCTTGGCGCGTAGCAAGGGCAAGCAGGTGTGGATGACCGAGCATTACACCGACAACACCGATGGCAACGCATGGCCGTCGGCACTGGGAGTGGCCAGCGAACTGCACGCCAGCATGGCGGCCAATTTCAACGCCTACATCTGGTGGTACATCCGGCGCAGCTACGGGCTCATCAGCGAAAACGGCGCGGTGAGCAAACGCGGCTATGCAATGTCGCAGTTCGCACGCTTCGTGCGGCCAGGGTCGGTGCGGGTGGGCGCCACCGAACACCCGTACAGCGATGTCTCGGTGACCGCCTACCGCACGCCGGACAACAAGTTGGTGGTGGTGGCGGTCAACACCGGCAGCGGCCATCAGCGGCTGGACCTGACGCTGCCCTCCGGCACTGCCACGCAGTTCGCCAAATACAGCACCTCGAGCACGCTCAATGTCGGGTTCGGCGGCAACTACAGCGTGGTCAACGGCAAGACCTCGCTGTATGTCGACCCGCAGAGCGTGGCCACGCTGGTCGGAAACTGACAGCGGCCGCCGAAACGCCGCACGTCCTCGTCAGGTGGCGTGGAAGGCGCGCTCGGGCCAGAGTGGAGGCTGTGCATGCCACCTGATCGCCGGCCGCGTTCGCCTGACGATGATCGAAGTTGGTGTCGTGGTTGCGTTGGGGTGGTCGCGGCTGACCACCTCGGCTGGCCGCATGCGCAGCTGCATCGCGCAGCTGCGCCTACGGTTTGATCGGCTCGCCGATCAACGCGGCGGGCGCTTCCTGCCAAAGCGCGCCGCCATGCCGGGGCCACCTACCAGGCCCACCACGGCCAGGGCGAGCAGTAGTTCCATCCACGCCATTCCACGTGCCTGCGGCTGGCTCCAGGCGGCCATGACGCCGTGGCTGAACCAGCCCAGCGCAAACACACCGGCCCAGAAGCGCGCACGCGCGCTGCGCACTGCCAGTACACCGGTCAGCGCGGCCGGCAGCACGAACACGATGAGCGCGGCCAGTGGGCGCGGGTCGTCGTGGAACCACACCGCAAACAACGCCGCCAGCGCCAGCAGCGCAGCGCTCAGCAGCCAGTGCATGGCGCGCACGCTCACGGGGTTGCCAGCCGCCGTGCGACATCGGCCACCCGGCGGCCCAGCGCACGCGCCAGCAGCGCTTCGTCCTCGCTCGGTTGCGGGTCGCCGCCAGCGCCGGAGACATGGCTGGCGCCATAGGGCGTGCCGCCACTGGTGGTATGGCTGAGCGCAGCTTCGGTAAACGGAATCCCCACGATCAGGCAACCGTGATGCAGCAGCGGCAGGTACATCGACAGCAAGGTGGATTCCTGTCCGCCATGCATCGACGCGGTAGAGGTGAACACGCCAGCCGGTTTGCCGGCCAGGGTGCCACTGGCCCATTCGGCGCCCAGGCTGTCGAGGAAATGCTTCATCGGTGCGGCCATGTTGCCGAAGCGGGTGGGGCTGCCCAGCAGCAGGCCGCTGCAGTCGGCCAGATCGGCGCGGTCTACATAGGGCGCGCCCTCGTCCGGGACCGGCGGGGCGCTGGTCTGGGTGACCGCAGCCACCGGTGGGACGGTGCGCAGTCGCGCGCTCATGCCAGGCACTTCGCCGATGCCGCGTGCGATCTGCCGCGCCAGCCGCGCCACCGAACCGCCCCGGCTGTAATACAGCACCAGAATCTCCGCCATCGTGTCGTTGCCGCCTGTGTGAGTTGCCGCAGTATCGGCCAAGCCAGCCTGTTGCTGCACGCCGCAGCTGCGGCAAGGCCGCGATGACGGCGCATCGGGTACCCTTGCGCGATGTCGCGCGTGAACAAACTCCACCAATGGAAAGAACGTCTGCGCGACCGTGCGCGGACGGTGAGTTTCGGGCGCTTTCTGTGGCGCCGCTTCCTGGACGACCGGCTGTTCCAGGCCGCCGCCTCGCTGGCCTACACCACCGTGTTCGCGCTGGTGCCATTGGCGATCGTGGTATTCGGCGTGCTGTCGGCGTTTCCGGCCTTCAACGAGTGGAAGGACGCGCTGACCGACTTCATCTTCAACAATTTCGTGCCGGGCGCGGCGCGCTCGGTACAGAACTATCTCAATCGCTCGCTGGAAGACCTGGGCAAGTTCACCGTGGCCGGCATGGTCGCGCTGGTGGCCTCGTTGCTGATCACCCTGCACAGCATCGAACAGACCTTCAACAGCATCTGGCGGGTTGCCGCCGCCCGTCCCAAGGTGACGCGCTTCCTGATCTACTGGACGGTGCTGACGCTGGGCACGATGCTGGCTGCCGCCTCCATGGCGATGGCGGCCTACGTGTTCGCGCTGCCGCTGTTCCGCACCACCGAAGGCCAGTGGCTGGCCGAATTCGCCTGGCGGCTGGCGCCGATGGCGGTGGAGTTCGTGTGCATCGTGCTGATCTACCGGGTGGTGCCGCAGCACGTGGTGCGGCTGCGGCATGCGCTGCCGGGCGCGCTGCTGGCGGTGATCCTGATGGAAATCGTCAAATGGGGGTTTGGCTTTTACCTGGGTAATTTCCAGACCTACCAACGCATCTACGGCGCGCTGTCGGCACTGCCGATCCTGCTGTTGTGGATCTACCTGAGCTGGGTGTCCGTGTTGCTGGGCGCCTCGCTGGCCTCCTCGATGTCCGCCTTCCGCTACCAGCCCGAGGCCATGCGCCTGCCGCCGGGCTTTGAGATCTACGGCCTGCTGCGTCTGCTCGGCCGGTTCCGCCAGGCGCGCGTCCACGGCGATGGCCTGGACGAAGACCGCATCCTGGCGCTGGAGCCGATGCTCACCGACACGCTGATGCAGGAACTGCTGTGCGAGCTCAAACGCATCCGCCTGCTGCGTCGCGACGAGCGTGGGCAGTGGCTGCTGGCACGCGATCTTGACGTGGTGCCGCTGGCCGAACTCTACGAAAACTGCCAGCTGCGCGTGCCGATCGAAGACCGCCCGTTGCCGTGCCGCGACGATGCCTACGGCCAGGCCGCCGCCGCCGCGCTGGAACAGCTGCGCCAACCCTTGCGCAGCGTGCTGGCGCAGCCGGTCGGCGACCTCTACACCCACCTTCCCGGAGATCCTCCATGACCGTGCGTCTTGTCCGCAGCGCCTGTGCGCTGCTGTTGCCACTGCTGTTGCTGAGCGCCTGCAAGCCGGCCAGCGAGGCCACTCCCGCTGCCGGCAACGGCGCTGCGCCTGCCGCCACGCCCCAGGCGCCAGCCGCGCCAGCCACCCCGGCCGACCCGGCTGCACCGCCCAACAGCTCGGTGGTGCAGCAGACCGCCCAGATGCCCAGGCTCTCGCTGCCGACCGTGACCGGCGAGACCTACGACCTGGCCGCGCACCGCGGCAAATGGGTGGTGGTGAATTTCTGGGCCACCTGGTGTGCGCCGTGCCTGAAGGAAATGCCCGAACTGTCGGCGCTGCACACCATGCGCGACACCGTCGAGGTGGTGGGTCTGGCCTACGAAGACATCACCAGCGCCGACATGCAGGCGTTCTTGAAGGACCACCCGGTGTCGTACCCGATCGCCATCCTCGACCCGTACCAGCCGCCACAGGACTTCGCCACCCCGCGCGGCCTGCCGATGACCTACCTGATCGGCCCGGACGGCAAGGTCGCCAAGCAATTCCTTGGCCCGGTGACCGCACGCGATATCGAGGCCGCCGTCGGCATCACCGGCAAGGCGGGTTGATGCAGGCGGCGCGTTTCGTGGTGAGCGGGGTGGTGCAGGGCGTGTGGTACCGCGCGTCCACCCGCCAGCGCGCAGTCGCACTCGGCCTGGTCGGGCATGCCCGCAACCAGGCCGACGGCAGCGTGGAAGTGGTCGCCGCCGGTAGCGCGGCGGCGCTGGACGCCTTGGAAGCATGGCTATGGCAGGGCCCGCCGGCCGCCACGGTCGCGGCGGTCACGCGCACTGCCTGCGCGGTTCCGCCGACTGAAGACTTTGTAACTGGGTGAGCGTGCGCCACTGAAGCGGGGCAACAGAGTTGGGTTGCCTCGCCGATAACCTTGTCAACGCGATCAGGCGTGCACGGGGAATGTAATGGCCGCTCCATCTCAAGACCGCAACGACGGGCACGACCTGCCCGCGCATCGCCGCCACCGCCAGATGGCGCAGCTGGCGCCGTGGTTGTATCTCGGTGTCCTGCTGGGCAGCGGCTGGTTGTTGTTCCTGCACCCGCAAACCCGCGTGCTAGCAACCGGACAGGCGGCAACCAGCTGGCTGCTGGCCTGGATCTTTGGCGGCATCGTGATCGGCGCAGTGGTGTGGAGCCTGCGTCTGGCACGCCAGGGGTTGGGTCAGCCCTCGGCAAGCTTCCCGCTGTCGGCGCGCTTGCCCGATTCGTGGGCCGATGCCTACGCCGCACTCCTGCGCCCGGCCACGGCAGCTCCGATGGCCGCGGCCCGGCCGGACCCGGCCGGCGCCCAGCGTGGCGCAGCCTGGCATCGCTTCGGCGGCGGCATGCTCAGCGCGGAAACCTTCGACCCGAACGACGCCACCCGTGCGCCGTGGGACGGACTGGATGCGCAGTCCTGCATCCTGCGTCTGGACGATGTGCGTCAGGCCTGGCATAACGCTGCCGCCAACCGCACGCTGCAGCAGGAGCGCCGTTACTGGCTGGATGTGGTGTTGTCGCTGCTCGACCACGGCGTGATGCGCCCGCTGCAGGACGGCTACCTTCCCGACACCGCCGCGCTGCGTACCGAACGTTTCCTGCTGGGCGCCGATGCCGGCCCGATCGTGCTGTCCGAGGTGCCGGCGTTGTTTGCGCGGCGCCTGGCACTGGCCATCGAGGCCATGCCGACCGCCCAGCGCGAGGCCGCCGGCGTGCAATGGCGCCTGCTGCAGCAATTGCATGCGCTGGTCGCCGAAGGTCGCATGCTGGACGAACGTTCGCAGGTGATCCAGGTGCTGGCATGGAATCCGGATGTGGACCTGGACCAGGTCGAAGTGGCCTACATCCTGGCCGCCGAATACCGCGAAGGCATGCGCGACTGGCTACGCCGCGCCGCGCTGGTGCGCCTGCCCGACAGCGCGCTGCGCCTGGACGAAGTGCTGCTGTCGTCCTGCAGCCCGCTCGGTGCGCAGGCCGACGATGTGGACTACATGGAAGCGATGCGCCCGCTGCATCGCGGTTTCATGCAATTGTTCAGTCAGCGCCTGAGCCAGCTGGTGCTGCAGGCCGAACAGGCCGAACGTCAGGCCGGCCTGCACCCGCTACCGCGTGCCACCGCGGCCAGCGACGAAATCTCTCAGGACTGGGCGGCGTAATCGTCGATCGGCTCCAGCACGCCATAGCGTTCCTTGTGCAGCTTGCCGGGCAATGGCGGCAGCTGCACCAGCTCGTCGGGCACTGCGGTGTCCGGTAGCCGGTCCAGCAGATCGCGGATCAGGCTCAGGCGGCCACGCTTCTGGTCGTTGAAATCCACCAGCGTCCACGGTGCATCGGGCGTATGCGTCGCCTCCAGCATGCGTTCGCGCGCGGCGGTGTAGTCGTCGTACTTGGTGCGTGACTGCAGGTCCACCGGCGAGAGCTTCCAGCCCTTGAGTGGGTCTTCGCGGCGTTCGGCAAAGCGCTTTTCCTGCTCGGCCTGGTCCACGCACAACCAGTACTTGAACAGCAGGATGCCGTCGTCGACCAGCATCTGTTCGAAACGTGGCGCCTGCTCCAGGAACAGGTCGTATTGCGCGTCGGTGCAATAGCCCATCACCTTCTCGACGCCGGCGCGGTTGTACCAGCTGCGGTCCATCAGCACCAGTTCGCCGCCCGCCGGCAGGTGCGTCACATAGCGCTGGAAATACCACTGCGTGCTTTCGCGGTCGTTGGGCTTGGGCAGCGCCACCACGCGACACTGGCGTGGGTTGAGATGGCTGGCGATGGTCTGGATCACGCCGCCCTTGCCGGCGGTGTCGCGGCCTTCCACCAGCACCAGGGCGCGCTGGTTGGTGTGGCGCAACCAGCGCGCCATGTCCACCAGCTCCAGCTGCATCGGCGCCAGCAACTTTTTATAGGCCTTGCGTTTCAGGTGCGACATGCGCGTTCCAGCAACAGTGGAGAGCGCGCAGGCTATTGCCCCAGGCGTGGACGCAATGTCGCCAGATTGCAGGGCCTGGTGCGCGCATCCAGCTGCGCACGCACGATCTTCTCCCAGGCCGTGCGGCAGGCCGAGGTGGAGCCGGGCAGGCAGAACACGAAGCTGTGATTGGCCAGCCCGGCAAAGGCGCGCGACTGCAGCGAGGAGGTACCGATTTCTTCCACGCTGATCGCGCGGAACATCTCGCCGAAGCCAGGCATGACCTTGTCCAGCAACGGGGTGATCGCTTCCGGGGTGCTGTCGCGACCGGTGAAGCCGGTGCCGCCGGTGATCAGGATGCCGTCGACCTGCGCATCGGCAATCCAGCGCGACACGATCGCACGCATGCGGTAACGGTCGTCCGGGCACAGTGCACGTTCGTGCAGCACATGGCCTTCGTGGGTGAGGGCATCGGCCAGGTAATCGCCGGAGCGATCGTCGGCCAGCGTGCGGCTGTCGGACACCGTCAGCACGCACAGGCGCAAGGGAATGAAGTCGAGAGTGGAAGGCATGCCACAAGCCTAGCGAGCCGGGACGACCGGGTACAGCACCACGGCGTGAAGCCGCACAACGCAGCTGCTGGCGTCGGTCAGGGCGACAGCGCGGCCGCGGATCGGCTCCTCGGCCCGGCACACATCCTGTCTGGCTCGCCGTCGCGGCACATCCGTGTGCCGCTTTCCGCCAATCCCCGGTCACGCTGCCGACTCGGCGCGTGGCTTCCATGGCCTGAAAAGGTCTCGACGAAACTTGATGGCCCTTTCAATCCTCTCCGGCCCGGGGTGGGGAAGGACGGCTGCGCGCCCTGGGTGCACGTGCCCCGGAGCGCCCGCGCTGCAAGCGCCGGCCACGGCGGGGCGCGGAGGTTGGGGGCAGGGTGCGGCGGCAGACAGCGATCCATCACGTAGCGGCCGTTGTTAAACCCCTAACCAGCCATGCTTTCCCGCGACCCCACGCACCAATTCTCCAAACGCATCCGCAAACCCGTCCATATTGAACAGGTCCGATTCGCGCCGACGCTCCGCCACCCGAGCACGCAACGCACCCAGTGCCGCTGGATCGCTCGCCAACGCCACCGCCGTGGCCACGAACGCAGCGTCATCGGCCACATTCATTTCATCCAGCCCCAGATGATGATTCAGGCTGCCGGCCACACGCGCGGCAAACGTCTGGCCAGGTGTGGTCAAGACCGGGCAACCTGCCCATAACGCATCGGAGGCGGTGGTGTGCGCGTTGTAGGGGTGCGTATCCAGAAACAGATCCGCATGTCGATAGCGCGCCAGATACTGCGGGTGCGGCAGTTTGGGCATGAAGACCAAACGCTGCGCGTGCACGCCCAGTGCCTGCGCTGCTGCACGCAATCGCGCATCCGCCTCACCCGGGCCGGACAGCAGCCACAGCACGCTGCCAGGCACCGCGCGCAACACCGCCAGCATGCGCGCCATGCTGCGTGGATTGAGCTTGTAACTGTTGTTGAAGCAGCACAGCACCACAGCGTGCTCAGGCAGCCCGCACTGAGCACGCGATGGCGGTTCGGCTACCGTGCGCGAGGTGTCCGATGGCTGGAAGGCGCGCGGCAAGCGCAGCACCTGCTCGCTATAGAACGGCTCAAGCGACGTCGGCAATGCAACGGTATCGCCAAGCACATAATCCATCCACGGCGCGCCCGAGGTGCCCGGATACGCCAGCCAGTTGAGCTGCATCGGCGCCGGCCGCAATGCGAAGACTTCCGGCCGTCCGCCACCGCCCCAGCCGCGCAGATCGAACAACAGATCGATGCCCTGGTCGCGGATATGTTGCGCGGTTGCCAGATGCCCCAGCGCAGTGATCTCGTGCATGCGCGTTGCCTGCGCCAGGCGCGCGCGAATGTCGCTGCCATCGTCCGGGCTGGTTGCAAACAGCTGCATGTGCAGATCCGGTTGGCGTTGCTGCAACGCTTCGAACAAGGCCACCGTCAGTAAGCCCGTCGGGTGGGCGCCAAAGCCGTTGGACACGAACCCGAGTTGCAGCGCGCCGCGGCTGCGCAGCGTGGACGCTGGCAGCGGGCGCACCGAGGAGGCAATGGCCTGCGCGCGGGTACGGGCGCACGCCAGTTGCTCCGCGGCGCTGGCGTCCTCGCTCAGGAACGCGAAAGGCTCCACGGCCGCCTCGCCTTGTGTGACTGCGGCGCGCACCTGTGCAGCCAGTGAGTCCAGCTCGCGCCAATCGCATAAGCGGCGTCGCCAGTTGAGCAGTTGTGCGGTGATGTAGGGCTCGCCGGACAGCAGCTTGTGGGCGCGCGTATAGGCGGCCGCGGCCTGTTCCGGTTGGCCTGCATCTTCGAGCGCGTGCCCAAGCCACAGGGCGATCCCCGGATGCTGCGGTACCAGGTCCGAGGCCTGTTGGAGCAGCGTGGCCGCTTCTGCATGGCGCTGCTGCGCCCAGCGCACCCGTCCCAGCCGCGCCACCGCTTCCGGATGACCCGGATGCAGCGCCAGCGCGCGCTGCACGGCCGCTTCGCCGGCAGCGGTGACGCCCATGCCCAGCTCGGCATCGGCCAGCATCAACCAGGCGACGAAATCGCCGGGCTGGCGTCGCACTTGCTCGCGCAGCTGCAGCAGCTCGCGCGGGACTTGCGCACTCACGGGCTATCGCTCAACCGTGCCAGTTCGTCGGCTTGATGTTCGTGCAGCAGCCGCCCGATCAACGCATCCAGATCGCCTTCGATGATGTTGGGCAGGTCGTACAAGGTCAGCCCTTCGACGCGATGGTCGGTGATGCGACCCTGCGGAAAACTGTAGGTGCGGATGCGCTGGCTACGGTCGCCGCTGCCCACCTGCAACTTGCGCGTCTGCGCTTCGGCCGCTGCCGCCTTGCTGCGTTCGGCGTCCAGCAGCTGCGCCTTCAACCGCTTCATCGCCTTGTCGCGATTGGCATGCTGGCTGCGCTCGGTCTGGCATTCCACCACCACCCCGCTGGGCACGTGGGTGATGCGGATTGCCGATTCGGTCTTGTTGACGTGCTGGCCGCCCGCACCGGACGAGCGGAACGTGTCCACCTTCAGATCGGCCGGATTGATCGTGATCTCTTCCACGTCGTCGGCTTCGGGAATGATCGCCACCGTGGCAGCCGAGGTGTGGATACGGCCCTGCGATTCGGTTGCCGGCACGCGTTGCACGCGATGGGTGCCGGATTCGAATTTCAGGCGCGAATACGCACCGCGCCCGACCACCCGCGCCACCACTTCCTTGTAGCCGCCATGCTCGCCGGGGCTGTCGGATTCGATTTCCACCTTCCAGCCCTGGCGCTCGGCGTAGCGTGCGTACATGCGGAACAGGTCGCCGGCAAAGATCGCCGCTTCGTCACCGCCAGTGCCGGCGCGCACTTCCAGAAACAGGTTGCCGTCGTCGCGCGGATCACGCGGTACCAGCAGCGATGCAAGTTGTGCATCGAGTTGTTCCAGGCGCGCCTGTGCAGCGGCGATTTCCTCTTCGGCCAGTTCGCGCATCTCCGGGTCGTTGCGCAGCGCTTCGGCCGTGGCCAGGTCGGCCTTGGCACGCGCCTCCTCTTCCAGCGCCATCGCCACCGGCTCCAGTTGCGACAGTTCGCGCGAGAGCGTACGGAACGTGTCGTTGTTGCCCACCACATCGGGGTCGGAGAGCAGGTGCTGCAGTTCTTCGCGGCGCTCGGCCAGCGCTTCGAGCTTACGGCGCAGGGTCGGCGTCATCGGTCCTCACGATCGGGGTAGCTATGGGGGGGTGTTGGTAACCCGGCTTTTCCGGAAACAGCCGGTCGGCCGCAGTGGTCAATTCCAGGTCGTTGTTGAGCGCCGCATTGCGCAATGCGGCCGTGGGCGGATGCAACAAACGGTTGGTCAGCGCATGCGCCAACTGTTCCAGCACTTCGTCGGCCGGCTTGCCGTTGTGCAACTGCTGGCGTGCCTTGGCCAGCAGCTCGTCGCGGGTGCTATCGCCAAAGGCGCGCAGCCGTTTGAGGGGTGCCTGGCGCGCAGTGGCCTGCAGCGTTTCGACATAGCGCGCCACTTGCAGGTCGATGATGGCTTCGGCCTGGTCGGCCGCTTCGCGGCGGCCACGGCGATTGTCTTCGACCGCGCGTTCCAGATCGTCCACCGTGTACAGGTAGGCGTCGCCCAACTCGCCTACCGAGGCCTCGATATCGCGCGGCACGGCCAGGTCGAACAGCAGCATCGGCTTGCGCTTGCGCGTGCGCAACGCCTGTTCCACCTGTGCGCGGGTCACCAGCGGCTCACGCGCAGCGGTGGCCGAAAACACCACATCCGCCTCGGCCAGGTGGCGTTCCAGATCGGTCAGCGGCAAGGCGAAGCCGCCGTGCTGGCTGGCCAGTGTCTGGGCATGGGCCAGGGTGCGGTTGGCGATCAGCAGGCGGCGCACGCGGCCTTCGCTCAGATGCTTGGCCGCCAGTTCGATGGTTTCGCCGGCACCGATCAGCAACACCGTCGACTCGTTGAGCCGGGCAAAGGAGTCCTGTGCCAGCCGCACCGCCGTGGATGCGACCGAAACCGGATTTGCGCCGACACGGGTGTCGGTACGCGCGCGCTTGGCCACCGAAAAGGTCTGTTGGAACAGCCGGTCCAACCCGCTGCCCAGCGCGCCGTGCGCCCGCGCCACCGCCCAGGCGTCCTTCACCTGGCCCAGAATCTGCGGTTCCCCCAGCACCATCGAATCCAGCCCGGTGGCGACGCGGAACAGGTGGCGCACCGCCTCGGCTTCCCGGTGCTGGTACAGATGACCGCTCAGCCCGGGCGCGTGCGTTTCCAGCCAGTTGACCAGGCTGTGCGCCTCGTCGGCCATCGCATACAACTCGGTACGGTTGCAGGTGGACAACAGCGCGGCCTCGCTTACCTGGGGCAGCGCACGCAGCGATTCGAGCGCGCGCGGCAGCGCATCACCTGCGAACGCCGCGCGTTCGCGCAGGTCCACAGGTGCGGTCTGGTGATTCAGTCCGAGCACCCACAACGTCATTGTTCAGTTGCTTGCGATAAGCTGGCGGCCATTCAGGGCCCCATTTTACGGCCCGGTTGCCCCCGATGCCTGTACCGATTCGCATCCTGAGTGTTCTTTTGCTGGTCGCAGTCTCCGCCAGCGCCACTGCAGCACCCAAGAAAGCACCACCCGCTCCGCCCCCAGGCAGTGCCGGCACCTCGTCGCTGGAACCCGTGCTGGCCGGCGAATTCGCCTTGCAGGCCGGGCAGCTGGACGATGCCGCGCGCGCCTACCTGGACGCCGCCAAGGCCGAAGCCGGCGATGCCGGGCTGGCCGAGCGCGCCGCCCGCATCTCCATGCTGGCCAACGACGACCCGCGCGCGATCGAAGCGCTGGCGTTGTGGCGCGCCCGCGCGCCGTCGTCGATGTCCATGCGCAGCACCGAGGCCTCGTTGGCCCTGCGCCGCAACGACCTGCGCACCGCGCGCCGCGATTTGCTCGGCTTGCTCAAGGAGCCCGATCCGCGTGGCTGGCGCTTTGCGCTGATCGCCCTGGCCAACGGCGGCCGCGAGCCGGAAGCCTCGGCCGACGTGCTCGAAGACCTGGTCAAGGCCGGCGCCATCCCGAATCAGATCGAAGCCTGGCAGGAATTCGGCCGGCTCGCGCTGCGCATGGAGCGCCCCGCGCTGGCCAAGCGCATCGTCGACGAGGTGGTGCGCCGCTTCCCCGAAGAGCCGCGCGTGGCCTTGCTGCATGCCACCCAGTTGCAGCAGGAAGGCAAGAACGACGAAGCGCTGGCGCTGCTGAAGAATATCGAACCGCAGGCGGTCAAGGACTCCGAGCTGCGCGGCGCGCTGGCATTTGCCTACGACGCCATGGGCCAGACCGAAGCTGCTGCACGCGTGCTTTCGACCGGGCCGCAGGACACCCAGACCTACGGCTTGCGTGCCTCGATGCTGGCCAAGGAGAAAGACCGCAGCTCGCTGGAGGCGCTGTACGCCGAGCTCAAGAGCAACGCCACCAAGCCCGATCCGGACCGCCGTCTGCTGCTGGGCAAGATCGCCGAATTCCTCAAGCGCTACGACGAGGCGGTGGAGTGGTATCGCGGCGTGCCGGGTGGTCCGCAGGTCAGCGAGGCGCGTCTGCGCACCGCCAGTGCCTTGTACGAACTGGGCCGCAAGCCCGAAGCGCTTGCCGAAGCCCGCGCCCTGCAGGGCGACGCCAGTGCCGACGACGACGCGCGCCGCGACGCCTACGTGCTCGAAGCCGAGCTGCATCAGCGGGCCGACGATGCGCCGGGCGAACTGGACGCCTTCGAACGTGGCCTGGCCGCCTACCCGGACGATAGCGCGTTGCTGTACGCCCGCGGGCTGGCCTGGGAGCGGCGCGACGATGTCCCGCGTGCCGAGGCCGATCTGCGCAAGATCCTGGTGACCGAGCCGGAAAACGTCGCGGCCCTGAACGCGCTGGGCTACACCCTGGCCGACCGCACCACCCGCTACAAGGAAGCATTGGCGCTGATCGACCGTGCCCGCACCGCCGACCCGGACAACCCGGCCATTGTCGACAGTTATGGCTGGGTGCTGTACCGGATGGGCCGCACCAAGGAAGCGTTGGTGCAGCTGCGCCGCGCCTGGGCGCTGGTCAAGGACCCGGAAATCGCGGCCCACGTGGGCGAAGTGCTGTGGGTCAGCGGCAAGCAGGACGAAGCGCGTCGCTACTTCGATGAAGCGCGCCGCCTCGACCCGGACAACCGTGCGCTGCAGCGCGCCGTGGAAAAGTTCGGGCTATGAGCAGGGCGGTTCGAACGCTGGCCCTGGGCGGGCTGGTGCTGGTCGGGCTGTCGGCCTGCGTCAGCGTGCCGCGCGGGCAGGGCAGTGGGGCGGCCGTGGCCGATCACGTCTCCGACAGTGCGCGCCAGGCCGAAGCCGCTCGCCAGGCCTGGTTGCAGGCGCACCCCAATTGGTCCTTCCAGGGCCGGGTGGCGATCAGCAAGGACCGCAATGGCGGCAGCGGCCGCATCGACTGGCAGCAGGATGGCCCACGCTACCGCGTGCAACTCAGTGCGCCGGTCACCCGGCAAAGCTGGGTGCTCACCGGCGACACCACCAGCGGCGCCGGCCGGCTGGAAGGGCTGGACGGCGGTCCGCGCAGTGGTCCCGATGCCGAGCAGGTGCTGCTGGAAGCAACCGGCTGGACCATCCCGGTCAACCAGATGCCGGACTGGGTGCGCGCGCTGCGCATCGCCGATGCCGGTGCCGCACGCGTCGACCTGGATGCCGCCGGGCGCCCGCGCACTGCGCAGCAGGATGGCTGGACGATCGAATTTTTGGCCTGGACACCAGCCGGCGCCGACCAGCCCGAGCTGCCGCAGCGGATCGAAGCCCGCAACGGCGAAGCAAAGGTGCGCCTGTTGGTCGACCAATGGACCGTATCGCCCTGATGGACGCGTCGGGACGCGATTGGTCGGCCTGGCCCGCGCCGGCCAAGCTGAATTTGTTCCTGCAGATCACCGGGCGCCGTGCCGACGGCTACCACCTGCTGCAGACCGTGTTCCGGCTGCTGGACTGGGGGGACACCGTTCATCTTCGCGTGCGTCGTGACGGCCAGATCCGCCGCCTGGGCGAGAGTCTGCCCGGCGTATCCGAAGACGATGACCTGGTGACCCGCGCTGCGCGCCTGCTGCAATCGGCAGCCGGCACCCAGGCGGGCGCGGAGATTCGGGTCGACAAACGCATCCCCGCCGGCGGCGGTTTCGGCGGCGGTTCCTCGGACGCGGCGACCGTGCTGGTGGCGCTCAATGCCTTGTGGGGCCTGGGCCTGGCGGCCGATGTGCTGGCCGAGCTGGGCCTGCAGCTGGGTGCGGACGTGCCGGTCTTCGTGCGCGGCCGCAATGCCTGGGCCGAAGGCGTTGGCGAACAACTGACCCCGATTTCCCTGCCGGAAGCGGCGTATCTGCTGGTCGATCCCGGCGTTCATGTACCGACCCCGGCGTTATTTCGATCACAGGAATTGACGCGGGATGCTGCGCTCGCGAAAATAGCGGACTTCGCTTCCGGTTCCCTGCTCGACAATGCGTTCGAGCCGGTCCTGCGGCGCCGCGAACCCGCCGTCGAGGCCGTGTTCCAGGCGCTTTCCAGGGTCGGTACACCGCGTTTGACCGGGTCGGGAAGTGGCTGTTTCGTCGAGTTCGCCACGCGCGCTGCTGCAGAGCAGGCGCTGGCGCAGTTGCCGGGCAGCCTGCGGGCGTGGGTGGTGGAGGGTGCAGCGCACTCGCCATTGCTCGATGCGCTGGACGCGACACAGGTTTGATGCAGGGGCGTCGCCAAGAGGCCCAAGGCACCAGGTTTTGATCCTGGCATTCGTAGGTTCGAATCCTACCGCCCCTGCCAGTTTGTCGAGAAAGGCAGGTCCGCCTGCACCAGGTTTCACTGCAGATCCTTCTGCAACACCTCGCGCATCCTTGCGCGGGAATCGAACGAAAGCCCGGCATTGGTTCGGCTTTGTCCTGCTCCACCATCGATCCGCACGCTCCTCGCCGCCGCCCGAGAGATCTCATGCAAGACCAACGTAATCTGCTGGTGTTCTCCGGCAATGCCAACAAGCCGCTTGCCCAGAGCATCTGCAAGGAACTCGGCGTTCGCATGGGCAAGGCGTTGGTCACGCGCTTTTCCGACGGCGAAGTGCAGGTGGAGATCGAAGAGAGCGTGCGTCGGCAGGAAGTGTTCGTCATCCAGCCCACCTGCGCGCCCAGTGCCGAGAACCTGATGGAACTGCTGGTGCTGATCGATGCGCTCAAGCGCGCCAGCGCCCAGTCGGTGACCGCGGTGATCCCGTACTTCGGTTATTCGCGCCAGGACCGTCGCATGCGCTCCTCGCGCGTGCCGATCACTGCCAAGGTGGCTGCCAAGATGATCTGCGCCATGGAGGCGGACCGCGTGCTGACGGTCGACCTGCACGCCGACCAGATCCAGGGCTTCTTCGATGTGCCGGTCGACAACGTCTACGCCTCGCCGCTGCTGCTGGCCGACATCTGGCGCGCCTACGGCACCGACAACCTGATCGTGGTGTCGCCGGACGTTGGCGGCGTGGTGCGCGCACGCGCCGTCGCCAAGCGCCTGGACGACGCCGATCTGGCCATCATCGACAAGCGCCGTCCGCGCGCCAATGTGGCCACCGTGATGAACATTATCGGCGACGTGCAGGGCAAGACCTGCGTGCTGGTCGACGACCTGGTCGACACCGCCGGTACCTTGTGCGCCGCTGCCGCAGCGCTGAAGCAGCGCGGCGCGCTCAAGGTCGTGGCCTACATCACCCATCCGGTGCTGTCGGGTCCGGCGGTGGACAACATCAACAATTCGCAGCTCGACGAGCTGGTGGTCACCGACACGATTCCGCTGAGCGAAGCGGCGCGTACCTGCGCCAAGATTCGTCAGCTGAGCGTGGCCGAACTGCTGGCCGAGACCATCCGCCGTATCGCCTTCGGCGAATCGGTCAGCTCGCTCTACGTCGACTGATGCCCCATCCGGTGCCCGGATTCCCGGGTGCCGCCACACGTCTCACCTGGTCGCGGGTGAGACGCTTCATCGCCGCGAGGCGGTGTTCCAACTAGGTAGTGAAATCCAATGGCAAAGACTCATGAAATCAAGGTCGAGCGCCGCGCTGACGAGGGGAAGGGTGCGAGCCGCCGCCTGCGTCACGCTGGCGTCATCCCGGCCATCGTCTACGGTGGCGAACTCGAGCCGGTCAGCATCCAGCTCAACCACGAGCAGATCTGGCTCGCCCAGCAGAACGAGTGGTTCTACTCGTCCATCCTGGACCTGAACCTCAATGGCGACGTGCAGCAGGTGCTGCTGCGTGACATGCAGCGCCATCCGTTCAAGCAGCTGATCATGCACATCGACTTCCAGCGCGTCAGCGCCAACGAGAAGCTCAGTGCTGCCGTGCCGCTGCACTTCATCAACGAAGCGTCTTCGCCTGCCGGCAAGTCGAGCGAAGTGGTCGTCACCCACGAACTCAACGAAGTCCAGGTGGTCTGCCTGCCGAAGGATCTGCCGGAGTTCATCGAAGTGGACCTCGGTGCACTGGAAGTGGGCAACGTGATCCACCTGTCCGAAATCAAGCTGCCGGCCGGTGTTGAAATTCCGGAGCTGAAGCTGGGCAAGGAACACGACGTTGCCGTGGTGGCTGCCAAGCACGTACGGATCGAAGAAGACGACGCTGCCGGCGAAGAAGGCAGCGAAGGCGCCGAGACCAAGTAATCCGTCGGCCGGTCCCCTGCATTGCGCGCGGGATCGGCTGCGGTCACTGGCATGTCTGCACTTCGTCTGATCGTCGGGCTGGGAAACCCCGGCCCGGAACACGCGCAAACCCGGCATAACGCCGGGTTTCGTTTCGTCGATGCCCTCATCGAGCGCAGTGGCGCCCGCTGGGCATTGGACAGCAAGTTGTTCGGCGAGACCGCCAAGGTCGAGGTCGCAGGACAACCGGTCTGGCTGCTCAAGCCGGCCACCTTCATGAATCTCAGCGGCAAGTCGATCACCGCCGCATTGCGATTCTGGAAGATCGAGCCCGAACACCTGCTGGTCGCCCACGACGAACTGGATCTGGCGCCCGGCACGGCGCGGCTCAAGTTCGATGGCGGTCACGGCGGGCAAAACGGCTTGCGCGACACCATTCGCCTGCTCGGGCACGGTAAATTTCACCGTCTACGCGTTGGCATCGGCCATCCCGGTCACAAGGACCGCGTGGTGCCCTGGGTGCTGGGGCGGGCAGGGCGCGAGGACGACGCGGCGATCGGCGCTGCGGTGGATGCCGCCATCGACGTGCTGCCGCTGGCGATGGAAGGCAATTTCAACGAGGCGATGAAACGCCTGCATACCGAAAAAAAATAGAGAATGGGGAATAGGGAATGGACAGGGCGCTGCTCCTGCCATTCTCCATTCCCGATTCTCCATTCACTGGAAAACCCATGGGTATCAAATGCGGCATCGTCGGCCTGCCCAATGTCGGCAAGTCGACCCTGTTCAACGCGCTGACCAAGGCGGGCATCGCTGCGGCCAACTTCCCGTTCTGCACCATCGAGCCGAACGTCGGTATCGTGCCGGTGCCGGATCCGCGTCTCAATCAGCTGGCTGACATCGTCAAGCCGCAAAAGCTGATTCCTACTGCGGTCGAGTTCGTCGATATCGCCGGCCTGGTGGCTGGTGCGGCGAGTGGCGAAGGCCTGGGTAACAAGTTCCTGGCGCACATCCGCGAAGTCGATGCGATCACCCACGTGGTGCGTTGCTTCGAGAACGACGACGTCATCCACGTCAACAACAAGGTCGACCCGATCGCCGATATCGAAACCATCGATACCGAGCTGGCGCTGGCCGATCTGGATAGCGTGGAAAAGGCCCTCAACCGTGCCGAACGCAGCGCCAAGGGCGGCGACAAGGATGCAGCAGCGCGCAAGCCGGTGCTGGCCAAGTTGCAGGCCGCGCTGGCCGACGGCAAGGCGGGTCGTGCCGCCGGTCTGGACGATGAAGAAAAGGCACTGGTGCGCGATCTGTTCCTGCTGACGCTCAAGCCGGTGCTGTACATCGCCAACGTGCTGGAAGACGGCTTCGAGAACAATCCGCACCTGGATGCGGTGCGTGCGCATGCGGCTGTCGAAGGTGCCGAAGTGGTGCCGGTCTCGGCGGCCATCGAAGAGGAGCTCTCGCAGCTGGACGATGCCGATCGCGACAGCTTCCTGGCCGATCTCGGCCTGGAAGAGCCAGGCTTGAATCGCGTCATCCGTGCGGCCTATACGCTGTTGGGCCTGCAGACCTATTTCACCGCAGGCGTCAAGGAAGTGCGTGCCTGGACGGTCAAGGCCGGTTCGACGGCGCCGCAGGCTGCAGCCGTGATCCACACCGATTTCGAGAAGGGCTTCATTCGCGCCGAAACGATCGGTTTCGACGACTTCATCAAGTATCGCGGCGAAGCCGGTGCCCGCGATGCCGGGCGCCTGCGCCTGGAAGGCAAGGAATACCGCGTCCAGGAAGGCGACGTGCTGCATTTCCGCTTCAACGTGTGATCGGCTGTGCGTGGCGCCTGACGCCGCGTATCGTTGGGAGTGAAGAATTGCTCAAAATTTTTGTTGACACTGCATGCGTCCCACAACAAAATAACGGGCTGCTTCACCCCGAACCGAATATGCCTCGCGGCGCACCGGTCCGGTAGTAAAAGCTGGAGGGATACCCAAGCGGCCAACGGGGGCAGACTGTAAATCTGCTGGCTTACGCCTTCGGTGGTTCGAATCCACCTCCCTCCACCAGTTTCACGTTGTGGCATGCAGTTCCCGGCGCGGGAGTAGTTCAACGGTAGAACCTCAGCCTTCCAAGCTGATGGTGCGGGTTCGATTCCCGTCTCCCGCTCCATTGAACGCAAATGCATGGCATAATGCAAAACTAGCTCACGTAGCTCAGTCGGTAGAGCACCTCCTTGGTAAGGAGGAGGTCGAAGGTTCGATTCCTTTCGTGAGCACCATTACTCAATCGTCTTCAACTCCAAACGATTACCGAGACACGCACCCATGGCAAAAGCTAAATTCGAGCGCACCAAGCCGCACGTGAACGTCGGCACCATCGGTCACGTTGACCATGGCAAGACCACGTTGACCGCTGCGCTGACCAAGATCGGTGCCGAGCGTTTCGGTGGTGAGTTCAAGGCGTA
>JAAIGF010187467.1_pt1 | contig 50355 bp, 40 predicted proteins | sample 6487441 | NCBI WGS metagenome assembly JAAIGF01 (sample SAMN13974129, study PRJNA590717) | phyllosphere metagenome | biome: pepper field; feature: multiple bacterial spot infested pepper fields; material: pepper leaves; isolation source: leaves from pepper fields | host: Capsicum annuum ...
CCGTTCGGTCATCGTGGTGGGTCCGCAGTTGAAGCTGCACCAGTGCGGTCTGCCCAAGCTGATGGCGCTCGAGCTCTTCAAGCCCTTCATCTTCAACCGTCTGGAAATGATGGGTCTGGCCACGACCATCAAGCAGGCGCGCAAGCTGGTGGACGGTCACGAGCCGATCGTGTGGGACATCCTCGAAGAGGTGATCCGCGAACACCCGGTCATGCTCAACCGCGCCCCCACGCTGCACCGTCTGGGCATCCAGGCGTTCGAGCCGGTCCTGATCGAAGGCAAGGCCATCCAGCTGCACCCGCTCGTCTGCGCGGCGTTCAACGCCGACTTCGACGGCGACCAGATGGCCGTCCACGTCCCGCTGTCGCTGGAAGCGCAGATGGAAGCCCGCACGCTGATGCTGGCCTCCAACAACGTGCTGTTCCCGGCCAACGGCGAACCCTCGATCGTGCCCTCGCAGGATATCGTGCTGGGTCTGTACTACACGACCCGCGAGAAGGTGAACGGCAAGGGCGAAGGCATGTTCTTCCAGGACGTGCATGAAGTCCTGCGCGCCTACGAGAACCGCCAGGTCGAGCTGCAGACGCGCGTCACCGTGCGCCTGCCGGAATACAGCAAGGACGACGCCGGCAACTGGGTTCCCGAGATCAAGCGTTTCGAGACCACCATCGGTCGCGCCATCCTGTCGGAAATCCTGCCCCAGGGCCTGCCCTTCTCGGTGCTGAACAAGCCCCTGAAGAAGAAGGAAATCTCGCGCCTGATCAACCTGTCGTTCCGCCGCTGCGGCCTGCGCGACACGGTGATCTTCGCCGACAAGCTGATGCAGTCGGGCTTTCGTCTGGCCACCCGCGGCGGTATCTCGATCAGCATGAACGACATGCTGATCCCGGACGCCAAGGAAGTGATCCTGAACGAAGCCAGCAACGAGGTGAAGGAAATCGACAAGCAGTACTCGTCGGGTCTGGTCACCTCCCAGGAACGCTACAACAACGTGGTGGACATCTGGGGCAAGGCAGGCGATCGCGTGGGCAAGGCCATGATGGAGCAGCTCGCCACCGAGCCGGTCACCGACCGTCACGGCAACGAGACGCGCCAGGAATCGTTCAACTCGATCTACATGATGGCCGACTCGGGCGCGCGCGGTTCGGCCGCCCAGATCCGCCAGCTGGCCGGCATGCGCGGCCTGATGGCAAAGCCTGACGGCTCGATCATCGAGACGCCCATCACGGCCAACTTCCGGGAAGGCCTGAACGTTCTGCAGTACTTCATCTCGACCCACGGTGCACGTAAGGGCCTGGCCGATACGGCACTGAAGACCGCGAACTCGGGTTACCTGACGCGTCGTCTGGTCGATGTGACGCAGGATCTGGTCATCATCGAGAACGATTGCGGCACGAAGCTCGGCTTCCCGATGAAGGCGCTGCTGGAAGGCGGTGAAGTCATCGAGCCGCTGCGCGACCGGATCCTCGGCCGCACGCCGACCGCCGACATCGTCAATCCGGAAACGCAGGAAACGGTCATCGAGGCCGGCACGCTGCTGGACGAAGACCTGGTCGACGTCATCGACCGCCTGGGCATCGACGAAGTCGTCGTGCGCACGCCGCTGACCTGCGAAACCCGCCACGGCCTGTGCGGCCGTTGCTATGGCCGCGACCTGGGCCGTGGTCACTCGGTCAACGTCGGCGAAGCCGTCGGCGTGATCGCCGCGCAGTCGATCGGCGAGCCGGGTACCCAGCTGACGATGCGTACGTTCCACATCGGTGGTGCCGCCTCGCGCGCTGCCCTGGTGTCCGCGATCGAGACCAAGTCCAACGGTACGGCGCGCTTTGCCAGCACCATGCGTTACGTGACGAACTCGCGTGGCGACCAGATCGCGATTTCGCGCTCGGGCGAAATCATCATCGTCGACGAAAGCGGTCGCGAGCGTGAACGCCACAAGGTGCCGTACGGCGCGACGCTGCTGGCCACCGACGGCAGCGCCGTCAAGGCCGGCGCGCAGATCGCCACGTGGGACCCGCTGACGCGTCCGATCATCACCGAGTACGCCGGCACGATCCGCTTCGAGAACATCGAGGAAGGCGTGACCGTGGCTCGCCAGATGGACGAGATCACCGGCCTGTCGACCCTGGTCGCCATCACGCCGAAGACGCGTGGCACGACCAAGCAGACCGTGCGTCCGCAGGTGAAGATCATCAACGAGCAGGGCCAGGAAGTGAAGATCGCCGGGACGGACCATCCGGTGAACATTTCCTTCCCGGTCGGCGCGCTGATCACCGTGCGCGATGCGCAGCAGGTGGGCATGGGTGAAGTGCTGGCCCGTATCCCGCAGGAATCGCAGAAGACGCGCGACATCACCGGCGGTCTGCCGCGGGTGGCCGAGCTGTTCGAAGCCCGTTCGCCCAAGGACGCCGGCCTGCTGGCCGAAGTCACCGGCACGGTCGGCTTCGGCAAGGACACCAAGGGCAAGCAACGCCTGGTGATCACGGACTTCGACGGCCAGAGCCACGAATTCCTGATCCCCAAGGAAAAGCAGGTCCTGGTGCACGACGGCCAGGTGGTCAACAAGGGTGAGTTCATCGTCGACGGCCCGGCCGATCCGCACGACATCCTGCGTCTGCAGGGCATCGAGCGTCTGGCCAACTACATCGTCGACGAAGTCCAGGACGTGTACCGTCTGCAAGGCGTGAAGATCAACGACAAGCACATCGAGGTGATCGTTCGCCAGATGCTGCGTCGTGTGCAGATCGTCGATGCCGGCGATACGTCCTTCATCCCGGGCGAGCAGGTCGAGCGCTCCGAGATGCTCAACGAGAACGATCGCATGCATGCCGAGAACAAGCGTCCGGCAACGTATGACAACGTGCTCCTGGGCATCACCAAGGCCTCGCTGTCGACGGACTCGTTCATCTCCGCGGCTTCCTTCCAGGAAACCACGCGCGTGCTGACCGAAGCCGCCATCATGGGCAAGCGCGACGATCTGCGCGGTCTGAAGGAAAACGTCATCGTGGGTCGTCTGATCCCGGCCGGTACCGGCATGGCGTATCACGATGCCCGCAAGGACAAGGAACAGTTCGAACTGACGCAGCGCGCCGCTGCCCAGGCCGAAGCCAACCCGTTCCTGGACCCCGTGACGGTCGATTCCCACCAGGATGAGGCCACCGGTGACGCCCCCACGGGCGACGCACCGGCCGCGGGCGACAGCCCGTCGGACGACTGAACGCCGTCCTGCGCCTTGCCTTCGGGCAAGGCCGCATGAGCGCCCCGGGAGATCAACGCCCCGGGGCGCTTTTTTTCCCGGGTACAAACTAGCCGTTTGGGGGTCCCACCCTGTGGATAACCTGCCCCGGACACGGTAAAATCGAGGTTTAAGGGCCGCGCATTCGATGGATAAATTCTGGCAAGCCTGCGTCCAGCGACTGGAGCAGGAAATCCCCCCACAACAGATCAGCGCGTGGATCCGCCCGCTGACGCCGCTCGCCTACGACGAGGACGAGGCCGTGTTGCGGGTAGGGGCGCCGAATCGCTTCAAACTCGACTGGGCCCGCAGCAACTTTTCCGGACGCATTGCCTCCATCGCGGCGGAATGGTTCGAGCGCCCGGTGACGGTGCGCTTCGAGCTGGACCCGGCCGCGGCGGCCGCGCGCCCCCCGGCGCCCGTGCGCCAGCCCGAGACGGTGCGCGCCCCGGCGCCTGCCGCGCCCACGCCGGCCCCCTCGCCTGCCCCGACGCCGATCGGCGCGCCCCCGGCCCCGCCGGACGCGACGATGGTGTACGAGCGCTCGCGCCTGAACACCGAGCTGACGTTCGAGACCTTCGTGACCGGCAAGGCCAACCAGCTGGCACGCGCGGCCGCGCTGCAGGTGGCCGAGAACCCGGGCACGTCGTACAACCCGCTCTTCCTGTACGGTGGCGTGGGCCTGGGCAAGACCCACCTCATCCACGCCATCGGCAATTCCCTGGTCGCCGGCAACGCCAACGCCCGGGTGCGCTACATCCACGCCGAGCAGTTCGTCTCGGACGTGGTCAAGACCTACCACCGCAAGTCATTCGACGAGTTCAAGCGCTACTACCACTCGCTGGACCTGCTGCTCATCGATGACATCCAGTTCTTCTCGGGCAAGGACGGCACGCAGGAGCTCTTCTTCTACGCGTTCGAGGCCATCGTCCAGCAGCGCCGCCAGATCATCATCACCAGCGATACCTACCCCAAGGAGCTCGCCGGGATCGATGAGCGCCTCATCTCGCGCTTCGACTCGGGCCTGACCCTGGCGATCGAGCCGCCGGAGCTCGAGATGCGCGTGGCGATCCTGATCCGCAAGGCGGAAAGCGAAGGCGTGCCACTGCCCGAGGAAGTCGCGTTCTTCATTGCCAAGCACCTGCGCAGCAACGTGCGCGAGCTCGAAGGCGCCCTGCGCAAGGTGCTGGCGTATGCGCGCTTCCATGGCCGCCCCATCTCGGTGGAAGTCAGCAAGGAAGCCCTGAAGGACCTGCTGTCCGTGTCCAACGGCCAGCTGACGGTGGAGAACATCCAGAAGACCGTGGCGGACTTCTACAAGATGAAGGTCGCGGACATGTACTCCAAGCGCCGTCCCGCCAACATCGCCCTGCCCCGGCAGATCGCGATGTATCTCGCCAAGGAGCTCACGCAGAAGAGCCTGCCTGAGATCGGCGATCTCTTTGGCGGCCGGGACCACACCACGGTGCTGCATGCCGTGCGCAAGATCTCGGAGGCCCGGCTGAAGCAGGCCGAACTGAACCACAATCTGCACGTGTTGGAACAAACCCTGAAAGGATGATCATGCAACTGGTCAAAGGATCGCGCGACGCGCTGTTGAAGCCGCTCACCACCGTGGCAGGCATCGTCGAGCGCCGTCACACCCTGCCGATATTGGCCAACGTGCTGCTGAAGAAGGATGGCGAGCGCGTGTCCTTCATCGCGACCGATATCGAAGTCCAGATCACCACGCACGCGGACTTCGGCACCGGCCCCGAACAGGAAGCCACCACCGTGGCCGCGCGCAAGCTGCTGGACATCCTGCGCGCCCTGCCCGACACCAGTGACGTCGTCCTGTCGCACGCGGCCAACAAGCTCACGGTCACCGCCGGCAAGAGCCGCTTTGCGCTGCAGACGCTGGCCGCCGCGGAATTCCCGACGGTCGCCCAGCCGGAGACCTGGAACGCCAGCCTTACGCTGCCCCAGAAGTCGCTGCGCCAGCTGCTCAACATGGTGCACTTCGCCATGGCCGTGCAGGACATCCGCTACTACCTGAACGGCATGCTGCTGGTGTTCGAGAACAACCAGGCGAGCGCCGTGGCCACGGACGGTCACCGCCTGGCCTTTCACGCCGTGACGACCGAAGCCGCCGTGACCGAGCGCCAGGATGTGATCATCCCGCGCAAGACGGTGCTCGAACTGCTGCGCCTGCTCGACGACTCCGATGAGCCCGTCGAGATCGATGTGGCCGGCAACCAGATCCGCTTTCGCTTCGGTCACGTCGAATTCATCTCCAAGCTGGTCGAGGGCAAGTTCCCCGACTTTCGCCGGGTGATTCCGTCGGGCTACACCAAGCAGTTCGACCTGGAACGCGAAGACTTCCTGCGCACCCTGCAGCGCATCGCCATCCTGACGACGGACAAGTTCAAGGGCGTGCGCATGCAGCTCGCCGACCATGTCCTGCGCATCTCGGCCAGCAACGCCGAACAGGAAGAGGCCCAGGAAGAACTCGAGATCCTCTACAACTTCGATCCGCTGGACGTGGGCTTCAACGTCACGTACCTGCTCGACGTGCTCGGCAACCTGAAGACCGATCGCGTGACCGTCTCCATGGGCGACGCCAATTCGTCCGCCCTCATCACCCTGCCCGACGACGAGCACTTCAAGTACGTCGTCATGCCGATGCGCATCTGACGCTCGGCCGTCCGCGCCCCGGACCGCCCGGGGCGCCGCCGCGCGCGGCATTCTGCTGCGCCGGCGCGCTTGGCGTTCGCCCCCTGGCGGACCAGACACAAGGTAGATCATGACCGCACCGCAAGACACTTCGCCCGATTACGGCGCCGACTCCATCAAGATGCTCAAGGGCCTGGAGGCCGTGCGCAAGCGCCCCGGCATGTACATCGGGGATACGTCCGACGGCACCGGCCTGCATCACATGGTGTTCGAAGTCGTCGACAATGCGATCGACGAAGCGCTGGCCGGTCACTGCGACGAGATCGTCGTGACCATCCACACCGACAGCTCGATCTCCGTGACCGACAATGGCCGCGGCATCCCGACCGACATCCACAAGGATGACGAATTCCAGCGCAGCGCCGCGGAAATCGTCATGACCGAACTGCATGCCGGCGGCAAGTTCGACCAGAACTCGTACAAGGTCTCGGGCGGCCTGCACGGCGTGGGCGTGTCCTGCGTGAACGCGCTGTCCCAATGGCTGCGCCTGACCATCCGGCGCGGTGGCAAGACCCACCACATGGAGTTTCGCCAGGGCGAGCGCGTGGAGCCGCTCACCGTCACGGGCGACACCGACAAGCGCGGCACGGAAGTCCACTTCCTGGCGGACCCGGAGATCTTCAACAACATCGAGTTCCACTACGACATCCTCGCCAAGCGTCTGCGCGAGCTGTCGTTCCTGAACGATGGCGTGAAGATCAAGCTGGTCGACCAGCGCAGCGACAAGGTCGAGGACTTCGCCTTCATCGGCGGCACCGCCGGCTTCGTGCAGTACATCAACCGCAGCAAGACCGTGCTGCACCCGACGATCTTCCACGTGAACGCGGAATCGTCCGCGGGCGGCGTGCCGGTCGAGGTGGACGTGGCCCTGCAGTGGAACGACAGCTACTCGGAAACGGTGCTGTGCTTCACCAACAACATCCCGCAGCGTGACGGCGGCGCCCACCTGACCGGGCTGCGCGCCGCGATGACGCGCATCCTGAACAAGTACATCACCGAAAACGACATCGCCAAGAAGGCCAAGGTCGACACGACCGGTGACGACATGCGCGAAGGCCTGGCCTGCGTGCTGTCCGTGAAGGTGCCCGAGCCCAAGTTCTCGAGCCAGACCAAGGACAAGCTCGTGTCCAGCGAAGTGCGCCCGGCTGTCGAGGATGCCGTGGCGCGTGCCCTGGAAACGTGGCTCCTGGAGCACCCCGCCGACGCCAAGGCCCTGTGCGGCAAGATCGTCGAGGCGGCACGCGCGCGCGAAGCGGCCCGCAAGGCCCGCGAGATGACGCGCCGCAAGAGCGTGCTGGAAGGCGCGGGCCTGCCCGGCAAGCTCGCGGACTGCCAGGAGAAGGACCCGGCGCTTTGCGAGCTGTACATCGTCGAGGGCGACTCGGCCGGCGGCTCGGCCAAGCAGGGCCGCGACCGGAAGTTCCAGGCCATCCTGCCGCTGCGCGGCAAGGTGCTGAACGTCGAGCGCGCGCGTTTCGATCGCCTGATCTCCAGCGAGCAGATCGCCACCCTGATCACCGCCCTGGGCACCAGCATCGGCCCGGCGGACTTCAACATCGACAAGCTGCGCTATCACCGCATCATCATCATGACCGACGCGGACGTGGACGGCGCGCACATCCGCACGCTGCTGCTCACGCTGCTGTATCGCCAGATGCCCGAGCTCATCGCGCGCGGCCACGTCTACATCGCCCAGCCCCCGCTGTATCGCGTGAAGGCCGGCCGCGAAGAGATCTACCTGAAGGACGATCAGGAAGAGACGGCCTACATGATGCAGCTCGCGCTGCGCCAGGCCGTGCTCGTCCCGCATGAAGGCGCCACGCCGATCGTGGGCGACGCGCTGAACGACCTGGTGCGCCAGTTCAACGTCGCGGACGCCATCGTCCAGCGCCTGACGCGGCGCTTCGATGGCGAGGCCCTGCGCGCGGTGCTGGGTGGCGTGGACATCCTGCTCGATGACGCGGCCAGCGCGCAGGCCTCGGCCGAGACCCTGGCCAAGGCATTGCACGATCCGCTCGATCCGACGGGCGTGGATGTGAAGGCCACCTATGACGACGCGAGCGAGAAGCACCGCCTGCTGATCCAGCGCAAGCTGCATGGCAACGTGCGCACCTCGGTCATCGACGCGGACTTCGTGGCTGGCGCGGATTACGCGGCGCTCAAGAACGCCGCCCTCACCTTCAATGGCCTGGTCCAGCCGGGCGCCACCGTGCAGCGCGGCGAAGGCGAGAAGCTGCGCTCGGCGCCCGTCACGAGCTTTGGCGAGGCCGTGCGCTGGCTGCGCAGCGAGGCCGAGCGCGGCATCAGCAAGCAGCGCTACAAGGGCCTGGGCGAGATGAACGCCATCCAGCTGTGGGAAACCACGATGGACCCCACCGTGCGCCGCCTGCTGCGCGTGCAGATCGAAGATGCCATCGCGGCTGATGAGATCTTCACGACGCTCATGGGCGATCAGGTGGAACCGCGCCGGGCGTTCATCGAGGCGTTCGCGCTGTCGGCAGGGAATATCGACGTGTGATGCTGCAGTGGCCTTGCGGCCCCGACAACGGGGGGCCGCAAGGCCGCGTCGATGGAAAAAGGGGGCTGCCTGGCAGCCCCCTTTTTTTGTCGCCCCGCGCGACGGCGTTGTCCGCCGTGCGGGTATCCTCATCGCCGGGTCCGCGCACGCCTGTGGCGGATGGCCGGCGGCGTGCGCCTTGTCCGGACGGTTACGCCCGGTGGGTGCGCGGGTGCTCCAGAAAGAAGCGCAGCATCTCGCCTGTGGCATCCGGTCCGCGCGCTTCCGTGTACGAACCCTGTGCGCTGCCGCCCGACCAGGCGTGGCCTGCGCCATGCACGAGCCAGTGTTCTGCCATGACGCGGTCGCTGGCGGGGTCGCGATAGACGCGGCGCGTGCTGCGCAGGCCGGCCGTGGCGTCGGACGGCTGCGCCGCCCCCGACGCACGCGCGCCCACACTGGCCGCGATGACGTGCTGGCCGTTGGCCGGACTCACCGTTGTGTCGCCATCGCCATGGAAGACGATGGTGGGGATGCCGCTGGCCTTGCCCGCAGGGGCGGCCCCCGCACCACGCATGGCGCTCAGCGCGGCCGGCAGATCGGCGGCGGCGCCCGCCGCCAGGCCCGAATGCACGCCCACCGCGGCAAAGACGTCCGGATAGGTCTCGCCCAGGATCGCGGCCATGGCGCCGCCCGCCGACAGCCCCGCGACGAAGACGCGGTCGGCATCGATGGCGTGCTTGCCCAGAAGATCCTGGACCATGCCGGCGATGAGGGCAGGCTCGCCTCGCCCGCGCTGCTGGTGCGTGTGCTTGAACCAGTTCCAGCAGCCTTGCGGATTCATGCGCGTGGACTGTGCCGGATACAGGACATAGAAGCCCTGCGCCTCGGCCGCAGCGTTCATCCGGGTACCCGCGGCGAAGTCGTCGGGGTCCTGGGTGCAGCCGTGCAGCATGACCACCAGGGGCAGCGGGTGCGCACCCGCGCTCGACGGGATGTAGAGTTTGTAGTCGCGCTGGTCGCCGGCCAGGGCGAACGTGCCCGAGGTAAAGCGCGGGTCGTCAGCCACACCCGCGCGGGCGGCACGGTTCGCGCCCATGCCGGGCAAGCCGGCGCCTTGCAGGCCGGACAGGCCGGGCGCGGTGAAGGTGCTGCCCTGCAGGCCGGACAGGTCCGGGACGGTGAAGCCGCCGACTTTGTCCGACAGCGCCTGCTGGAACTGGCTCATGTCCACGCGCGGCATCTGGGCCGTGGCCGCGCGCAGTTGCTCGCCCAATCGAGCCCAGGTCGCCTCGCCGCGTGCGGGGCCGGACGTGCCGGCAGTCTGCGGACCTGCCGGTGCCGCACGCTGCGGGGCAGCCGGATCGGCGTCGTTGGCCGCAGACCCGGGCTGGGCGCTGCCGGCGGTGTGCCCGTCGGCCTGACGCGAGGCCGTCGCGGGGGCGTCGGAAGCCGCCGTCGGCGTCGAAGCCGCATCCGTGTCGCCGGCGGCCTGCGCCCTGCCCGAGGGCGCGGCATCGGGGTGGCCATCTGGCGGACGCGAGGCCGTCGGGGAGGCATCGGAGCGGGCGCCGGCGGGCGCCGGCTTGGCCGCGACGGTCTGCCCCGTCGACGGCGCAGGCAGGTCACCGCCCCGTACCGGGACGTCGCGCACGTCGACGTCGATCACGTCCCGATCGTCGTGGCGGCGCGAAGCGGGAGCGCTGGCGCGCGCTGCGGACGGGGCGGCAGCGGGTTCGTCCGCGGCCGATGCGCGGCCGCCGGCCAACGCCGCCTGGATGGCGGCCGTGGCTTGCGACAGATCACCGGCGCGCGTCAGGCGCGCGGCTTCTTGCATCAGGTGCTGGAAATCGGGGGCCATGGGGCCTCCACAGAAGGGGCATTCAGCGAATGCGGGTGGCAAGTGCGGCCTTGACCGCGGGGCTGGCATGCAGCGCGCCCAGCACGGTCAGGGACTCGATGGTGGCCAGGGCCAGCTCGGGCGTGACATCGGGGGCCAGCGAGGCCAGGCCGAGCACGCGGATGTTCAGGACTTCTCCAGCCTGCTGCACGGCCGTCAGGTCGGCCGCCGTGAAGTGCTGGATGCCCAGCACCAGCGTCTTGCGCGACACGACCTGGCGCACGACGTCGGCATGGGTTGCCAGGTGGTTGCGAATGGCCGTCCGGATGAAGTCCGTGCGGTTGGCGTAGAAGCCCTCCTGGCAGAGCAGATCGATCTGGCCCAGGTCGACACAACCCAGGTTGATGGTGATCTTCTCGTCGGAGGACTTGGCGAGGGGCTGGAGGTGAGGGGTTCTCGGCGGCATGTGCTCATTCTATTCCATCCAAGTGGATGGTAAGTGCAATATTTGGCGACAGCGTCCCACGCGACCGGGGCATAAGTCATGCTAGGGTTATCCCTAGGCCTGTCTTCGGGCAGGCTGCTGGCGCCATTTCTGGCGCCTGCCACGATGTCGAGGTCCCGATGGCGCGTTCGCTTCTCAAGCTGTTCGTCACCCGCGCCGCCAAGCTCGCCCGCGGTCACCAGCGCGCCTGGCTGTCCGCCGCCAGCGCTGCCCAGCGCGACATGCTGCCCACCCCCGTGAAAGCCCCGACCAAGCGCGCACGCAAGTCCGCCGGCCCGTCGTCGATCCGCGCTCCGATCGGCGCCGCCCGCTTCGGGCCAGGACGCTGGGAAGGCGCGCGCCACCTGCGGGTGGGCACGCAGCGGCTGGACTATGCCTGCTACACGCCGGCGGGCTCGACGGGGGCCGGCTTGCCCGTCGTCGTCATGCTGCATGGCTGCCGTCAGACCGCCAGCGATGTGGCGCTGGGCACCCGGATGAACCTGCTCGCCGAGGACCGCGGCTTCGTCGTCCTGTACCCGCAGCAGGCGATCAGCCGGCAGGCGCAGCGCTGCTGGCGCTGGTTCGAGCCCGACGCGGCCCACGGCCTGGCCGAGGCCGACCTGATCGCGGCCCTGATCCGCAGCGAGGCCGATCGGCTGGACGTGGATCGCGAACGCATCTATGTGGCGGGCCTGTCGGCCGGTGCCGGCATGGCTGCCCTCGTCGCGCTGCGCCACGCCGATCTGGTCTGCGCCGTTGCCCTGCATTCCGGGGTGGTGCTGGGCGAGGCGCAGACGGTGATGGGGGGCTTGCGCACCATGCGCCACGGTGCCGGCTGCCACGTCCCGACGATTGACACCAGCCTGGCGAGCGCGCAGGCGCTGCGCGACGGCATGCCCGCCATCATCGTGCACGGTGCCGAAGACGCCGCCGTCAGCGTGCGCAATGGCGACGAGCTGACCCAACAATTCATGGCGCTCAACGGCCTCACGCCGGAATCCGCCCAGACCGTGCTGGTGGGCACGGGCACGCGGCGGGCCTACCTGCGCACGGATTACCGGCGCGACGGCAAGGTGCGCGTGCGCTACTGCCTGGTGCGCCGCCTCGGACATGCCTGGAGCGGGGGCGATCCCGCCCTGAAGTTCCATGATGCCAACGGACCGGACGCGACGCGGCTGATCTGGCAGTTCTTCAAGGGCCAGCGGCACGCGGTGGCCGCGCAGACGGTGGCAGAGGCGGCCTGACGCGGCGTACCGGCCGGGGGCCGCCCGCGCCGCCGATGCCCGCCGTCGATCTGGCTTACGATGGCGGCTCTCGCCGTCCTCGGCCTAGCGGCCCGTCCATGTCTGCCTCACCTCCCGTACCTCACCACAGCAACCTGCCAGGCGTGCTGTGGGCGCTGACCGCCGTCGGCATCTTCACCTTCATCTACATCGCCGCCAAGCTCAGCGGCACCGGGGCCGCGGCCCTGCAGGTCATGTGGCTGCGCTATGCCGGCGGCTTTCTGACGACCGTCGCCCTCATCCTGTGGCGCGGCAGCGCTCGCGACGTGATGCGCACCTCCAAGCCCCTGCTGCACCTTGCGCGCGCCGGCACCGGTGCGTTCGGCAGCTCGGCTGCGGTGTATGCGGCCAGCCACATGCCGGTGGCCTCGGCCAGCGCGATCGGGCTGCTCGACGGCCTGTTCATCGTGCTGCTGGGGCTGGTCGTGCTGGGCGAGCGCGTCACCGCGCGCCAATGGTGCGCCATTGCCATCAGCCTGATCGGCGCGCTCACCATCGTCGGGACGCAAGGCGCCTTCGGGCGCTGGGATCCGGCCTTCGCGGTGCCCGCGGGGGCCGCGCTGCTGGGCGCCCTGCTCATCGCCATCGAAAGCATCATGATCAAGTCGCTGGTGCGCACCGAACGCGCGCTGACCGTGCTGCTCTCGGTCAACCTGCTGGCCTTCCTGCTGCTGGCGGGCCCGGCCGCGCTGACCTGGGTGCCCGTGTCCTGGGCCTGGATCCTGGGCTTTCTCGCGCTGGGCCCGCTGTCCATCGCGGCGCAGTACTGCAACATCCGCGCCTTCCGGGCGGCCGATGCCAGCGTCGTGGGACCGGTGCGCTACACCTGGGTGGTGTACGGCGCGCTGTGCGGCACGTGGTTCTTCCAGGAGCCCCTGACCGCCACGGTCTGGGGCGGCATCGCCCTCGTGCTGATGGGCGGCGGCTGGCTGGCCCTGCTGCGCACGCGGGCTGCATGATGCCTGCTTGGCATGGGAAGCACCGCGTCATGCCTGAGTGGCACGGCAAGCGTTGCGTCATGCCCGGGTGGCGTGGACAAGCGAAAACGGATGGCTTAGAGTTGCGATCCGTTCTCATCTGACAGGCGCGCCGACCGGGCGCGTCGTGCTGGCTGTGGCCCCCACCCTCCGTTTGCCTTGCTTCCCGCGTGCCTTGCCGGATTCCAAGCCGGCCGCCACGCCCGATGACCGACGCGGCGCGCCTGCCGCCTTCCCGCTGGCGACCCGTCGCCGCGCGCTGACCACGATGGCAGGGCTGGGCGCCCTGGGCGCGGCGGGCTGGCTCGCGCACTCACAGACGCACGTCTGGCGGCCCTGGCTTGCAACCTACCGCACCGGCGTGGGCGAACAGCTGCCCGTCACGTTCGACGATGCCACCTTGCTGGTACTCAACACCGCCAGCGCGGTGGACGTGCGCGACACCCCGGCCGGGCGCGACATCATCCTGCATGCGGGCGAGATCCTGGTCGAGACACCGCCCCCCGCGCCATCATCGCAGCTCACGATCCGTACCGACCATGGCCTGGGCCTGACCAACGGCGCCCGCGTGGTGGTGCGCCGCTTCGGACACGCCACGCGCTTCGACGTCCTGCAGGGGCACGTCGTCATCCAGCCCGATCGGGCCGTCAGCGCCTGGCTGGACCTGTCCGCCGGCCAGCGCGGCAAGCTGCACGCCGATGGCAGCAGCACGCCGCTGCCCGGCAACCCCGAGGTGGCGGCCTGGCGGCGCGGCCGGCTGGTCGCCCGCCACATGCGCCTGGACCGCTTCCTGAACGACATGGCGCGCTACACGACCTGGCGGGTCGCCTACGCGCCGGAGGTGGCGGGGCTGACGCTGTCGGGCGACTTTGCGCTGGACGACGTCTACCGTGTCCTCGCGTCGCTGCCGCGCATCCTGCCGGTCACCGTCACCCGGCATTACGCGCCCTGGCGGGGCGACACGGTGCGGGTCGCCGCGCGCTGAGCCGCTCGCGCGGCGGCGCCGCAACCGCGCCCGCCCCTGATCCACCCAGCGCGTGCTGCAACACGCACGCGCCGCCGGGCCCGCCCTCAGGTCAGGGCCTGCTCCGGTCCGAAGAACTCGTAGCGCGCCTGGGCCGGGGGCACGCCCAGGGTGTCCAGATCGCGACGCACCTGCGCCATGAAAGGCGCGGGGCCGAGGAAGTACACGTCGACATCGCGGGACTCGGGCAGCCACGTCGCCAGGCGTCCGGCGTCCAGACGGCCCTGCACGACATCCTCGCCCGTTGCCACGTCAGCGGCGTCGTCGTAGCAGTAGAACCGGCGCAGAGCGGGATTGCCGGCTGCCCGTGCGTCGACCCAGTCCCGGAACGCGTGCACGCCCGGGTCCCGGGCGCAATGGATGAAATGCACCGGGCGGCCGGCCGCCAGCGCCGCATCCAGCATCGGCAGGGTGGGCGTGATGCCCACGCCCCCGCTGATGAGCACCACCGGCTTGTCGCCCGGCTGCAGGGTGAAGTTGCCCGCTGGCGGAAACACGTCCAGCACATCCCCGACCTCGATGCGGTCGTGCAGGTAGCCCGAGACGGTGCCGCCGGCCTCGCGCTTGACGCTGATGCGCAGGCTGCGGCCATCGGCCGGCGCCGAGATCGAATAGTTGCGGCGTTGCTCGGCGCCATCCAGCACCACGCGCAGGCCCAGGTACTGCCCGGGCTGATGGGCCAGCACCGGCCCGCCGTCGACGGGCACGAGGGTGAACGACGTGATCTCGGCACTTTCCGGAGTCTTGGCGGCGACCCGGAAGGCCCGCGCGCCGCGCCAGCCGCCGGGCGTGACTTCGATCTCGTGATACGCCGCGGCCTCCGCGCCGATCAGGATGTCGGCCAGTTGCTGGTAGGCCGCACCCCAGGCAGCGATCACCTCGTCGGTGGCGATCTCCTCGCCCAGGACTTCGCGGATGGCGCGCAACAAGCATGTCCCGACAATCGGATAGTGCTCGGGCAGCACCTGCAGGGCGACATGCTTGTTGATGATCTTGGCGGGCAGGTCGCCCAGGCGGTCCAGATGATCGATGTGCCGGGCGTACATCAGCACGGCATTGGCCAGCGCGCGCGGCTGGGCGCCACTGGCCTGGTGCGCGGGGTTGAAGAGCGGGCGCACGGCGGGATACTCGCTCAACATCATGCGGTAGAAATGGGTGGTCAGGGCTTCGCCACCGGTTTCGAGCAGCGGGACAGTGGCCTTGACGATGGTGCGTTGCGCTTCGTTCAACATGGATGATTCCTGCAAGTGACGAATGTGATCATCACAATGCAGCAAGCATGCCAAATCGATTGTCCTTGGCGATCAATGGCTTGCCACTCACCCGGTCAATTTGACCCCTGGGCGATCGAGGTCCAATCGACTACGCTGTAGTCACGATGACTGCATCCGCCCTGCTCCGCTCGCTCGTCCCCCTGGTAGCCGACCTCTCGCGCGACATTCCCGAGCGCGAGCGCTATCGCCGCCTGCTGCAGACGCTGCGCGACCTGCTGCCCTGCGACGCCGCCGCGCTCCTGCGTCGCGACGGCGAGGTGCTGGTGCCGCTGGCCATCGACGGGCTCGCGCCGGACACCCTGGGGCGGCGCTTCCGCCTGGATGAGCATCCGCGCTTTGCCGTGCTCATGGCCGCGACGGGACCGACGCGCTTCGCGGCGGATTCGCCGTTGCCCGATCCCTACGACGGCCTGGTCCAGCACGTCGAGGGGGACCTGGACGTGCACGACTGCATGGGCTGCGCGCTGCACGTGGATGGCGAGCCCTGGGGCCTGCTGACGCTGGATGCGCTCGCACCCGACCGCTTCAACGCCGAGCATGTCGCCGCGCTGGAGGCCTTTGGCAACCTCGCGTCCGCCACGGTGGCGGCAGTCGAGCGCCTGCGCGTGCTCGCCCGCCAGGCCAGCGACGAGCGCCAGCGCGCGGAAGCCTATCGGCAGGCGGCGCGTCCGGTCGCCCGCCGGCTGACCGGGCAGAGCCCGGCCTTCAAGCGGCTGCTCAAGGACATCGAGCTGGTGGCGGCAAGCGAGCTGACCGTGCTGATCACGGGGGAGACCGGCGTGGGCAAGGAACTGGTGGCCGAGGCCCTGCACGCGGGCTCGCCGCGCGCGTCCCGGCCCATGGTCAGCGTCAACTGCGCGGCCCTGCCCGACACCCTGGTCGAAAGCGAATTGTTCGGACATGTGCGGGGTGCCTTCACGGGCGCCGGGCGCGATCGGCAAGGCAAATTCGAACTGGCCGACGGCGGCACCCTGTTCCTGGACGAGGTGGGCGAGCTGCCGCTGGCCGTGCAGGCCAAGCTGCTGCGCGTCTTGCAGAGCGGCCAGCTGCAGCGGGTGGGCTCGGACCATGAGCATCGGGTCGACGTGCGGCTGATCGCCGCCACCAACCGCGACCTGGCGGCCGAGGTGCGCGCGGGCCGGCTGCGCGCGGACTTCTATCACCGCCTGAGCGTATACCCCCTGCAGGTGCCGCCCCTGCGCGAGCGCGGCCGCGACGTGCTGGTGACGGCGGGCTTCTTTCTGGAAGAAAACCGCTCGCGGCTGGGCCTGGGCGGCGTGCGGCTGGATGCACCGGCCCAGGCCGCCATGCTGGCGTATAGCTGGCCCGGCAACGTACGTGAGCTCGAGCATCTGATCGGGCGCAGCATCCTGAAGGCGCTGGGCCGTCACTCGCGCTGGCCGCGCATCCTGACCCTGACGGTGGACGACCTGGGACTGGCGGGGCCATCGGCAGTGGCGGCACCGGAACCGGCTTCCGCGGGGGTGTCTGCCAGTGCGGTACCGCCCCGCGGGCCTGGCGGGCCGTCATCCCACCCCGTGCTGGCCAGCGCGTCCCCATCCCTCCTGGCGGCAGGCGCGGCCCCGTCCGGCACCCATGCGGGCCCGGCCAGTGCCGCGCCCGAGGGCGGGCTGCGCCCGGCCGTCGAGCGCTTCGAGCGCGACCTCATCGACGCCGCGCTGGCGCGCCACGCGGGCAACCGCGCCGCCGCCGCGCGCGAGCTCGGCCTGGATCGCGCCAACTTCGCCCGACTCGCCAGGCGGCTGGGGGTACTCGACCCCGGGAGCGGCACGTAGTCGGGGGCGGCGGACGGGCAGGATGCGGGCAGCGCTGTCAGCGCGGACGGCGCGGGCTGGCGGGCGGGCGGGCGGGCGGGAGCTCAAGCAACGCCAACGCGGCGCCCTGGGCTGCCGGATCCTTGTGACGGTCTGGGCACCTGTCCCACCCCGCTCAGCCAACGCCTGCGCCGTTAGGCCGAACCCGCCCCGCCCGCGGGAAACGCGAACGCCACGCGCACCCCCACGTCCAGCGCGCGCGGGATCACGGATCGGTGCGTTTCTGCCGGGATGACGGTGTAGTCCAGACGCAGGCCGGGGATCTCGCGCAGGATCGCGTCAAGCTCGGTCATGCGATCCACCATCGCGCGGCCCTGGCGTTGGGCCGCGATGACATCGCGATCCGGCCACGTCAGTTCGTCCGGCGACAAGGCCTGCTCGTACTCGCCCACCGACAGGCACAGCCGTGCGTCGAGCGCTGGCGGTGCGGCAGCGCTCGTGCTGGCCAGTTGCGCGGCAAAGCCGTCGCCCCACCAGACCGACGGGCTGGACACCAGATACGTCGAGAAATGCCCAGGCCGAGTCAGGCAGGCCTGCAGGGTCAGCAGCCCGCCCAGCGAGTGGCCGGCCAGCGTGCGGCGGGCCGCATCCAGGGGCAGCGCGGCGTGCGCGAGCGCCAACACCGTGTCGGTGATCCAGGCGAGGAAGGCCGGTGCGCCGCCCGCGCCCGGCCGCCCCGGCGGCGTGAAATCGTGCTCGCGGCGCGACGGGCCGACATAGCCGAGGGCCAGGATGACCCCGGGCTCGGCCAGACGCGCCTTGGGCGCGCCGGCGTGATGCCAGGCCAGCGCGCGCGCCATGTCCAGATGGGCGTCCTCGGCCATGACCAGCAAGGGCCAGCCCGACGCGGGCGCCGGCCCGTCCGGCCAGACCAGGGTCAGCCGGCACCGGCCCGAGGGGCCGTCCAGCTCGCGCACGGCGCTGTTGCGCAGGGGGCCGGCCGACCAGCCGGCGGGAACGGGCGACACGGAAGACACAGCGGACGAGTCAGGCATGGTGGTGGCAACGACGGCAAGGACGACGAGAAGGAAAGCATGCGATACTCGCCGCTTTCGCGACGACCACCCGGCCAGACCGGTGCTGGGCCGCAGATCTGGCGGCGGGTCGCATCCTACTACGCGCAGCATTGGCTGCGGCAGCGGCCCCGTGGATAGTAATACGTCTTATTCTTCGCCTGTGTCCATCGACCCGGCCCAGGCCTATCGCGACATCCTGTGGCGGCGCTGGCTGCTGGTGGGCGTGCTCAGCGCCATCATCCTGGCCGCGATCATCGTCGACTTCACGCTCGGCCCCGCCGGCCTGTCCCTGGGTGAACTGTTCACCACCCTGATCGCGCCGGGCGACGCCGACCCGACCACGCGCGTCATCGTCTGGGACATCCGCCTGCCCTATGCCCTGATGGCCATGGCCGTCGGCCTGGCGCTGGGCCTGGCCGGCGCCGAGATGCAGACGATCCTGAACAATCCCCTCGCCAGTCCGTTCACGCTCGGGCTGTCATCGGCCGCGGCGTTCGGTGCGGCGCTGGTGATCGTGCTGGACCTCACCATCCCCGGCCTGTCGGCCGCCTGGACGGTGGCCGCCAGCGCCTTCGTGTTCTCGCTGCTGTGCGCCATGTTGCTCGATGCGGTGGCGCGCTGGGGCGGCATGAACACGTCCGGGGTGGTGCTCTTCGGCATCGCGCTCGTCTTCTCGTTCAACGCGCTGGTCTCGCTCGTGCAGTTCGTCGCCAGCGCGGACGCCCTGCAGGGCCTGGTGTTCTGGACCATGGGCAGCCTGTCGCGCGCGACCTGGCCCAAGCTCGGCATGCTGCTGCTGCTCTTTGCCATCATCCTGCCGCTGGCGATGCGCGATGCCTGGCGCCTGACGGCGCTGCGCCTGGGCGAGGACCGGGCCGCGAGCTTCGGCATCGACGTGCGCCGCCTGCGCCTGACCTCGCTGCTGCGCATCAGCCTGCTGTCGGCCCTGGCCGTGTCCTTCGTGGGCACCATCGGATTCATCGGCCTGGTCGCCCCGCACATCGCGCGCCGGCTGTTCGGCGAAGACCACCGCTTCTATCTGCCGGGCAGCGCGCTGGTCGGCGGGGTCATCCTGTCGCTCGCCTCGATCGCGTCCAAGAACATCGTGCCGGGCATCATCATCCCCGTGGGCATCGTGACCTCGCTGGTCGGCATTCCCTTCTTCCTCGCGGTGGTCTTCCGCCGCCAGATGCCCTAGGTCCGCCATGCTGGATATCGAGAACCTGGGCGTGGCCTACGGATCGCGCCGCATCATCGAAAGCCTGACGGCTCGCGGCCTGCAGGCGGGCGCGGTGACCTGCCTGCTCGGGCCCAACGGCAGCGGCAAGTCCACCCTGCTCAAGGCGCTCGCCGGCCTGAACCGCATCGCGCCGGGCAGCAGCATCCGGCTCGACGGGGAGGAACTCAGCAAGGCGAGCTTCGAGACCCGGGCGCGCCAGGTCGTCTACGTTCCGCAGGCCCTGCCGGCCGCGGTGCACCTGCGCGTCTTCGAGTCGGTGCTGGTCGCGGCCAACGCATCGCTGCACGGCCAGGCCGGCGGGGTCGATGTGGCCAGCGTGCAGACCCTGCTCGAACGCCTGGGCGTGGGCCACCTGTCGCTGCGCTTCATCGACGAGCTCTCGGGCGGGCAGAAGCAGCTGGTCGGGCTCGCGCAGGCCCTGATCCGGCGCCCCCGCCTGCTGTTGCTGGACGAACCCCTGTCCGCGCTGGACCTCAACTACCAGTTCCACGTCATGGACCTGCTGGGGCAGGAAACGCGGGAAAACGGCCTGGTCACCATCATCGTGCTGCACGACCTGAACATCGGGCTGCGCCATGCCGACCACACCCTGATGATCCGTCAGGGCGCCCTGTATGCGCAGGGCACGCCCGGCGAGGTCATCACGCCCGAATCGCTCGCGCAGGTCTACGGCGTGCGCGCCCGGGTGGAGCCCTGCTCGCGCGGCGTGCCGCAGGTCATGATCGACGGTCTGGTCGAGACGGTCGGCTGAGGTGGTTCGGTTGGCGGAGGCGGCTCGGTTGGTTGAGACGGTTCGGTTGGCGGAAGCGGCTCGTCCGATGGCGCCGGTCTGATCGGCTCACGGCGATCCGGTCCGCAGCGCTCGCCTGCCAGACGCGCGGCACCTCGGGCGACGGCGACCGCTGAGGCTGCCAGGCACCGCCCCACCCGACCGCGGCCGCCCGAACCCGACGCCCCTGCCCCGCACGCCCGCGCCCCGTTTGGCGTCCCGGATTCGCGCAGGCTATGATGAGAATCCTTCTCGTTGCCGCCCCCCACGCCATGCCTGTCCTCCGTGCCCTGCGCGCGCTCGTCGTCGTCGTTGCCGGCCTGCTCGCCACCCAGCCCGCCCTGGCCGATCCCATCCAGGTGACGGACGTCATCGGCCGCACGGTGACGCTGCCCAAGCCGGCGCAGCGCGTGGTGCTCGCCCAGGCGCGCCACTTTCCGGTCCTGGCCCTGATCCACCCCGATCCCGCCAGCATCCTCGTGGGCTGGTCCGACGAGTTCAAGACCTCGTTCGCCAACGACTACGCCGACTACCTGAAGGCCTTCCCCAGCCTCGCGCGCGTGCCCGTCGTGGGGCGCCACACCGCCGATACGTTCTCGGTCGAAAGCAGCCTGGCCCAGCGCCCGGACCTGGTCATCCTGACCTCGGCCTTCGCCGGCCTGCGCCCGGGCGCCGACCCGTCCGAATCACAGCTGCTGCGCCGGTTCGAATCCGCCGGCGTGCCCGTCGTCGTGGTCGACTTCTTCATGGACCCGATGAAGAACACGGTGCCCAGCCTGGAGCTCCTGGGCAAGGCGCTGGGCCGCGAAGCGCAGGCCGAGGAATTCATCACCTTCTATCGTGACCGCATGGACCGGGTCGCCGAGCGCGTCGCGGGCACGCAGGCGCGCCCGCCCGTCTTCGTGCATGCGCATGCGGGCACCACCGACTGCTGCCATTCGCCGGGCGTGGGCACCTTCAACGACATGATCCAGTTCGCGGGTGGCCACAACATCGGCGTCGATGTCATCCGCAACGCCACCGGCCAGCTCGGCTTCGAGTACATCAACAGCCGCAATCCGGCCGTCTATGTCGCCACCGGCACCGGTGCCACGCAGCGTGCGGGCACGGGGCTGGACATCGGCAGCACGGCCACGCCGGACAGCGCGCGCACCAGCCTGCAGCGCGTCATTGCCAGACAAGGCCTGGGTGCCCTGGCCGCGGTCCGCTCGGGCCAGGCCCATGGCGTGTGGCACGGTTTCAATGATTCGCCCCTGCACGTCGTCTTCATCGAGGCCCTGGCCCGCTGGATCGATCCGGCCAACCGCGCGGACCTCGATCCGCAGGCCACGCTGGACGAGATCAACCAGCGCTTCCTGCCGGTGCCCATGCGCGGCACCTATCTGGTGGACCTGACCGAGGCGCCCGCCGCGGCGGCGTCCGCGAAATGATGCGGCGGCCGGCGCGCGGCATGGACCCCACGACCCGGGAGGCGCGCGCCGGCCAGCGCGCGCCCGCGCGATGACGCCCCACGCTGCGTCGCCGGATGACGCTGCGTCGCCGGATAACGCTGCGTCGCCGGATGACGCCGCACACCGCGCGGCGCCGGCACCGCTGCGGCTGACGTCGGCCGATGGCCAACGGCGCTACCGCGTGCAGGTCCACCCGCCGACCGTGGCGGCGCCCGCTGCCGGGTTTCCGGTGCTGTACCTGCTCGACGGTGCCGCGGCCAGCGCCACGCTGCACGGGCAACCCGCCCTGGCCGCGCTGCCCGTGCTGATCGTGACCATCGCCCACGATCACGACGCCCAGGACACCAAGCTCGCCCGCGCCTTCGACTACACGCCGCCGGCCCCGGATGGCACACCACGGCGCGACCCGCGCGTCCCCGACTGGGCCGCCGGCGGCGCCGACGCGTTTCTCGATCTGCTCGACCATGCGGTACGCCCGGCCGTGGCGCGCGACTGGCCCGTGCGACGCGGGCACGACGTGCTGGCAGGACATTCGTACGGGGGCCTGTGCGTGCTGCACGCGCTCTGCGCGGGACGCGACTATGCGGGGTTCGTCTGTGCGAGCCCCTCGGTCTGGTGGCACGATGGCGCCATCCTGGACGAGGTCGAGACGCTGGCGCGGGCCGGCAGGCGCGCCCCCGCCCGCGTGCACCTGATGGTGGGCGAGCGCGAGGCCTGGCATGCCCAACCCCTGGGCAGCGACGGCACGCCCGCCAGCCGCCGGGGTGGCGCACCGACCGCGCCGGCCGCCCAGGCCCTGGCCGACCGCCTGGCCAGCGTCAGCGGCGTGGACGCGGCTTTCGCCGTCATCCCGCATGGCACGCACGCCAGCATGGCGGCCACCACCGTGGCGCAGGCCGTTCGCATCGCGGCACAGTGGGCGGCGTCGACGCCGGCCTGAACCGCGGCCCCGTCGGCACGCGGCGCCGACACGCCGCGCAACCGTGCGGTCCCCAGGTCTACAACACGACGTCGGCGGGAAGCAGGCATTGCCCACTCCCGGCGCCTGCCCGCGCGCTCGGCGATGGCCGGTGCGCACGGATGCAAGACCACAGGACGCCAAGACCACAGGCCCGCAGGTTTGCAGGTCCGCAGGTTCGCCAGCCAGACACCCCACCCGCCCCCGTGCGGTCGCGCGCAACGCAAGACGACTGGCACCGGCCGCGTGCGGCCCCGCCCCCGGCATGTCGCCTGCCTGCACACAAGCCAGCCTCGCGGCGCCGGCACCCCGGCGTCCCGCCCGCCATCCCCGGGTTGCCAGCAGGGGCGAATTCGCCCCGGCAACAAATGGATGCGATAATGCGCATGGCTCTCATTTCTACTCGTACCGCGAAGCCGATCGTCTTCGCCTTGCCGCATCCGCCATGATGTCTCCCGTTCGCGCCTCCTCTCCTGCGTCACCGCTGCGCCGCACCTTGCTGGCCGGTGCCGGCGCCACGGCCCTGGGCCTGGCCCTGCCGCGTGCCGTCCTGGCGCAGCCGGCCGGCGCGCCCCTGCGCATCGCCCTGCTCACGTCCCTGTCCGGCCCGTTCGCCTCGCTGGGCGAAAGCATGCGCGCCGGGCTCGAGCTGCTGATCGCGGAATCCGGGGGCCAGATGGGCGGGCGGCCGGTGCAGCTGCTGGTGGAAGACGATCACGGCAAGCCCGACGAAGCCGTGCGCAAGGTGCGCAAGCTGCTGTCGCAGGACCGCGCGGACGTGCTGTGCGGCATCATCAGCGCCGCCGTGGCGCTGGCCGTGCGCGACATCGTGACCGATGCCCAGGTGCCCACCTTCGTGTCCAACGCCGCGGCCAACGCGCTGGCGCGCGAAGCCGCCAGCCCCTTCATCTTCCGCCCGACCAAGACGAGCTGGATGCTGGGCCACACGGCCGCCCTGTGGGCGCACGAACACGTCGCGGCCAAAGGCGGCATCACGCTCGCCTCCGACTACGCCGCGGGCCGCGAGTACGTCGGCGACTTCGCCAGCACCTATCAGGAACAGGGCGGCGACCTGGGCCGCCAGCTGTGGACGCCCCTGGGCACCACGGACTTCGCCCCGCTCCTCATGAACATCGCCGCCGCCCAGCCGGCCTTCCTGTATGCCTTCCTGCCCGGTGCCGACGCCGTGCGCTTCCTGCAGCAGATGCGCGACTTCCGCCTGCAGGGCAAGCTGCGCCTGATCGGCCCCGGCGCCCTCTTCGACCAGGAAGACGTCCTGCCCGCCGCGGGCGACGCGGGCCTCGGTGGCCTGAACACCTTCCACCAGTCGCCCGGCGCACCGGCGGCAGCCGCCTTCGTGGCCGCCTACCAGAAGGCCCGCGGCCGCCTGCCCGGCGAAGCCAGCACGTCCGGCTATGCCACGGGCCAGGTCATCCGCGCCGGCCTGGAAGCCGTCTCGGGCGACATCGCCCGCAAGGCGGACCTCAAGGCACGCCTGCTCGACGGCACCGTCGACACGGCCTTCGGCCCCATGCGCTTCGATCCGCGCAACAACCAGGCGATCCTCGACATCTACGTGAACGAAGTGCGCGCGGGTGCGGACGGCAAGCCCTTGAACACCGTGATCCACACCTTCGAAGGCATCCGCGACCCCGGCCCGGCCGCCTGACGCGCCGCCGCCCCTCGCCTGGAATCGTGTCGTACTACCTCGTCCAAACGCTCAACGCCCTGTCGTTCTCGGTCCTGCTGCTGCTGACCGGCCTTGGCCTGTCCCTCGTCCTGAGCCTGATGAGCTTCATCAATCTGGCGCATGGCGCGTTCTTCCTGCTCGGCGGCTATGTCGCCATCCACTGGCTGGCCGCCGGCGCGCCCTGGTGGCTGGCGCTGCCGGTCGCCTTCGCCCTGACCGCGCTGGTCGGGCTGGTGCTGGACCGCTTCCCCTTCGGACGCTTCTACGGCCGCCCTCACCTGATGCAGGTGCTGCTGACCTACGGGCTGTCGATCATCGCCGCCGACCTGATGCGCTGGGGCTTTGGCGCCGACACGCTGTCGCCCGCGCTGCCCGACTTCCTGCGCGGCGTGGTCTTCGTCGCGGGCCTGCCCTTTCCGCTGTACCGCCTGGCCATCATCGCCATCGGCGCGGTGCTGGCGTTGGCCCTGTGGTGGCTGCTCGATCGCACGCTCTGGGGCGCGGCCATCCGCGCCTGCGTCGTGGACCGCGGCATCGTCGAATCCCTGGGCATCGACACCCGCAAGCTCTTCACGCTCGGCATGGTGCTCGCCGCCGGGCTGGGCGGCCTGGGCGGCGCGCTGGGCGCCGGCATGCTCTCGGCCTATCCCGGTCTGGACGAAGAAGTCATGCTGCTTGCCTTGCTGGTCGTCGTGATCGGCGGGCTGGGCAGCTTTCGCGGCACCGTGGTGGCCGCCCTGCTGCTGGGCTTTGCCACCACGTTCAGCCGCATGTGGCTGCCCGAGTTCGCCAACTTCCTGACGCTGGGACTGATGGCCGCCCTGCTCGTCTGGCGCCCGCGCGGACTGGTCGCGCACGAGGGGCGCCAGGTATGAGCCCGACGACCGACCACGCCCGGGTCGACGCCCCCCTGGCCACGCCCACGCGTCCCTGGCGCAGCCGGCTGGCGGTGCTGGTGGCCGTGCTGGCCCTGCTCGCGCCCGCGCTGTCCGGCGACGACTTCCTGTTGCGCTTTGCCGCCGAGATCCTGCTGGTGGGCGCGGCGGTCACCAGCCTGAACCTGCTCATCGGCCAGGGTGGCCTGGTGTCGCTGGGCCACGGTGCCGTGTTCGGCGCGGCGGCCTACGCGGCAGCCATCGTGGCCGGTCACGCCGGGGCCGACGTCGGCCTCATGCTGCTGGTGGGCATCGCCACGGGTACGGCGCTCGCCCTGCTCATGGCCGCCATCACCCAGCGCACGCAGGGCCTGTTCTTCCTGGTGCTGACGCTGGTCGTCGGGCAGATGGTGTGGGAACTCGCGTTTCGCTGGCGTGACGTGACGGGGGGTGCCGATGGCCTGCGTGGCTTCGCCCGGCTGACCCTGGCCGGGTTGCCGCTGCACGGCGGCCTGGCCCTGTATGCCGCGACGGTGGTCGTCGCAGTGGGCGCCTGGGCCGTGACGCGCAGCTTCGCCCGCGCGCCGGTTGGGCTGGCCCTGTCGGGGCTGCGCGATCAGCCGCTGCGCATGGCCGCGCTGGGCGCGTCGGCTGCGCGCCTGCGTGCCTGCGCGTTCGCCACCGCGGGCGCTGTCGCGGGTGCCGCCGGCTCGCTCTACCCCTTCGTCAACCAGTACCTCGGGCCCAACGTTGTGCACTGGAGCCAGTCCGCGGCCTTCATCATCATGGCGGTCATCGGCGGCATCGGCTCGCGCGTGGGCGGCTTCGTGGGCGCGGCCATCTACCTCTTCGTGCAGACCTACGTCAGCTCGCACACCGAACGCTGGCAGCTCGTCATCGGCCTCATCTTCGTGGCGGTGGTCATCCTGATGCCCAACGGTGTGGCGCATGCGCTGCGCCTGCGCGCCCGCTCGCGCCCCGTGACGGAGGGCACCGCATGAGCGCGCGTGCACCCGTTCTCGCCATCGAACATGTGGGCCGCCAGTTCGGCGCCACCGCCGTGCTCGCCGACGTGGATTTCACCGTCGCCGCGGGCGAAACGCTGGGCCTCATCGGGCCCAACGGGGCCGGCAAGACCACGCTCTTCAACATCGTGACAGGATTCGTCGCCGCCGGCGTCGGCTGCGTGCGCCTGGACGGCCAGGACCTCGCCGGCCTCGCCCCCGCGGCCCGCGCGCGCCTGGGGCTGGTGCGCACGTTCCAGAAGAGCCTGACCTTCGGCGCGCTATCCGTGCGCCGCAATCTGGCGCTGGCCGCGCTGGCCCGCGCGGGACAGGCCTATCGCTGGTGGCAGGGCCGCGCCGTCCTGCGCCGCGCCGATCGCGAGGCCGATGCCTTGCTGGACGGACTTGCCCTGGCGCGGCATGCCGACACCCGGGTCGCCGATCTGTCCTATGGGCAGCAACGCATCGTCGACATCCTGGTCGCCCTGGCCCAGCGCCCCCGCGTGCTGTTGCTGGACGAGCCCACCGCCGGCCTGTCCACGGCCGAATCGCAAGCCGTCCTGGACCTGGTGCGACAGCGCCGGGGCGAGGCCGCGGTGGTGCTGATCGCCCATGACCTGGACGTCGTGTTCCGCGAATGCGACCGCGTGGCGGTGCTCGACCTGGGCCGCCTCATCGCGCTGGATACGCCTGCCGTCGTGCGCGAAGACGCCGGCGTGCACGCCGCGTATCTGGGCGGCCTGCGGGAGGCCGCATGAGTCATCCCGTCCAGGCGGCCCCGGTCATCGCCCTGCGCGGTCTGCGCGCGGGCTATGGCGGCGGTGCGATCCTCGATGCGGTCGACCTGGACCTGCGCCGGGGCGACGTCCTTGCCCTGCTGGGCCGCAACGGGGCGGGCAAGACCACGCTGCTGCACGCCCTCTTCAACCTGGGCCCGACGGTCCAGGGCACGGTGCAGGTCCATGGCCAGGACGTGCGCGGCTGGCCCACGCACCGCATCGCCCGCCTGGGCCTGGCGCTCGTGCCGCAGGGTCGCGGCGTCTTCGCCGACCTGGACGTGCAGGACAGCCTGCGCCTGGCCACGCTCGCGCCGCGGCCGCGCGCCGCGGCCCCCACCTGGACCCTGGACGCCGTCTACGCCCGCTTCCCGCGCCTGCACGAACGGCGCCGCACGCGCAGCGGCGCACTCAGCGGCGGCGAGCGGCAGATGCTGGCCTTGGGCCGTGCCCTGCTGACCCAGGCCGACGCGATCGTGCTGGACGAGCCCAGCGAGGGACTGGCCCCGCAGGCCGTCGAAGCCCTGCAGGGCCACCTGCTGGAGCTCGCGCGCGAGGGCACGACCCTGCTGCTGGTCGAGCAGAACACGGCGCTGGCGCTGGGCGTGGCCCACCGCGTCGCCGTGCTGGCCACCGGCCGCATCGTCTTCGACGGCGCACCGGCGGCGCTCGCCGCCGACCATGCCACCCAGCGGCAGCACCTCGGCCTATGACGCTCGTCCACCTTCACCTCGTCGATGCCCAGCCGGGGGCGGACCTCGGGCAGCGCCTGCTGGGCTGGCTCACCCCGGCCGAACGGGCACGCATCGACCGCCTGCGCCAACCCGACGACCGCGTGCGCAGCCTGGTCGCCCGCGCCGCGGCCCGCGCGCTGGTCGCGCGCGACCTGGGGGTCGATCCGGTCCAGGTCGAACTGACGACCGAAGCCCATGGCAAGCCCTGCGTGCGCGACCGCCCCGACGTGCAGTTCAGCATCGCCCACAGCGGCGCATGCGTCGCGGTGGCGCTGGCCGATGTGCCGGTGGGCGTGGACCTGGAAGTCGAGCGCGACATGCCCGATGCCGTGCACCTGGCGCAGACCTGGTTCACGCCCGCCGAAGCCGCACGCATCGCCGCCCGGCCGCAGGACTTCCTGCCCCTGTGGACCACGAAGGAAGCCGTGCTCAAGACCACGGGCAGCGGCCTGTCCGGCGGACTCGCGCGATTCGCCGTCCCGCATGGACCCGACCTTGCCCCGCTCGTCGCCGTCACGGATCCTGCGTTTGCCGGCATCCTCGCCGGCCCGGTGCCGATCGGACCCGGCTACCATGCCGCACTCGGCATCCGGGCCAGTGCCGCCCGCGTGCAGGTGCACCGCCATGGCTCGGCCTGGCTCCAGGCGCTGGCCCAGACCGGCAGCGCCCCCCTCGATTCGGAGACTCTCCATGGATAGACCCCAGCAGTCCTGGCCTGCAGCCGACGCCGAGCGCTATCGCGCCGCCGGCTACTGGCGCGGCGAAACCTTCGGCCAGATCCTGCGCGATCGGGCGCAGCAGTACGGTGACAAGATCGCCATCGTGGGCGGCGAGCAGCGCTGGAGCTACCGCGAGCTCGATCGCCGCGCCGACGCCGTGGCGCGCGCGCTGCTGGACAGCGGCCTGCGCCCGGGCGATCGCGTGATCGTGCACCTGCCCAACATTCCCGAGTTCTTCTCGGTGATCTTCGGCCTGTTCCGCGCCGGCATCCTGCCCCTGTACGCCCTGCCCGCGCACCGCATCACCGAGATCGAACACTTCGCCGTCACCGGTGGCGCACGCGCCTACGTGGCTGCGGCGAGCCACGATGGCTTCGACTACCGCACGCTCGCCACCGAGCTGCAGTCGCGCGTGCCTGGCGTGGAACAGGTCGTGATCGTCGGCGACGCCGGCGCGGACACGGGCTTCACCTCGCTCGCCGAACTCCAGGCGCGCGGCGAGGCCAGCACCACGGTGCCGGTCGAGCCGGCCGCCTCCGACGTCGCCTTCCTGCAGATCTCGGGCGGCAGCACGGGCCTGTCCAAGCTGATCCCGCGCACGCACGACGCCTACGTCTACACCCTGCGCGACAGCGACCTCATCTGCGGCATGACCGAGGACAGCGTCTTCCTCGGCGCCCTGCCCATCGCGCACAACTTCCCGATGAGCTCGCCCGGCGTGCTGGGCGCGCTGTACGTCGGCGCCCGCGTGGTGCTGTCGACCTCGCCCAGCCCGGAAGCGGGCTTTGCCCTCATCGAGCGCGAAGGCGTGACGATGACGAGCCTCGTGCCGCCGCTGCTGCTGGTGTGGATGGAAGCCGCGGCCAGGACGCCCTACAAGCTCGACACGCTGTCGGTCATCCAGGTGGGCGGCGCCAAGCTGATCCCGGAAGTCGCGCGCCGCGTGAAGCCCACGCTGGGCGTGACCTTGCAGCAGGTCTTCGGCATGGCCGAGGGCCTGGTCAACTACACGCGCCTGGACGACCCCGAAGACATCATCATCAACACGCAGGGGCGCCCGATCAGCCCGGACGACGAAGTCCTGGTCGTCGATGACCTGGGCAACCCGGTGCCCGAGGGCGAGACCGGCCACCTGCTGACCCGCGGCCCCTACACCATCCGCGGGTACTACAACAACGACGCGGCCAACCAGCGCTCCTTCACCGAGGACGGCTATTACCGCACGGGCGACATCGTCAAGCGCCTGCCGGGTGGCTATCTGGTCGTGCAGGGCCGCGCCAATGACCACATCAACCGTGCCGGCGAGAAGATCTCCGCCGAGGAAATCGAGGATCATCTGCTCGCCCACCCGCAGGTGTACGACGCAGCGGTCGTCTCGGTGCCCGACGAGTACCTGGGCGAGCGCAGCTGCGCCTTCATCATCCCCAAGGGCGACAAGCCCAAGGCGGCCGTGATCAAGCAATGGATCCGCTCACGCGGGCTGGCCGACTTCAAGGTGCCGGACCAGGTCGTGTTCGTCGAGCGCTTCAGCGAGACCGCCGCCGGCAAGATCAGCCGCAAGGAATTGCGTGCCACACTGCGCGCCCAACTGGACGGCGCCAAGGATTCCGCATGACCCAGACCCTGCCCATTTCCCTGGACAGCATGCGCGCCGACATCGCGCGCATCCTGCACGAAGACCCCGACGAGATCGGCGACACCGACAACCTGCTGGACCTCGGCCTGGACTCGATCCGCGCCATGGCGCTCGCCACGCGCTGGCGCGATGCCGGCGCCGATGTCGAGTTCTCCGAACTGGCCGCCCGCCCGGAGCTGGGCCACTGGTGGACGCTCGTCGAGCGCGCCTTGCTGCGCCGCCAGTCCGCGGGACAGGGGTGACATGGTGGCACCCGCGCCCATCGCGCTGCCGGCTGGCGCAGCGCCGCTGACCGAGGCCCAGCTGGGGCTGTGGTTCGCCCAGCGGCTGGACCCCGCCAACCCGATCTTCAACATCGGGCATTGCACGCATATCGAGGGGCCGCTGGACGTGGCGGCCCTGCAGCGTGCCGTGGATGCCGCCCTGCGCGAGGCCGACGCGCTCGCCATGCGCGTCATCGCGCAGGACGACGGCGTCTGGCAGGTGCTGGACGAGGCCTGGCGCCCGCGCCTGCAGGTGGTCGATCTGCGCGGTCAGGCCGACGCCCTGGCGCAGGCACAGCAGCGCATGCGCGCGGACATGCAGCAACCGGTCGACCCGGCCGTGCAGCCCATGGCCGCGCACGTCCTGTATCGCATCGGCGACGACCACGCGCTGTGGTATCAGCGCCTGCACCACGTGGCGGCCGACGGCTACGGCATGGGCCTCATCGATGCCCGCAGCGCCCGCCTGTACGCCCACGCGATCGGCGCCACCGACGACGCGGGCGAACCCCTCGCGCCCTATGCCGAGGCCCTGGCCGAGGACGCGGCCTACCGCAGCGGCGAGCAGCGCACGCGCGATGCGGCGTTCTGGCACGAGGCCTTCGCCAACCCGGGCGCGGCGGCCAGCCTGGCCGATGGCGCGCCGATCGGCGGCCACCACTTCGTGCAGGCCTCGGTGACGCTGGACACCGGGTTGACCGCCGCCATCGACGCCGCGCAGGCCCGCACCGATGTGTCCTGGCCCGACATCCTGACCGCCCTATGCGCTGCCTACATCGCGCGCCATACCGGCCAGCCCGAGGCGATCGTGGGCGTGCCCTTCATGGGTCGGCTGGGCAGCCGCACCGCGCGCGTGCCCGCCATGGTCATGAACGTCGTGCCGTTGCGCCTGCGCATCGACGAAGACGGCCCGCTGGACGACCTGCTGATCGAGGCCACCAAGGGCCTGCGCAAGGCGCGTCGGCATGGCCGCTATCGCGGCGAACAGCTGCGCCGCGACCTGGGCCTGCTGGGCGGCAACCGCCGCCTGCATGGCCCGCTCATCAATGTCCTGCCATTTGAGCAGCCCGCCGCGCTGCCCGGCACGCGCACGCGCCTGCAGGTGCTGGGCGCCGGCCCGGTCGATGACCTGACGATCACGTTTCGCGGCAACCCGGCCCAGCCGGGCATGCTGCTGACCATCGAAGCCAATCCGGCGCTGTACGACGAAGCCACCATCACCGCTCACCTGACGCGGCTGCGCGTGTTCCTGCAGCACGCGCTGGGCGCGGCGCGCCTGGCCGATGTCCCCACGGTGACCGAGGCCGAGCACCGGCACTGGACGCAGACGGTCAACGCCACCGCCCACGACGTCCCGCGCACGACGCTGTCCGCCCTCATCGCGGCCAGCATCGCGCGCACGCCCGATGCGCCTGCCCTGGACGATGGCCGCGACTGCCTGACCTATGCCGAGCTCGATCGCCGCACCACGGCGCTGGCCGCGCGGCTTCAGGCCGACGGCGTGCGCCGGGGCGACATCGTCGCGGTCGCCCTGCCCCGCTCGATCGACCTCGTGCTGGCCCTGCTCGCCATCCAGCGCGCGGGTGCCGCCTATCTGCCCCTGGACATCCAGCATCCGCGCGAGCGCCTGGCCGGCATCCTGGCAAGCGCCACGCCGCGCGCCGTCGTCGCCACCCAAGCCACCCGCGAACGCCTGCCCGCGCAGGCACGCGTGGTGCTGCTGGCCGCCGACCATCCCGGCGCACCCGCCGCGGCGGGACGGACCACGACGCCCGACACGGTACCCAACACGGCATCGGGCCGCGTCGGCCTGCCCGCCGATGCGCAGGTGCCCGCGGTCTTCGACCCGAGCCAGGCCCCGGCGCCCGGCGACGCCGCCTACGTGCTCTTCACGTCCGGCTCGACCGGCGCGCCCAAGGGCGTGGTGATCGAGCACGACGCCATCGTCAACCGCCTGCTGTGGATGCAGGCGCATTACGGCGTCGCGCCGACAGCGCGCATCCTGCAGAAGACACCGGTGACCTTCGACGTGTCGGTGTGGGAATTCTTCCTGCCCTTCATCGCGGGCGCCACGCTCGTCGTCGCCCCGCCCGAGGCGCACCGCGACCCCGCCTGGCTCGCCCGCCTGATTCGCGAGCAGCGCATCGACATCCTGCACTTCGTGCCGTCCATGCTCGCCGCGTTCCTGGCCGAGCCGGCGGCCCGCGACCTGACGCTGCACCAGGTCTTCTGCAGCGGCGAGGAACTGCCCGCCGCCCTGCGCGAGCGCTTTCACGCCACCGTGCACAGCGAACTGCACAACCTCTATGGCCCCACCGAAGCCGCCGTGGACGTGACGTGGTGGCCCGCCTCGGCCGACGACGACTCGCAGCCCGTGCCCATCGGCTTTCCGGTGTGGAACACCGCCATGTACGTGCTGGATGATCGTGGCCGCCCCCTGCCGGCCGGCGTGAACGGCCACCTGTACATCGCGGGTCGCCAGCTGGCGCGCGGCTACCTGGGCCGCCCCGACCTGACGGCCGAGCGCTTCATTCCCGACCCGTTCGGCGCGCCCGGGGCGCGCATGTACGCGACCGGCGACCTGGCCCGCTGGCGCGAGGACGGCGCCCTGATCTTCCTGGGCCGCTCCGATCACCAGGTCAAGATCCGCGGCCAGCGCATCGAACTCGGCGAGATCGAAAGCGTGCTGGCGCACGCCCCGGGGGTCGCCAGCGTGGCCGTCATCGTGCGCACTGACGCGCCCGCCGATCCACGCATCGTCGCCTACCTCGTCGCCCAGGCCGACGACCCGCAGGTCGAGCTCGTGCGCGAACACGCCGCCGCCCGTCTGCCGGCGGTGATGCTGCCCAGCGCCTACGTCTGGCTGGACGCGCTGCCCGTCACGGCCAATGGCAAGCTCGATCGGCAGGCCCTGCCGGTGCCGGACCTGAACCGCAGCGCGGGACGCGAGCCCGCCACCGCCACCGAACGCCAGATCGCCGAGGCGTTCGCCACGGTGCTGGAACGCAGCGGCCCGGTGTTCGCCGATGACGACTTCTTCGCCCTGGGCGGGCATTCCCTGCTCGCCGCGCGGCTGGCGCTGATGCTGCGCGAGGCCCGGGGCGCCGACATCGGCCTGGGCGCCATCTTCGAGCATCCGACGGTGGCGCGCCTGGCCACCTTCCTGGACGCCGACGCCGAGCGCATCGGCGCGGATGCGGGCTTCGGCCCGGTGCTGCGGCTGCGCATCGACACCCACGCGGGCCGTCACCCGCTCTTCTGCATCCACCCCGCCGGGGGCCTGAGCTGGTGCTATGGCGGCCTGGCGCGCGCGATGTCGCCCGCGCGCACCGTGCTGGGCCTGCAGGCGCAGGCGCTGGAGGATGCAGCCGGCCTGCCCGAGGCCGCCACGCTGGATGCCTTGGCGGAACATTACGCCGACACGGTCGAATCCCTGCAACCCCACGGCCCCTGCCATCTGCTCGGCTGGTCCGTGGGCGGCATCATCGCGCATGCCATGGCGGTGATCCTGCAGCGCCGCGGCCGCGAGGTCGGGCTGCTCGCCCTGCTCGACGCCTACCCCAGCGACTGCTGGCGCGATCGTCCCGAGCCTGCCCCGGAAGCCGTCTACAAGGCCTTGCTGCACATCGCCGGCCACGATCCGGCGTCCCTGCCCGATGTGCCGCTCACGCGCGACGGCGTGATCGGCTTCCTGGGCGAGGTCGGCCACCCCTTGAGCGAACTGCCACCGGCCCGGCTGGCCGGCGTCATCCACGCGGTAGGCCACAACAACCGCCTGGTGCGCGCCCACCATCACCAGCATTTCGCCGGACGCATCGTGTACTTCCGGGCCGCCCTGGACCACGTGGGCGAGGACCTGGAACCCGGCTACTGGGCGCCCTACGCCGATGCCCTGGAAGTGCACGACGTGCCCAGCCTGCATGCGCACCTGCCCGGCGACGCCGCCACGGCCCACGTCGCACCGATCGTCAATGCCCACCTCGTGGGCTTTGACGCACGGAGCGCGGTCTGATGCGCCGCGCCGCGGCCCTCGCGCCAACGTCAGCCTGCGCGCGCCTGGCCTGCCGACACGCCGGGGCCCCGGCCTGGGCGTGCGCGCGCACCGGGTCCACGCGGCGTCGCACGCGTCCCGCCGCCGGGCGGCGCGCCTGCACCGGCGCCCGGGCGCACCCTCGGGTGCCTCGGGGCGCACGCCCCCGGCACCTGCCACCGTCCTGTCCGTTGCCTGCTGCAGCCTGCGCCGCGGCAGGCGGCAACCCTCTTTCGTCCTGACAAGGAAACTTCATGAACGCCACGTCTTCCCGCACGACTGCCGGCCAGCGCATCGCCCGCCGCACCGTTCTCGCCCTGGCCACCCTGACGGTCTCGATCTCCACCGCCTTTGCCGCGGCCACCTTCGAGCAACCCGCCACCGATTTCGCCGGTCGCGTGATGGCCCAGGGCACGGTGCTGCCGGGCGGCGAAGCCAAGCTCGCCGGCCGTGGCTTCGTGCCGGGCCAGCAGGTGACCCTGTCGCGCGGCGGCGAAGTGCTGAACACCGCCGGCCCGGTCAAGGTCGACGAGAAGGGCAATTTCGAGCTGACGGTGAAGATCCCCGCCAACGCCGTTGCCGCCAACCACCCCATCGTGGTGCAGGCCACCGGCCCGGTCGCCGCCACCGTGTTCGACCTGAAGGTCTCGCCCGATGTCGCGCTGTCCGGCCAGGACAAGTTCGCCACGCAGAGCCAGAAGCTGGTGCAAGGCCTGTATCAGAGCGCCTACAGCCCCAAGGCCGACCGTCTGTTCGTGACCGCCGCCGTCGGTCGTCCGCCCGTCAAGGAATCCCAGCTGCTCAAGGTCAATCCGCAGACGCTCGCCATCGAGGCGCGCGTGACGCCCGCCGCGGTCAAGACCCGCGACGACGGCCACCTGTATGCCGTGTACGGCGTGGACGTGGACGACCAGGCCGGCAACGTGTGGGTCACCAACACGCGTGACGACAGCATCGCCGTGTACAAGCAGTCCGACCTCTCGCTGGTCAAGCAGTTCGACAAGGGCGTCGCACCTCACGCCCGCGACGTGCTGGTCGTGCCGAGCCTGAACAAGGCCTACGTGTCCGTGCCCACCGACGACATCGTCGTCGTGTTCGACACCAAGAAGCTCGAGAAGATCAAGGACATCGAAGTCTCGTCCGGCCAGCGTGGCGAAGACTTCGGCACCATGAGCCTGGTGCTGGACGCCGAACGCGGCAAGCTCTACACCGTGGCCATGAACACCGCCGAGATCGCCGTCATCGACGTCAAGAACGACACCGTCGAGAAGGTCATCCCCGTGCCCGGCGCGAAGTCCGGCAGCGGCATCGCCGTCAACCCCAAGGCACAGCGCGCCTACGTCGCGGCCCAGGGCAGCGACAACGTCTCGGTCGTCGACCTGACCGACGGCAAGGTCCTGGCGACCACCCCGGTCGGCGCGGGTGCGCTGAACGTCGTCTATGACGCCAGCAAGGACCTCGTCTACGCCGCCAACCGCGGCGCCGGCACGGTCACCGTGCTGGATGCGGATGGCAAGATCGTCGCCAACCTGGAAGGCGGCACCTTCCCCAACCACGTCTCGGTGGACGGCAAGGGCAACGCCTTCCTGCTGAACAAGTCGCGTGGCGCGGACGACGCCCAGGGTGATCGCATCACCCGCATCTCGCCGAAGTAAGCCCGACCCGCCGGCGCGCCAGGTGCGCGCCGGTGCGCGGGTGCCAGGCGGCGCCCGCACCCGGGTGCCGAACGCGGCGTCGCGTTCGGCACCAGACGCCCGTCGACCGCCGGATTGCGGTCCTCCAGAAGCTCGCTGACCTCGGCATCGCCGTCAGCCTTGGCGCCACGCGCCACCTCCGTCCGGACTCCCCATGGCCACCCTGCCCTGGCGCGACACCGCGCAGACCTACGGCATCATCAGTCGACTGCTGCACTGGTCCATGGCGCTGCTCTTCATCTGGCAATGGCTCAGCATGGCCTGTCGCCTCGTCCTCGGACGCACGCCGCTCACCGCCTTCATGGTGGGCTCGCATGCGCCCGTGGGCACGCTGCTGCTGATCCTGGTGGTGCTGCGCCTGGCCTGGTGGGCGGCCAATCGGCGCCATCGTCCGACGCACGCCGGCGAACGCCTGGCGGGCGCCGCGCGCGCCGGCCACCTGCTGCTGTATGCCCTGATGGTGACGATCCCCATCCTGGCCCTGATGCGCCACCATGGCGCCGGGCGCCCGCTCGCGCTGTTCGGCGTGCCGCTCATGGCGCGCCGCGAGGAGCGCATCGACTGGCTGATCGCCCCGGCCGACCTGCTGCATGGCTGGCTCGCCTGGCTGCTGCTGGTGGTCGTCATCGGCCACGTCGCGGCCGCGCTGGTGCACCGCTTCGCCTGGCGCGACGGCGTCTTCGCGCGCATGGCCGGGCGACCGCGCCCCTGATGGTCACGCGCTGCCGCCATACTGCGGGCAGCGCCCCTTCACAGGATCCTCCGTGTCCGACATCCTGGCCGTCACCGGTCCCATCTTCTTCATCATCGCAATGGGCTTTCTGGCCGTTCGCATCGGCATCTTCGGCCGGGGCGACATGCGCGTGCTGGGCGCCTTCGTCATCCACATCGCGCTGCCCGCCGTGCTGATCCACGCGCTCTCGCAACGCGACATCCAGGCCATCATCGACGAGCGTTTCCTGCTGGCCTACGGCGCCGGGTCCGTGGCGGCCCTGCTGCTGGGCGTGGCGATCGCGCGCTTCGGCCTGCGCCGCAGCCTGACCGCCAGCGCCCTGGCCGGGATGGGCACGGGCATGCCCAACAGCGCCTTCATCGGCTTTCCCCTCGCGTACCAGCTGATCGGCGCGCCCGCGGCCATTGCCGTCGCCCTGGCCATGCTAGTGGAAAACCTGATCATCCTGCCGCTCACGCTGGCGCTGGCCGAACGCGGCGATGGCCACGGGCTGCGCACGCGCGCCCTGCTGCGCCAGATCGGCGCGCGCCTGGTACGCCACCCGGTGCTCATCGCCATCGTGGTGGGCATGACGTTCAGCCTGTCCGGGGTGCATCTGCCGCTGCCGGTGGGGCGCGGCATCGAGATGCTGGCGGGGGCTTCGGCACCCGTGGCCCTGTTCGCCATCGGTGGCGCGCTGGGCGGCCAGGCCCTGCATGGCATGAAGGCCGATATCGTCTCCGTGGCGCTGGGCAAGCTCGTGATGCATCCCCTGCTGGTCTGGCTCGCGCTCGCCTTCGTGCCGGGCCTGGACCCCGCCATGCGCACGGCGGCCCTGGTCATCGCCGCCGCCCCCATCCTCACCGTCTACCCGATCATGGGCCAGCGGTATGGCCTGGAAGGCGTGTGCACCGCCACGCTCGTCGTCACGACGATCACGGCGTTCTTCACGCTCAGCGCCGTGGTCGGCCTGCTGGGCGTCTAGGGCGTCAGGGCGGGGGTCGGGCACCGCCCTCAGCGCAGCCCGAACTCCCTCAGCACCGCCTCGGTGTGTTCGCCCAGCGCGGGGGCAGTGCCCGGCGGCGCCTGGTGCGGGCCGCCGCCCGGCAGGCCGGGCCAGGGCAACGCGCCCAGGCCGTCCTGGGACAAGTCGCCAAAAATCCCCATGTGGCGGGCCTGGGCGTCCGTCAGCAAGTCCGCCGGCTGACGCACGCGGCCGAACAGGATGTCGTTGGCCTCGAAGACCGTCTCCCAGTGCGCGGTGGGGTGTTGCGCCACGGCGCTGGCCAGACGCGCCGTCAGTTCCGCCGCGCGCGGCAGGCGCCCGGCCGACGAGCGCAGCGACGCATCCGCCGTCCAGTCCGCAAACCCCAGCACCTGCGCCAGCCGCTGGAACATCGCATCGTTCAGCATGCTGACGTACAGCATGCCGTCGGCCGTCGGGAAGAGCCCGGTGGGCGCATTGAACGCGGCCGGTCCACCGGCGGGAAACAGCGCCGCATCCAGGATCTCGTAGGACTGCAGGGCCGCGGCCGTCTGCAGCATCGATACCTCGATGTGCCGGCCACGACCGGTGCGCGCCACCTGGTACAGGCGCGCCGCGATGGCCTGGGCGGCATACAGGCCGGTGGCGATGTCCACGACGAAAAAGCCGATGCGGCGCGGCTGGCCCTGGGCATCGCGATTCAGATGCATGAGGCCCGTGACGGCCTGCACCGTCGTGTCCAGCGCCGGCAGGCGCGACCAGGGCCCCTCGGGGCCATAGCCCGAGATGGACACGTAGACCAGGCGTGGATGCCGCTCGGCCAGCGCGGCCTGGCCCACGCCCAGCCGCTCGGCCACGCCGGGACGAAAGTTCTGCACCAGAACATCGGCCTGCGCGGCCAGGCCCTGCAGCGTCGCCCGGCCCGCCTCGGTGCGGGCATCGACCACCACGCTTTCCTTGCCGGTGTTGTAGGCGATGGAGATGGCGGTGTGGCCGTCCTTGCCGCGGCCCATGTGGCGGCCCCAATCGCCTTCCGGGGGCTCGATCTTGATGACGCGGGCGCCCTGCTGGCGCAGGATGGCGCAGCAGCTGGGCCCGGCAATGCCCTGGCTCAGGTCCAGCACCGTGAGGCCGGCAAGCGGCAGGTCGGCTTCGTCGGCAGGCGGGTCAGGGTGATGCACGGCGGTCTCGGCAGTCACGGCAGGCTCTCGGTGGCGATCATGGGTGGCTCCTGTGGGCATGTGCGCGCGCTCATGGCCGCGCGGTCTCGTCATTGCGCACGCGGCGCACCGCGCGGGCGTCATCCAGGGTCGGATCGATATCCAGGATCACCTTGCCCACGGATCGACGCGACATCACCGTGTCGATCGCGGCCTCCCAGTCGGCAAAGGCCATGTGCTGGGTGAGCGGTGGCGCCATGTCGCCGCTGGCAGCCGCGGCCAGCGCGCGCGCCACGACGGTCTGCACCGCGCTCGCGTACCGGGCGCGCTCGTCGGTCAGGCCCCAGCCGATGTAATAGCCATAGTTGAAGCCGATCACGGCCACGTTCTTCACCAGCGCGATGTTGGTCGCCACGGTGGCGGGTCGCCCGCCGGCAAAGCCGATCACCAGCAGCCGCGAGCCCGGCGCCGCGCAGCGCACGGACGCATCGAAGAGGTCGCCGCCCACCGGGTCGAACACCACGTCCACGCCCTGCGGGGCCAGGGCCTTGACCCGTGCGGGCAGCTCGGCTGCATCCGCCGGCAGCGCGTGCGCGGCGCCGCGCCGCAAGGCGGCCTCGCGCTTATCCGCCGTGCTGGCGGTGGCAATGACGCGCGCCCCCATCAGCCGGCCGATCTGCACCGCCGCCATGCCCAGCGCGCCGCCGGCGCCATGCACCAGCAGCGTCTCGCCGGCCTGCAGCTGGCCGCGCCACTGCAGCGCGGCCCAGGTCGTGCCATAGGTGATCGGCATGGCCGCCGCGTGCGCCAGCGACAGGCCATCGGGCACGCGGTACACGGTGTGCCCGGTGGTCACGGCTTCCTCGGCGTACGCGCCCCAGTCCAGCGCGGCGACCACCCGATCGCCCGGGCGCACGTGCAGCACATCGGGCGCCACCTCCAGCACGATGCCCGACGCCTCGGTCCCCGGGGTGAAGGGCAGCGGCGGCTTGCGCTGATAGGTGCCGGCCACGAACAGGCTGACCGCAAAGCCCACCCCGGCGTGCGCCACCTGCAGACGCACCTGGCCCGGTGCCAGCGCGGCCCGGGGCAGGCGCTGCATCGCCAGGTCGCGCCAGTGTCCATACTGCGTGCAGACCAGCGCCGCATGATCCGTCGATGCCATCGTCATGCCTCCCGCATCATGGCGCCTGGATCCCGACGTCGCGGATGATCCGGCCCCACTTGTCATAGTCGTCCTGCAGCACCTTGGCGAACTCGTCCGGCGTGTTGCCCACGGCCACCAGGTTGAGCTCGGCCAGCCGCTTCTGCATGGCGGGATCGCGCACGATGCGCGCCACTTCGCGCGCCAGCGCATCGACGCGGTCCTGCGGCACGCCTGCCGGCGCGAGCAGTCCCATCCAGGCATCCGGCTCGAAGCCGGCAAAGCCGGCCTCGGCAAATGTGGGCACATCCGGCAGCAACGCCGAGCGCTCCGTGCCGGTGATCGCCACCGGCACGATCGTGCCGGCCTTCAGGTGCGCCATGGCCGAGCCCACCGCGATCAGGCCCACCTTGACGTGGCCCGCGATCAGGTCGGTGGCCAGTGGCGGCCCACCCTTGTAGGGCACGTGCTCCATCTGCAGGCCCGCCTCGCGCTTGAGGAGCTCGCCCAGGATGTGGCCGGTCGTGCCCGCCCCGTACGACCCATACGGATACTTGCCCGGATTGGCACGGATCTCCTCGACGACGGCCTGGGGCGTGCGCCCCGGGAAGTCCGGATTCACGGCCAGGATCACCGAGCACAGCGCCACCTCGCTGATGGGCGCGAAGTCCTTGAGCGCGTCATAGCCCTGCTCGGCATACAGGTGGGGGTTCTGCACGTGGACGGTGAAGGTCAGCAGCACGGTGTGGCCGTCCTTGTCGGCGCGGGCCACGTGCCGGGTGCCGATGCCCCCGCTCGCGCCGGGCTTGTTGTCCACGATCACGGGCTGGCCCCAGGCTGCCGTCAGCTCCTGGCCGATCAGCCGGGCCACGGCGTCGTTGACATTGCCGGGCGCCGAGGGCACGACGATGGTGATGGGCTGGGACGGAAAGCCGTCCGCGGCCTGCGCGCCCACGGCGGGCGCAAGCGCCGAGCACACGAGCAGCGCGGCGCGGCACGCGGCCGAGCGAATGAAACCTGGCATGGATGTCTCCTCGAAGCGGTCGTTCGGCGACCTGTCATGTTGGCGGCGCCGGGCAGGCCCCCGGTGCGCGCCAGGCCAGTGTACGCAGGGGCTGGCGGGCCGGGCATTCCCGCCGGGACTTTCCCGATTCCCGTGAGGCACGTGCCGTCGCTGCTACAGTGACGCGGGCAATGGCCGCTGCACGCCAGGGAGACGCACGGTGAGACTGGAAGATCTGCGCACGTTCCTGCGCGTGGCCGAGGCCGGCAACCTGCGCCGCGCTGCCGACAGCCTGCAGACCACACAATCGGCGCTGTCCAAGACCTTGGCGCGCCTGGAGCGCGAAGCCGGCCTGCGGCTGGTGGAGCGCACCGCGCGCGGTGTCGAGCTCACGGACGCGGGCTCGGCGCTGTGCGAACATGCGCGCCGCATCGACACCGCCCAGGGCGACCTGGAGCAGGCGCTGCGGGATCGCCGGCTCGCACGCTCAGGTCAGGTGCGCATCGGCTGCATTCCGTATCTGGTGTCGGGCCTGGTGTCGCCGCTGCTGGCGCAGTTCTTCGCCACCCGCCCGCTCGCCACCTTCGCCCTGGAACCGCATCTGACAGCCGGGCTGATGACCTTGTTGCAGGCCGGGCGCATCGACCTTGCCGTGGGCGCGATGCCCGATGTCCTGCCGCCGGACCTGGACTCCGTGCCGCTGGCGCCCCTGCCGATGCGCGTCGTGCTGCGTGCCGACCACCCACGGCGCGAACGGCTTGCGCAGGCGGTGCATCTGGTGGAGGAGCGCTGGGCCCTGCCCTCGTCTGCCCAGCACCTGCGCCGCTGGCTGGAACAGAGCTTTCGCGATGCGGGCCTGCCCGCGCCGCGCCTGGCCATCGAGAGCAGCGCCTCGCCGGTGGCGTTCGTGGAGTTGCTGCGCTCCTCGGACCTGCTCGGCATCATGCCCCCGCGCGTGCTGACGCAGCCGGCGGGCCAGGGGCTGGCCGCGCTCGACTGCCCTGGCATGGCGTGGCAGTACGACATCGCGGTGCTGTGGCGCCGCGATGCCTACCTGTCACCGATGTGCCGCGACTTTCGGGACGCCATGGTGGCGTACTGCCGGGAAGTCGGGCTGTAGCCTGCGGGTGCGCCGGACGCGGCCCGGCGTCGGCCCGCGGCCCCCCGCTGCGATCAGAAGCTCTTGCCGATGGCGCGATCGACCGAGAACCGGCCCGGGCCGGCGATCAGGATGAAGAAGGTCATGGCCGCCCACAGGATGGATTTTTCCGCGCCGCCGAAACCTTCACCCTTCGTCACCCAGTGGAACCACACCGTCACCAGCAGCACGAAGGTCGCGCCCAGTGCCGCCGGCCGCGTGAGCAGGCCCACGGCGATCAGCAGCCCGCCGAAGAACTCGGTGATCGCGAGCAGGGGCGAGAACAGCGCACCGGGATAGAAGCCCAGGTTCTGCACCATGTTGATGGCGCCCATCGGGTTCTGGATCTTGGGCCAGCCATGCACCATCAGGCAGATGCCGGCGACCACCCGCAGCAGCAGGTAGGCCCAGTCGTGCGTGTTGTTGTAGACAGGGCCCAGGGCGGGAATGATCAGGCGGGGTGAAGGTTGGGACATGGGAATGGCTCCGGAGGATGACGCGACGTCGCAATGACGCAAAGGAAAATCATTCCCGTAGATCGCGCAGGCGCCGGTTGGTTCAATGTGCGTGGCTCGCGCTGGCGCCGCTGCGCTTGTCCAGCCATTCGCGCATGTCCCGGATCTCGCGTTCCTGCGCGGCTATCACCTCGCGGGCGAGCTGGCGCACCCATTCGTCCTTGCCGTGCGCCAGTTGCGCACGCGCCATCACCAGCGCGCCCTCGTGGTGCGGGATCATCCCGCACACGAACGCCACGTCCACGTCCGGGTGCTGCAAGGCGCGCATCATGTCGCCGTGCATCGCATCCATGCCCTGGGCCATCGCCTGCTGGCCCGGGCCGGGCAAGGCGCCCGCCGGCGCCTCGCCATGACGCCCGGCTGACGTGGCTGGCGCCGGCTGCGCACCGGCCAGGCAGATCGCGGGCAGGGTCGCGCCGCCCGCCGCACCATGGCCGGCATGGCCATCGGAGGCGGCGAGCGCGGGCACGGCGGGAAGGCTCGCGATGCAGGCGAGCAGGGCAAGGCGGTGGCGAAGGCGAAAACGCATGGGGGCCCCTGGAATGTCCGGATGTCCAGCCCAGGCAGAATCGCCGGGGCCGCGCGTCGCGCGGACGCGCAGCCATGATACCCCTAGGGGGTATATTCGCCAAGCGGTGCGTGGCTCAGTCGCCCTGTGATGGATCGATCAGCACCTTCGCGCCCGTGGCGGCCTTGCCGTAGCGGGCAACCGCCTCGAGCGTCAGCACGTCCGCCAGACCCAGGGTTGCATCGTAGTGGCTGGCAAACGTCGTCGTGATCTCGTCGGCCACGCGCTGTCGCAGGCGCGCGCGCGTATCCGAGCCGGCCTTCTGCAGGAACGGCGTGAGCAGCCAGCCCCCGACCGACCAGGCCATCCCGAAGGTGCGCCGCAGTGTCGTGGGGCCGCGGTCCAGGCCACCGTAGATGTAGACCTGCTTGTGCACGCTCGAGCCGTAGCGGCTGTATTCGCCTTCGCTGCGCGCGGCCACGGTTTCCATGGCGGCCAGGATGTCGCTGGCCAGGCGCCCGCCCCCGATGGCATCGAACGCGATGGTGGCGCCCGTGGCCTCGAGCGCGGCTTCCAGCTGCGCGGTGAAATCCTCGGCGCTGCTGTCGCAAACCCACTTGGCGCCCTGCTCGCGCAGCAGCGCGGCCTGCTCGGGCTTGCGCACGATGCAGACCAGCCCGATGCCATCCTTCAGGCAGATGCGATTGAGCATCTGGCCCAGGTTGGATGCCGCCGCCGTGTGCACCAGCGCGTGGTGCCCCTCGGCGCGCATGGTCTCGACCATGCCCAGCGAGGTCAGCGGATTCACGAAGCAAGAGGCCGCCGCGTGCGCCGGCGTGCCTTCCGCAAGCGGCAGGCACGCGTCGGCCTTGATCGTGCGATACCCCGTGTACATCGCCCCACCCATCACCCCCACCGTGCGGCCCAGCAACGCCTGGGCGCGCGCCGAGCCACCCGCGGCGACGACCACGCCACCGCCTTCGTTGCCCACCGGCATGGCCTTGCCGATGCGCCCGGCCATGGCCGGCAAGGCCCGCTCGGGCACCTTGCCCGTCAGCACCGGGCGCTCGCGCGTGCCGCTGGCCTGCAGGGCGTCCAGGTCGGCGCCGCCGAACAGCAGCCCCATGTCCGACGGGTTGATCGGGGAGGCCTCGACACGGACCACGACCTCCTCTTCGCCTGGCGCGCGCACGGGTACCTCGGCCAGCGACACGGTCAGCGTGCCGTCGGCGTCCACACGCGATTGCAGTTGAAGGGTGGTATCGGGATGCGAAGCTGCCATGGTGTCTCCTTGTTGTCTTGGGAATGGGCTGGGCCGTGTCCGGCATCGCCCCGGGTCCTGCAGCACTGCGCATGACCGCCCCGCGTGGCGGGACGGTGCAAACCTGAATCACGCGGGCAACGTCGCGCGCGGGCCGCGAAGCACATCCAGAATCGCCGCCTGCTGGCGCAGGATGGTGGACGGCACCGGCACGTCGCCGGCCAGGGCGCGGGCGATCCACGCGGCGGTCACCTCGGCGCTGCGGTCCTCCGGGAGCTGCGGGACTTCCCGGTCCTCGGGCGCGCCCGCGGTGACGCATTCGCTGGCCTGCCCATCGCGCACCCACAGCACGGGCCGCTGGATGGCCGGATCGGCAACCGCCTCGCCCTCGGTGCCGCGCGCCAGCAGGACGCCCGGCCAGGGCGCCGCGCCGGGCTCGACGAAGCACGCCGACAGCGTATCGCGATATGGCGGATGCGTGTAGTTCACCAGGCGCAAGGCGGCGCCATCGAAAGGCTGCAGCAGCTTGACGAGCGTGTGCGCGGTGTTGCGCACGCCCAGGATGCGCCGCAACGCCAGCTGCCGAGCCAGGGCCGGTGACAGGACATCGAGCGGGGCGAATGCCAGTGCGCGTTGCGCGAGCCCTGCCTGGATCGCCTCGGGTTCGGTGGCCGGGGACACGCCCATGGCCTGCAGCACCTCGGCCGTGGTGACCCGGCCCGGGTCCGTCAGCACGCCATGGATCAGCACGGGAACACCCTCGCGCGCCAGCAGGCTGGCCAGCAGGGGCAACAGATTGGGCTGCCGGCGTGCGCCGTTGTAGCTCGGGATCACGACCGGCACGGTGCCGGCGGGCACGGGCAGCAGCGTGACGGCAGCGTGCGCCGCGGCCAGCATGCCGTCCAGCTCCTGCGGACTCTCGCCCTTGATCCGGTAGGCCATCAGGATCGCGCCAAGCTCGAGCTCGGACACGTTGCCGGCCAGCACGGCCGTGTACAGGGCATTCGCGTCATCGCGCGACAGGCTGCGCGCGCCACGCGCACCACGGCCGACCTCCTTGATGAAGGCGGCGCAGGAAAGCAGGGGGGCATCAGAGGTCATGGCAGGCATCGCAGCCGCCTCGCCCCCGCGCAAGACGGCGACAGGTGGCGGGCGGGATGTCCACAGTGTACCGGCGTGCCCCGGACGGGCCTACAGCTTGGCCACCGACACTTCCGTGGCCTTCACAAAGGCGATCACTTCGGTGCCGACTTCCAGCTGCAGCTCGGTGACCGAGCGCGAGGTGATCACCGAGGTGACGATGCCGGCGGGCGTCTCGATATCCAGCTCGGACACCACCGGGCCGGGCACGATTTCCTTGATGCGGCCGCGGAACTGGTTGCGCGCGTTGATCGATTGAATGGACATGCGGTACTCCTCAGGGTGGGATGGGGCGCCGCGACGCGGCACCAGGAATCAGATGCCCAGGCGGGCCTGCGCGACGAGCCGGCTCAGGTCCAGCGCGCTGGCCGGTGGAGCCGGCGGGCGCACCAGTTCGGCCAGGCGATCCACGGCCGCATCCAGGCGCCCGGCGATCAGCGGATCGACCGCCTCGCCCAGCGGCTTGGCCGGCGATACCTGGCCTTCGGTGGCGTAGATGCCGGCAAGGATGTGACGCGCGCCCAGCGCCGAGAGCACGGGCTTCAGGCTGTACTCGAGCGCCAGCAGATGCGCGGGACTGCCGCCCGTGGCCAGCGGCAGGACGACCTTGCCCGTCAGCGAGCGCTCGGCCAGCAGGTCGAGCACCGTCTTCAGGCCGCCGGAGAACGACGCCTTGTAGACCGGCGTGGCCACGAGCAGTGCCGAGGCGCGAGCAACGCGCTCGCGCAGGGCGATGGCGGCCTCGCCCATGTAGGCGCCGCCGATCAGGTCTTCGGCGGGCAGGTCCCGCAGGCCGATTTCCTCGACGGTGAAGCCGAGTTCGCGGGCACGGGCGACCGCATGGGTCAGCAAGGTGGATGAACGCGACTGCGTGGAAGGACTGCCCGCCAGAGCGAGCACGATGGGGCGTGCGCCAGGCACGTCAAGGGATGCAGCAAGGGACATGAACGACCTCCAGACCGCATGGTAGGTACATTCGACGGCATTCCCAACGACCGGATGGACGTGTCCATATCACTGCAAGCGATAACGATGCCGGCGTTCATGAGGACCGGATGGCATAACGACATGCCGGATGAAGAAATGCGCAATGCGTCGTTCGTCGCCACGCCGGCGCTCCGTAGAGTGGCTGGACCCAAGGCCTGCGACCCGCGCCGGCCGGGCATCGCACGGAGCATTGCGCATGAACGACCGTCTCACCCGTCTGCAGGCCTCACGTTCGGCTGCGGTCAAGGCTGGCCTGGACTTTCCCGTCATCGACACGGATGTGCACGTCAACGACTACGCCCCGGCCCTGGAAGACTATGTCCAGCACTATGGCGGCGGCAAGCTCGTGGATGCGCTGCGCCGCACGCTGGGTGCGCGCTTTGCCACCCGCACCCGCCAGGGCCGCGACTGGTATGAACAAAGCCATACCGAGCGTCACTACCATCGCACCCTGCGCGCGCCGTGGTGGGCCCGCGTCACGCGCAACACGCTGGACCTGGCCACCTACACCCTGCCCGCACTGCTGGCCGAGCGCCTGGCCGAACAGGGTGCGGACTACTCCGTCCTGTTCCCGAACGACGTGCTCGCCCCGCTGGGCGCGGGCGACGAGTTCCGCCAACCCCTGCACCGGGCCATCAACCACTTTCACGCCGATCAGTACCGCCCCTACGCGGACCGCCTGACCCCGGTGGCGGGCATCCCGCTGAACACGCCGCAGGAAGGCATCGAAGAGCTCGAGTTCGCCGTCAAGACCCTCGGCCTGAAGGTCATCAACATCGCGGGCGGCGTGCGCCGCCCGATCAAGGCGATTGCCGAGCGCTACCCCGCGGCCGAGCACCCGGACGTGGCCCGGCACGCCAGCTACGTGGACTTCTACGGCATCGACAGCGAACACGACTACGACCCCTTCTGGGCCAAGGTGGTGGAACTGGGCGTGCCGGTCACGACCCACTACGGCAGCCAGGGCTGGACGGGCCGGCAATCCACCAGCAACTACATGTTCAACCACATCGGCCACTTCGCCGATGGTTCGCAGGCGTTCGCCAAGGCGCTCTTCTTTGGCGGCGTGACGCGGCGCTTCCCGGGACTGCGCGTGGGCCTGCTCGAAGGCGGCGCCGATTGGGGGGCCCACGTCTACACCCACCTCGTGGACCGCTGGGAAAAGCGCAACCGCGACGCCGTGCAGAACTACAACCCCGCGCACGCCGACCTGGATCTGCTCGAAGACCTGTTCCGGCGCTACGGGCAGGACCTCACGCGCGGGCGACCGGTGGAGCGCAGCACCCTGCTGCGCGACAGCCTGGGCATCTCGGCACTGCCGCACAGCCGCGAGCCGCGCGACGACGAGCTCGATGACTTCGCGCTGGCCGGCATCGAATCGGTCGAAGACATCCGCACCCGCTGGGTCGACAGCTTCTACTTCGGCTCCGAAGCCGACGACCGCACGGTGGCCGCGGCCTTCAACACCAAGGTCAATCCGCTCGCCGCGAAGATCAACGCGATCTGGTCCTCGGACATCGGGCACTGGGACGTGCCGGACCTGACCGAGCCGCTGGCCGAAAGCTGGGACCTGGTCGAGCACGGCGTCATCAGTGCCGAGGACTTCAAGGCCTTCGTGTTCGCCAACCCCTATCGCTTCTACACCGAAGCCAACGCCGACTTCTTTGCCGGCACGGCCGTCGAACGCCGCCTCGCCCCCACGCGCTGATCGCCTCGAGAGACACCAAAATGACCGTACATTCTGCATCCCGCCGGCGCACGCTCGGCGCGCTGGCCGCCACCGTCGCCCTGTCCGCCACGCCCTTCGTCCGCGCGGCCGGCCCCGATGTCGTGCGCATCGGCGTGGCCACCGCAGGCGGTGGCAACCCCATCACCTGGGGTGGCTCGCCGGGCTCCGTCGCACGGCTGAACAACTGGCTGGAAGACGCCTTCAAGGACACGGGAACGCGCGTCGAGTGGTTCTTCTTCAAGGGTGCGGGCCCGGCCGTCAACGAGGCCTTGTCCAACCGGCAGATCGACTTCGCGTATCACGGCGACCTGCCCTCCATCGTCGGGCGCTCCAATGGCCTGAAGACACGCATCCTGCTGCCCAGCGGCACGCGCAACAACCTGTACCTCGTCACGCCGCCCGACTCGGACATCCAGTCCATCGCCGACCTCAAGGGCCGCACGGTGTCCATCTTTCGCGGCACCAATGGCCACATCGTGGCGGTCAACGTCCTGCGCGCGCACAACCTGGCCGAGCGCGACATCAAGGGCGTGAACCTGGACACCGGCAGCGCGCAGGCTGCCCTGGCGTCGCGCGGCGTGGAGGCCGCCTTCGGCGGATCCGAGTGGTTCAAGCTGCGCGACCAGGGCCTGGCACGGATCGTGTATTCGACCCAGGGCCAGGACCCCGACTTCACTCGCCAGGCCCACCTGCATGCCCGCGAAGCCTTCATCGACGAGCATCCCGAGACCGTGCAGCGCGTGATCGACGTCTTCGTGCGGGCCGCGGACTGGGCCTCGGACGAAGCCAATCGCGACGCCCTGTTCGCGCTGTGGGCACGCAGCGGCACCCCGCAGGCGTCGTACGTGGCGGAGTTCGAGAACCAGCAGCTCGCCCAGCGCAACACGCCGCTCATCGATGATTTCATCCGCGCGCGCTACGCCGCGGTGGCGCGCGATGCGCTGGCCCTGCGCCTCATCCGCCGCGATGTCTCCATCAATGACTGGTTCGACGATCGCTTCCTGCGCCAGGCCCTGAAGACGCAGGGCCTGGAGAACCGCTGGACGCCCTATGGCGTCGACGGCAAGCCGCTCGCAGCGTGAGGACATGGCCATGACCCAACCCACGCTTGCGGCGGGCGCCGTACCGCCGGGCGACCTGGACCTGGGCGCCTGGGCGCGCCGCATCGGTCACGCCGCCCTGCCCTGGCTGCTGCCCGTGATCCTGTTCGCCCTGTGGCAGACCGGGGCCAACCAGGGCTGGATCCCGCCCCAGGTCCTGCCCTCGCCCCAGTTCGTGGCCGAGACCCTGGCCGATCTGTCCGCCAGCGGCGAGCTCTGGGCCAACGTCCAGGCCAGCCTGGGCCGGGTGGTCTTCGGCTTTGCCGTGGGCAGCGTGCTCGGGCTGCTGCTGGGCGCAGCCATGGGCCTGTCGCGCACGCTGGAGGCCTATGTCCTGCCCACCTTCAACGCGCTGGTGCAGATTCCGGTGCTGGGCTGGCTGCCCTTCGTGCTGCTGCTGGTGGGCATCGGCGAGCCCCTGAAGATCATCCTGATCGCCAAGGCCGCGCTGGTGCCCGTCACGCTCAACACCCTGCAGGGCTTTCGCCAGGCCCCGCTCGCCTATCGCGAGGTGGCGCGGGTGTACGGCTACACGCGGCGCCAGGAGGTCTTCGAGGTCATCCTGCCGCTGGCCGCCCCGACACTGTTCACCGGGCTGCGCCTGGGCTTCACCAAGGCCTGGCTCTCGCTGGTCGTGGTCGAACTGGTCGCCTCCAGCGAGGGACTGGGCTATCTCATCGTCTACGGCCGCCAGCTCTTCCAGCTGGACCTCGTGATGGCCGCGGTGGTCATCGTGGGCGCGATCGGCTATGCCATCGACAAGCTGCTGGACTTCGCCGAGCGCCGCTTCGTGCGCAACCGGCCGCTCGCCACCGTGGGGGTGACCGCATGAGCACCGCTGCCAGCCCCGCCGATCTGACCACGCCGCCCGACGCCAGCGCCACCGGGGAATCGGCGGTGCGCCGCGACCGCGCGCGCCCGCCCGGCACGCCGGGCGCCGCCGCCCGCCGCCAG